>Ga0187886_1002637_pt1 | contig 14142 bp, 16 predicted proteins | sample June2016WEW_20_1_FD_133001 | JGI IMG/M metagenome (GOLD analysis project Ga0187886, IMG submission 133001) | Peatland microbial communities from SPRUCE experiment site at the Marcell Experimental Forest, Minnesota, USA - June2016WEW_20_150 | ecosystem: Environmental > Terrestrial > Soil >... | reverse complement strand
GGCGACCCAGCTCCTCAAGGAGCAGGTGGCGGCCGTGCTCGACTCGTTGACCGACCGCGAGCGCGGAGTGCTCCAGCTCCGCTTCGGCCTCGAGGACGGCCGCGCCCGGACGCTCGAGGAGGTTGGCAAGGAGTTCAACGTGACGCGCGAGCAGATCCGACAGATCGAGGTGACGGCCCTGCGTAAGCTGCGCCACCCGAGCCGTTCGCGCAAGCTGCGGGACTACCTGGAGTAGGCCGGCAGCCGGGCCGCAGGGCCAATAGAAATGCCCGGGCAGGCGCACCCGGGCCTGCGGGTGCCGCACGGCGCGGCCGAGACTGTGATCGCTGCTGTGTACCGGCGACACTATTGCGAGATGGTGGCGATCCGCTGCCCGATCAGGCCTTCGTCGTGGGGCGTGAGCGTACCATCGAGCACCTCACGCCCTGGAGGTGCCGTCCGATGCTCGCTCGCGTCCTCACCCGCGCCATCGATGCCCAGGAGCGCTGGGCCAAGCAGCTCGGAGACCGGGTCCATGGGGTCGTCGACGCGATCTTGGGGGCGAGGAGGGCGTCGTCCCACGACCCCGAGATCTAAGGTTGGCAGCCAGGCCGGAGCATCGGCCACGACGGGTCCGCGAGATTGGCCATGTGGACGTGGTCGAAGCCGACCGCGAGCAGGCCGGTCCACCAGACGTGCGAGGCATGCGTGGCCAGAGGGCCCAGGGACGGATCGAGCTGGGCACGATCGGTCTCTTCGGCGCCACCGGGCTCTTCGGCGCGGTCGGTCTCTTCCGCCCGATCGGCCGAGTCGGCTCCTTCGGTCTCTTCGGCCCAATCGGGCTCTTCGGCCCTGGGGAGTTCTCGTTCGTTGTGCGCCGTGTAGTCGGGGATCGTTCGCTCGTACGATCCGGTCATCAGCGGTGACGAGATCATGAAGTCGGCCGAGGCCCGGTCGCAGGCAACCGGGATGTTCCACACGACCGCGATCCGCAGCAGCGACTTGACGTCCGTGTCGTGAGCCTGGGGCTCGAGCGGGTCCCAGAAGAAGACCAGGAAGTCGATGCTGCCGTCCGCGATCATGGCCCCGATCTGCAGGTCGCCGCCAAGCGGTCCCGACTGGAGGCAGGTCACCGGGAGGCCCAGCTCGCGCTGCAGCATGGTGCCGGTGGTCCCGGTCCCGACCAGGTCGTGCATGGCGAGCAGGCGCCTGTTGTAGCGCGCCCACTCGATCAGGTCCTGCTTCTTGTTGTCGTGAGCGACGAGCCCGATCCGCTTGCGCGGTTTGAGGTCCAGCTTCATGGGCCATCCTTTTCCGGCCGCGGCAGCCCTTCGCCGCCTGCCTGTGCCCAGCATGGCAGAAGCGCCCGAATCGGGGATCCCCCGCATGTTCGTTTGGCGCGAGACCGTACTCGAATTTCAGCTGGTAGCGCATTTGTGCACCTCTTGGCGTCCGGTTCGCCCAGAGTCAACGGGAGGCCAACCTCACGGGCCCTGTCGATTGGCCCACCGTTTCGTCGCTCTACTGGCGGACCGATGGCCCGAAGGCGGGGACATGAGCGTGCCGGTCGCCATTCCCGCGACCGGCGGCTGTTACGATGGGCTGACCCCGAACGGCGTGAACCTGAACCAGGGCGCCGAATCGACGCTCATGTGGCTGACCGCGCTCGAGCACATGCGCCGGCTGAGGGCTGCCAGCCGGCCCCGGGAGGCTGCCATCTCAGGCCTGACTTCTTCCGTACCGCAGGTAGGCAAATGACCGATCCGGGCGGGGAACCGCTCTTCGTCCGCGTTCCGGCCAATCCCATCATCGCCCCGGACGACCTGCCCTATCCCGCCAACGCCGTTTTCAACCCTGGCGCGGCCAGCGTCGACGGAGATACGGTCCTGCTCCTGCGCGTCGAGGATCGGCGGGGCATCTCGTCGCTCTACGTCGCCCGAAGCGAAGACGGCATCTCGAATTGGCGTTTCGACGAGAAGCCGCTGCTGGCGCCAGATCCGGCTCATCCCGAGGAGGTGTGGGGTTGCGAGGACCCGCGCCTGACGTGGCTGGCGGAGCATGAGGAATGGGCGATCACGTACACCGCGTACAGCAGCAGAGGCCCGCTCGTGTCGCTGGCGATGACGCGCGACTTCCGTGAGGTGCGGCGCCTTGGGCCGGTGATGCCGCCTGAAGATAAGGACGCCGCTTTGCTCCCCATCCGCTTCGACGGCCGTTGGGCGATGATCCACCGACCGGCTCCCATCCGCGGCGGAGCCCACATGTGGATCTCCTTCTCGCCCGACCTGCGCCACTGGGGCGACCACACGATGCTGATCGAGGCTCGCGACGGGGCGTGGTGGGATGCCGGCAAGATCGGCCTGGGACCGCCGCCGGTGCTCGTCCCGGGCGGCTGGCTGGTCATGTACCACGGCGCCCACATGACCGCCTCGGGGCCGATCTACCGCGTCGGGATGGCTCTGCTCGATCGCGAGGACCCAACCGTCGTGCTGCGCCGCTCCGACGAATGGGTCCTCGGGCCGGCGGCTTCGTACGAGCGCGTCGGCGACGTGAGCCAGGTCGTCTTTCCGGACGGTTGGATCGTCGACGAGGAGCGGGACCGGCTGATGCTCTACTACGGTGCCGCCGATTCGGTCACCGCCCTGGCCACCGCCCGACTGACCGACGTCCTCAGGTATGTGGCCGCGATGCCCACACGGCTGCACGGCCGCGCCTCAGACGTCGACCGGGTCGTCTGGCGCTGATCTCTCGGCGCCAGACGTCGGAACAGATGCCGGGGCAGCTCGGGGCTATGGCTTTGGCGCGAGCTTTCCGGCGTCGGCCAGGACGTAGGTCTTGCCGCCGAGGGCCGAGTTCGCCGACAGGCTCGCGTCGTAGGTGACCGTGTGGTGTGATCGGCGGCGGCTAGTTCCGCGGCCCCCACCGCCGCGAAGGCGATGGGTGGCATGGCTCATGCGCTCGCGAATGACGGCGCCGATCGCGTAGTCCGCGCCCGCGGGGCTGACCAGGGCTCTCCCGGCGAGGCCGCGGCGACGGTGACCCCACGTGCGCCGAAGCCGGCGACGCGAGCGGCATCCAAGCGTGCGCCCCGCAATCCATCCAAGCTAAAGACGTAGATCGGCGGGCCCGGGCTCAAGAGCGTCGTCCCTCGGTTGGATCGGTCACCGGCGTCTCGCAGCCGCGCGCGGGCAAGTGCCAACACCATGGTGTCATCGTGGCCGGAACCTGGACACGATGACTCCATTCGGGGCGGTCCCGTTCGCGCTCGCGGCGGCACCGCTACCCTCGCACTGATCGTGTGGGGATGGTCGTGGCGAGAGGCCGTGAACCCGCCGTTCCCGCATGCCGGATCGTTGTGCCGAGCAAGATCACAAATACGCTAAGACGCCGTCGCCGGAGCAGTCCGCCTGGCTACTTGGGCCCGCGCCGCTCGTGCTGTCGCTGCTCCTCGACGGTCCGCTCGGCAAGCGGTTCCGGTTCGAGTCGCTCGTCCGGGATCGGTATCCCGCTCTCGACCGATCTGCCGTACATGCCCCGTGCGATGCGCTCCTCGGCGCGCTCGATGGCGGCGAGCTGCTCGCGGAGGTCGGCCGTGAGGGCCACGCTGACCGACTCCGTTTCGCGAGCGCTGCCGGCGTCGCCGCGATCTCCAGGCTGCTGGCGCCCGAGGTACCCTTCGGCAGGGATCTCGCCGCCCAGCTCGGCCAGCAGGGATTCAACACGTACCCGCTCCCGGGCAACGAGTTCACGGGCCCGTGGCTCGTTCACGATCACCTCCTGGCCGGGTCGAACCGGCTGCACGCCTGGTCCCAGCGTAATTCTCCCCCGATTCCGGGTAGACGCTTCCGTCACCTGTCGAACGGTGCGATCGCCGTCCCGGCGACCAGGATGTCCAGCATGCCGGATCGTGGTGCCGAGCTGGATCGCAGCTGCGCTAGCCGTGGCGGCATGAGCAGCTGAACGCGGCCGGACAGAGGAGCAGTCGGACCGCGGCCAGTTAGGGGATGGAAAGAGGAGGCTGGCGTGGAACCGACAGGCCCGGCCTCGTGTTTGGGCGGACGCCTACCGTTCGAGGGAGTGAATGAGTCCGTCCACCACGTCGTGAACGGTGGACCCCGCGAACTCGGCGAACGGTAGTCCTATGTTCCCCGAAACGCTCAGCGGTCGTATGGCCCCGGAGCATGTCCGCCCGACTCTATGAAGGAACAGTGCCTGAGCGGGCTTGACCTTACATGCGAGCGCTATCAGCCGCCCAGCCTTGGCCCCCTCTAGCGTCTCAGCCTCGGCGTCGTTCGAAGCCAGCCAGTCCTGGAGGTCCGAGACAGCGTCCGAGCTCGCAACGCGTATGCATGGGTTCAGCGGCTTCGACATGACCAAAGCCTCATCGACGCGGAAACGAGGTCCATGCTACAGCGGTAGGGGGCCGGGCGGTCGTGGGCGAGGGCCGCAGGCAATGGTAGTGGATGGGTCTTTCCGAAATCGCCGGGTCAGCTCGCTCGGCGACGCTCCGAGAAGGGCATCCACACCCAACAGTATGGCTTGAGTCGTCGTACCGACCGCCCCCTATGACCGTGAACGGCTGACTTTCCCCGCACGATGCTGGCTCCGTCGGAGGAGCTGCCGGCGGCTGGAGCTACCGGGTCGGCCGGCTCGGTAGCTCCAGTGGGCGGATCGAATCCTGAGCCGGTCAGACGGGTAGGGCCGCCCGAACGCGCCTGATCATCAAGCTGGCGGCCAGGTACGCGACGAGCGACACGACGAGCGATGGGACGGTTCCGCCGAGCCAGCCAACGTAAGTCGTCTCGGCGAGGTATGCGGCGATGCCGCAACCCCAGGCCAACAGAGCCACCGTGTTGACCCCACCGCCAGAGATACCCCGACCGTCCTCCGGGTACAGCTCGGCCGTGTCGTAGCGCCGCCGCTTCATGATGAAATAGTCAGCGAACAGGACCCCGAACAGCGGCGTGAACAGCGAGCCGACCAGGTAGAGGAAGCCCTGGAAGCTGGCGAGATCGACGCTAAGAGCGATGCCGAGACATACGCCCCCGATCGCGGTTACCAGCGCGCGCGTGGAGAGCGCGGGCAGTACATTCTTGATGGAGATGGCGCCCGAGTAGACGTCGGCGAAGGCGTTATCAGTCTCGTCGCCGAGCAGGAGAGCCAGGCCGGCCGTGCCGAAGGCGACGGTCATTATCGAGCCGATCAGATCGGAGGTCGGCAGCACCAGGATCAGCATGACGCCGAGCGTATAGAAGAGGACATTGGACACCGCGAAGCCCGACACAGTCCCCCAGAACGCGGCGCGCGAACTCTTCGCGAAGCGGTTGAAGTCGGCGACCAGTGGCAGCCAGCTGATCGGCATTGCGACGACGAGGTCGATCGCCTGGGCGAAGGTCAGGCTGCCGTCGCCCGGCCTGCTCACCAGGACGGCGAAGTTGGCGTGGCTGACGACGTAGACCGCCATCCAGCCTCCGGTCACGAGAACGATCCAGATGCCCGCCTTCTCGAGCCACTGACGAACGACGACGAGGGGGCCGCCCAGCGCGAACACCGTAATGACGATCGCCCACACGATCGCCCAGACCGTGTAGCTCGATGCGCCGAAGAACGACTGGGTCAGGCGGGCCGAAGCCTGCGCCATGATCACCAGTTCGAAGGCTCCCCAGCCCACCAGCTGGACGACGTTGATAAGGCTGGGCAGGTAGCTGCCGCGCTGACCGAAGCTGGGCCGGAGGGTAACCATCGACGGGATGCCGTGGTCGCTGCCGACAACTCCGGCCAGACCGAGCATCACAGTGCCGATGAGCGAGCCCACGAGGATGGCAAGGATCGCTCCCCAGAAGCCCAGGCCCGGCACCAGCGCTGTACCTGCAAGCAGGACGAGAAGCCCTACGCCGAGGTCGGCCCAGAGGACGAAGTAGTCGAGGAACCCCAGCACGCGGAAGCGATCCGGCACGCGCTCGATGCCGATCGTCGCCGCGGCCAGATCGCTGCGAGGTACCCCCAGAGGTTGAGCTTCCGCGACCACCGTTCCTCCTGTGTCTTCGGTTCCTCCGGAGCGGAACCCTGTTCCGTCAGAACGCCACGTATCCCCGCTGGTCCGACTCCACGACCCGACCCGCCTGAACCAGCTCGACGTGCCCACCAGGGCGGAGTCCGATGACCCGGCCGACAACAGTCGGGCGGTCCTCTTCGCCCAGCGCCACCACTACCTCGGCCAGACGAGCCTCGGGCGCGGTGAAGAGCAACTGGTAGTCCTCGCCGCCGGAGACGGCGAGCTGGCGTGCCTTCGCCTCACCCAGCAGGGCCACGGCCGCTGCCTCGAGCGGGAGACGGTCCGTGTCGAGCCTGATCGCAACACCGCTGGCCTGGGCCACGTGCCAGGCTTCGCTTACAACCCCGTCGCTGACGTCGATGGCGCAGCGGAGCCCAAGGCGAGCGAGCGCCCGACCCGCGGCGAGTCGCGGGCTGGGGCGATGGTGAGCCGCCATCAACAACGCGGCCTCAGGCCGAGAGAGCCGGTCGTGATCGCCGTCCAGGAACAGCGCAAGACCAGCTGCCGATGCCCCGACCGACCCGGTCAGGAGCAGCAGATCCCCGGGTAGAGCGCCGTCGCGGCGCAGCAGCCGACCGGGCTCCGCCTCCCCGACAAGAACCACGTTCACCACCAATGGCCCCGGGCTGCGGACAGTGTCGCCACCGACCACGCGCGTCCCGGTCAACCGGGCCAGCTCGGTCAGCCCCTCATACATCTCTTCGACAAGCGCCGCCTGCTCCGGCAGCAGCGCCACCGAGATCAGGGCTCGTCCCGGCACAGCCCCCATAGCCGCGAGATCGGACAGGTTGACCGCAAGCGCCTTCCAGCCAAGGTCGCGCGGCGACGTCCAGTCGAGACGGAAGTGAATGCCCTCGACGAGCATGTCTGTAGTCGCCACTACGAGTTTGCCGGGGCTGGGCAGCCACGCAGCCGCGTCGTCGCCGATGCCTAGTCCGTCCGAGGCCGGGTCGAGACGGCCCGCCAGCGACGCGATCAACTTGAACTCACCAGGGCCGCTCATCAAGGGACCGCCCGGGGAGCAGTCCTGGAGCGGAACGCTTCGGGATGCGCCCCTGCGGCCCGTACAGCCGCAAGCAGATCGGCTGCTGCTCGGCCCGGATCTGGAGCCGCGGTGATGGCGCTGATGACCGCAACGACGTCGGCCCCTGCAAGCACCGCTCGGCCCGCGTTCTCAGACGTGATCCCGCCGATGGCGATGATCGGCGCCCGACCGCTAGACGGAGCCAGTGCCGAGTTCGCGTCCGCCGCCGTTCGAGCCGCCTCCAAGAGCGCCAGGCCGGTCAATGTCGCGTTGGACTTGGAGCCCGTCGGAAAAACGGCGCCAACTCCCAGGCAGTCGGCCGTTGCGGCATCGGGCGCGGCCAGCTGCACGGCATCCGTGATCGACAGCCCGATCAGCGCGGCCTCGCCGAGCAACTTGCGGGCGTCCGCGATCGGGAGGTCATGCTGGCCGAGGTGGACCCCGTCTGCCTCGGCCGCGAGGGCAATGTCGACGCGATCGTTGACGATCAGCAGAGCGTCGACCCGCCGGGTAAGGCGGCGAACCGCCAGGGCTATCTCCAGGGCCCGTCGTGCCGAGCCCTCCTTCTCGCGCACCTGGACGACTCGAATGCCGCTCCCGAGAGCCGCCTCGACGACCTCTTCGGAGCGCCGGCCGGCGCTGAGCGACTCCTCGGTCACGAGGTATACGCCCGCTCCCCGGAGCAGCTCGCGGCGTCGCGCCAGCTCCTTGCCGCCACCAGTCAGGCTCTCGACCAAGCCCATCGCCGCCTCGGTCATGCCGCCGCCGTCTCCCGCATCGACGCCCTGGTTCGGGCGAGGATCGTGGCTTCGTCCAGCGCAGCCACAGCGTCCATGAGCTGTGCGCGGAACGTGCCCGGTCCGGCGCTCCTCGCGGCGGCTATCTCGCCGGCAATCCCAAAGGCAACCATCGCCTCGATCGCGGCAAGGAACGGATCCGTCTCGACGGCCAGGAAGGCTCCGACAATGGCCGTGGCCATGCAGCCCGACCCGGTGACGCGGCCCATGAGTGGGTGTCCGTTGCGAACCTCGCCCGCGCGAGTTGCGTCGGCCACATAGTCGATGGCCCCGCTGACGACCGCCGTTCCCCCAAAGCGGGCCGCAGCCAGCCTTGCGGCCGAGTCGGGTGCTCCGGAAGCAACGGAGTCCACGCCCCGGATCTTGGCCTCCATCCCGGCGATCGTGGCCAGCTCGGCCGCGTTGCCACGGACCACGGCCACTCTGACAGCGGAGCGGATCCGTTCTGTGGTCGTGGTCCGGAGCTTGGTCGCGCCTGCCCCAACCGGGTCGAAGACGACGGGGATGCCGCGGGCGTTGGCCTCCTCTCCCGCAGCTAGCATCGCTTCGATCCACTTCTCTTCGAGCGTCCCGATGTTGAGGACCAGAGCGCCGGCATAGGCCACCATCTCGCGGACTTCTTCGATGGCGTGGGCCATGACCGGCGACGCTCCCAGCGCCAGCAACACGTTGGCCGTGTCGTTCATCACCACGAAGTTGGTGATGTTGTGGATGAGCGGCGCGCGCTCCCTAATTCGGCCCAGTGATTGCGCGGTCAGATGGGCCAGATCGAGCTCAGACAGGGGACGACCTCCAGAGGTGGTTCACCGGCCCGTGGCCGGCGCCGAGCGGCTCGGCATGCTCAATGGCTCCTTGCAGGAAGGCCCGCGCTTCCCGGGCCGCCTCGAGCGGCTCCATTCCGCGCGCCAGGCACGCGACTATGGCCGCTGAGAACGTGCAGCCGGTGCCGTGAGTGTGGGGCGAGTCGATCCTCTTACCCGACAGGACGTCGAAGGAGCGCCCGTCGAAGACCAGGTCATCCGAACGGTCTCCCTTGAGGTGGCCGCCCTTGACGATGACAATCGACGGCCCGAGGGCGTGGATTCGCCGCGCTGCCTCTCTCGCCGACGCCAGGTCCCGCACCTCGACGCCCGACAGCACCGTGGCCTCCGGGGCGTTTGGCGTCACGACAGCCGCCAGCGGCAGGAGCAACTCGATGAGAGCCTGCACCGCCTCGGGGCGCAGCAGGGCGTCGCCGCTCTTGGCGACAATGACCGGATCCACGACCAGCGCCGCGAACGAGTGGGCGCGCAGCCGATCGGCAACGGCCTCGATGATCGGCGCGCTCCAGAGCATCCCCGTCTTGGCGGCATCGGCTCCGATGTCCTCGAGAACCGCGTCGATCTGGGTCGCCACGACATCGGGCGGAACCTCGTGAATGGCTCGCACGCCGAGCGTGTTCTGGGCCGTGATTGCGGTGATGGCCGAGGCGCCATAAACGCCGAATGCGCCGAACGTCTTGAGATCGGCCTGGATACCGGCACCGCCGCCCGAATCGGAGCCCGCAATCGTCAGCGCCCGCGGACGCCGTGGCGCCAGGCACGCTCGCTCGTCGCTTGTCACCGGAGACCAATCCCGTCCATCTTCGACCTCAGAAGACATGTATCGCCGCGCTCCGCGGGGGAGTGCGGCGAGGGAGTGGTCATGCCTGCTTCCTTCGCTGGTATTACCCAGATCAGGTACGGCGGGTCTGCGGCGCTAGCCGCACTCTCAGCGCTGTTGCGCTCCCCGGAGGCGTATTCGGTTGGCCGAATCGTAACACCACCCGAGCGGGAGGCCCGAAGCGCGCTCAGCAGGGCACACGATGGAACGATAACGCCAGGAACGCTCGCCCTGGCCGAGCATCTAGAGCGCGGGTGCTCGAGTTCCTGTCGGCTGGGTGGGTGAGCCACGGAGGACACGCCTCCCTAACCGATCCAGCTGACCACGGGCTCGTTCCTCGAGACCGGGGCGGCCTCGCTCGCCGGGTAGCCGACGACGATCGGTGCCACCGGCACGCAGCCCTCGGGCAGGCTGAGGAGTCGCTTGCCGTCGGGGGTGTTCAGATAGGACTGTACGTTGCCGATCCAGCAGCTGCCGAGACCCAGGCTCCAGGCCACGAGCATCAGGTTCTGGGAGGCCAGAGCACAATCCTCCACCGCCCAGGTCGATCGCTCGACGGCCGAGATGAGGATCAACGCCGGAGCGTGGTGCAGGAGATGGTTTGCCGGGTCGGCCATCCTGGCACGCCGCGCGTCGTTCTCCTTCCCGGCCGGCAAAGTAACCAGCTGGTATGCCTTCGCTTCGGCTGACAGGCGATCGATCAACTCGCGGTCGCGTACTACCGTGAAGCGCCACGGCTGGCCGTCGCGAGCACTTGGTGCGCTGACGGCAGCAGTAAGCAGCCTGGAGATGACGGCATCGTCGGGTCGCCGGGTTGTGTAGTCACGGACCGACCGCCGTCCTGAGATTGCCTCGAACAGATCCATCGCCATCCATCCTCTCGTCAGACAGGACACCAGAGGGCACGACTACGGGGCGGCCGGTGGCAGCCAGAAGCGCGACCGGCAAGGACGAGAGAGCTGGTCCGTCCCCGTCCACTCGGCCGAGACGCACGCCGAGCGCGATCACATTCTCGCAAGGGCCGGGCGCGGCGAGTCGGGCACTTCGGCATCAGATCGGCGGCCATCTGGCGGCTCTCGACGCGAGCCGACGCTGAAGGGCGACACGATTTACTCATGGCGAAGGTGGCCGCGCGGCCGAACCGCCTCAGACTGAGTTCCCTCCCATTCGCCAAGCTCCGTGAGTTCGTCCTTGGTCAGGATCGTTCCGGGCGGCCACGTAATCAGTTGGTCGCGCGCCGGCCAGATGGACGGCGCGGTCGTAAGCAGGTTGTCCGGGCGAATGAACGTGACGGGTGATCTGGCGGCGTCGGTGTCCTGGCCACCGACCTGCAGCACGAGGCACCCAGCAGAGACCGTCACGAAGTAGAACCGCGGGAGACGCGGCGAGGGCGGCGCCCAGCCGGTGCTGATCGACCCTGTCAGCGCATCGCTCGTTCCAAGCCGAGCCTCCACCGCGGCCAGCCAAACCTGGGTGCCTGGGGGCGGCGACGCCTCGCCACGATGCTCGTACAGCCAGCGGATGGCCGAGGTCGGTGCGAAGGCGGCGAAGCCCCACGCGCGTATCGCAAGGGAGGTGAGCAGAGCCTTCTGGGTGGCCCACGCAGCGATGGCACGTTGGCTCTCTGGTGCGTAGGCCACGGGATCGCCCCTCATCGCGGGGAGCAACAGTGGCTGGACCGTTCGCTCAAGGGCGGCCATCCATCCGGTATTGCAGCCCCGGCAAACCCCCTTTCTCAGGACGATCGTCGGCCCGGCATCTGTCCGTACGAAGCGCTCTTCCCGCCCGACCGTGACGGTCGTCCGGGCTTCCGCCTGAATGCCCTTTCGCATCCACCTGGCGTAGACGTGCTCGTCAGTCTTCGAGATCCCAGATCCGCAGAAGACGCAGGTCACTGATCCGACTCCACGCACGGTGCCTTCAGAGGCCCTGGACCAGTATCAGCCCGCGACGTGCCAACACGATGACTTGAGTGGCGGTTCGCGTGCGACCGATCGGCGAACCTCGGCGAGGGCGAACAGGGGCTCGGCATCGCCAACGGCCGGCTGCGGACGAGGATGGCCTCGAGGGCGGCCGCCGCAGGCGGATCGGTAGCATGACCAAGAGCCGGAGCCAGCGCACGACCGCGCGCCTCAACTGCGGTACCCACCATTAGGGCGGCATCCCCCAGCGGTGCTGCGAAGGCTCGCGAAGCAGAGCCCTTGAGGCGCAGTCAGGGACCCTTACTTGCTCTACTCCTTGAGCTTGCGGTCCCAGCGATGCCTGCGCAGCTCCGATAGGAGCGCGGCTGGCAGCGGGCCGGCATCGCTGACAGCGGTGTTCTCCTCGACGTTGCCGGCCTTGCGCATGCCCGGGATAACGGTGCTCACGTCGGGGTTCGAAAGGATGAAGCTGAGGGCCATCTGGGCCATGGTCATTCCCGCCGGCACGAGGGGCCTGAGAGCACCGACACGGGCGAGGGTCTGGGCCAGGTTCGTCGTTGCGAAGTAGGTGCTGCGCCAGTCGTTCTGCGGCCAGGTGGACTGAGGCGTCAGGTTTCCGATCAGGCTGCCCTCATCGAACGGGACGCGAGCGATAACCGCGACCCTGTACTCGTGGCACGCGGGGAAGAGCTCGTCCTCCGGCGCCTGGTCGAAGATGTTGTAGATGACCTGGACTGAGTCGACGAGACCCGATCGAACGGCCCGGACGCCGTTCCAGGGCTCCCAGTCGTTGAGGCTGATTCCGAAGGCTCGAATCGAACCGTCGCGCTTGAGCTCGGCTACGGTCTGCTGCAGCTCGCCGCTGGCCAGCCAGTCGTCCTGCCAGACGTGGAGCTGAAGAAGGTCGATCGTGTCGACGCCCAGGTTCGAGCGGCTGATGTCGACGTAATCGCGCACGTACGCGCGCGGGAAGACCTCGCCCAGGGGCACGTCCGGGCGGCTCGGCCACTGCCGGTTCTTGGGAGGGACCTTGGTCGCGGTGACGATGCGCTTGCCCCGATGGCCGGCCACGATCCGGCCCAGAAGCTGCTCGCTGCGGCCGTCGCCATACACCTGGGCCGTGTCGAAGAAGCTCACACCTTTCGCGACGGCCAGCTCGAGGGAGGCAATCGACTCCTTGTCGTCGGAGCCGGACCAGCCGCCCATGCCCCACATGCCGTAGCCGACTTCGCTCACCTGCCAGCCGGTCCGCCCGAAAGTCCGATAGCGCATTTGGACCCTCCGCTCCAGCAAGGCACTGGTCCTGCCGATGGCGGGCCAGCCCCCACCGACTCCAATCCTACCGCGGCATGCTGGCGGGATCAGACGCGGTTCGCGCGGAAAGGACTAGATCTCTCCTCCAGACGAATGGCGTGCCTCACCGGCACCATGGCGTGAATAGCGACGGGACTCCACCCTAAGCGCCTCTCCGTGCGGCGGCTAGAATCGCCCGATCGCAGGCCAGCCGACAGCGGATAGCCCGATCGGTTGGCGGCCGGCTCGATTGAATTGGAGAGGCGACCCCGGATGAGCCTGGACGACCTCGCGATCGAGTATCGGGCCGAGCTACCGACGGCTGAGGAGTTCGAGCGCCTCTTTCGGTCGAGCGGCTGGAGCGAGGCCCTAGAGGTACCCGCTGATCGGCTGGCGGCAGCACTACCCCATGCCTGGTCTGCGGTCTGCGCACGCCGTGGCGGCGAGGTCGTAGGCACCGGCCTCGTACTCTCCGATGGCGCCTTGCACGCCCTGATCGTGAACGTGATCGTGATGCCGGAGGTGCGCGGCCACGGCATCGGGACTGAGATCATGAAGCGGTTGGTCGCGCGGTGCCAGGAGGCGGGCCTGCTCCAGGTCCAGCTCTTCAGCGCCCGAGGCAAGCGCGGCTTCTACGAGCGCCTGGGCTTCGTGGCGCGTCCCGAAGACGGGCCCGGTATGGAACTGGGCAGGCTGCGCTAGACCGAAGAGCGCGCGCGGAAACGCGCCCCGCGCAGCCGCTCGAATTGGCCGGCCTCTGTCACACCGCGCTATGGGAGGTAACCCTGGCCAGAGACAGTGCCCTATGCTGGCCGTCCTCGCACTGGGTCGGCGTCCCTGCCCTCAGGCTGTCCAGACGTCCTCCCCGAAGGAGCTGCCATGCCGAAGATGGTCGTGACCCACAGGGTCCGCGACGTCGAGCAGTGGGTGAGTCTCAAGGCAGAGCGCGTCGCCGCCTTCTCGCCGTTCGCCACGAACGTGACCGACCACGTCGCGCTCGATGGTAGCTACACCGTCGCCCTGACCGCCGACATACACGACATGGCGGCCGCTCAGGCAGTCATCGCCTCGCCGTCGCCCGAGGTGCTGGCCTTCGAGGAGAGACAGGGCGTGATCCGTCCGGTGACGGTCTACATCGAGAAGTAGTCCGACCGCCGGAATGTCCCGGCACGGTCAACGCCCCACGGTTGCCGCTGCTTCTCGCTCCAGCCTGGGCCGCAGCCACTCACCAGTACGGCACGCGCAAGTGTCAGGTTAGACACGCCCCGAACGTGGGCGACTGACCGAGGTCCCGCATAGCCCCAACCCTATGGCTTGAGTGTCACGCTGACCGGGTCCGGCGGCCTGGCTCGCACTATGGCTGCCCACCGCAAGGTGTGGCCGGGATGCATTTTGCCGGCTGCCGGACATAGCGGACCGGCCGACGTGACT
>Ga0187886_1002635_pt1 | contig 14156 bp, 9 predicted proteins | sample June2016WEW_20_1_FD_133001 | JGI IMG/M metagenome (GOLD analysis project Ga0187886, IMG submission 133001) | Peatland microbial communities from SPRUCE experiment site at the Marcell Experimental Forest, Minnesota, USA - June2016WEW_20_150 | ecosystem: Environmental > Terrestrial > Soil >... | reverse complement strand
GTCGTTTGCAGCCCACGTCTGCATCATCGGAATCAGTTGCGGAGCTTGCAGTGGGACCGAGCAGCTTAAAGTGTAGTTCGGGTCAGTGATGTAGTTCGGTTGAGGGTAATTGGGATCGGTATACGTCGGGTCCCAGAACACGCGCGTCGAGTTCAGCCGCGCCTGTTGCTCTCCGCTGTCTCCCGCGGTAGCAAAGGCGACCGAGGCGCCGTTATAGTTGGCCGCAAAGTATGTATGCAGGTCCAGGTAGTCCAACAGGCGGACGTGGTTGCTGGCTTCGTATGCCGCGAATTGCTGAAGATAGTACTCGATGAAGGGTATGCCCCCGTGGGCCGCCCGATCGGTCGGATTCGTCCACGGCTGATAGCACGGTCCCGTACTCCATCCGTTCTCGACATCCTGCTTGGAATAGAAATAATCCCACCAGTAATCCATTACCGGCCCGCTCACCGCGGCGGTCGGGTCGGCAGTCTTGATGGCCGATGCCGTGGCGATGCCGTTGTTGGTCACCTCATCGTAGGTGAAGGGCAGCGGATGCACGTCGCGATGCGTCGCATCCCACCAACTGGGCTCGTTGTCCAGGCTGTAGATGGCGACGCCGCCATTCGCTGCCGTGCCGAATTTCCCTACCAGGTAGGTCACCCAACTACCAGCCCATGTGGGGCCCTCTGCGATGCTGGTGACGGTGGGATCGTTGCCGGTTATGTAGCACCCAGCGGGGCTCGTACAGCCACTTACCATTTCCGGGTATACGCCGTTGCCGCACCCGCGGGACGTGTCCACTGATTGCTGATTGGGGTACGTCGAGGTCGGGAAGCTGCAAGACGTGCTGTCCTTGGCCACCCAGCCGAGCACGGGCACCGTGCCCATGGTGATAGCGCCGATGGACTGATCGAAAGTTACCAGGTCGTCGAACTGGCCGGTGGGTCCTACAGCGTATGAGTTCGACTGGTTTTCGAAGTACCAGTCTGCGGCCGAGTTTGAAAAACCATTTTGGTAGTTGTAGCGGGAGGTGTTGTTTCCGCCCCAGCGAAGGACGATTGGGTTGGCTGGCGAGTCCACGGAATTGACAAAGCCGCACGCATTCATGCCGTAGATGTATGGGCTGATGGCGTGGGTCTGGCTGCCCAGGTCCACACTCAGCGCCGGGCCCGCCGCCGTCGCCGGAGGCTGGAGCGTCACCGTCACGCTGCCGCGCTTGGTCGTATCCTGAGTGCTGGTGGCCGCCACCGTCACCGTCGCCGGCGCCGGGTAGGGCGTCTCATACAGCCCGCTGCTGCTGATGGAGCCGATGCTGCCCGTCCAGCCGGAAGGCCCCGTCACCGACCAAGTCACGGCAGTGTTGAAACTGCCCGTGCCGTTCACGGTCGCGCTGAACTGCCTTGTCGTGCCGATGGTTGCGGTTGCAGGATTCGGCGTCACCGTCACTGAGGTGATCGTCGGTCCGGGGTTGATCGGGGCGGGAGTTCCCCCGCCACCGCCGCAAGCGGACAGCAGGGCGCTCAGCACAATCCCCATCCAAACCGTGGTCTTCCACCCCAAAGTCCTCATGTCAGGGTCCCCTCCGCTCAAATCACAGGCTTCTGCCGGGCCGTCTTCTCCGGCGGAGGCTCCATAAGCCGGAATTTCCGTTATGGACCTCCGGCCCGATCCGCAACATACACCTGACCCCAGTTGCAAACAATGGGGAGTCGAGTTTGCACTGCCAGGTGAGCCACCCGAGTTTTTGTGCCAACTGAAGTGAGACAGTCTACATTCTGACCGGACCGGCTATTTCTGGCTATCGCAAGAGTCAGGATCCGAGTTCGCCGTCGCTCGCGCAGAACCAGATTGCTAAACACGCATTATAAAAGGGCGCCCCTTTTGCGGTAGGGTTTGAGGATTGACCTCATCCCCCGACAGAAAGGAGCACCGTGCATGGATAGCACCAAGTATGTTGGCATGGACGTTCACAAAGATACGATCTCGATTGCGGTGATGAATTCCGCTGGCAAGGTGGTGATGGAGTCCATCCTGGAAACGAAGGCTGTGACGATCCTGCAGTTTATCCAAGGGCTACGCGGGAATCTACTGGTCACCTTTGAAGAAGGAACCTGGGCTGCCTGGTTGTACGATTTGCTCAAGCCCCACGTCACGAAGGTCACGGTGTGCGATCCCCGGAAGAACGCGTTGCTGAAATCCGGCAACAAGAGCGACCGGATCGATGCGCAAAAGCTGGCAGAACTGCTGCGCAATGGATCGCTCTCCGCGGTCTACCATGGAGAGAACGGCCTACGAACGCTGAAGGAGTTGTCGCGCAGTTATCTGACGGTCAGCAAGGATCTGACGCGGGTGATGAATCGACTCAAGGCGCTGTACCATAGCTGGGGCATTGCTTGCGCCGGTACGCAAGTCTACGCACCCCGCCACCGGTTGGAATGGTTGAGCAAGATAACGGAAGTGGGGGTACGCGGTCGAGCCGAGTTCACCTACCAACAACTCGACGGGCTGCAGGCGTTACGCCAAGGAGTCCGGCGGGATCTTTTGGCCGAGAGCCGGAAACATCCCGCGACCAAACTGCTGCGCCAGATTCCTGGTATCGGCCCGATCCGGGCTGCTCTTTTGGTCGCGCTCCTTCAGACACCGGACCGGTTCCGCACCAAGCGGCCACTCTGGGCCTACGGCGGCTTGGCGATCGAGACGCACGGCAGTGGGCAATACCGCTACCAGGAAGGTCAGCTACAACATGTCAAGAAACCCGTAGCGCTCCGCGGGCTGAATAGAAACCACCACCACGATCTCAAAGGGATCTTCAAGAGCGCGGCCGTTCAGGCCAGCAGTTCAGCTGGCCCCCTCCACGAGTTTTACGAGAGTTTACTGGCCAAGGGAATGAAGTCTTCGATGGCTCGTCTCACCTTGGCGCGCAAGATCGCGGCGATCACTTTGATCGTCTGGAAGAAAGGAGTGCATTTCGACGCCGAACACCTGAAACCGCAAGCCGCTTGAGCGTCTGGGGCCCAGAGTCCGCTCCCGCCTGGAGGTCATGCGGGGCGGTGATCCGTCGGGTTCTTGAGACGCTCGGGTTCGAGGGAGAGTATCCATCGCCAAGGTAGGCCCTGTGTGCCTCCGGCACCGAGTCTCTATAAACACTCTATGCCCCCTCGGAGAACCGAAGAAAGCTCTAGGCCACGAGTCTCCGATAGGACTATGGTTGGCAACTTTGCCACCGTCACGCTTGCCAGTTTCGGGAACCGAAGGGCACCGTCACGACTGGGAAATGGAATCACAGGGATGGGAGATCGGCTCGCCGCTTCGTGCGACGAGGCGAAACAGAACCGTCAGCCTGAGCCGGGGCACTCGCTCATCGAGAGTGCCCGTTCAAGCCGTGGGGCTGGATGCCGAGACGAAGATACCCCCGGCACCGAGCCAAGGGAGAAGTTTTCTCCTTGACATCCCCTTTTATAGGCCTTGGCGACAAGGGAGGACCAATTTCCTTGAACGCCGTCCCAGGGGGAACTAGATTGATCGGCATTTGTCGGGTTTGCCCACTGGGCGTCCACATGGATAGGTCGACCGGGGCCCTTTCGGACGATCTTTTGTAGGATTTCTGCTGACAAGGTAGGGGCTCGCAATGTTCAAGGGATGAGGAAACAAGCGGCAGCGGTGCGGGTTATATGGACTTGCATCGCAGATAAGAAGGTTGTCTAATTAAGTCTCCCTTACGCCGCCCCTGGGAACCTTGGGAGGCTGGTGCCTTGAATAAGTCCCCGGTCAATCGTCGATCGCCAGCGGCGCTGTACCCGGCCCAACCGACTCCGAGGCTCTACAACCGCCTGGTAGAAGTCCTGCGCATTCGGCAATGGCGGTTTCTCGTAATGCTGGCGGGAAGGGTTTTATGCAGGTTAGCTTAGACAAGAGTCAGGCCGCTCATTCGAGGCCCATCGGATGAGAGTGGGCGTCTCACGTGTCTCCCGCAACGGCTGGGTACAGAAAGGAAAACTGCAAATGGACTTCCTAAGAAATCTGTTCGGAAAAAAGAAGCAGCAAGCGGCTCAACCAAGTCAGGGCGAACGGCCGGACACCAGACGAGGACGCTTCGGCGATGGAACCATTCTTGGTGACGCGATCTCCAAGGGTGCCTACAGACCCCAGGCGGGAAGCGAGAGGATAGGCTACTTCAACCCAGAAATTGCTCCGTTTCGCACTTTCCCAAACGGCAAGGTGGGGTTGCTCCAGGGACCTATGGCAGATTTCCTCATTCAGTCGATCCCTGAAGTAATAAGAGGAACAAGAAGAGGAATCTATGGCTCAATGCTCGAAGGTGGGGATGCCGCGGTTGATCTTGCCATCAAGCTTGGCCATTCGACTACCAAGCAAGTATTGGATTCTTTTCAGCAGCTGGCGAAGCAAGAGGCCATATCGCGGTTTCTTCTGGTGACAACCACAATGCCCTTCTTTCTCACCTACAGCACAGGGGAAGTGATAGTCATGGCAGAAGTTGACCATGAGCTGAAACTCAACGCACTTGCCCATCTTTTGCTCAAAGACCCCAGTTTCTCCTCTGTTCATTCATTTTCGGCGTTTGAAGCGAAAGCAATGTCGTTATTAGATGAACGAAAGCAAGAATTCGAGGAAAAGAAGCAATGGGCAGATAACTTGCACAAGGCAGCGTAGCGCCGTAAGCGTTCTTTTCGACGCGAGCTTTTCTGGTCCGATAAACCCACGGCTAATTCCGAGTGTGAATTAAGCGGCGGATGGCGAAGATGAATCCGAACAACGCCCGCATTCAACGCGATCCCGCTGGTATGAGGCAAATGCTTCGTGGGTAAGGGTGGGCGATCAAGAAAGCCTATGCCCTGGTCCAGTTCAAGGTGACTTCGATGCCTAACCCCTGCGTTCAGCCGAAAATTAGAAGCCATGGTGCAATGACCCTGGCATTGATTAGATAGGAGGCCGCACATGCCTAGAAACTCGATTCGTCGGCTAGCGTTCGCGACGCCGCTGATTCTGCTCCTGGCGAACCTCAGCTACTCTCAGCAAGGAGAGCGAAAGCCGGATACGGTGCCGAGTTGGAAGGTAAAGGTGCTCAGCGTGACCAGTCCGAGTAAGGTGCCAGTCATGCACCTCTCTGGGTTCGGAGGAACACTACCAGCCGAGGCCGAGGCGGCGGCTGCCAACTCTCGCTGGGCTGTGATCAGCATCGAGCTCACGGCCCCCTCCGTCGGGGCCTCGCTCAAGCCTCAAACGATAAAGGTTACAGATCAGGTCGGTGCCGGCCATGCCGCCCTCGCATTGAGTCCGACTCCACAATCAGGCACCCCCCCCGAGTATCTATACTTCCAGGACTCCGAGGGCCTTGGTCAAGTGTCCGAGGGCAAAATGATCTGGGTGTTCGGCTACGGCAAGCTAAGCTTTCAGACAACCTCGCCACAAAAGGTAAGTTTGCTGTTTTCGTTACCGTCGGCGACAAAGCTCGCCTCTCTGGTCGTAGGAGACAGCGGACCGGTTGTTTTGCCCCAGGCGAAGCAGAAGCAGCCGTAACCCGCGGGTGGCGCCCCATTGTATCGGGGTGGGCGATCGGTGGCCGCCCAGTCGGAGTTGAAGCCTAGTGACAGGCATTGTCAGACCCCTCGGGCTCTTGAACGGCGAGAGAGGCTAATGCTGTGAATGTCCTGCGGCCCCGGCGACCTCGCATTTCATGCCGCACACGTCACAACCGGCGCGAGGCAGGCCCCACCCGCGAATCTCGAGGAGGCCCACATGAAAGTGCTTTCATCCTGGCTGATCCTGATCGTTGCCATTCCGCTTATCGGCGTCGCAGGCCCTGCGCCACAGGAAGAAAAGCCAACGTATTGGTCACTCGTGGCAGGAACCGGCGGCGTGCCTTCTGGTCATCTCATCGTGCGGATCCCTCCTGGTCGTGTGGCTCCTTCGGAATGGGACTTGAAGTGGTTCGTGTCCATTTACACGCCGAAAGGACTCCGCCTGCCGCTGGGGTGTATTGAGGACGGGGAGCGGGTAGGAGATGCTAGCCAGGTCATACTGAAGTTGCCCTCGGGAACGTACACAATCGAGATCACGCGGCCCCCTCCTTCGAACAAACCCATGGGTGTGTTTGACTTCGAAAAGGGGAAATGGATCCCTTCGGATCAAGAAGCAATCTTCGTCGGAAAAGTGAGTGTGCCCCTGCAGGAGAATCAGGTCCAAATCATCAGCATCACCTATCGGAACCCACAGGCTATGTCGAAGAAAGAAGGTAACTCAACGACGCACCTTTACACCTGGGACAACTTTTCGCTGGTCCCATCCGGCGGTCGCGCCGCTGACCTCCCCCAGAAAGACCCGAAGCCGTATCCGCTGACGCAAGGGATATCACTTGAAGCACTTGATCGGACGCAGTTGGTTGCCGGCCTGAAGATCAAAGAAGGACGGGAGTTCGCCGAAATGGCGCTTCTGCACTTGCAGCAACCGCCACTCGAGCCCATCTTCGCCGGACTGAGCGACAAATCAATCACGCTTAGCTGGCCTTTGGCGCGAGTCCTGGTGAACACGCGTGATGCGCGTGCTGTTTCCGCTCTTGCGGGCGTGCTGCAGGATCGAAGCAACGAAGCGCAGGGTCGCGCGCCGGCGGCATGGGCGTTGGGTGAATTAGGCGACGCCCGCGGGCTGGAAGCGCTGAAGGCCGCGTTACACGATCCCGACATCATGGTCCGCAACTACTCAGTTCTTGCGCTCGGGCAACTCAAAGCGCCGGGAGTCGTGCCCTTTCTGGTCGAAGCCACACGCGACACGGAGGGATACACGGGGGGAGAAGTCTTCGTCACCCTCGTGGAATCGCCGGGCATCTACTATCTCACGGAGAATCAGAGCGCTCTATTCGCCATCAAGCCAATTCCTTCCTTCACGGTGCGCATAAACGCGATCTATGCGCTGGGCCAGGTGGGCGATCCCGGGGCTGTCGATTATCTGATCGGTTTTCTGGCCGACGAGGACTCGCAAGTGCGTTTGGTGGCCCTCCAGGTGCTTGGAAACTATGACGGTCCGAAAGTGCTTGAGGCGTTGAAATCTAAGCTCATCGACCAGCAATCTGTTCGCTTCATCGCCGTCCACCTTCTCGCCAAGCGCGGCGACGCCAGCGTGCTCGACTCGCTCGACAAGCTTGCGCGGCATGACCCGGACGCGCTCGTTCGTGAGGCCGCGACGGGCGCCGCTACAAGAATCCGCAAGAGGCTTCAGCGGCCGCCGAGGCCTGCACCAAAATGAAAACGGTCTAATGTCTGACCCTGGCCTGCAACCGTCGGTGCCCGTTGCGTTTTTGAAGCGCCGCAGCTTTGCGGCAAGGTCGGTGGATACCCATCAGACGGATGCGCGACCGCCCCGGAGAGCGATAGCGTCACCCTCCTAAAGGATCACCGCCATAGGTGGCTGTTTCCACAACCCTCGGCGCCGGTGTAACCACCTTTGGACCCACCCCTCTGGCAGTCGATCGTCGCTGCCAAAGCAAGTCTTTGAAATCTTCGGGAATGGCCTCCGGCCGGGGGATTTGGTTCTGCCTTGCCGGCATGTGATTGCGGACTATCGAGCTTGTTTGGCGGAAATCCGCGTGGCACACGGCCTTTTCGCTAAAGTCCAGCCTCTGGCTCCCCAGAAGTCAGGTTCGAGGAAATTTTTCGTGGCATAGCCCCCACTGGGATTAATCGTGAGTAACGCCGTTGTATAGACCGAATTCCCTCAACTCCTGCATCGTCGCCTCGGAAACAATCCCAGCGCCTTGCGGCTCCTCCTCTGGCATCGGCGGGCACAGGGTCGCGCGCACATTGACTCCCACGAGGGGGATCGACTGTGCCACCCCGGGACTGACCCACCATCGAGATCGCAGTCCGGGGCATCCAGGCGGGTCGCTGAGGGGGGGCCACTCCTACCTCGCCTGAGAACCTCGATAAAGGGCCATTTTCTCCCCTCAAGGGGCCGCGGAATTGACGTGGCCGGCCAAGGGAGTGCAGGACTGCACTCGGGTCGTCCGTACCTACGCCCCCAATACCTCCGACCCCCGAAAGGTGTGCAGTTACTGCATGACCGTCGACGGCGGACTGGCGAAGCCGGGATGCGCTTTCCGCCTGTCGGGTGGGCAAAGCACCCTCCAATGTCGATGCCGGTGAAGGCGCCAGCCGACGCGTCGGTGTCGCCGCGGCATAGGGCCCAATGGGGCATAAGGTAACCGCAGAGCTCAAAAGAAGCCCTTCAATTCCCTACGGCGAAAGATCAAAGTCGGCAGGGCTCTCTAATGAACTCAACCCGAATGTCGCCAAAGGGTCAACGACGAATACCAAGCAGGCTAGTCAGGAAGCCGCCAAAAGTGCCAAAAGGTGGCCTTTTCAAGCGGTCGTGGGACCACCTGGAGCGACAAGATGGCCCTCGCCGCGATGCGGTTGCACTCGTCGTGGAGGCAGGAACTGTCGAAGATTTGTCGATGTTGCGAAACACAAATGCCCAAAAGCTGTCTCCAAAATCGGTTCAGGAAGACGAGTATCCCCACTGCCAATCAATAACTTACACCAGCGGTACGCGGTGCCGGCCGCCTTCAACGACTCGGTCGTGTCTCACACAGTTCTAGAGTGTTGTGCAAAAGGTGGAATTCGCGGCTGTAACATTCAGGCCGTCTACAGCGGGCTCAGTCATGCAAAGTGTGATCTAAAATGTCGAGGGCATTTCATGAAGCTGCTTGGAGATCACCAAGGGCTTCCCCTATCGACCCTCCCTCGGCGACAACGGAGATAGAGTTTGTTCCGCCCGGCCTGCCAAGAATGGCCTCAGGGTCCGCAGCAACACATTTCGACACCCCGGCGAAACGCTGGCGTTGATGGATTGTAGTCCAAGCACGTTCGTGTGGTATAACCTGGAGGGGAAATCGGCGGATAGCTCCAGCGTGATCAACTCGAGCGAGAAGGGCGGGCCCCCCCGGCCTGCTCTTCCGCTCGAAACAAACGCCGGCAAGCTAAGCGGGGATAGCATGCCCAGACGTCGAGGGAAGAAGGCTGCTCAGCGAGGGAAGAGTGTTCGACGACCGCCCCCCGATACTCAAGCCCGGCGGGGTGAGAAGACTCCCGACCCCGAATTCGAACTATGGGCGAAAAAAGCCCGCAATGCCATTCCGGGAGACTCCATCCTCATCGAGGATCCATTCTTGGAGAAAAAGATCTTCGAGACACAAGGCATGAATGGTTACGCCATGTACCTTGTTAAGGATCGACCTGAGGGAGTCGCGTTCCCGGGCGGGCTCGGGCAGAGGCTGTCTGAGGTCTACCGGCGTTGTTATGAGATTCGAAAGGATCTCACCGTAATCAGAGATTTCGTAGCTTTCCTCCCGGGATTGGCCTTCAATTCACTTTGGTTGGCCACGCTTGTAAAGGACCAAACAACATTCGAGGATCCCAAACCGGATAGTCCTCGCAACCGATTGTTAACGGCGTTGGCATACGGCTTTAGGAGTGCTGCGCACCCGGGGCCTCGCAATAGAAAGTGGTTTAGGGCCAACAAACTGTTAGCCGCAAGAGAGGTCCAACGAAAAATGCAGAAGAAATTTAGTGACCATCTGAAGCCGGACTCGTTGGAGTGGAAGGACGCAGACGAAGACGAGAAGGAAAAGCGAGTTTCAGAGCTTTTGAACAAGCTAGTGAAGACCTACCCCGTGCTTAAGCCTGTGTCCGAAAAACTCAAGACTCATCTTAAGGCAAGCCAATTGCGCAAAGGCTCCGTCTTGGCCACCTGCAAAATCTTCCGCGTCCTCGCCCATAACCTTGAAAGCAAGCCTTCCCTCTGAAGAACCCGCGGACACTGCTATTTTTCAGTCCGAAAAGTAGCAGCGCGCTACCAATTCTTTTTCCACACTCCGACAGCGCCACAACTATGCACAGCGCACATAGGCGTGCTCCAATTCGAGCAGTATGGATGGGACCGACCGAAGTCGAGAATCGAAGCACTGCGTTCAGTTCGACGGTTCCGGAATCCCGGAAGAGGTGAAGGTTCTCCGCTGTTGGGTCAACTGGCGCTACGTCATGAGAAAAGGGAAATGGACCAAGGTGCCTTTGAACCCGCGGACGGGCTACGCCGCGTCATGTAATGACGCCACCACATGGGGGAGTTACGAAGAAGCAGTGGAGAAACTCAAGCGTGGTGAGGCTGACGGCATCGGGTTTCAGCTCGGCCCGCCATACGTTGGGATCGACCTCGACAAGTGTCGAAACGCGGAGACTGGCGCGATCGAACCCTGGGCTCAGGACATCATTCGCGCGATCGATAGCTACTCGGAAACAAGCCCGAGCAAATCCGGCGTGCATATTTTGGCTAAAGGGCAACTGCCTTCGGGGGCAAGACGCAAGGGCCAAATTGAAATTTACGGCGACGGTCGGTACTTCACCGTGACGGGCCAACACATCGATGGAACGCCGTCAACCATCGAGGAGCGGACACAGGAACTAAAGGATCTTCACGCGCGATTCTTCGGCGAGCGTCGTGTCAAGAGCAACTCCAAAAACAGCGCTGGTAGTGCGCACCATCCTTTGACGGATGCCCAACTAATTGAGAAGGCACGCCGCTCTGAAACCGGCTTGAAGTTCGACCGCCTGTGGAGGGGTGACTTTAGCCAATACGATTCTCAGTCAGAGGGTGACTTAGCGTTGTGCATCATGCTCGCGTTCTGGACCGGGAGCGACCGCGCGCGCATGGATCGGCTTTTTCGCCAAAGCGGCCTATTCCGGTCCAAGTGGGACGAAAGGCACGGAGCAGACGGGCGCACATACGGACAAATGACGATAGCGAAAGCCATCGAGCAGACATCTCGCGTGTGGACGCCAAGGGGAGCTAGCGAAAGCGCCGGCACAGACGCTGCGGGAGAAAAACATCTACCTTGCATTGTGGTCAACAACCGCCAATTGCGCGACGTGACCGACGCTGCCGTAGAGGCGCTTCAAGAGGCGAATAACCCTCCGAGTCTGTTTGTACGAACAGGCCATGTTGTGTGGATACGAACAGATGAAGACTGCAGGACAACCATCGAAGTCGCCACGGAGTTCCAACTTCGAGCGAGGCTCGTTGAGATCTCGGATATTTTTCGTATCAACAAAGGCGGTGAGATCCAGGATCGGTTTCCGCCACGCGAAATCACGCAGAATATACTTGCCCTTGGGAAGTGGCCATTTCCAGCACTACACAGCATTGTAGAAGTTCCCATCTTACGGCCGGATGGAACCATCTTGAGCAGGCCTGGGTATGACCCGGCGACACGCCTTTTCTATGCTCCGGCACCCGATCTCAGGGTGCCCGAGATCCCCTGCCTGCCAACCAATTCACAAGTGGCTGAAGCTTTGCACCTGATCGACGAGGCTTTCGGAGAGTTTCCGTACGTGGATGAAGCTAGTAAGGCAAACGCACTTGGCACTGCATTGACACCGATGCTAAGGCACACCATAAAAGGGACCACACCTCTCGCGCTGATCGACGCCCCGCAAGCTGGGACAGGGAAGGGCCTCCTTGCCGAAGTGATTTCGCTCCTTGGGACGGGTAGAGCGGCAGCAATGATGGCGGCCCCGCTTGAGGATGAGGAATGGCGGAAACACATAACCGCAGCCCTTGTGAGTGGAGCAACCGTAATCACTATTGACAATGTGGAGCACCACCTCAAATCAGCAAGCCTTGCTATTGCCCTTACTGCCCGCGAGTGGACCGACAGAATCCTAGGCTTGAGCAAGATGATAACCGTGCCTATACGCGTAACGTGGATGGCGACCGGAAACAACATCCGACTAGGGGGAGACCTTTGCCGGCGCTGTTACATGATTCGCCTCGATGCGAAAACGTCGCGCCCTTGGGAGCGGACAGGATTCAAACATCCTGAACTGCTTCAGTGGGTAACAGAACACCGGGGAGAACTCCTCAAGGCCCTGCTGACACTGGCTCGGGGGTGGTACGCAGCGGGTAAACCACTCCCGACTATCCTGGTCATGGGAGGTTTCGAGGAGTGGTCGCGCCCCATTGGTGGGGTTTTGCAATACGCGGGAGTACGGGGATTCCTCTGCAATCGTGAGGAAATGTACGAATCGGCTGACGAGTCGATCGGTCAATGGGAACTGTTTCTTCAGGCGTTAAGGAAGGTCTTTGGGGACTGCACCTTCACGGTTCGACAACTGACTGAGCACGTCGCTGGTGACCCGGAGCTGCGCGCGACGGTGCCCGATGAACTTTCCGAAGCTTTAGACAAGGCTGGCAGTTTTAAGAAGCGCTTGGGCCACGCACTCGCGAGGCGTGTGGGCACGCGATATGAAGACTCTGGGTTACGTATCGAGAGAGCCGGCGAGGAAAAGAGGGCCACGAGATGGCGCGTTGTTATCGGGTGAGTTTCCCGGCCAAGCGTTCGAGAGTGGGGAATCAATTGAAGGCACGGCATTTGCGACAAATTTCGGACTGGGAAAGTGAGTTTGGTGAGTTTGCTTCCTCTGTTCGCGTAGGGCAAACACCAACGGACTCTACCTCCTTGTGTAGGAAGGGGTGTAGGGAAACTCACCAAACTCACCCCAGGCTTGTAAGTATTTGAAAGGAGGGCGGACGTCGGTGAGTTTCTCAAGTGGGCGTGCGCCGGAACGTTCAAAGAACAACCGGCTAAATAGGGGGCGAAACCCCTAATCGGCGCCTGGCGCCGAATGAGGATGTGCAGTTACTGCACGCGCGGGCCTCAAGTGGCGACATGATCTTGGGCCAGGGGATGAAAACAAGAGAAGACGCGTGTCGGGTGTTCGATCTCGGCCACCGCAGCACTTAAGGCGGAGCGACCTGAACCAATTTTCCAGCCTCCTTGGCTGGGCCGGGGAGCAATGGAGGGTCTTCGTGGCGCAGGAAACGAATTTGTTCATCCTACTGGGACGATATGAGAGCAAAGCGAGATGAGCGTCCTCGATCAAAACGAACTCATTACTCCTGAGGACCTGGCAGATCGACTGAAAGTGCCAAAGTCGTGGGTGTACGAGAGGACCCGCAAGCGCTCACCGCTTCGTCTCCCAGGATTCAAACTGGGAAAATACTGGCGTTTTCGCGAAGCGGATGTATTGGCTTGGCTGGAACGGCAGCGCGCCGGAGCTTAAGACATTGCTTGACGCTGGGACTATAATCGCGGACGACGCAGGAAAGGACAGACGGGCCAACGGAAAGGATACTTTTCGTATGGTCCGACCTCGGTTTCAGGAAGGGTGTGTATTCAAACGCGGTAAACGACGCAAGGTGTGGGTGGCACGCTGGAGGGAGGACGTGATTCTCGCTGATGGCCAACTCGGCAGAGTGCAGCGCTCCGAAGTGCTGGGTCTGGACAGTCAAATCCGTACTCGGCACGAGGCCCGAAAACTGCTGGAGGCTCGACTGAAAGCCATCAACCAAAGTCAATGTCTCCCAAACGTAATGCTCACGTTCGAATCGTTTGTTCAGGAACAGTGGAAGCCAGCGGTGCTGCCTACGCTCAAACCCAGCAGTGCAAAGCACTACGAGTTTGATTTGAAGCGCTACCTCATACCCAATTTTGGCCCAATGCGCCTGGGCGATATCACACGCATGAAGGTACAGACATTTCTCGCGAGTAAACGGCAGCAGGGATACTCAGGCTCGACGGCTCACAGCATGCGCACCACGTTGAGCAAGGTCCTGCAGTCGGCAGTCGATTGGGGCACCATCGAACAAAACCCAGCTCGCGGAATTCATATCGGAGAGCGACAGCCGGTACGGGAGCGCCTGTTCTTGACCCCAGAACAAATCCGGCGACTGCTTGCCGCTCTTCCCGAACCCTGTCGAACCCTCGCCTTGCTAGCGGTGCTCACTGGCATGCGGATCGGAGAATTGTTGGCACTTCGGTGGAAGCATGTGGATTTCCTTCGGAACGTTATCCAAGTGCGAGAGTCCGTATACGAGGGTAGGTTCGGGAGCCCCAAGACACGGAGCAGCCGCCGCGACGTGCCGATTAGTCAACCCCTTCGCGAAGCTCTCCTTGCTCATCGCGCTCATCGCGGGGGTTCGGAGCCGGAGGCCTTACTATTCACAAGTCGGGCCGGCACTCCGCTGAACCCGAAGAATCTCCTCCGGCGCGTGCTCTCACCTACGTGCCGAAGACTGGGCTTGCCCGCCGTGAGTTGGCACAGTTT
>Ga0187886_1002634_pt1 | contig 14161 bp, 11 predicted proteins | sample June2016WEW_20_1_FD_133001 | JGI IMG/M metagenome (GOLD analysis project Ga0187886, IMG submission 133001) | Peatland microbial communities from SPRUCE experiment site at the Marcell Experimental Forest, Minnesota, USA - June2016WEW_20_150 | ecosystem: Environmental > Terrestrial > Soil >... | reverse complement strand
CCTCCACTCCTGGATGGAAGGCGGGAACAGGAGCGGCACTCCGTAGAGGATCGGGGCGAGCACGACGGTCCCCCATTGCGTGGCGTATCCGCCGACAAAGATGATCGTCATCGCGATCCCGACCAGCGCGAATGTGAAGAAATCGAGGTGGAAGCTCTTGTAGATGAATCCGTAGAGCACGCCGGCGCCTCCCGCAATGGTGCAACTCACGGTCTGCAGGAGCATGCCCAGCCCGCGGATGTCCACGCCGAGGGACGCGGCAAGCTCCTTGTCCACGAACACCGCCGAAGCGGCCCGGCCCAGCCTCGAATGCTCGAACCTGTGCAGAAGAAACCCGACCAGGAGCAGCATTCCGGCGAGGATCGCCATGATGATCCAACGGTGGGCACCCGGGCTGCCCCCGATGTTCGGCAGGCCGAAGATCCCCATGGTGCCGCCCACCGCCTTCAGGTTCTCGATGACGGTGCGCGTGATGAAGATGAATGTGAATCCGACGATGACCACCGCGAAGGTGGGGGCATCCCCGATGAACAGCGACACAAGCCAGCCGATGATCCCGCCCAGTGCGAAGCCGGCGAGGAGAGCCCATGCGAAAGGCACGTTCAGGGTCATGACGAGCCACGCGGCCGTGTAGCCAGAGATGGCCATGTTGGCCACCGTGATGAAGTGCAGCTGCCCCACCCGGTAGGGCAGGTACAGGGCCCAGCTCAGGAGGATGTTCACCGCCGTGATGGACAGAAAGTAGTACAGCGGAAGCGGCACCTCTCCTCCCCTCTACAGTTTCGTACCGAAGAGACCCTTCGGCTTCGCCAGGATGACAATCAGCATTATGACGAATGCGATGGCGTTCGACCATGAGCCGGAGACATAGCCCTGGACGATCGCCTCGAGGACTCCCAGGAGGAGGCCGACGACCAGGCCGCCGGCGAGGTTTCCAAGGCCCGCGATGATCGAGACGGCGAGCACCTTGTGCGCGACCTGCTCGCCCAGGCCGGGAGAAGCAGAGCCCAGCAGCATCGCCAGGAGCACGGCGATGATCCCGCCCAGCACCCCTGAAAGCGCATAGCTGTACAAGCCGGTGCGCAGGATTGGAATGCCCACGAGGCGGGCCCCGTTCGGGTCCTCGGCGATCGCGCGGAACGCCCGACCCGGGCGCGTGCGATAGAGAAGAAGAAAGAAGCAGGCCACCGCAACGATTCCCACCGCCAGGGACCATACCTGTCCCGAGACGACGCTGATCAGGCCCACCTCGATGATCGGAACCTCGCTGGAAAGGCTCTCGGGAAACGTAATGGGCAGTCCCTGGTTGAAGGAATGAGACAGAACGTCCGTGATGATCATCCCGATGCCCATGGAAAGGACCATGGTGCTGTTGATGTCCACCTCTCCCCTCTTTGCCATGACCTTCTGAAAAAGGGGCGCGGAGGCGAGGTTGAGCGCAATGGAGGAGCCCACGGCGGCGAGTATCCCGAGGATCAGGTTGTTCCCCGTCAGACGCAGCACGACCCAGGCGATGTACATGGAGAACACCACGACCTGGGGATAGGAGAAGTGGATGATCATGGCCACCAGCAGGAGGAGATTGAAGCCGGTGACCAGCAGCACGTAGATGCTGCCGAGGGAGAGTCCGTTGATGACCTGGGCGATGAACACCTGCATCTGCTACGCCCCCAGGTAGGCGGCCCTGACGCCGGGATCGTTCAGGAGCTGCTCGGCGGATCCCGTGAGAGTGACCGTGCCCGTTTCCAGTACGTATCCCCGGTGCGCGCATTTCAGCGCCTTGTACGCGTTCTGTTCCGACAGGAGAATCGTATAGCCCTCCCTGTTGAGCCGCGTGAGGATGGCGAAAATGTCGTTCACGACGATCGGGGCCAGCCCGATCGAAGGTTCGTCGATCATGATCAGCTTCGGCGCCGACATCAGAGCCCTGCCAATCGCGAGCATCTGGCGTTCGCCTCCGCTCAGCGTGCGCGCGACCTGGTCTCTCCTCTCCTTCAATATCGGGAACCACTCGTACACGCGCCCGAGATGGCGCGCGACGTTCCGCATGTTGTGGTGCGCGCCGAGCAGAAGGTTGTCCAGGACGGACATCGAAGCGAACACGCCTCGGCCCTCCGGCACGAGGCAGAGGCCTGCCCGGACGTTCCGGTCGGCCTGCACCCCGCCGACCGCCGCCCCCTCGAATGTGATCTCACCCGCGAGCGGGGTGTTGATGCCGAGCACCGTTTCCAGGAGAGTCGTCTTCCCCGCCCCGTTCGCCCCAATAAGCACGACGATCTCCCCGGGGAAGACCTCGAGGCTTGCCTGCTTCAGGGCATTGATGTGCCCGTAAGAGACTGACAGGCCTTCGACCTTGAGGATGGCATCGACGCTACTCCGCGCCAAGGTATGCCTCCAGGACCCGGGGGTTCGTACGGATTTCTGCCGGGAGGCCTTCCGCGATCTTTTCCCCGAAGTTGAGGACGGTGACCAGGTCGGAGAGGTTCATCAGCATCTTCACGTCGTGGCTCACGACGACGACGGTGACGCCGGACTCACGGATCTTCCGAATGATCTCCTCTACCTTTTCGATCTCCCGGACTCCCATGCCGGACGCCGGCTCGTCCAGGAGGAGGAGCCTCGGCTCGCCGACCAGGGCGCGCGCGATCTGCACGAGCTGCCGCTCGGTCCAGACGAGGTCGCTGGCCCATCTGCCCGCGCTCGCTTCCAGACCGGCCATGGCGAGCGCCGCCATTGCGCGCTCGCGGATCTCGGTCTCCCGGCGCGACCGAACGAAAGGCAGCCGCAGCGCCGCGTCCAACGCCGCCGCGCCGATTCCATCATTCACTCCGGACATGACGTTTTCCAGCACCGTCAGGCCGGGCACAAGCTTGCCGGCCTGGAACGTGCGGCGGATGCCCTTCCGGGCAATAGATTCGGGCCGATCGTTGGTGATCTCAATCCCATCGAGTGCGACGGTCCCGGCGTTCGGTCTCAGCAGCCCTGTCACGCAGTTGAAGAGGGTGGTCTTGCCGGAGCCGTTCGGGCCGATAATGCCGTGGATCCGCCCCTTCGCAATCTCGACGTCCACCCTATTCAGCGCCTGGATGGCTCCGAACGACTTGCTCAGGCCGGCGACGCGCAGCATCCAGCAATCCTATGAAAACGCCCTGATGCTGTCAATGTATTTCTGAGATATCAGTTCCCTGAAGCCAGGAAACGGCTCGCCGAGAGCACATAGATGCGCGCGGATTCCACGAGCTCCTCGATCTCGACGTACTCGTCGGCCTGGTGCGGAACCAGGCGCGGCCCGGGTCCATTGACAAGGCAGGGAACGCTCCTCCACGCGCTGAGAAAGGTCCCGTCCGTCGCGCCGGGCACTCCGTTCCAGACCGGCTCCCGGCCCGTGACTTCGCGGAACGCTTCCGCGGAAATCCGGGCAATCGGCTCATCCCGCGATATCCCCACCACCGGGCGATCCTCGATAAACTCGATTTCCGCCCTGAAATCCCGGTCCGCCGCCGAGAGCTCACCCAGGATGCGGCGAAGGCGCTCACGCAGCGCGTCGTGGTCCTGCGCCAGGGTCGTTCGGATGTCCACGTAGCCGACTGCCTCGCTGGGGATCACGTTGAGTTGTGCGAGGCTCCCTGGTGGTGGAGACTGGATCACTGTGAAAGTGATCGAGGGCAGCCCGAGGTAGGGGTCCTCCCCGCACCTTTCCTTCTCCTCGGTCTCGAATCGCTCGAATGCGAGGACGATCCGCGCCAGGCGCGTGTTCGGATTGACGCCGGACAGCGGCATCGCGCCGTGGGCCATCTTTCCGCGGACCCGGACGATCGCTCTGATTGCACCCTTCATGCGGATGCACAGGTTGTTCTCCTCCGGCTCGGGCACAAGGCAGGCGGTGACGTCATCGGCGTGGCCCGCCCGGATGAAGCTCTTGATGCCCAGCATCATCCCCTCTTCGTCGCAGACCAGGCCCAGCCGGATCTTCCCTTTCCAGCGCACGCCTGCCGAATGGAACGCCTTTGTCGTGAGGAGCGCCACGGCAAGGCCCGCCTTCATGTCACAGGAGCCTCTGCCGAATATCCTGCCGCCCGCGACCTCTCCGCCGAACGGGTCGCGCGTCCAGTCCTCCCGGTTGCCTTCGCTCACCACGTCGGTGTGGCCTTCCAGCATGAGGCACGGGCCCTCCCGACCGGAATCCAGGTTGACGACGATGTTCTGCCGTCCCGGCGCAGCCTCCTCGACCAGCGGCTCCATGGCGAGCTCTCGGCGCACCCATTCCGCGATGTACTGCACCACTTCGCGCTCGGTACCTCCCGTCTCGGGCCGTATGACTGAGTCGATGCGCACGAGGTCCTGCGTGAGACGTACAAGCTCGTCGGGGTCGATCGCGTCGAGGAGCCGCTGCTCGTCCCTGCTGATCATCAGGCCCATGCCTTTTCGAGGGCCCGGACGAGCCGCGTGATGGTCGCATTCACCGGCGCCGGGATTCCCGCGCGCGCGGCTTCCCGGACGATGGCGCCGTTCATCACCTCGATCTCCGACGCCCGGTGCCTGTCGAAGTCCTGCAGCATGGACGAACGATTGTCGCCCGTCGTACGGGCGACGTTGTACACGACGGCAAGCGGGTCCGCGTGAGTGAGAGAAACGCCGCGCGCGCGCGCCACGGCAACAGCTTCCGCGACGAGGTCGGCCATGATCGCCCGTGTGTCATCTGATTCGAGAAGCCCGCCATTGCGCTGGTTGGTAATCGCCGTCAGCGCGTTGATCCCCACGTTGATCACGAGCTTGCTCCACACGAGGCTCGCGACGTCGGCGCTCACGTGAGTCTCGAACCCCGCTTCCACGAGCGCCGTGCACAGCCGGGCAAGCTTCGAGTTCCTTCCATCGGACATGCAGATGTGGGTCGGTCCCCGGCCGGCATGGCGGATGCGGCCGGGGCCGAGAAACGTCGCCCCATGGGAGGTGACACCGGCGGCGGTGCGCTCGGGCCCGAAATGACGGCTGAGGATCTCCTCGTTGCCCAGCCCGTTCTGGAGGGTCAGGACGATCGCATCTTTGCCGGCACGGGCCGCGAATTGCGAGGCCGCCTCTTCCGTCGCCGTGGACTTCACGAAGATGATGAGCACGTCAGCGCCGTCGGTCGCCCGCGGGTCGGTGCTCGCCCGCGGCCGGGCAACCGTCACTTCCCCCGTTGCCGAATCCTCGATTTCAAGCCCTTCCGCGGCGACCTTCTCCACGTGCTCCCTGGAGATATCGTAGAGCACGACGTCGCAGCCCGAGAGGGCGAGTCTCCCCCCGAAGAGAGAGCCCATCGCGCCGGATCCGACGATGCCGATTTTCATGGGCCCAGAGTAGCGGGCACGCGGCGTCACGTCCAGCACCAGCCCGCATCGCCCGAAGGGCGATATCGAGGGTTGGGGCTGTCAGAGCCAGACGCTTCATTGCAGGACAGCTAGTCCTCGAAAGGCATCTCGATATGCTGGAGGTCCCTGGTGAGGAATGATTCCGGAAAGATCTCGCGCGCTTCGCCCAGGAGAGTCTTCAGCTCCCTCTCGGAGTACCGCGGGCTGTAATGGATGAGGCCCAGCTTCTTCACCCCGCCTTCCCGGGCGATCCGCGCCGCCTGCGCAGCCGTGAGGTGCTTCTTCTCCGCGGCGGTTTCGGCAAGCTCCTCGGCGAACATCCCCTCGCAGATGAACAGGTCGGACTTCCGCGCGAATTCCACGAGTCCCGGCGCGGCCACCGTGTCCGTGGCGAAGCAGAACTTCCGGCCCTTGCGCTCATCGCCCATGACCTGGGAAGGCTTCACGACGCTGCCGTCCGGCAGGCTCACCTCCCCGCCTCCCTGGAGCTTCGACCAGAGGGGGCCCCGGGGGACGCCCAGTGCAAGCGCCTTTTCCGGAAAGAAGATCCCCGGCCGCATCTTTTCCACGAGGCTGTAGGCGAGGCAGGGCTTCGTGTGCACGAGGGAATGCGAGCAGATCGAGTACTCCTCCGCCCGGACGACCGGCACGCCTCCCTCGATTTCCCTGACGACGATCTCGTAGTTGATGTACATGTCCAGGGTCCGCCGCATGGCGTCGACGAACTCCCGGATCTTGGGCGGGCCATAGATGTATAACGGTTCGTCGCGGTCCACCTGGGAGGAGAGCATGAGGATCCCCGGGAGGCCTGTGACATGGTCCGCGTGGGTGTGCGAGATGAAGATGCTGGTGATCTTTTTCCAGCGGAGGTTCAAGCGGCGAAGACCGATCTGCGTGCCCTCGCCGCAGTCGAAGAGGAACAGCTCCCCTTCCCGCCGCACGAGAACCGAGGTCAGTCCCCTTCCCGGCAGGGGCATCATTCCGCCCGTGCCCAGCACGAACACTTCGAGGTTCATCGTGCCTGCCGTCCCTATTCCGGAAGGTCCGTGACCTTACCCGCGAGCTCGGGCAACTGCGAGGCCGCGTCTTCAAGGGAGCGGCGGTTGGCGATCACCGCCGTGAACCCCCGGGAGGAGGACTGGATCAGCTCATGGGCAGCTTCCGAGATGCCTTGCCTCTCCACCGCGAGGAGCGAGGTGCGGCGCGCCTGGCGCGCCTCGTCCGTGATGCCGTGGAGCTTTCTCTGCAGGCAGACAAATCCCTTCTCCCCGGGGTCGATCGGGCGGTCCTCCCTGCCGATCGTGCCAATGACCGCCTTGTCGACCTCGACGCGGTCGAGCGGTCCCGATTCCATCAGTCTCAAACCCTCATCGAACGCGCGGATCGTCGCCGTGATGTGGGGATCCCGGTAGGAGCCGAGAAGGAAAAGCCCGTCCATGTTCCGGGGATAGGAGAACGCGCCATACGCGCCGCCCTCCATGCGGACCTTCTCCCAGAGGTAACCGGTCGAGAGGAGGTGCCCCAGAACCGCCACGGGGCCGTTCAGCGGGTGCTCGAACCGGAAGCCGGGCATTGCCCGGGCGACATAGCCCACCGATGCGCTTGCCACCAGAGATTCGCCCTTCACTCCCGGCGATACCGGGGCGGAACGGCCCGGCTGCGCCGAGCTGCGCGGGGCAGCGTCTCCTTTCGCGGTCTGTTCCGCGGCGTGGGGTGGCAAGCGGCCGGCGAGGCTGTCCACTGCCCGCGTGATCTCCGCAAAACACTCACCCACTGCCGTGGCGTTGGCAATCAGCAGCGGGCGCACAAGCAGGTCCGACCTGATCTTCTCCAGCGCAATCGCAATCCGGGGAAGCTCGGCGTCGATGTTTCGTGCGAGCCTGTCCAGGAAGAGCAGCTGCGTGACGCCCCTCCACTCCTCCTCCTTTGCCACCGGCACGGAGATCATCGCAGCAGCACGCAGCATGGCGAACTGGTGCCCCCCCGGGATGAGAGCGGACTTCATGTCGTTTCGAAGCTCCAGCAGGATGTCGCGAAGGCGCGGAAGATCCTGGAAATCGGCGGAAGCCAGCAGCCGCGCCACCAGGTCCGCGGCCTCCGGAAGGATGTGGCGAAGGCAGCGTGTTCGGAAGAACATGAACTGGCCGAATCCCTCGGGCCGTCCCGCGATGCCCCCCGCGTCCAGGGAAGCCGAGAAGCCCCCCGTGAGACGGAACAGCTCCAGCGCGATCTCATCATAGCGGGCGCCGGGAAGTCCCATGCCGCAGACGGCGCGTCCGAAGAGAGGCAGGAAAAGGGAGAGCTCGCCGGTGAGCCCGTCCGTGGGGAAGGCGAGGTCGAGATAGACGATTTCGTTGGTGAAGATGTCGTGCAGGGCGAGCGGCACGCCCGCCGGGGTCTGCGTATCCTGGTGCGGGATCCGTTCGACGTTCGGCGGAATATCCGATCTTCGAAGTGACGGGATGCGCGCAAGGTTTTCGGGAGAGTCCGGAGCGAGCTGGTACTGCTTGAAGCCCCGGACGTCACGGACGGCAGCTTCCTTCTCGGCCGGGGTCATGTTTGCTATCACGCCCTGGACCCGCGCGGTCTCCGCCGCGGCGTCCCGCTCCTCCTGGTCCCTGTCCGGGCTCACGACCAGGGTCAGCCTGTGGTGGTTGCCCACGAAGCTTCGTTCGAGGCACGCTTCGAGGTATCGGGGCCATGCGGCCATCCGTGTTTTCAGCTCGTTCATCGGGCCGGCGAACTCCAACGAATCGAAGGGATCCGCGCCGTGCACCCAGCCGCGGAAGGCCCTTCCCATGAGACGGAGGGCATACGGAGAGCCGCCGCCCTTGATCTCCCGGTGGCGGAACTCGACTCGGTTCATCATCGATTGCACAAGGACGGGATCGATGCCATTACGGGACAGGCTTGCCAGGGTGTCCAGGACAACGCCTTCGACGCGCGGCTCCCTTTCCGGCTCCGTTCCGCGCAGGCCGACCGCGAAGATCATCTGTTTCAGGTCGGTCTCCAGACCGCTCACGGGTGAGAGATCCTCTCCGAGCCCGGAATCGACGAGCGCCTTGCGCAGGGGCGAACCGGCGCTTTCGACGAGAATCTCGGAGAGAACCTCGTGCGTGACGATCTCGACCGGATCCGTGACGGGGGGCAGCAGCCAGCTCACAGTGACGCTGGATCGCGCCGCGAGGGGCGTGTCCTTCTTCACGGGAAAAGTCTTCTGCAGGCGCCGGGGGACCTCCCAGCGCTTCTGAAGCGGGATGACCGCGTCGGTTTCGATGGCCGAGTACCCGGAGAGGAAATTCTCCTCCAGGAAAGTGAGGATATTCCGAAGCGGAATGTCTCCGTATAAAAAGATGCGGCAGTTGGAGGGATGGTAGTAGCGGGCATGGAACGCGCGGGCCGCCTCGAGGGTCAGGCCGGGTATCGCGGCAGGGTCGCCCCCCGAGTCGTGTGCGTACGGGGTGTCGGGAAAGAGCGACCGCGACGTCCATTCTGAGACGATGGAATCGGGGCTCGAGTAGGCACCCTTCATCTCGTTGTAGACGATCCCGGCAAAGCGCATCCGGTCCTCCGCACCGTCCTCCCCTGCCTCCTCCAGCCTCCACGCCTCCTGCATGAAGGTCTCCTTCCTCAACAGGGGACGGAAGACCGCGTCTCCGTACACGGTCAGCAGGTTGAAGAAATCGGCGCGGTTGCAGCTTGCCGCGGGGTAGACGGTGCGGTCAGGATAGGTGAGCGCGTTCAGGAAGGTGTGCATGCTCCCTTTCAAGAGAGCGGAGAAAGGCTCCTTCACGTGGAACTGCTCCGAGCCGCTCAGCACCGAGTGCTCGATGATGTGAGACACGCCGGTATCATCCCGCGGCGGGGTCGTGAAGCAGAAGGCGAAGAGGTTCTCCTTGTCGGCGCCGGCGAGGTGGAGGATTTCACAACCCGTCCCCGTGTGGCGGAGCAGCACACCCTCCGCGCGGTACTCGGGGAGAGCGCGGCGAGACGTGACGGTGAAGCCTCGAACGGATTCGTTGCGTGGCATGGCTTCCTGAATATACGGATGGTTCTTCACCGTGTCTACGACAGGCCTTCCGGCGACGCCTCCCCCGGGGGAGCGGGCGAGGTTTTCTGCTATACTCCTGCCCCATGGGACCCTCTCTCCGTCAGCAGCTGATAAGGCATGCGCGGTTCACCGAGGCGATCCGCGCCTTTTTCCGGGCACGCGGGTACGCCGAGGTGGACACGCCCGCCCTCGCCCCTCACCTCATCCCCGAGCCCGCCATCGAGGTGTTCCAGACCGAGTACCTCCCCGCGCGCGGGTCCCCACGCACGATGTGGCTCATCCCCTCACCCGAATTGTGGATGAAGCGGCTCCTCGCGGGAGGAGCAGGCGACATCTACCAGATCTGCAAGAGCTTCCGCAATTGCGACTACGGCGGGCCGCACCACAACCCGGAGTTCCGGTTGCTTGAATGGTACTCTGTCGGCGCCGGTTATCTCGATTCCATCGGGGTGACCGAGGACCTGTTCTCACATCTCCTGGCCCGGACCGTGCCGGGACGCCCTGCGGCCGAGCTTTCTCCGCCGTTCGTCCGAATCACGATGCAGGAGGCATTTCTTCGGTATGCCGGCATCGATCTGGCCCGGTGCCAGGACCCGCAGGCGATGAAAGCGGCAGGGCGGGAGAAGGGGATCTCGATGCCGGATGCGCCGACGTGGGAAGAGGCGTTCCACATCGCGTTCCTCACCCTGGTCGAGCCCCGCCTTCCTCGGGGAAAGCCGCTCGTCCTGCTCGACTACCCTGCGCTCGTGCCCACGACGGCCCGCCGCCGGCCCGGAACGCCCTGGTCGGAGAGATGGGAGCTGTACGTGGACGGGGTCGAGATCGCCAACTGCTACACGGAGGAGACGGACCCGGGCGAGCTGGGTTCATTCGTCCGGCGCGAAGAGGAGCGCCGCAGGGGAAGCCGCACCTCGCATGCCAGCGATCCGGAATTCGCCGACCTGTTCCCGCCCGGCTTTCCGGCATGCAGCGGTGCCGCCCTCGGCGTCGACAGGCTGGAGATGGTGTTCGCCGGAGAAGAATCACTCGAGGGGGTGATCTTGTTCCCGTTTTCCGCTATATTAGGCGGACAATCCGGCAGACACGCCTGAAAGGGATCACATGATCAAGGCAAGCGACATTGCGAAAGGCACGTTCATCCTCATCAACAACCAGCCTCACGTCTGCGTGGAGCGCGAGTACGTGAACCCCGGCAAGGGCTCCGCTTTCGTCCGCCTGAAGCTGAAGAACATCAAGACAGGTTCCGTCCTCCGCCAGACCAACAAGGTGCAGGACAATCTGGAGGACGTCTCCGTCGAGTACAAGGAGGTGCAGTTCCTCTACGCCGACAGCGAGAGCTACGCATTCATGGACACCAAAACGTATGAGCAGTTCACCATCCCCATCGAGGGCGAAGAGGAGAAACGGGACTTCCTCAAGGACGGGGAAAACTACCAGGTCGTCTTCTGGGAGCAGACGCCGATCGACATCAAGCTCCCCACAAAGATGGTCTTCACCGTCTCAGAGGCGGAAAAGGCGGAGCGCGGCGACACGGTGAGCGGCGCTACAAAGGTCATCACGTGCGAGACGGGGCTGAAGGTGAAGGTGCCTCTGTTCATCAAGCAGGGCGATAGGATCCTGGTGAACACCGAGACGCGGGAATACCAGGAACGGGTGAACAACTGACGGAGGCCTCCGCAGGGGCCGAATCGCCTCATCCTGGCGACGCCGGGAGGCGTCATTCTAGCGATGCCGACGGGCGTCGGCTCTCACCGATCCTGTTCCTTGTCGCGACCGGCCATTTCTTCAACGACATCTACATGGGCTTCTTCACGCCCCTGATCCCGATCGTCATGGACAAGTATGGCCTGAGCCTCTCGCTCGTAGGCGTCGTCTCCATGATGGCGACCCTTGCCTCTGCCCTCAGCCAGCCCTTCTTCGGGGTCCTGTTCGACCGCTTCGGCGTGTCCGCCTCTCTGTACCTCGCGCCGCTCCTGACGGGGCTGTTCGTGAGCTGCCTGGGTATCGCCCCCTCGTTCACCGTGTTCCTGGTGCTTCTCTGCCTCGGCTGCCTGGGCTCGGCGGCGTTTCACCCCAAGGGGGCATCCATTACTCCCACCCTCTCGGGCAGCCACCCCGAGGTCGGCATGGCCGTGTTCAGCGCCGGAGGCAACCTCGGATTCGCCGCAGGCCCTGCCGTCATCGCCTATTTCATTTCCGTGTGGGGGTTCCGGGCGACGCCGATTCTCGCCGTGCCCGCCGCCGTGGTTGCCGGAAGCCTCGCGCTGCTCCTTCCGTCGGGTGAGCTTCGGCGACGATCTGCGCGCTCCGAGCAGATCAGCCTCAAGGGGCTTCTTGCCAATCGCCGCGACCTGGCGATGCTCCTGCGGCTGGTGTTCATCAATTTCAGCCTCAATGTGGGTGTGAGGGGCCTGAGCACATTCCTTCCCGTGTACATGACCCAGCACGGCTCACCCCTGACATCGATCGGCGCCCTTTTCACGGGCATGCTCGCCCTCGGCGCTGTTGCCTCGGTATTCGTGAGCACCCTGTCCCGCCGCGCGGGCAAGAGGACACTGATCCTCATCTCCGCGGCACTCGGCGCGCCCCTCGCGGTGGCCGGCTACGTCTTCTTCCAGTCGCCCGCGGGAATCGTCCTCATCGTCGCTGCCGGCACTGTCCTGACATTTTCGAATCCCCTGCTCATCCTCATGGCGCAGAATCATTCGGGCAACTCCCCGGCTATGGCCTCCTCCCTTATCATGGGGCTCTCGTGGGGGCTCGCGGGTCTGGCCATGGTGCCGCTGGGCATACTCGGAGAGGCAGGGGGGATGCCGTCCATGATGGTGGTTGCCGGCGGATTCCCTCTGCTCTCCGTGGTCTCCTGCCTTCGCATCCCGCGGGATTAGGCCGCCCCCCTACTCCCAGAGGTACTCCCCCGCAACGTGGAACTCGGAAGGTCCGTCGAGGATTCCCGATTCGCCGATGGAATTGCACGCAGCCATGTACGCCCGCAGGCTGGCCTCGATGACGTCCGTGCTGCGGTGCCGGCCGTGGAACCTCCGACCCCTGAGCTCGACCGTGACGATGACCTCGGCGAAGGCGTCGGTCCCGGCGGACAGCGTGGAGACGGAGTACAGGACCATGCGGGTGGAAAACCCGAGCGCCTTGTCTACCGCACGGAAGAGTGCGTCGATCGGTCCCGTGCCGTGCGAAGTCTGTGTGAGCACCTTCCCGGCCCGGCGGATGACGACCAGCCCCACCGGTGGGGAATGCGAGCTGCTGAGCACGTTGAATGCCTCCAGCGCATAGGGGCCTGAGGGCTCCGGAGTTGGCAGCGGCGCGGGCTCTCCCTGCAGCCTGCCGATCGTTTTCTCCTGGAGGAGCGCGCGGAGCCGGGGCTCCAGGGACGCCCCGGAGAACCCGCCGGCCACCGGAACGAGGGCGCACTCGCCGATGACAGCCTTGTTCGGATGCGTGCGCACGCCGGTGAGACTGTCGAAAAGCCGGGAGGTCGGTCCGATCTGCTCCAGCTGGATGCCGTGCGAAATCCCGTCACGCTCACCGAAGGCCGAGATGAGGAAGGCGAGCTCCTCCAGGGCCGCGTTGCCGGCGCGCTCCCCGAATCCTCCCACGGTGACCTCCGCGTGAGAGGCACCGGCTCGCAGGGCGGCCATGGTGTTGGCGGTGGCCAGACCCAGGTCGTCGTGGCAGTGGACGCCGATCCGCGGCACGGGTCCGGAACCCCTGGCCAGCCGCCCGGCAACTTCCTCAACGAGCGCGCTCATCTCTTCGGGGACCATGATGCCGTTCGTGTCGGCGAGGTTGATCACCTCCGCACCCGCTTCCCGCGCGACGTCGATCGCCTTGTGGAGGAACTCCTTCCGTGCGTGGGGAGCTTCACTGAGCGAAAACTGGGTACGCACGCCTGAATCGCGGGCGGTCCGAATGCACCCCGAAAGGACCTTCAGCGCCTCCTCCTCCGTGGCCTTCAGCACCTGGCGGAGAAACTGAGGGGAGACGGACATGAAGACGTGCAGGTGCGGCTTCCGGGAGTGGCGAAGGCACTCGAGGGCCTTCTGCACGTCCCCGGGAAGCGCCCGCGCGAGGGCCGCAACGAATGGTCCATTCACCTCCGAGCAGATCCGCGTGACGCACTCCGCTTCCTCCGCGGAGGCCGCGGGAAAACCTGCCTCGATGACGTCGACCCCGAGCTTCGCGAGCTGGCGCGCGAGAAGAAGCCTGTCAGCCGGAGAAAGGACCACGAACGGGAGCTTGTTTCCGTCTCGGAGCGTGGTATCGAAGATCTCGATCCGTCTGGCCATGGCGCATGATAGCCCTTCCTCGGGGAGGGCGCAACACGCACTCGTGCAAACCAGCGATTCTCATTTTGCACGATTCGAGGTTGATGACAGTCAGTTGACGCTTGTAGATGGCTTTGCTTTCGATCAGGCAAAATGAGAAGCGCTCTGCCCGAGTCAAAAAGAGAATTGCTGCGTGCAAAAGTGCTCTGGACCCTGACTTTCGTTCTTCGATAGTGTACGCTCTGTTCTCCGCACATGCGCCGCTGTGTCTTATTCCTGGGCATTCTTGCGCTCTTCTCTCTTCCCTTACCTGGGCTGCCGGTAGCTGTGGAAGCTCCCGCAGGGCTTAAGTCCGCATGGGAACGTCTCCTTTTTTCGCACCCGTTTCCGCCCGGTCTGGATGCCGCTCCGGTTGGCACCGCCGGCTCGGTTGGCTCGGTCATCCTGCGAGACCGGGTCCTCACCGGATTCAGGAT
>Ga0187886_1002633_pt1 | contig 14162 bp, 14 predicted proteins | sample June2016WEW_20_1_FD_133001 | JGI IMG/M metagenome (GOLD analysis project Ga0187886, IMG submission 133001) | Peatland microbial communities from SPRUCE experiment site at the Marcell Experimental Forest, Minnesota, USA - June2016WEW_20_150 | ecosystem: Environmental > Terrestrial > Soil >... | reverse complement strand
TAGCCTTTCAGGAATCCTGCCTGTGGGAGTCCTGAGGGGCGAATTTAAAATACAGGCTATGTATGTAGATGTTCTGTCGGAAGGTTTCCGGACGCGGGTTCGATTCCCGCCGCCTCCACCATTTTGAAAAATGGGAAGCCCTTGATTATCAAGGGCTTTTTTGTTTTTGGATGGTTGTAATTTCGGTTTCAAAACGGTTTCCAGAATTGCTTTTTCGAAGGACGGGTTTTAGCCCTTCCGCATTCATTTTCGCATAACGTTTTATCATAGTCGATCTTGTATGCCCCAAGAATTCTTGAACCCTGTCCATCCCCACACGGTTAACCGCTTTGGTAGCTGAAGAATGCATTCCCCTGATAAAAAGAAATTTTGATACCCAATAGGCAAATGGTCTTCCACATAGTGAGCAATTATTTTTTCTCCTTCCTCATCCTCTCTTTTTCCAACTCTTTCTTGAGACCCCACACTTTTTCCCTGAATTCATCAGTGACTGTCCTCGATTGAATGTGGTCAGTGATGATGTGTGGGGTCATGAGTAGAATCAACTCAGTCTTCTTCTTATCATACTCCTGAAAGCCGAAGAGACCCCCCAGAATGGGAATTTTGCTCAACAGAGGAACCCCCTTTGATATCTTTTCTTTAGACTCTTCGATCAATCCTCCAATCACAATGGTCTGTCCTTCCATCACCGCGAGAATGGTCTTGGCAGTTTTCTTTCCAAAGACAGGGATATTCTGAAGGTTCCCAAGGGGGACAGCAGAAGTATTGACCGTACTCTTTTCAATACTGATCTCCAGGCTCACCAACCCTCCATCGCTGATGCGAGGCGTAACGGAGAGGATGATGCCAATATCCTTATACTCAATCGTCCCTTCAAGAAGACCTGTTGTAGGGGTGGTTGTCGTGCTGATAGGGGTTCCGGTGGTTGTGCTCGATCCATAGGCATAAGTGGAAGTAAGGATGGGCTGGGAGGATCCAACCTGAATTTTTGCCTCTTTATTGTTGGACGCAATGATATGGGGTGATGAGATCACTTTCAACCGGTCTTCGGCTGCCGCCAGATTGATGGCAACGGAAAGTCTTCCTCCCAGTTCCACAATGGCGTATCGGAAGCCCGTTTGCGGGAGGACTGCACTAAAGGGGTCGGCCGGAGGCTGTGAACCCAACACAAACGCCTGAGTCTGCCCTGGATTGGGAGGATTATGGGTCATAAACTTTGCCCATTCCACACCATATTTGTTTGATTCATCCAAGGTGATCTCGGCCAAAAAGACTTCAATCAATACCTGTTTGGGATAGATATCAAGTTTCTTTACCGTTTCGAGGATACTCTTGTAGTCCCTGGCAAAGGCCCGGATGACCAGTGAATTGGTTGTTTCATCGACAACAATATTGATCTCGCCTTCTGGCACGGCTCCCCCCTCTTCTCTAGCGGGAGTTGTGGGAGAAGGAGTGGGGGGGGGTTTGACCCCTCTCGGATAGGTAAGTTGCTCTGCGACCTTTTCCTTGAGCTCTCCCTTCTTTTCTTTTGCTGTCACGTAGATCTGTTTTAAGACCTCAGCCAAATCCTTGGCCTTGGTATTCTGGACATAGTAGACGAACACGCTATATTTCGTCCCTTCCATAGGTATTTTGTCAAGTTCCTTAAGCCACCCCTCCACCTTCTCGAAGATATTTGGAATGGAACTCACCACCAGGAGCGAATTGATCCGCGTGATGGGCGTGAAGGTGATTCCCACTCCTCTCCCCGATTTGGTAGAGACCTCAAAGGAGGTAAAGATTCGCTCCATTTCCTTGGCCACCTCGGTCACATCGGCGTTCGAGATGGGATAGATCCTTACCCTCAAATCGGTGAAGATATCGAGATCGAAGAGGTTGATGATATCGAGGGATTTTCTCACATTGGAAGCCACATCACCGATGATGAGGATGTTACTCGGGGGATGTTCAACAATATCGGCCCCATCTGAGAGGAAGGGCTTGATCATCTTGGAGACTTCTGTCGCAGGGATATATTTCAACGAAATGATCTGGATCGTATATTTCTCTTCTGGGAGCTTTTTTCCCTGCTCCCGGAGCGTTAAAGGAGCTGTGTATAGTTTTTTTGCATCGCTCATGGGGACGATTTCATAAAGATTATCCTTCTTGACCGCGGTAGCCCCATTCAATTTCAGGATCGCCTGGAAAATATTAAATACATCTTCGGTGGGTATCTGACCGGATGTGTGGACGTTGACGATTCCTTTCACCTTCGGATCAACCAGATAGCTAATCTTCAGAATTTCTGCCATCACCCGGATCACTTCATAGATATCCGCGTTGTCGAAATTGAAGACGACCCCAGAACCTATTTGTTGCACTGTCGGTCTTGAAGGGAGAGAAGGAGGAGCTGGAGATGGCTGAGCAGTTGTTTCAGGTGGGGATGGTGGAGTTGGAAGGGGCTGAGGTGTGGCAGGTAATGGAAGAACTTGAGGGGGTTGAAGTGGAAGAATACGCTGGTGAAAGGGCCGCCTCGGGGGTGGTATGGTTTCGGGGATAGGAGCGGAGGGTGCTGGGGCTGTTGGAGCCGGGGCCTGAGGTTCCGTCACTGTCTCCTGTTTAGGAGCTTCTGAGGCCCTTTCACTCTCTTGCCCCTTTGTTACGCCCACCATCAGGAAAATGATCAATAATGCCATCCATAGCCATCCGATTTTCTTCATCTTTTTATTTATGTCCTTCTTCATCAATTACCCCCTGTTCCCTGTGGAGAAGTCCCGGGTGATGTGGGAACCCCCGGTTGTGTTGGCGCCGGAACCCCTTGTGTTGCAGGACTGCCTTGTGGTGCCGGAGCTTCAGGTGGGACATATATCCTCCTCCCCAGTCTAAAGCCCGAAGGGGGAATCAAGGGGGGAGCAGGCGATGGTATTGGAGTAGGAGTAGAGACCCTTTCCTGAACAGCCACTCTTGGTTTCTCAGCGGTGGTTGGAGGAGTCGGCGTGGGTGCTTCAACCGGAACACCAAAGGGGTTCGTCACCGCGGTCGGCCTGTTGTCGGTCTTGGCGTCACCCCTCTTTTTCACTTCCCTGGAATCGTAGAGGAGGACTTCGAAGCTATCTCCCTCCGCTTCCATGGTGATCCGGTCAGACCACACTTTTGCCAGCTTATATCCGCCAATCTGTTCTCCTATTCTCAGGGTGATTGTTTCTCTTTCACCTTTATGGAGGGACCTCCCCGGGTTCACAACGGAGGCGGACTGATAATCTCCGGCAATGGTCACCCCGTAGAGAATAATCCGTGGACGGGCAACAGGCTTAAGTCCAGCCTGAACGGGAAAATCTCTCCTTTCAGGGTTAAAGATATTCTTTTCCGCAATAGAGGCGATAGAAATGTTAGACTCGGCAGGGGCGAGTTCTCGCTGTTGCCCCGAAGCCGGTGGTGTCTCGATCTTTTCCCCCGATTTCTTGATCGTTTCCTTATCAGGGGTGGCCTGGGCAAGGGTTGACCTGTCAACGCTCACCAGAACGGTAAGGAAGATCAGGATCAGAAGCAAAACCAGAAGTTTCAGATGATCGTTACTTTGCTTCATTGTTTTTTCCCTCCCTTTTCTTTGGTCTCATTGCTCTTCATCACTCCGGAGATGACCAGGCTTCCCTGGATACTGTTCGGGGTCCTCGGATTCATGACGAGGAGGTCCATCTCGGAGACCATCAATTCTTTTTCGTGATGCTCGATATCATAAATGAACTGGCCCAGGCTCAACATGCTGCTGACCGGGTTGAAATCGATGTGGATGGAAATCTTTCTATAGGAATTGATCTCCCTGGGCTCCACTATTCTGAAACTCCGAACACCAATTCCATTCTTCTCGGAAAGCCGCTTCACGATCTCCTGAAGATTTGCCGCTCCGAGTTGGGGCGTTCCTCCCAAAAGAAGCTTCTGCTGTGTCCTCTCATACTGTCTCAACGCCTGATCGAGCTCCTCTTCAATGGCCTTGCGATTCTGGCGAAACTTTTCATATTTCTCAAGAGTTCTCTTCTTTATGAAAATCTCCTCCTTCATTTTCTTTGCAGAGTCGACAAGGGGGAGGATCCCGAAGGTGAGGATGAGAATAAGAATTGCGACCCCTCCGATCCACCAGAGGCCTTTTTTTTGAGAAAAGGTCATTTTTTTCAAAAAAGGCCATTTGCTTCGGATCGTCGCCAAAATATTTACCAAGGGGTTTACCTCCTGCCTTCCAGCCTCATTTTGATTCGAAACCTCTCTTTCTCCCTATTCTCAGCGCCTCTCATCTGTATCTCCTTTGTCACCGGCGCCAAAAATTCAACCTTTTCAAAGAGAGGAGACCTGTCAAGAAGAGGAATCAGATCAGAAGCCGAATCTGCAAATCCGCTCAGCTCAACTTCCTTTCCGTTATATTTAAGATTCCAGATCCAGACCGTCTCGGGCAAGATCTTGGTCAATTCCTCTAACATCTTTATCTTACTGATCTCTCCCAATCTGATCTGATCAAGTTCTGAGGTTTCCTTACAGCAGAGATCTTTCTGCTTCTGCAACTTTTCAAGGGCCTCCACTTCAGGCCTTCTCTTTTTGACCTCGGCATTGACCGTAGCCAATTCATTCCTGTATTGAATAAAGGTCCCTCCTCCCCATGTCAGAGTCAGGAGGACTGCGAGGAAGGCGAGGATGATCAAAAGAAGCCTTCCAATTTGCCTAACCTTCTTCCTCATCTCAAAAGGAAGGAGATTGAGATCCAGCGATGTACGGACCAGTCCTTTCAACGGAACGCCAATGGAAGGATAAATTTTGTATGGGATCGGACTTCCCTCCCCAATTTCTATTCGATTCAGGGGAGGAGGAGAAACCGCCTTGATCGGATTCAATTCTTTGAGGGCGGCCAGAAGCATTTCATCCGTATCCAACCCGTAAACGAAGAAATCCGATTTTGAGAAAGATTCCTCTTTCAATCCGGATCGCTTAAAGGTATCCAAGATTTTCAGCTCTTTCTTCTCCCGGGGCAGGGGAAGATGAAAGCTTTCTTGCCAATCCTCTCCCTGAAGGAGATTCATTTCAAAGAATGGCTCGGCCATATCGAGCAAAACCGATATCTCATCCCTGTTCGGGCCTTCGTTAAAATAGAAGAGATTAAGAGCTCCTACAGTGGGGATCTGGATTGAAATCGGTTCAATGCCGATCTTTTTTAATAACAATAGATAGAAGTCCACTTCTATCTTCTTCATAAAAACAGCAAAGAGATGCAACCCCTCCTTCTCCACTTTCAGAATCTGATAATCAAAGTAGACCTCCCCTCTTTCAAAAGGGGTATACTGAGAGACCTCGTATTCCATCACCTTTCTCAGGTTCTCCTTGGCGGCGATGGGAAGGGTGATAAAACGGACCATCGCCTTCTCCCTCGGGATTGAAATCGATATCTTCTCTTTACCGAGGTGATGTTTGGAGATAAAGGTGTTGATCAGATTGAGGATCTGGGCCTCCCGCTCCTCTCTTTGATTTTCAGACACAAGGGCATGAATTTCATAATCCACCAATCTGATCCTTCTGAAAGACCTCTTCAAAAGGGTGAGGATCAGATGGTGCGGCCTGAAATCTATTCCCAAACTCGAATTGGAAAACATCCTACGAAGCCTTTCTTTACGGAAAATTTGAAGCATATTGTGCCTTGCAGCCAGACTTTTCATCATTCCGTCATTCCATTACTCCATCACTCCTATGGGGTGAGCCTATCCACCCATTGAATGATTTTGTAATTTTTCTTTTCATTAGGGTCTATTTTGACAATCACCTTCAAGCCTCGATTCGATACGCCCTCTTTATTCTTTGCCCTTGATTCAATGGTGTAATAAGGCGTCGTGGATTGAAAGACGATGAGCGTTCCGACCTCTCCGAAAAGAGGAGCAAGTTCAGGCACCCTTTGGAGAAGATCTGGCTGGTTTTCAAAACCTTTTTCCTCACGGGCCTTCACAATGCGTCGGGCTATCTCAGAGGGTACTCCGAGAACAGCCCTCAGCGCCGCCGGGGTGGCGCTATTAATATCAATCAGTCCCATTGGTGAATAAATGGAAAAGATATCCTTCAATCCGGGACTGTCCCCCTTTGATCCCTCCTCTTTTCCTTTCCCTCTCCTCCCGTTAAACAGGTCGGAGGTGACGCCCCTGATGAGGAGGAGTTCTTCAATCGAGTCTAAATTACCATTCTTGCAATTGTATGTTTCTTTGAGGGATTGATAGAAATCATCCTTGGCTCCGTTGAGACGGTGAAAATCACCTGGAGTCCTCCAGTCCAGAATTGAATCGACCACTATGTCCCTTGCCTCTCCTTCCAAACCCAAATTTCCGATGATCTTCCTAAGGATCATCTCGGGGACCAGATTAATATTGACCTTCCCCGCTTCGCTCATCACTTTGATCTCACACTCACCCAGATCAAAAGGCAGAAGATAGGGCCTCCCGTCTGTTACCCACTCCCTTTCGGCTGGAGGAATGTCATCGGGGTTCGGGGTTTTTCTCATCTGGTGAATTCTTTGGTCATGTTTGTAGATTAATTCCGTGATGGTTCGTTGAACCCCTCCTTCAGCCATGGCATAGAGTTGGAGTTCCTCTTTATAATTTTTAGCAATATTGACCTCCGTTCTCATCGCAAAACAGAACTCTAAGACGACTACTGAAAGGATGGTAACAACCCACAGTACCATCACCAGGGCAACACCGTTAGGATTGCTGAATGCAGAATGGGGAATGCCGGATTTCAAATTCATTTAACGACCTGTGGACCGAAGCCTTTCCTGGATTATCCTTTGTAACGGGCTAACCTGACCTCCTATGATACCTTCAAACTGATAGGCTGGCATAGGGATCAAAAGCTCAAGAGGAATCTCCATCTTCTCGTTTCCACCTTGCTCATAGGTAATGGTTACTTTGAGGGCCTCTGGCAACTCTTTCTCTTCTTTTGCGCTCCACTCCTGCACCCACCCCTCGGTCCGGTTCTTCAATGTATCTTCCTTCTGGTAATATTCGAAGCGGACATCTGAAACGCCTTCCAAAAGGGAAACGGCTAATTCTTCTCTAGGTTCCTCTTCAAAAAAATCCTTGTTGAGTGCCCTCTGTTCATAAAGGAGAAACCGACTTCCTTCTCTTCCTTCCTTTCTGAACTGATAGACCGCGTAGACAAAGCCTTCGGGGTTTTTTGCCTTGATCGAGAAGGCCGAGACGAATTTCAGCGATTGGGCCTTCCCCTCAAAGCCGAGATAGTCCCCCTCCGCCTTTTGTGTTTTGATTTTATAAGGGACGACCGACTTGATCTGTCGGGAGATCAACTCGGAGAGGATGCGAATCTTCTGATACTCATTCTTCATGGACTCCCCTTTCTCCCATGCAGAGAGGCCCAGGCGGAAAGACCCAAAAACGATGAGAAGAATGAATCCGATGATGGTCAGAGTGACCATGACCTCGATCAGGGTAAACCCTTGTGGTCGGTGCCAAACCCTCTTAAATCTTGTAGTCATCTAATTCCCATGTTCCATGCGTATCACGAATTGACTACTAACTCTCCTTCCGTTTTTCTGTCCTATAAGTTTCGAAAATGGCAGATCGTTCCTTACTGCCAGATTTCCAGAGTACATTGACCTTTACCTGGAAAAGTTCAGCAGGGAGGTTAAGATCTCTGCCTTTTTGTGCAGAAAGGAGATCCATCTTTTTTATCTCAACCTGCCAGCGATAAGTGGGATCAAACTTCCCTTCTTCAGTCTCCTCTCGGATATTCGGTTTCATTGAGATCTCTTCCATTTTCATGCGAGCGAAATTCACCGCCTTCGTATATTCCACGGAGGCTCTTCCCAGACGAAGTCCACCTGAAAAGAGTTCAATGATCACGGTCAGGCCCACCCCCAGGATGGCAAGGGCGACCACCACTTCGATCAGGGTAAATCCGCCCCTCACCCTTCCCCTCTCCCCTGGGGGGCGAGGGACGAGGTGAGGGGATGTTTTATATCTGACCTTTCTCAATCTCTACCATCCCTGTTAGAAAATTGATGTTGATCCGATATCCCCTCCTGCCCGGGCTATCCAGAAGAATCGAGCCTCCATTTGATCCTCCGTTGGGATAGAATTCGATCGCAGGGAGGTCAGAAGGATATTGGGTGGAGTCCACCTTCACCTCCTTGATATGGACCGCGTCGGGAAGAGCGTATCTTTTTTCAGGAGCCTTTTCTCCTTTTTTCTCTCCGCCCCCCTTTTCCTCCTCCATCGATTCCATGGATTGGACCTTCACCTCTTGGGTTTCAGAATCGAAGAGAACCTGATAAGTTTTTCCTTTATTGACCGCCTCGCTCCGGCAGTAACGAAGAATGGCAGAAACCTTTTTGGCACACCCTTTCAGCTCGATGGTCCTTGAAAAACGAGACAGAGACGGTATCACCAGAGCAGTGGATAATGTGATGATTGTTATAACGACGATCAACTCTAACAATGAAAAACCCTGTTTCCTCATCTCCCAATATCCTTCCAGCTCACAATATCTTGATTCTCTCCCTCTCCTCCCTCCACACCATCGAGGCCATAGGAGATGAGATCATATTCACCATGTTCGCCCGGGGATATATAGACATAAGGCCTTCCCCACGGATCGACGGGGATTTCCTTGGGAAGGTACGGACCTTGCCAGTTCTCAATGCCAGAGGGTTTTTCTCGAAGAGACTTCAATCCCTCTTCCGTGGTAGGATACCTTCCCGTGTCGAGTCGAAAGGCATCGAGGGCCGTGCCGAAAAGTTCAATCTGCGCCTTCGCTGCCTTTAGCTTGGCCATGCTGACCTTCCCGAATAATTTTGGTCCCACCAAGGCAGCCAGCAAACCAATGATGATGACGACAATGAGAATCTCAATCAGTGTGAAGCCTCGTTCTCTTGGTTTCATCTTTGTTTCCATTTCTCCTCCAACCCCTCGCCTCCTGCCTACGGCAGGCAGGCATCTCTCTCGCTCCAGAGGCTGTGTCGCCTCCTCCCCATTACGACACAGTCTCCCAGTGGGGAAGGGGCTAAAAGGGGATCTCATTAATGCTGAAGATGGCTAACAGCATGGAAATGACAATGAATCCCACCACCGCCCCCATGATGAGAATGATTAATGGTTCCAGGAGGGAAACAAAACGTTTCAGACTATTTTGAATATTTTCCTCGTAGGTCTCAGCCACCTTCATCAGCATTTCGTCAAGTCTTCCCGTCTCCTCGCCCACACCGATCATATGGACAGCCAGAGGTGGAAAGACCTCTGTCTTCTCTAACGATTTGGAGATCCCTTTACCCTCCCTCAATCGATCGTGGATGTCAGCGATCGATCTTGAGATCGCTCGATTTTGAGAAACTTCTTTGACCAGATTGAGGGCAGGCAATATCGGAACCCCGCTCTGCAGTAACGTCCCCAACGTTCTCGAAAACCGGGCCACCTCTATTTTTTTTATGAGGTCTCCAACGGCGATCCATCTCAATTTGAACTGGTCCCAACGGAATCTCCTCTCTTCTTGCTGGAGATAAATCCTCAACCCGAGGTAGATCAAAACGATGGCCCCCAGGCCAGCCCACCAGTAATTCTTTACGAATTGGCTGGCGAAAAGCATGATCTGGGTCGGCAGAGGGATCGTCTGCCCCAGGCCGGAAAAGATCCTTGCAAATCTCGGAATCACAAACGTTACTAAAATAGTAACGGAGATCCCGCTGACAATTGTCAGAATCAAAGGATAGATCATCACGGAGATGAGATAGTCCCGGATTTCCTTGGTGCTTTGAAGATATTGAGCCAACCGGGATAGGATTGTTTCTAAGAAGCCTCCTGACTCTCCCGCCTTGACCATGTTGATATAGAGTTTCGAGAAAATCCGAGGGTATTGCCCCAGTGCCTCAGCCAGAGAGTTTCCCCCTTCGATCCTTTTCAATACGTCCTTCACCACTTCTCTCAATCTCCCATTCTCCGTCAGGGTTCCCAGGATATTGAGGCTCCGATCAATGGGTAACCCGGCTGAAATGAGTGTGGAGAATTCCTGGGTGAAGATAAGAAGATCCTTCACCCCAACCCGCTGGGGTAAGAGAGAGGAGAGGCGGAAACCCGCTCCCTTTTCCTGGGCAGAGATGATTCGGATGGGAATGTAGCCCAGTTGATGCAGGCTCTGAACAACCGTTTCTTCATCCCTGCCGTCCATGGAGCCTTCAACAGTCTGTCCGCCGATCGTCGTTGCTTTGTAAAGATATTCTGCCATAGCCGAGAACTTGCTTTCCCGTTTATAAGACCTCTTCTTCCTGGGTTACTCGCAGGACTTCAGGAATGGTGGTCATGCCCTGTTTGACATTCAACCAACCATCCTCTCTCAATGTCCTCATGCCCTTCTTCCGGGCTGTTTCCTTGATAATGTTGGAATCATTTTTTCCCAAAATGAGCTTGCGGATATCGTCATCGATTTCGAGGAATTCAAAGATTCCTGAACGGCCCCAATACCCTGTGTTGGCACATTGCTCACACCCCTTGACCTCGACGATCTTCCAACCCTCAGGGTTTTCACCATTTCTTCGCATCTCCTGAAGAATGGATGGATCCGGAGTGTCGGGGGCTTGACAATAAGGACAGGCAACTCTGATCAGGCGCTGTGCCAAGATGCCGATGATCGTGGAAGAGAGAAGGTAATCTTCCATCCCCATATCGATGAGCCGCGTCACAGCGCTTGGAGCATCATTGGTATGTAAGGTGCTCAGTACCAGGTGACCGGTCAATGCCGAGTGAATGGCAATCTCTGCGGTCTCTGCATCCCGAATCTCGCCGATGAGAATCACATCGGGATCCTGGCGGACAATAGATCGTAAGGCATTGGAAAATGTGAGTCCAATCGATGGTTTCACCTGAATCTGGTTGATTCCTTTCAATTGATATTCGACAGGGTCCTCCACGGTGATGATCTTTTTCTCAGGGGAATTGATTTTTTCCAAGGCGCAATAAAGAGTGGTTGTTTTTCCACTCCCCGTGGGGCCAGTAACGAGAATGATTCCATGGGGTCTCTGGATGAGTTCGTTGAACCCCTTCAGCGTGTCTTCCGGAAAGCCCAATTTCTCGATATCGAGCACGATACTACTCTTATCCAAAATTCGCAAAACGATGCTCTCCCCATAAATCGTCGGGACCGAGGAAACCCTGAAATCGATTTCCTTCCCCTTCACCCGCAGCATGATCCTTCCATCCTGGGGAAGGCGTCTCTCTGCGATATTTAATTTGGCCATGATCTTAACGCGCGATACAATCGCTGCCTGAAGCCGGTTCGGAGGGGACTCCACATCGTGAAGGACGCCGTCAATCCGATAGCGAACTCTGAACTGATCCTCAAAGGGCTCAAAGTGGATATCGCTCGCCCTCATCTCAATGGCCCGGGTGATGATGAGGTTGACCAGGCGAATCACAGGCCCCTCCGAAGCCATATCCCGGAGATGATCAACGTTTTCTTCGTCCTCCGATCGGTATTCCGGTATTCCCTCCATATCCTCGATAATCTTCTCCATCGAAGTCCCGCTTGACCCGTAAAGTCGTTCGATCGCCTCTAAGATTTCACTCTCCCTTCCTGCCAGGGCACGAATCTCAAAGTTTGTGGCCAAACGGAGGGCATCCATCGTATAAAAATTGAGGGGATTGCTCATGATCACAGTCAATTCGTTATTGTTCAGGGAGGCAGGAAGGAATTTCGATTCCTTCATGAACTGGGCGGATAGATTGTTGATCAGAAGCGGTTCCTTTGGAAAATCGTCTTTCGTGGCAAAAGGGACTCCAAAGAGTCCTTCTACAGCTTTTCGAAATTGTTCTTCGCTAATCAGTCCAGAATGGATGAGATGCTCTTCGAGAGAAAGATCCCCCAAGAGTTGATCTGGAAGCAGAACTTTTTCCAAATCCTCCTTCTGAACGAAACCCTTCTCCACTAAATAAGAGGCGATCTGGGTAATGACATTCTCCATTTTCTATTCTCTTGCTACTAAGTCGCTGCTAAATCACAGAGGTAGTCAACCAAAGTGCTAAAGATGGGCTTATGCCTATGGTTATAACGAAATTCCATCTCCTTCAGATAAAGAGGAAACTTTTCTTTTGAAACACCGTGAAATCTGTTCATCCTTTCTTTGGCATAACTCCAGAAGCCTTCGAGGCCATTGATGTAAACATCCTTTCGGCTAAATCTTTTTCCATGATTCATTCTGATGTGTTTATAGCCACAAAACATCAGGGCATCATATCCTCTAAATTTATCGGTATAGACGATTGAACCCCTTCGGACAGTCTTCACCGTTAGGTTAAGAATCGCTTCCGGGTTCATATCATTGAGGGCTTCCACTTTCACCTTTCCTTTTCTTTCGAGAATGCCGAAAACAGGGACTTTATTCTGAGAGCCATCTCCGCGGAGACCTTGACGCTTTCCCTCAAAGAATACTTGATTCACCTCCACCTCACCGTTCAGGAGGAGATCGCCATCACGGGTATGGGCAGTGATGGCCTGACGAATGAGATGAAAGGCCTTAAGGACAGTAGGATAGGAGATTCCCAGTTGTTGAGAGACTTTTCTGGCAGAAATCTCCAATTCGAATAGCTTAATCAGCCAGAGCCAATCTTTCCCTGGAAGTTTCACTTTGTTGATCCATCTTCCTGTAAAATCTGAGAACTCATAACCGCACTGACTACAGCGGTACCGTTCACGCCTGATTTGATAAATTTTCCTTGTCCTGCAGCGTATACAGAAACGGGCATAATTTTTATTTTCCCAGCATGCTCTCACTAAGTATTGCTTAATACTGTTTTCGCTTTTCACAAGGAATTCAAAAGATTTTAGATCCATGATCCCCTGCACCAGGTGATGGCAAATCTTTTATAATGGCAGCATTTTCTCATTGTGGACTGAACCCCTGGGATTGGACAATGAAAGTTAGAGTGATGGACAGGGGTGTAAAGGGTTATTCGTCTGTATCACCATGGCTTCAAATTCATCTGGGGGTAAATATCCCAGCGAAGAGTACAATCGCTTCTTATTATACACTTCTTCAATGAAAAAGGGAATTCGTTGCCTGGGGGGCCCTTGGGCCTCTGGGAAACCTCAAATTGTTTAAATTTAGATGATTACAAGAAATATTTTGAGGAACTTTATGGAATAAAGCCTTCTGAGCCGTAGGAGAGAAATGGAAAAAGAGAAATCAAAAAAGTTTGAGGATGTAAGTCTTTGGTGCAGTTTTATATTAATTCTTATTTTAATTGCCTATTGCATCTATTCAAAAGCCAACTTTGAATATATCCTTATACTTGCTGTATTATTTATTTTATTGCCTCACCTACGAAACGTAACAGAATTTTCCTTAGCGTCTTTGTTAAGAATCAAAATAGAGAGGGAAATTGAAAGGCTTATGCCTGATCTTGTCAAAGCTTACAAAAGGCTCTTCCAAAGAGAATTTGTTTCGGAATTAAAATTCGATAGAATTAGGATTCTTGCCCGATCCGGAAACGATAAAATTATCATATGGACATGAGACTGGTATTCCGTTTAAAGATAAGGAAAGTTTTGAGATAAAAGGAAGAAATATAAGGGTTAAAGACCAAGCGAAACTCCGAGCAATTGAATTTTTTGTTAGGCAATCCCCTCCAAACCGACCCGTGGTGGAATATCTCAGGAGTATTGGGAATGATTTGGATGAATAGAGGATTGTCATCCTCACATGGTGTCAAAGCACTATCCAGATACTATCCAGAGATATATTTACAAAAAAATCTTATTAAATTATAATAAGATAAAAGTTGAGACGCTTATTCGATTCCCGCCGCCTCCACCAAAATTTCGTAATAAAAAGTCCCGTAAAGAACTCCTATGCTCTCTTAAAGCTCCGATTATTTCGGAGCTTTTTAATTTTACCAGGAGCATTCTAAATTGATTCTTATAAATTGATTGTTAGAGAATTGCTTAAGCACTTCTCCGAATGTCAAAATGATGCCCGCATGCTCTTACCTCAGGTCCTTCAAGAACCGTTGGAACTCAGGGGATTCAGCCATGATTTCAACCAATCGAAGTGGGATGAAACCCACCTTGCCATTATGCAAAGATTTGAGGAGTGACTGAAAACATGTATTTTGAAAAGAGTTTACTAAATTAGAGTAGAAGGGTCAATGTGAACT
>Ga0187886_1002631_pt1 | contig 14163 bp, 13 predicted proteins | sample June2016WEW_20_1_FD_133001 | JGI IMG/M metagenome (GOLD analysis project Ga0187886, IMG submission 133001) | Peatland microbial communities from SPRUCE experiment site at the Marcell Experimental Forest, Minnesota, USA - June2016WEW_20_150 | ecosystem: Environmental > Terrestrial > Soil >... | reverse complement strand
GAGAAAACCACGCCCGTCAGATTTGGCATGGCCTCTGTGCCGGCGGCGTCGGTTCCTATGTAGTTCCCCTTGACCACGTTGCCGGTCGTGGCACTTTCTAAGATGACGACACCATCGTACAAGTTGCCTGATATCACATTGCGCTCGCTGGGGCTGCTCCCGCCGATGGTGTTGTTCTGAGCGCCCTGGGAGAAAACCACGCCCGTCAGATTTGGCATGGCCTCTGTGCCGGCGGCGTCGGTTCCTATGTAGTTCCCTATCACTCTGTTACCATCGGCGCCGCTGCCCCAGATTGACACGCCGGTGAAGTTCCCAGATATGACATTGCGCTCGCCGGGGCTGCTGCCGCCGATGGTGTTCTGAGCACCTCTTCCGATCTCTACGCCGATGCCGCGACAACTGGAGATCTGTAGGCCCTTGATGGTGTTGCTGTCGGATGTGATGGTGAAGCAGCCGCCGACGTGAATGCCGTCCACGATCACCCCGGCGGAAGAGCCGTCGATGGTGTCGTCACCGGTGTCCAGGGTAGGCAGAGCGGAGCCCAGGCTGATGGTGGCCGGGCTGGCGGGCGGGAAGACGGAGGTAGCAAAGACGATGCTCTCGGGCGTGCCGGGACCGATCGGGACTGGGCTCATGCACCAATAGAGCGACCACGAAGCACCGGAGACCTTCTTACACTCTTCGGATGTCAGATCGGTGACGGCGATCTCGCCAGTGGCGAGCAGCATGGCCTCCCGCAGGGTCAGCACGCTGTCACGCACATTCGTATCGGCGGTGCTGTTGACGGTGATGGTGACATCGGGGCTGGCCTGGGCGCCGGGGCGGTGCGACGCCAGGAATATCCCCACGGCGAGGGCGGTGAGGAGACAGATGGCCAAGGCAACTCGCTTCATGGCTTTCCCCCTTCCCCCAGGACCAGCGCCCGCATCATGCCAGAAGACCTCCGAGGCGTCAAGACGCGCCGGGAGCTGGTGCTGGTAGGGGGCGATAGGGCCGCGCGTTCCCCCGGGCACGTTGTCTCCGACTTCCTTGAGGACGTATAGTACCCTCGTCGGAGCGGTTCCCATTTGGCCGTCAACATGGCTCAACTCGATTCCGCGTCAGACCGAAAGGGGGAAGGGCTATGCCGGAGGAAAACCTACCGGAATGGTTCGAGAAGGATTTCTTCCTGCACGATAAGCAGCAGCGGAGCTGGGACGAACTGGAGGTCGGCGAGGAGTACGAGACGGTGCCCTTCACCGTCACCGCGGAGAGGATAGCGAAGTATGTCGAGGGTACCGAGGATTACAACCCGGTGTTCTGTGACGAGGAAGCCGCAAAGGATTCGCAGTTCGGAGGGATAATCGCTCCCCCCACCATTGTGGTTCCCATAGTCTTCGCGACCACCCCACCCGATTTATGGATAAAGATGCCGGGGGCGGTCAACCCGGGGCAGAAGCTCGAGTTCGGCGTCCCTGTGAGGCCGGGAGACACCGTCCGTTGCAAGGCGAGGCTGACCGACAAGTACATCAAGAGGGGCAGGAAATACGCCATGAGCAGGATGCAGATACTGAACCAGAGGGACGAGGTGGTGTGCGTCTGGACCGGCGGGCTCATCCTGCCGCGCTGAATCCGGGGAAGGAGGTGGCAATATGACCGGGAAATTGCGTTTCGACGAGATAGACTTGAATTATGAGATCCCTCCCCAGAGCAAGAGGATCAACCAGGAGAAGATAACCAGGAACGCCGAGGCCTCGCTGGATTACAATCCCATCCACATCGACCCGGAGTATTGCAGGAAGATGAACCTTCTGGGTAAGGGCACGACCATTGCCCACGGCATGATGACTTTGTCTTTCATGGGGAAGATCGTCACGGATTGGGTCTATCCGGCCGGCGGGTATATGAAGTCCTTGGAGGGCAAGTTCACGGCTCCGGTGAGGCCGGGAGAAGAGATAACCGTTCACGCGGTGGTGACCGAGAAGCACTATATGGCCAAGAAGGAGGACAACTTCGTCGTCCTGGACGTATGGTGCGAAAACCAGGACAAGACCAAGGTCTCCGTCGGGAAGGCCTCGGCCGTGATCCCCCACTGAGCGCCCGCATCATGCCAGAAAGTCTCGAAGGCGTCAACGCCGCCCCATAGCGAGGCGCTCGACGGCCTATGGGGTAGATGCGAGGCTCGGGTCAGAAATGCGAGGCCAATCGACCGCGTATGATTGCGGTTACGCTCGGTCGCAGGTTCGGAGGGTTGGGGAAATCGCAGCCGGTCGGCGCCGGCAGAGTCGTCAATCGCAACGAGGAGGCGGGCCTACTCGTGGCCGACCAACTCACCCACAAAGACGATAGCTATGAAGACCAAGACAATGAGCGCAAGAAACGCTAGGGCCGACCGTTCGCCGCGACGGAAGACGGCAGAAGCCGCCGCTCCTCCTGCGAGTACTCCTGCGACTGCCGTCGTCAGCACCACACCCATCAACGGCACCCTCATCCACACGTTATCGACGGCTTCGTCTCCTGTAATAATCTGAAAAGCCCCGGCGAGGCCTATGTAGACCACGAGGCCCGCTACGAACGCAACCAACAGCCGTGCCGCCCAGAGTCCATCCCTCGTTGCGGGCGCCAGATGAATCCTTGGCCGGCGAGGGCCTATCGGTGTGTTCTCCACGGGAGCACCATAGCTGCTGGCCCTCGCGGGCGCAAGAGGCGCACGGCGTCTCAGGAGCGGGATGCGTATTGGGGCTGGGCGAGGCTGAGGGGCATGCCCCGCTCGGCGCACGCTCGCTTGACGATGGCGCTGGCCAGCGGGAGAACAGGGCGATCAATCCGAGGGCACCTGCGGGCCTCTGGAGGGCCGGGTGGGATTCGAACCCACGACTCCCGGCTTGTCAATCAGAGGTTCTCGTCAGAAGAACACTCTGGAAGATACTCGACCGATCCTGGAGAGCGAAACGTCGGGCGGACTGTCCACTGGAAAACGTGTCAGGAAAGCGGAGAATGTTAACGCCGTACACCTAAGACATCAATCGGTGGTAGGATTGCGTCTGGAGGGGACCATTATGGGCAAGTACTATAGAGATGCTGGTCATCTTTATGAAATATATGGCTATTTCTTGGACCGGCTGCTGAAGGACGAGAAGATAGGCCCCAAGATGGCTAAGGCGGGGGTTGTCATCAAGTTCATATATACCGATCCGGACTGTGAGATCACGATGGACCTGAAGAATCCGCCGGCAAAGCCAGGGTATTATGGGACTTTCTATTTGGGCCCGTGCGATGTCAAAGAGGATGTCTGGTCCAAGCAGTCGGCAGACTTTTCCCACAGTTTCTGGCATGGCTACGAGAATCCGGTAGCATCTGTAGCCAAAGGGAAGGTAAAACAGGGCGGCAATGTCATCGCCATGCTTAAGCTCCTGCCGGTGGTCAAGCCTGCTTTCAAGATGTTCCCGGTGATTCTTGAGGAAATGGGCTATGGAGACCTTGTCATCAGAAAGAAATAGGCGCTGGTATCTCATCCATTTCAGGAGGAGGATAGCAGAATTGGGGAGAGAGGAGAATGCCATGAAGGTTGAGCATCTCGCGCGCATTTCGCGCCAGGCCTGGGGCCTGGCTATTGCGTCCTTGGCGGCGGTGGTCCTAGTCGCCATGGTGGCCGGCTGTGGCGGGAAGGAGGAGACTCCCAGTGGCACGCCCAAGGCCACGGCTACTGGGACCGCTAGGCCCACGGTCGCGGCGACTGGCACCGCCAAGCCCACGGTCGCCGCAACGGCCACCGCCAAGCCCACCGCTGCGGCGACGGCCACCGCCACGCCCACCGCTGCGGCGACGAGCACCGCCGGGCCCACAGCCGCGGCGACGGCCACCACCGTGCCAGTGACGCCAGGACCGGGCATCAGCGACACGGAGATCGTGCTGGGAGCGGAAGCGATCCTCAGCGGCGGCATGGGAGCGGTCTACGCGACGATCCCCAACACCGTCGGGGCCTACTTCAACTACATCAACGACACGGAAGGGGGCGTCTGCGGCCGCAAGATCGTCTACCGGCTCGAGGACAACGGCGACGACCCAGCCAAGGCCGTGGAGGCAGCGCGCAAGCTGGTGGAGAAAGACAAGGTTTTCGCCACGGTCTGCAACCTGGGCGACGCGCCCCATGCCGCTTCCTGGGAGTACTTCAACCAGATGGGGGTGCCGGACATAATAGCTGCTGGTGGCCACCGATTCGGCACGGACCCGCAGGGGCACCCTTGGACCGTCCAGATGATCCCCAGCTACACCGTGGAAGGGACATTCTACGGTCAGTACATCTCGGAAAACTTGCCGGGCAAGAAGGTGGCCGTCCTCTGGGAGACCAGCGCCGCGGGCGTCGACGGGCTGGCCGGCCTGAAGCGGGGGCTGGACGCCAGCAAGAACCAGATCGTCGCTGACCAGTCCTACCACAACGGGGATGTCTCCATCGCCTCCCAGATGGCCAGCCTGAGGGACTCCAACGCTGAGGTGGTTGTCCTCTTCAGCAGCCCTGGCTTCACCGCCCAGGCCATCACGACCGCGGACCGCGCGGACTGGCATCCCCAGTGGGTGATGAGCTACATCAACTCGGATGACATGATGTTCCAGTTCGTACCTGCCGAGCTTCTGAAGGGTACGATTACGTTCCAGGCTCTCAAGCTAGCGGGCTGGCGCGACGACCCGGCGGTCGCCAGGCACTTCGATATCATGCAGAAGTACGACGGGCCCACCCCCACCAACTTCACCATTTTCGGTCAGGTGGTGGCCGAGGTGACGGTGGAAGCGCTCAAGCGGAGCTGCGATAACCTGACCCGCGAAGGGTTCATAGAGGCGCTGGAGTCCCTCCATGACTTCCACACCGACCTGATGCTGGACGATGTCAACGTCTCCTTCTCCGACAACGACCACGTCGGCTTCCAGACCGGCCACATGCTGAGGGTTACCGTCGACAACGGGAAGGGCAAGTTCGAGTACTTCGGACCGCTACTCGAGTTCCAGGAATGAGCGTAGGACAGGCCGGCGGCGAACAAAAGCAGGGGATAACAATGGATTTCGAAGGGATAACATTGGTGACCGGTGCTGCCGGTTTCATGGGCAAATACGTTGTGGAGCACCTGGTGGCCCTTGGGGTCCGGGTGCGGGCAACGGCGCGGCCCCGGAAGGATACGTCATACTTCGATGACCTGGGCGTAGAGTTTGTGGGGGCAGATCTCACGAAGCCGGAGACACTGCCTGCCCTGTTCGATGGAGGAGTGGACAGGGTTTTTCACCTCGGCGCGATCTGCAACTTCTCTACCCCGTACAAGAAGCTCTATCCCACTAATGTGCTTGGAGTAGGGCGCATTACCAAGCTGGCTCTCGATGCGGGAGTCAAGAGGTACGTCCACGTCGGTTCGACCTGCGTTTATGGCCCCTACCGGGGAACGCCGTTTACGGAAGATGCTCCTCGTAATCCGCAAGAGGCTTACGGGAGAAGCAAGAGAGACGGCGAAAATATGGTTTGGCGGAGGATCGAGGAGGGGCTGGCCGCAATAGTCACCCGCCCCTGCACTGTTTACGGCCGCGGGTGCAACGATGGCGCCGGCAAGGCTTTCTCGCGCCCAACGTCCATCATGGCCATTCCGGGAAACGGCAGGCAGCTCTTGTCCAACGTACGGGCCGAGGACGTGGCAGCCGCGGTGGTGTATCTCTCGCGGCTCGATGAAGCCGGTGGCAAGGCCTTCAACATCGCCGATGACAGCCATCCAACAGTCGAGGAAGCGTTAACGATCGCGGCAAGGACCTTTGGAGCGAACCCCCCTAAACTGCATCTGCCCCTTGCAATCATCAAGGCTTTCGCCCGTGTGGATGGATTCATTTCCAGGATGAAGGGGCGGATTCCAGACCTGGAATACGATGCGGTGCGCTACCTCAGCGGCGACTACGTAGTGGACAATGCCGCGCTGAAAGCCACTGGTTACAAGTTTGTCTATCCTGACTTCGAAGAATCGATGAGGCAGATGGGTGAATGGTACAAGAATAAGAGTTAAGGAGCGGAAATCATGCAGGCAGTGGTGATCACAGGACTTGCCCAGGGGATCGGGCGCGAGGTGGCGAAGCTCTTGGCCGGGTCAAAGGTGCCGGTGGCTGGCTTTGACGTCGATGAAGATGGGCTCGACTCGCTCAATAAGGAGTTCGAACAGGCGGGATGCGATCACCTCCTGATGACGCTGGACATAGCCGATCGCCCTGGCATTCTCAAGTTCAGGGACATGGTGCTGGAGAAGTTCGGGCGAGTGGACGTTGTGCTTTCAAACGTGGGCATCGGCTTTTTCGGGCCGTTCGAGGAAGTGGATCTGGAGAAGGCGGCAAAATGCCTGGAGATCAACGTTATTGGGACTGCCGCGATTTTCCAGGCATTTCTGCCTTCAATGCGTGAGAATCGCAGCGGGAAGCTGATTGCCGTATCGTCCTTGGTCGGGCAGATTCCATTCCCGTTTGAATCGATCTACTCGGCGAGCAAGTTTGCTGTTGAGGGACTGGTTCTGTCCATGCGTTACGAGGTGGAGCCTTTCGGCATAAAGGTTGCATTGATCCAACCGTCCCAGGTATCAACCTCCTTTGCCGCCAAGATACACAGACTTCCACCCCAGGGATCGCCCTACAGAGAGCGCGCCGATAGGTTCATCAAGAGGGATCAAGAGTTGATCAAGGCAGCGACAACTCCAGTCCAAGCCGCCGCGAAGATCGTGGAGGTCATCAAAGCCAAGAACCCCAAGCTCCATAACCAGTTTGAGTTCAAGAGCACGCTGTTCATGTCCCTCAACAGGGTCTTGCCGCGGCCCATGAGGGACGCGATATTGCTGCGCCAAATGGACATAAGAGTGTGAGGCTTATCCAGAACCTGGTTCGCAGATCGCAATTCGCGGTGATGATAGAATGGGAAGGGGAGGTTGCTTCATGCAGGCCTGCCCCTAGCCCAGCGATCGAAGGAGCGAATTCACGTGTTGGCCAAGGAGAAAGCCGCAGGCAGGCAGTACCGCAGGCGGGTTGAGCGTCTGAGGCAGCGGATAACAGATGCGCCGCGGGAGGTGTGTGTGGAGCGGGCGCGCTATCTGAACCAGTCGATGGCCGCCAACTGGCATCTACACCCGCTTACTCGCATGAGCATGGCGCTTGAGCACATTCTCGACAACATAAGTGTTGTCATCAGAGACGATGAACTCGTCGTCGGATGTCGGACCTCCAAGCTCAAAGGGGCGCCGCTCTTCCCTGAGAACAAATGGAAATGGATAGAGGGAGATCTGGAGGCCTTTGGGCAGCGGGTACTCCAGACAGTGCTGATCACGGAGGAAGAACAGCGGGAACTCAAGCAAGACATCCTCCCCTTCTGGCGCGGCAGGACGGTGGAGGATCGGCTGGAAGATCGGTTGCCTCCAGATGTGGCCGAGGACATGGACAAGTACGTTTTTGCCATGGTCTTGGAAATCACTTACGGCATCGGCCACTTCACGATGAACCATCCCAGGGTGCTGAAACGGGGGCTTTCGGGGATTATTGCCGAGTCCGAAGAACGATACAGCGCGCTGACTCCCGAGGAGCGGCTTGGAGACAAGGGTCTGTTCTACAATGCGGTGATCCGCTCGTTGAGAGCTACGATACGTTTCGCCAATCGATACGCCGATCTGGCGGCGTCGCTGGCCGAGGATGAGGCCGATCCGGAGCGGGCCGAGGAGTTGAGGACCATAGCCCGGGTCTGCCGGCGGGTTCCGGAGCATGCGGCCCAGACTTTCCACGAAGCGATCCAATCCGTCTATTTCATTCATCTCGTGGCGCAGATAGAGTCTGGCGGTAATTCGATCTCTCTGGGTCGAATAGACCAGATCCTCTATCCGTACTACCTGGCCGACAGGCAATCGGGCAGGATCACCCCCGAGCAGGCCAGGGAACTTCTGTCGTTGCTTTTCATCAAGACCAATGAGATATGGAATATTCTGGAGGAAGCGTATATTCCCGCCGGCGAGGGTGTGGAAGGAAAGACAACGCAGAACGTGACGGTTGGCGGTGTTGGAGCCGATGGTGAAGATGCCACCAACGAACTGAGCTACATCGGGCTGGACGCCTACGCTGACGTGCGGACGGTTCAGCCCGACTTCGGGGTGCGATTAAGCCCGAGTGCACCCGAAGATTTCTTCCGAAAAGCGATCGAATACACGAAAGACGGGGTCCTGTTGCACCTATTCAATGATGAAGCAATCATCAAGTCCCTGCGGCGGGCGGGACATGCCCTCGAGGATGCCCGTAATTACGGCGTTGTGGGATGTCTTGAGCCGAACGCGCAGGGCAAGACCTTCGGTTCGACCTTCGCCGTCCAGTTCAGCGGAGTCAAATGCCTCGAGCTAGCCCTGAGCAACGGCGTGGACAACACCTTCGGCCATCAGTCCGGCATAGAGAGCGGAGACCCCGCCACATTTACCTCCTTCGGTGATGTATGGAATGCGTACAATGCCCAGGTATCCCATTTCATGGGTCAGATGGTCAAAGGTATGGCAGTACTTGACCAGGCCATCGCGGGACTTGTGCCCTCTCCGTTCGCATCGGCCATGATAGACGGGCCGATGGAGAAGGGCCTGGATCTTACTCGCGGAGGGGCCATATACAACTCCACCGGTGTTCAGTTCATTGGGTTCTCTAACGTAGTGGACAGTCTGTATGCGGTGAAGAAGGCGGTTTTCGAGGATGGGGTGATGTCGCTGGCTGAACTGGCCGGCTGCCTGGCGGAGGACTGGGAAGATGCCGAGGACAAGAGATCGTACCTGTTGCACAAGATCCCCAAATATGGGAATGACAACGATGAAGTGGATGCAATGGCAGCAAAAGTGCTGGAGCACTTTTGTGACGAGGTAGTGAAGCACAGGAACTATCGAGGTGGCGCATTTTGGCCGGGGGTCTTCACCGTTGGATTTCATATTGTCATGGGCGCATTTGCGGCCGCGAGTGCGGACGGGCGCCATGCCGGTGAGGTTCTGGGCAACGGAATTACCCCCACAAACGGGAGTGCCGTCAGTGGCCCCACGGCGGTGCTCAACTCGGTGGCTAAACTGCCTCTCACATGCATCTACAACGGCGTCAACCTCAACATGAGGTTTGACGGAAGCAGGCTCAACCCCGAAATTCTCATGGCGCTCATAAGAACGTACTTTCGGCAAGGAGGACGCCAGGTTCAGTTCAACATGCTCGACTCGGCCACCTTGAGGGACGCCCAGGCGCATCCGGAGAAGTATCGCGACCTGGTGGTGAGAGTGAGCGGATATTCAGCCCTGTTTACGGGCCTGAGCGAAACAGCTCAGAACGAGATCATAAGCCGCATGGAATACAAGTTGTAGATTGAAAGGGTAATGGCTGACAGGATTGATTCCGTGACGGCCTTCTGCGCTCCTCATGGGTGGAATTCGTACCCGCTGAGCGGGGGTATCAGATGACAAAAGTTGTGACAATGAAAGAAGCCGTGGCTGAGCATGTCAGCGACGGCGACTTTCTCTTCATCGGTGGCTACATCTGCAGGACTCCGTTCGCCGCCATACACGAGATCATTCGGCAGGGGAAGAAGGACTTGACGATCACCAGGAGTAACGCGGCCGATGACTTCGATATGATGATCGGCGCGGGCGTGGTGAAACGGTTCATCGCCACTTTTCTTTCACTCGGCTTTTTCGGCCTGGGGCGCTGCTACCGGCGCTCCATCGAGAAGGGGATCCCGCACAAGATAGAAGTGGAAGAGTACACGAACCTATCGTTGCCCCTGATGCTTATGGCCGGCGCGATGGGGATGCCGTTTGTGCCCGTCAAAGACATGGCAGGCTCGGACCTGATGAACGTGAAGTCCTTTATGGGGGATGACAAATACAAGGTGATCAACTCCCCCTTTGACGGGAGCCTAACCATACTGGTGCCGGCGCTTCACCCGGATGTGGCGATAATTCACGTCCAGCAGGCGGATGAATCGGGGAACGCCCAGATATGGGGCATTGGAGGCGACTGCCAGGTGGGGGCCAACGCAGCGAAGAAGGTCATCGTAAGCTGCGAGCGAATCGTCAGTAGAGAGATCATCGGAAAGGACCCCTCCCGCACCATAGTCCCTGACTTCAGGGTCGCCGCAGTCGTGGAGGAGCCCTTCGCTGCCCACCCCGGTTATACGCCGGGCTTCTATGACGTGGATTTTTCCTTCGGCTACCAATACCAACAGGCATCCAGCACAGTCGAGAGCTTTCAAGCGTTTCTGGACGAGTGGGTGTTCGGGGTCAAGGACAGGACGGAGTACATTCAGCACTATGTAGAGAGATTCGGGTACTCTACGTTCAAGGATCTCCAGGCAGAGTTCGACTACGGTTACCCTGTCAGCTATGCGTATTGAGGCCGCGCGAAACAGCCGAGAGACCTGGAATGGGAGCATGGGAGATGCAGAAACACCCCGATGACTATACGAAGCCCGAACTCATGGCCTGCTGCGGTGCCAGGGAGATCAGGGACTGTGACATGGTTCTGGTCGGGACCGGTTTTCCTACGATGTGCGCCAATATAGCCAGGCATACCCACGCGCCGAACGCCAGGTTGATGCAGGAATCGGGGGTCTACGATGCGCAACCGAAGAGGCCGGCATTGTCCGTAGGCGACCCATGCCTGAACCCGGGAGCGGCCATGGTAGGCACATTGTTGGACATAATGGGAATGTTCTTGCAGGCGGGCTGGGTCGATGTCGGCTTCCTGTCGGGTAGCCAGGTTGACAAATACGGAAACATCAATACCACGGTCATCGGAGACTACGACAATCCCAGGAGCCGTCTTCCCGGCAGCGGCGGGGCAAATCCCATTGGGTCGTTGGCGAAAAGGGTGCTCATCATAGCCCTGCACGACACGCGCCGGCTGGCCGAAAGGGTGGACTTCATTACCACCCCGGGATACATCGACGGCGCGGGGGCCAGGGAGAAATGCGGGCTTCCACCGGATACCGGACCGGAAGTCATCATCACGAACAAGGCCGTGATGCGTTTCGATAAAGCCACGGGAGAAGCCTACCTGGCGACTTACCATCCAGACACTTCAATAGACGAGGTCGTCAAGAATACCCCCTGGGACCTGAAGGTGGCCGATGACGTGCACAAGACGGAACCGCCGACCGAAGAGGAACTCAGGGTTCTGAGAGAGGTACTTGACCCAGCTCGGAAGCTCTCCGCTTATGAGCGTCGTGGCTACGTGTGATGTCCTTCTTCTGATTTCTTGCCTCGATCGGCGAAAATGATGAGCGAAAGAATAGAATACACACGAAAGCTGGCGGAGTTTTGCGCCGGGGTTTCTCTGGAGCACCTTCCCGTCGAGGTGGTTGATAAGGCGAAGCTTTGCGTCCTGGACTTCTTCGCCAACGTCTATGGCTCGCTGGAGCTGGAAGCGGTTTCAAGGGTAGTGTCCTACATACGTTCATTGGGTGGGCCCGAGACCGCTACGGCTCTGGGCTGCGGATTCAAGACCGGAATCCACAATGCGGCATTTCTTAACGGCACCACTGCTGAGGCAATAGAGGGCCAGGACGGACTCCGGTTCGGAGGGAACCATCCAGGCACCGCCGTTATCCCCGCTGCCCTTGCAGTGGCAGAGAGTCTGGGCCTCGGCGGCAAAGAGGTTATCGAAGCAGTGGTGGCAGGCTACGAGGCTGCCAGCCGGCCCGCCGCGGCGATGCATCCACACCATACGCTGGCGGGATTTCTGCCCACAGGCACTTGCGGAGCCTTCGGAGCCGCGGCCGCGGCTTCGAAACTCATGGGCCATGACAGCGAAGGCATGCTCAACTCGTTGGGCAACGCGGGTTATCTCCTGCCCCTATCGATGGCCGAGCATCTGATGGGCGGCTACACCGCTAAGATCGTACAGGGGGGCCAGGCCGCAAGCGCGGGTCTGACGGCTGCCGGACTGGCTGGCGCCGGTATTACCGGAGCTCCCTATGTTCTCGAGGGCTCGCATTTGGGCGGAGGCTTCACACAGATAACCACTCGGGGCGAGCCTGACTTGGACAAGATTGTCGAACAACTCGGTGAGCACTTCTCCATCATGGACATTTACTTCAAGCCTTACACTGCGTGCAGACATACACACGGCGCCGCACAGGCCACGCTGGAGCTGGTGAGTACGGAAGATTTTGAGCCGCAAGATATTGAAGCGGTGGATGTCCACACATACGCTATTGCCTCTACTGCCGTCGGCAAGGGTGTAACCGGGGACAGCACCTTCGTCTCGGCGCAGTTTTCATTACCCTACGTCGTTTCCGCTTGTCTTATCGACCGAGAAATGGGGCCGGCGCAATTGAAAGAGGATCGGCTTTCCGATCCCGCCATCCTCGAGCTTTCCAAGAGAGTGAAAGTCAATGTAGACCCGGAACTGGCCAGGGCCTATCCCGGCATGACCGCGAGCCGGGTGGAGATCAGGCTCAAGAGTGGACGGACGCTGGTGAAGCAGGTCGACATCCCGAAGGGAGACCCGAGGGACCCGATGACCGCCGAGGACCTGGCCGGCAAGCTAAAGCGTTTCGCCTCGCAAAGGGACGCGAAGGCGCTGGACGAGGTAGTCCGCCTATCGCTTGAACTCGAGAGTGTGGGGGACATCAGGGAACTGACATCGGTCATCTGAGGAGTCGAATTTCGCCGGCTGGAATCGCGCTTGGCAGTGAGATAGAGGAAGAAGACATGGACTTTGATTTGAACGAAGAACAACGGATGCTTGTTGACATGCTGAGGACTATAGGGAAGCGGGAGGACTTCAAGAAACTCGCGGTGGAGGTTGACAGGACCGGGGAGTTCCCCACGCAGCTGGTGAAGAAGTACGCCGGGTTGGGCCTGCTAGGAATGACCATATCGCCTGAGCATGGCGGAGGCGGTCAACCCGGCATAAATGCCATACTGGCTATCGAGGAGCTGGCGAAGTTCAGCCCTATGATAGCCACTCCGGTATTCGAGTCGAACATAGGCCCGGTAAGGGTCATCGACACTTTCGGGACCCAAGAGCAGAAAAGCGCCATCATACCTGGAGTGTGCAAAGGTGAGCTGAGTGTCTCGGTCTCCATGACAGAGCCGGAGGCGGGCTCGGATCTCACCGCCCTCTCCACAAAGCTGGTGGAAGATAAGGATGGGTATGTCCTCAACGGACGCAAGGTGTTCATCTCGGGGGGCGGAGAGGCCAGCCACTACCTTGTGTATTGTCGTTTCGGAGACGTTCCCGGATATAAGGGAATCGGGGCCGTCATAGTCGAGAAGGGAACTCCGGGGTTTACGTTCGGGAAGCAAGAGGAGTTCATGGGGCTGCGAGGCATGCCGTCATGCGACCTCATTTTCGAGGACGTAAGGGTTCCGAAGGAAAACGTAGTAATTGAAGCGGGGGGATTCAGGGACCTGATGACGACATTCGACCTCGAGCGGTGTGGCAATGCCGCGATGTGTCTTGGCGTTGCCGGTGGAGCTCTCGAGGAGGCGAAGGCCTACGCGACTGAACGAAAGGCCTTCGGCAGGCCAATATGCGAGTTCCAAGACATACAGTTCATGATCGTGAATATGGCTACGAAACTGGACGCCGCGCGCCTGCTCGTCTATCGAGCTGCCACTGGCGCCGGCCGAGGTTTCCCCTCGATGTATGAGTCTGCCATGGGGAAGTATTTTGCCAATGAGATGGCTGTTGAAGTCACCAACGCAGCCATGCAGGTTTTCGGTGGCTATGGATACAGCAAGGAGTTCCCGGTGGAAAGGATGCACAGGGACGCACTCGCTTGGAGAGTTGCGGGTGGCACGGGGCAAATGCTGAAAATCACTATGGCAAGCATCCTTTTCGCGAGACGCTTCGATCAGAGAGCCGGGGCGTGACTGCAGGTCGCCGCTGGATCCCAAGGTCTCTTCTGCTGTATGTCTTCAGCGACTTTCGGAATCTGCATGAGCAATCCCAGATGGACACCTGAAGCATTGGCTCGCTCCCCAGGCGGCGGTAGGGTATTGTGCGCAGGAGAGGAGGAGCGGTGCTGCAAGAACGTTCCCAGGTGGGGGTCAAGGCAAAGGCCAAGACCGAACAGGCCCGCCAATTCCTTCGTCAGGCGAGAAGAGCCACCCGTCGCTCCTGGAGGGCCGGGTGGGATTCGAACCCACGACTCCCGGATTAAAAGTCCGG
>Ga0187886_1002630_pt1 | contig 14180 bp, 11 predicted proteins | sample June2016WEW_20_1_FD_133001 | JGI IMG/M metagenome (GOLD analysis project Ga0187886, IMG submission 133001) | Peatland microbial communities from SPRUCE experiment site at the Marcell Experimental Forest, Minnesota, USA - June2016WEW_20_150 | ecosystem: Environmental > Terrestrial > Soil >... | reverse complement strand
ATCCTTCGAATCGGTAAATTTTGTGATCCATCCCAGCCCGGCTTCAATAGGAGAGGTAGTATCGTTTATATCGTTGCCGTAAAGGCAGAATCCCATCTCAAGCCTCAATGTATCGCGCGCTGCCAGTCCTGCCGGTTTTATTCCAAACTCTTCACCGGCTTCGAAAACTGCATTCCAGAGTTTCGGTCCGTCGAAATTCTTTACATATATCTCACAACCTCCCGCACCTGTATAACCTGTTGTCGAGAAAATGACATTTTTTATTCCGGCAAAATCAATTTCCTTAAAAGTATAGTACTCCATTCCGGTTATAGGAGCTTTGGTTAGCTTCTGCATGGCCTTCATTGCCAGCGGACCCTGGACGGCAAGCTGGGCAATCTCATCAGAAGCATTCACAAGATCTTTCCCGGGAACAATGCCGTACCCGGATGCATTCCTGACGCACCAGCTCCAGTCTTTCTCAGTATTGGCAGCATTTACGACAAGAAGGTATTTATTTGCATTAAACCTGTAAATAAGAAGATCGTCGACAATGCCTCCCTTGCCATTGGGGAAGCATGAGTACTGAACCTTGCCATCAGTGAGTGCAGATACATCATTTGATGTTATATGCTGCAGGAAAGCAAGGGCATTTGGTCCGATGACCCAGAACTCTCCCATATGAGAGACATCAAAAACGCCTACTCGTATCCTTACAGTTATATGCTCATCATTTATCCCGGTATATTCCAGCGGCATGTTATAGCCTGCAAACGGGACTATCCTTGCGCCCGCTTCTTCGTGGAATTTAGTGAATGCAGTATTCTTCATTGGTAAATATCTTTAATATTCTATCAGAATTCAAGTATTTTAAATTCAACCCTCCTGTTTTTTGTCCTTCCTGCAGCTGTCGCATTATCGGCTATAGGCTGAAGAGAGCCGAATCCTTTGTATTCAAGCCTTGACCTGTCAATGCCCTTCCTTACAAGATATTCCACAACAGCTTTTGCCCTGTCCTGAGAAAGCTTGAAGTTTAACGGTTCGCTTCCGGTCTTGTCAGTGTGCCCCGATATTTCAATCTTCATCTGGGCATTATCGATCAGAATATTATAAAGACGGTCAAGCTCAGCATAAGAACTTGTCGTCAGTATTGATTTGCCTGTTTCGAAAAGGATATTATTCAGTACCACCTTTTTACCGACCTTGATCTTTATCAATGAAACATTGAGGCTATATTCATCGGAAGAATAATTTGCAGGGATGCTTATCCGCTTCATATCCGAGAGATATCCGGTTCCGCGGAAATCAACCATATAGGCTTTTTTATCTGGAAGCCTCACCCTGTATGTACCATCAACATCAGAGCTGGCTGTCGTTGCTATGTTCTGATCGGTTGCAAGGTCAATCACATCGATTTTTGCGAGTACAGGATCCGATGTCTCCGAGTCTTTAACTTTTCCCACGAGGTACAGAATTACCTCTTTTGGAGGAATCGGGGCAACCGCCGGTTGCGGCGGAGCCTGGACAACCTGTTTGATCACAACGACCGTATCCCTGATAACAACCGTATCACGCTTTGGCGGTGCCGGAGGAAGTACTATCGGTTTGGGAGGGAGGGGCTTACCTGCAAAGATATCCAGGCCTCCAATAGTCCCGGGACGATTTGATGCAAAATAGAATGATTTGCTTCCTTTAGGCTTGTTATAGAAGATATCATCCCAGGCTGAATTGATCGGGAAACCGCAATTTACCGCCTTTCCCCATTCCCCGTTCACACCTTTTACGCTGTAAAAAATATCAAAGCCTCCCATTGAGTCATGTCCTTTTGAGCTGAACCAGACCGTATCACCAAGATCAGAGAACCTCACGGACTCCTCATCAAGGGGAGAGTTTATATTCGGACCGGCATTTACCGGTTTGGACCATTTCTTTTCATTAAGCTTTTTAATTATATAAATATCCTTGCCTCCTAGTCGATCCTTCCCCTTGTCTGTCACATACCATATTTCATTTCCTGCAGGATTGAAAGTAAATGATGTCTCAGCTCCTCTGCCGTTGATCTTATATGGAATGTCGGAAGGCGCCTTCCATTCATTTTTCTTCTGTACCGAAACTTTGATATCACCTCCGTTCTGATACCCGGCATATATAAATAGTTCATCGCCTGCAGCGTTTATGTAGAGCGGCGTTTCACAGAATTTGGTATTCAGCTTTTTGCCTGTCGTGGCTGCTGTTCCCCATGTACCGTCGATAATTGTTGAGACGAAAATATTTTCATCAAATTTACCGTCGGCGTATAATGTGCTCGATTTTGAGAATTCGCGTCTTGAGGCAAAGTACATCGTTTTCCCGTCGGCTGTGAAAATTTCCGCATATTCGTCGGCATCGGAATTGATATTCGGGCCTATATTCTTTATTTCGATCCTTAGAGTATCTTTAGTAATGATGAGGGCAGAATTGCATTCCTCTATATATCTTTTTGCATCCGAAATATTCTGCTCGGATTTCTTGCCCGGGGAATTAAGGTAGCTGTTGAGCTTCTCAATTGCCTCAGAGTATTTTCCGGCAAATTGGAGCGCGTGTCCGGTCAGCAGCAGAAGATCATTGGTAATATTGTTTTTATATTGAAGCGCTTTAAGGAAAAACTCGGAAGCTCTCTCCTTGTTATCTGAGAAAAGGGCTGAAACACCTGTCTTGTAGTTCAGTTCCGGATTTGAACTGTTATAGATCGATGCCTTTACATATTCATCGAAAGCCTCTTTATACCAAACACCCTGTTTTGAATAATATGAATCACCGGTTGTGACATGCTGCCATGCCAGATCGAATCCATTCTTATCCTTCCTGAATTCACTTTTCCGCACCTTTATATTAGTCTGGGCACTCATAAGGGAGAAACTGAAAATGAAAAATAAAGCCAGGAAATACCTTATATGCTTCATAACATATTATTTTTCTCGCTATAAATTTAGCACTTATTTCCATTTACAAAAAACGTTTCATGCTATTGGAATTTATGCAGATAAAAAATTTGGCTATATTTGTTCAATTCTTTGCATTCTTTTAAATTGATCCTTTATTTTCTGGAATTATGGATTACAAATTCATAAATACTGAATACCTTGATTCAGTATCAGGGGGTGACAATGAGATGATCCGCGAAATTGTCAACATGTTCAGGGAACAGGTAGTTGAATTTCACAATGAAATGATATCATTACTGGATCAGAAGAACTATCTTTCTCTTGGACTTCTTGCACACAAAGCAAAATCGTCGGTCGCCATAATGGGCATGAGCGACCTTGCAACAATGCTTAAGACATTTGAACTGCAGGCTAAAGAGGGAAAAGAGATCGGAAAGTACCAGTCTTATATCTACAGGTTCAGAAAAGACACAGCGGAAGCAGTAAAGGAGCTGGATGACCTGGTAATCAACGGAATAAAAAAAGCTTAATGATCAACGTAGAAAAAAGGGATAAGATCGACATAATTACTTTCAATGTCGACAGGATCAACGCACTTATCACTGATGAAATCAGGGGGGAGATCGAAAAACTGTTCGGCAATGGAGTCTTAAAAGTCATAATTGACCTCAGGGGCGTGATGTATATGGACAGTTCGGGATTCGGATGTCTCCTTTCAGTGCTGAAGAGCGCCCGTAATAATTATTGTGTCCTTAAGCTTGCTAATCCCGAACCCTCCGTATTGCAGGTTCTCCATACACTTCACCTGCATACCGTATTTGAGATCTTCGATGACCTTGATACCTGCGTCAGGTCAATGAGTTAGTTTTTCCGCCTCAAACTTTAAACCTTAAATACTATCTTCCCCTTTTCGACAGCAACAGTCACTACTGTATCTTTTGGAATCTTCCCGGCAATCAGTTCTTTAGAAAGTTCATTTATTATTTCTTTCTGGATCAGTCTTTTGACAGGTCTTGCTCCCAGCTGAGGGTCATAACCCTTCTGAGCAATCCAGCCGATTGCCTCATCAGTTGCCTTAAGCTCGATACTATGTTCCAGCAGCATCCGTTTTACCCTGTCAAGCTGAATACTTACTATCTCCCTGATCTGTTCAATGTTAAGCGGTTTGAACATTACGATCTCATCGACCCTGTTAAGGAATTCGGGTCTCATTGATTTTCTGAGAAGCGCGAATATATCCTTTCTCAAAATCTCATCCTCCTTCTCAGGTATTTTGTTGTTCCATTTTTCCATCCTGTCCCTGATAATGTCAGATCCAAGGTTTGAAGTCATTATAATTATGACATTCCTGAAATTCACCGTTCTCCCTTTATTGTCTGTCAGCCTGCCCTCATCGAGAACCTGCAGCAGCAGGTTAAAAAGGTCAGGGTGGGCTTTTTCTATCTCGTCGAGAAGCACCACTGAATATGGTTTGTGGCGAACAGCCTCCGTAAGCTGGCCTCCCTCCTCGTATCCTATATATCCCGGAGGTGCTCCGATAAGCCTTGATACCGAGTGTCTTTCCTGATACTCTGACATATCGATCCGTGTCATCAGGTTCTCATCGTTAAAGAGGAATTCGGCCAGTGCCCTTGCAAGTTCGGTCTTCCCGACGCCTGTTGTGCCAATAAAAATAAATGATCCCACAGGTCTCTTCTGGTCCTGAAGCCCGGCCCTTGACCTTCTTACAGCATCTGCAACGGCGCTGATGGCTTCATCCTGTCCGACGACCCTCTTATGAAGCTCATCTTCAAGGCGGAGAAGTTTCTCTTTCTCGCTTTCGAGCATTCTTGAAACGGGTATTCCAGTCCATTTCGAAACGATCTCAGCAATATCCTCCGACTTCACTTCTTCCCTGACCAGGGATCCTTTACTTCGTTTCTTCTCGATCTGTTCCTTCAATGCAGCAATTTCTTTTTCAAGTCCTATTATCTTGCCGTATCTTATTTCGGCTACTTTACCATAATCGCCTGCTCTCTCGGCCTGATCAGCTTCGAAACGGAGTGATTCAACAGCCTCTTTTTTCGACTGTACATTACTAATCATCTCCTTTTCAATTTTCCAGTCTGCGTTCAACTCATTTCTTTTTGCCTGTAATTCTGAAAGCTCACGCGATATTTCTTCTTCCTTGACTTTGTCTCCGTCCCGCTTTACTGCTTCCCTTTCGATCTCAAGCCTTGTAATTGATCTCTGTGCTTCATCTACCTCCTCGGGCACGGAATTCATTTCGAGTCTTAGTCTTGATGCAGCCTCATCGATGAGGTCGATAGCCTTGTCAGGAAGAAACCTGTTGGTGATGTAACGCACTGAAAGATCGACTGCTGCAATTATCGCCTCATCCCTGATAATAACCTTATGATGCGCCTCATATTTTTCGCGTACCCCTCTCAGGATAGAGATTGTGTCCTCACGGTCAGGTTCATCGATCATGACAACCTGGAACCTTCTTTCAAGAGCTTTATCTTTCTCAAAATACTTCTGGTATTCATTGAGCGTTGTGGCGCCGATGGCCCTGAGATCTCCTCTTGCCAGCGCCGGCTTGAGAATGTTGGCTGCGTCCATGGCACCTTCAGACTGACCGGCGCCTACCAGCGTATGTATTTCATCAATGAAAAGGATGATCTCGCCGTTTGAGCCTACGACTTCGTTTATCACCGATTTGAGCCTCTCCTCAAACTCACCTTTGTACTTTGCACCTGCAATCAGGGCACCCATATCGAGTGAATAAATAACTTTCGATTTAAGATCTTCCGGGACATCGCCCCTGACAATCCTGTGCGCTATACCTTCTGCAATAGCAGTCTTGCCTACACCCGGTTCTCCTATCATCAGCGGGTTATTTTTTGTACGCCGCCCAAGTATCTGGAGAATACGGCGTATCTCATCATCCCGTCCTATTACCGGATCCAGCTTCCCCGACCTTGCCCTTTCGTTGAGGTTTATGGCAAACCTGTTCAGGGAATTGAAGGTATCGTCTGATGTCTGGCTGTTAACTGTGGCACCTTTCCTGAGTTCATCGATTGCGGATTTCAGTCCGGCCATTGTAACACCGTTATCCTTGAGCAGCCTAGACACCTTGTCGCTGGTATCAAGAATACCCATAAGAAGATGTTCAGCAGTGACAAACTGATCTTTCATGCCGGAGGCAAAACCATTAGCTTTCCTTATTGCATCCGATAATGACGATGAGAGGTACGCTTCAGCCCCTGATACTTTTGGATATGTATCAATGAGTTTATCGATACCGCGTGACAGATTTGCGTTATTGACGCCCATTTTCCCAAACAAAAAATCAGTGACGCTTTCTGCCTCCGTCATTATTCCCTTGAGAAGATGTGCACATTCAACAGCCTGCTGCCCCTTTGCAGCTGCTATATTGAATGCCTGCTGAACTGCCGACTGTGCTTTTAATGTTAAATTATTCAGATTCATTTCAGATCGTTTTTATTATCAGGAACAAATTACCTGCCGCAACCGAAACAGGGACTTTTTGACATTAGAAAATAGTACGGCATGTCATACTGGCAAAATAAGTATATATAAAAGTATAATATTATCTTTGAATTAATTAAAATTTACTACGGAGTAACCTTCGGCCTCAGCAGGCTTGACAAAGACGATGCATTGAGCAGCACTGAGGAAAAACACGGAGTGAAAACAGAGTAACTCAATACAATTCCGTGTAACTCCCTGGTAAAAAATTTTAACCTTAATTGAAAGTCAATGGCTAAAATCGTCTGGAAACCCGGGACTATGATATATCCGGTTCCGGCTGTGATGGTAACATGCGGTTCTGAACCGTCTGAATATAATATAATTACAGTTGCCTGGACCGGAACTATATGCACTGATCCGGCGATGTGCTATATATCAGTAAGGCCTATGCGTTATTCTTACGATATCATCAGGAGAAATGGCGAGTTTGTGATAAACCTCACGACTAAGGATCTTATATACGCAACTGACTGGTGCGGTATCAGATCAGGCCGCGATCACGATAAATTCAAAGAAATGGGGTTGACTCCGGTAGCTGCTTCAAAGGTAAAGGCACCACTGCTTAAAGAGTCTCCTGTCAATATCGAATGCGTTGTAAGGGAAATAAAGGAACTGGGTACGCATCATATGTTTATCTCCGAAGTGGTGGCAATAAATGCCGACAAGAAGTATATAGACGAAGAGAGCGGAAGGTTCAGGCTGGCCGATGCCAATCCCGTATGCTATCTGCATGGAAAATACTATGAGACAGGTAAGTTAATAGGTAAATTCGGTTTCTCTGTAGAGAAGAAAAAGAAAAGAAAAGAAAAGGCCAAGTGACGAATTTAAGAAATCAAGTGCAGAGAATTTTTGTACCATACAATATATTTCATAACTTCAAATCGGAATAAAAAGTAACCGTATATGAGTGAAAAGATCCTAGAAACCCTTATGCAGTTGTTTGCCATAATTGCGAAACCTCAGAGTAATGACTTAGAGAGAAGAGGTGTCGTTGAGGCTTTCCTGAAAAGACTGCTTAACCAGGAGCTGGTAAAAGAGTACCTTCTTAAATACGACGCAGAGTTTGAAGAGGCAAGGAAGAAGCTTGAAAAGAGCAGCGCCGAACGTCGTGAAGGGGCTATAGCTATAAGGATCCGGAAACTATGCAAAGAGATAAATGAACAGGGTCAGCTTGACCAGGAACAGAGAATTGTTGTTGTTATACAGGCCCTTGAATTCTGTAAATCAGGTGGACAGAACGTCAGTCAGCTTGAGCTTGGATTTATCAGTACCCTGGCCGAAGGTTTGAATATTACGGGGGAAGAGTATGGTTTTATTGAAAGCTTTGTTCTGAATCCTTTTACCAATATTCCCGACTCGCAGAATCTCCTGCTTATAAATGGCGAGAAGGAATCGGAATTGAAGGAGGCCAAACATATTTACAAGGAACTCCTGAAGGGGCAAATTTGGATCCTGTTCGTTCCTTCAGTAAAGCTTTATTTCGTAAGATTTACTGGTACCGGCGAACTTACAATGAATGGACAGCTGCTGCAGGAAGACAAAGTATATCCTTTCAGCCAGGGTTCTTCAATCAAGGGTAATAAGATAAAACCTGTCTATTACTGGGATGTGACAATGCAGTTCCTCAAGGAGGAATTCAAAGCCTCGAGGGTTGTGTACGAAGTAAATAATATAGAATACCGGTTCAAGAGCGGTAAGGTGGGAATACACCACATGAGCTTCAGGGAAGAATCAGGTAGAATGGTAGGCATTATGGGAGCCAGCGGGGCCGGGAAATCAACGCTTCTTGGGGTACTGAACGGCACTAATCCTCCGAATGACGGAGAAGTTCTCATAAACGGGATAAATATTCACCTGGACAAGGAAAAAATCAAAGGTCTTATCGGATATGTTTCCCAGGACGACCTGCTCATAGAAGAGCTTACGGTGTTTGAAAACCTGTATTATAATGCGAAGCTCTGTTTCGATAACCTCACTGAAGAGGAGATTGTTGAAAGAGTCGATAACACCCTGAAAAATCTCGGCCTATTTGAGATACGCGATATACAGGTAGGGAGCCCGCTTAATAAAAAGATCAGCGGCGGACAGCGCAAGAGACTCAACATTTCACTGGAGCTTATCCGCGAACCCGCTATCATGTTCCTCGATGAACCTACCTCAGGTCTTTCATCACGTGACTCAGAAAATATCCTTGACCTTCTTAAGGAACTTGCCAGGAAAGGAAAGCTCCTTTTTATAGTTATCCACCAGCCCTCCTCCGAAATATTCAAGATGTTCGACAAACTTATCATACTTGATACGGGCGGATACCTGATCTATAACGGGAATCCTGTTGAGTCGATCGAATACTTCAAGAGAAAAATTGAACAGGCAAACTACAACGAAAGCGAATGCTATGTCTGTGGCAATGTGAACCCGGAGCAGATATTCAATATTGTTGAAACAAGGGTTTTCACGGAGAGCGGTCAGCCTACTGATACAAGACGGATATCTCCTGCCGACTGGAGCAGCCTCTATAAGGAGGAAAAAAAGGAAGATATCATTGAACCAGGCGGAGCAATACCTGAAATAAATTTTAAAACGCCCAATAAATTCAGGCAGATGCTTGTCTTTATAAAGCGTGATGTGCTGTCAAAGGTATCTGATGTCCAATACCTCCTCATTACACTTCTTGAAGCCCCCATCCTGGCTTTCGCGCTCGCTTTTCTTATCAGGTATTTTGACGAGAGCTCAACTAATCCGAAGTATACTCTTTACGAAAACAGTAATCTCCCTGTATATATCTTCATGTCGGTCATCATTGCCATCTTCATGGGGCTGACAGTGAGCGCCGAAGAGATCATCAAGGACAGAAAAATACTAAAGAGAGAGGCATTCCTCAACCTGAGCTGGAACAGCTACCTGATGTCAAAGGTGTTTGTTCAACTGGTTATTTCAGCCATCCAGGCCCTGACCTATGTAATTATAGGCAATTCCATTATCGGCATAAAAGGCATGTGGTTTGAGTATTGGCTGGTGCTATTTACATGCTGGGCTGGCGCTAACCTGCTTGGCCTGGTCATCTCAGATAGTTTCAAGGCTGTAGTTACCATTTATATCCTGATCCCTTTTCTTGTAATCCCGCAAATAATACTAAGTGGTATTATGGTGAAGTTCGAAAAGCTTAACCCTAACCTCTCATCACCAGTCTCAATTCCAATCTACGGTGAGATTATTACCGCAAGGTGGGGATACGAAGCTTTGGCTGTAAAACAGTTCAAGGATAACAAATATGAGAGGCAATTCTATGTCTTTGACAAAGCTATGAGCAAGGCTAAATTCGTTAAGGATTACTGGCATTCCGAGATAAAAGGTAAGCTTGATAACATCAATACGGATCTTGACAGAGGTGTCAGGAGCGAAGATTTTAATAAAAAGCTTCTCATTGTCCGCAACGAGATCAGGAAGCAGCTTATAGAGACAACCGATCCTGCTTTGAAATTCGGTTATCTTGATTCTCTTACTCCTGAAAAGGTCACGCCTGAAGCTGTCGGTGAAGCGCTTAAATATGTCGATATGGTAAGAAAATACTATGTCGCCTATTACAACACGGCAAAAGATATGAAGGATGCTGTTGTTTCAAAGCTCAGCACAGAAAACAGCAAGGCATTCCTGAAACTAAGGGATGATTATTTCAATAAGTCACTTGAAGAGTTTGTCACCAATAAGAATGAGCCGGTGGGATCCATTGATTACAAAGGCGAGATTATCCAGAAGCTTGATCCTATTTATATGGATCCCAGGAGCAACATGATAAAGGCTCACTTTTATTCTCCTGTAAAGAGGGTATTCGGAAACGATATGGATACTTTTACCGTGAACGTAATTGTACTGTGGCTGATGACAATATTGCTTTATCTAGTTCTCTATTTCAGGGTACTCAAGAGAATTCTTGATTCAGGAGAAGTTGTAATTGGTAAAAAGGTCAAAGGATCAGAATAAAAAAAGGGGCTTTTCAAAAGCCCCTTTTAGTTTTTGGAGTAACCGATCTGATTATGATCAACCCATGATTTTCAGCAGATTATTCTACTATCTCAATCATTTTGAAAGGCACCCTGATAATAGATTCATAATCTTCACCGGCTTCCAGCATATCCTCATCGTCCTCCTCATAGTACCAGTTTACTTCAACTTCATTTTTGGCCTTGTGGATAGCCTCGAGCTTCTTGAAGACATCAAGAATGCACTTTGAGGAGCTAGTGTTGAAATACTCCAGCCGGATATTCACCATCGTTTTTGGAAGCGGTGCCTCTTTGTATGCATCGAGCCAGTCGACCAGCGGTTTGTAAAATTCAACTGAATTTTCGGGAATTGAACGTCCTTTGATTTCGAATACACCTTCTGTAGCATCAAATTTAACTGTCGGGGTTTTCGGAGTTCCTTCAATAATGATCGGTTCCATCTTTATTAATTTTTAAGTTTTTAATAATTTTAATTTATACTTGTTCTCTTTCGTCAACCAGGATGTCGAGGTAGAAAAAAGAGTATTTATCATTATATTTCTTAAATGTGTAATCCAGCTTATTGCCTGTCTTTCTGGCAATATCGACCAAACCAAGACCTCCTCCGCCCTTTGCAGAGATGCGCTGGTGGTTAAGGATAAATTTATAGAGTTCCTTGATCTCCTCGTGACTTGATCTGTTGATCCTTTTGATCTTTTCTTCGAGTTTTTCAATATTATCAACACACACGAAATTCCCGGTAATTATTCTATAACCGCTGTCAACCTTTTGTACAATAAGCAGACCATACTTTTCTGCTGTCTGGTCTTCATAATCATCAGGAACTTTGTCGACGTGGTGATACAGGTTTTGCAAACTTTCGACAAGGACATTGTATACCTTTTTGCGAAGCTTAGCCTGCTCGTTTACCTGAACCATTTTGTCCTCAACCGTATCAAGAACGTGATTGATCACATCAGAATCAACATTACCCTTATAAAAAAGGATAATATTGTTCTTTGATTGGTCTGGTAAGTAATTATCTATATCAAAACCCATTTAAGCTCTTTTTCGGTAAAGGACCCGGTTTTTCCGATAACAAATATAATAAAAATATGAAGTTACCAAATTATAACTTTTTCACAATACACATTTCAGGTCATGCCTGCTTTTTGATAAAAGTATGCAATTATTGTGATAAACGCTATTTTTATGGTGATTTCAAACTTGTCTGTTTTTTCGTTCCTTCATAAAGTTCGTAGCCGGCGAACACACATTCAAGAGCCCCGTTGAAAAGGGTATATTTTCTTCTGGGTCTTAGTCCTATGTTCTTCAGGTATTCTTTTCCGGAAGTAATGATCCATGCCTTGTTGCCGGCAAAATGATGCTTAAGTATAGTGCCAATCATACTGTAGAGATTCTCATTCTCATCAGGTTTAAGCCTCTGCCCATAAGGAGGATTCATGATAAGATAGCCGTTATCAGACGCCTTCCTGGCGTCTCTGAAATCAGACTGCCCGATTGATATTTCACCTTCAAGGCCTGCTTTTCGTATATTGGCTTCAGCCTGTCTGACCGCGGCTTCCGATATATCGCTTCCTGTCACCAGTATGCCGGAATTTATAATCTGAGCTTCACTCTCCTTTTTCACCTTGTTAAACAAGCTTTCGTCAAAATCCTTCCAGCGTGTAAATCCGAAAAAAGGTCTGAATTTTCCCGGAGGTATCTTATCTGCCATCAATCGTGCCTCAATTATCAGAGTGCCTGAACCACACATCGGATCCTGGAGCGGCAAAGTGCCATCCCAGCCTGCCAGCATCAGCATCCCGGCAGCAAGCACCTCATTAAGCGGTGCCAATCCCTGCTCTGCCCTGTAACCTCTTTTATACAAGGGTATTACCGATGAATCGAGCGATAAGTCAGCATGATTATTGCTTATATGAAGATTGATAACCACATCAGGATCAGCAGTGTTCACAGACGGTCTTCTTCCGGTTTTGCCGCGGAAATGATCAGCAATGGCATCCTTCACGATTAGCGCCGGGTAACCCGAATGATCAAAAATATCTGACCGCACAACAGGTGCAACTGAAAATGAAGAGTCCTGATCCATAATTTCGGACCATTCTATTTCCGATGCCTTCTTGTAAAGATCTTCCTTCGATCTGATCCTGAAACCTGATAAAGGAACCAGAAACGACAGTGCACTCCTTGAACAGTAATTGACCTTGTAAAGAAGCTCTTTAGTGCCGCTGAAAAGAACTGCCCGGTTGGCTGGTTCTATATCTGAGGCACCAAGTTCCTCAAGCTCGCCGGCCAGTACTTTTTCGAGCCCATAAAGAGTCTTAGCTGTGAATTTCATTATCCTTCAGTGATTTTCAAAATTAGTTATTTGCCCATATAAAATAAGTTTTTACGGAATCTTTTAATATAATGAAAACTACTTTTCAATTTTTATTGTTTCTTTACAAAAGGAATTTTCTCCTTATAACTATAATTTAAGATATAATGAAAAGACTAATATTATCTTCTCTTGTGCTTCTGGCAGCAATAACAGCTTGCAAAAAGGATACTCCGCTGAGCGAGGAAATTATAGGCAAATGGAATGTCATTTCATTTTCACAGGTCACTTATGCAAACAATGTCAAAAAGAATGAAACGACGTATTACCTGGATACCAATGAGCTGGCAATCCAGTTTGCTGCTGGAGGAACAGGAATCTATTATCAGAATAATGACGTCTATGGAACTTTCTCATGGACATTATCCGGTAGTTCCGTTACCATTGCCGGCAATACACCCGTAATATGGGATATTTCAATAAACAAAAACCAGCTTGTCTGGACATTTTCCGAGACTGAAACCACAGATACGGTGAACTATAAATATCAATATTTTTATACAGCGAATAAGTCAGGCAAATAATAACGGCAAGCTATCTGTTCCCGAGAATCCTGCTATAAGCATCTTTGTCTGAAATTATTTTCAGGGCCTTTTCAATCAGTTTGTCGTTTTGGTTTATTATTCTGAAGTACTCGGTCGTTTGCCAGAAATTATTGGCTACTAATGCTTTAAGCGCAAGGAGTATCTCTTCTTCAGATATTTTGAACTGACTGTCATTATATTTTATGCCTGCATCCTCCCCTTTCTTTATGAAAGCTCTGATATCATCATCAGAAAACCGGAATCTTGCATTAAAATCATCAAAAGATTTGTATGCTGACTTTATCTGGTTCCTGTGTTTATCGGCGTACTCAAGAATGAAACTGTTAAAGACAGCTTTTCTGACCAGAGCTTTGTAATAGTCTGAATAAAATGCAGTATCCACCGGAACAAAAACGTCAGGCATGATCCCTCCTCCGCCATATACCGTCCGCTTGTTTACAAGCGTCTTGTATTTCAGTGAATCAGGAAAATGAACTGAATCTGCCGATATCATCTCACCATCCGAAAACCTTTTGTAAAAATTACTCATATATTTATCGTAACCTTCATTGTAAGGACTCTGTATTGACCGTCCCGTCGGTGAAAAATAACGCGCTATAGTCAGTCTTATCATTGAACCATCGGAAAGATAAAAGCCATTCTGGACCAATCCTTTCCCGAAGGAGCGCCTGCCCATTACCACTGCCCTGTCCCAATCCTGAAGCGCACCGGTAAATATCTCGCTGGCCGAGGCTGAACCTTCATCTATCAGGACCACTATTCTGGACGAAGAAAGGTCTCCTGCTCCCTACGATTTAAAATCGTGTCTTGGCATCTT
>Ga0187886_1002629_pt1 | contig 14180 bp, 10 predicted proteins | sample June2016WEW_20_1_FD_133001 | JGI IMG/M metagenome (GOLD analysis project Ga0187886, IMG submission 133001) | Peatland microbial communities from SPRUCE experiment site at the Marcell Experimental Forest, Minnesota, USA - June2016WEW_20_150 | ecosystem: Environmental > Terrestrial > Soil >... | reverse complement strand
GAGACTGGAAGTTCTGGTGAGATGAAGCGCGAGGCCCGCATCGTGGTGGGGGTGGCGCTGGCCGTGGCGGCGATCACCGTTTGGGTGCATTGGCCGTGCACCCGAAACGGATTTCTCAATTGGGACGATGATCTGTATTTGGATGAGCTAGCCCGGCATCCGCGGCTGACTTGGGAGACCGTCGCGTGGGCTTTCTCTACGGTGCTTCCCTTTTATTATCATCCGCTCACTTTCTTGTCGCACGTGGCGGATTATCAGTTGTGGGGTAAGCATCCGGCAGGACATCACCTGACGAACCTGCTGTTGCACGGCCTCAACAGCGCTTTAGCGGTGCTGTTTGTGTGGATGCTGCTGGAAAACGTTGGCGCGTCATTTGGCGAACGGGTGGCGCTGGCGGGCGGCGTTGCGCTGGTGTTTGGGCTGCATCCGCTGCAAGTCGAACCTGTGGCATGGGTGGCGGAGCGCAAGACAGTATTGTGCACGCTGTTCTCGCTGGCGAGCCTGTGTGCTTATGTGCGGGCGGCGCGTGTAGGGGTGCCCGTCGCCGGGCGCACGGTCACAGATTTGCCGCAGGGGATAGCGGCCACTACAACGGGACAGCTCGGCGCGCCCGGCGGGCGCGCCCTACCAACGACAACCCAGCGGCGCTGGTGGTGGGTGCCGATGGTGCTGTTCGTCGCGGCGTTGTTGAGCAAGCCGATGGCGATGTCGCTGCCGCTGGTGATGTTGGCCTTGGATTTTTGTCCGTTGCGGCGGCACGAGACCGTTGGGTGGTGGGGGCTCTGGAAGGAGAAAGCGCTGCTGATCGGGCTGAGTGCGGTCGATCTTGTGTTGACCGTGATCGGCCAGGCGCGCAGCGGCGCGGTGATGGCGATGCAAGCGCACAGCGTGGGAGAACGATGCTTGGTGGCGGCGCGTGCGTTCATTTTCTATTTATGGAAGCTGATCTGGCCGGGATGGCTGTGTCCGTTTTATCCGCTGGCAGGAACGATGTCGCTTTCGCAAGTGGAGTTTCTCGTGCCTGTGATTCTGGTCGCTTTGATCAGCGTGCTGGTTCTTTGGCTCAGAAAACGCGCGCCTGCGTTGCTGGCGGCCTGGTTCGTTTACCTCGCGCTGCTTGTGCCTGTATCGGGTCTGATGCAGGTGGGTTCGCAAGCGGTGGCGGACCGGTTCATGTACCTGGCGATGCTCGCGCCGTTGCTGGTGCTGGGATGGGGCGGCGTCTGGTTGTGGCGACACCTGCACGCATTGGGCCGGCCGGTGTTGCTTCTGCTGGTGTGTGGTGAACTGATCTTTCTGGGCGTCAGGACGCACCAGCAGATTCTGGTGTGGCGTAACAGTGAAACGTTGTGGAGTGTCGTGCTTGGTCATTTCCCCCGGTCCGGCGTGGCGCATGGGCAGTTGGCCATGGCGCTGGCGGAGCAACGGCGCTTCGAAGAGGCGCTGCCGCATGCGCAGGCGGCCTTCACGGAGATTCCCGATTATCCAGGGACGCGCGCCACGCTGGAGGACGTGTGCTCTGAATTGGCCGGCGCGTGTGTGAAGCTACGGCAATTCGCAGAGGCGCTGCCTTACGCAAAGGACGTATTGGAATTGAATCCCACGAATTCGTCAGTTCGCGCGATGCTCGGGCTGATTTATCTGAAGACGCACCAATTTATTGAGGCGGCTCCGGAGCTGCAGGAAGCCTTGCGTCTGAACCCTGATTTGCCGGCGGCACGTTACAACCTGGCTTGTGCCTACAGCCGCCTTGGCCGGTTTGCAGAAGCTTGCGAAGTGCTCCAGAACCTTCTCTCATCTCAGCCGCAGTTTGCTCAACTTGCCGCGCGTGACACTGAGCTCAACCGCCTGCGTGATGATCCCGCATACGGAGAGCGGTTCCGGGCGTTGGTCGGCGGAACGGACAACCCATGAACTGGACGAATACGAAATTGCAGCGCTCATGGTTTGCCTTGGCAGCGGCGGCGATCTCAGCCCTGACGATCCTCGTGCATTGGCCTGCGGTGCACAACGGCTTCGTCTATTGGGACGATCCGCTTTATCTTGGAAAAGTTTCGCAGCTTGAACGCGTTTCGTTCTCGGCGCTCGAATGGATCGCCACGGCGCTGCTGCCCCTGTATTACCACCCCTTGACGTGGCTCTCGCACCTCGTCGATTTTCAGTTTTGGGGCTGGAATCTAGCAGGCCACCACGCCTCGAGCGTGTTGCTGCATGGAATAAACGCAGGTCTGGTTTGCCTGTTGGTCTGGATGCTGACGGGCACGGTGGAGAATCTCTCTGACTCGACACGGCTCGCGATGGCTGCGGGGATCGCTGTCGCCTTCGGAATTCATCCACTGCAAGTCGAGTCGGTGGCGTGGTTGGCCGAGCGCAAGACGGTGTTGTGCGGGTTGTTTTCGCTGATGTGTTTGTGTGCTTACTTGCGGGCCGTTTCCGGAACTGCGGGATTACGCCCGGCCTCGTCGCCGGCTCGGGAGGATGATCCCGCAGTCGCGGGAGCCCGGATTGTGAACCGTCGCTGGTGGTGGGGGATGACATGTTTGTTCCTGGCGGCACTGCTATCGAAGCCAATGGCGGTGTCGTTGCCCGTCGTCATGCTGGGGTTGGATTTCTATCCGCTGCGCCGCCAGATGCGCTCGGGCTGGCTGTCGCTGGTGAAAGAGAAAGGGCTTTTGTTCGCGTGCTGCGTGGCGTTAGGAGTCGTGACGATCATCTCCCAGTCCCGCGCCGGGGCGGTCACGGACCTGGCTGGATTCAACGCGATGGCGAGATGCTTTGTCGCCGCGCGCAACATCGTCTTCTACGTGTGGAAGTTGATTTGGCCAGCGTGGTTGTCCCCGTACTATCCGCTGGAAGGGAAAATTCCTTTGGGTGACCCGGAATTTGTGGTCTCGGTGATCGGCGTCGTCTCGATCACCGCGTTCGCGTTCTGGCGGCGCCGGCAAATGCCTGTGGTTTGGTCCGCTTGGTGCATTTATCTGGCGTTGATCGCACCGGTGTCCGGGCTGATGCAGGTCGGAGGCCAAGGGGCGGGTGACCGATTCATGTATCTCTCAATGATTCCTGTTCTCGCGCTGGCGGCAACAGGCTGTGTCTGGCTCTGGCGACGCTTCAGCCTGGTCGGACGCAGCGCGCTGGCCCCGCTCCGAGCGGGGTTGGCTGGATTGCTGGGGTGTCTGCTGCTGTTTTACGGATTCCGGACGCGAGGTCAGATTCCCATTTGGCATGACGATGAAACGTTGTGGACGGCGGCGGTCAGATACTTTCCCAACTCCGTCCTGGCGAATTGGAAACTATCGCTCGCCTTGATGGACCAGCATCAGTACGAGGAGGCACTGGCCTATGCGCGCAAGGCAGCGCGGCTGAACCCGACTTACGGTCCGATGCATGCGACCCTGGGCGAGATCTACCTGAAAACGCACCAGTACCGCGAGGCGCTCGCGGAGTTGCAGGAGGCGTTGCGGCTGAAGCCGAACTTGCGTGGTGCTCAGTACGACCTGGCATGCGCGTACAGCCGGTTGAACCGTCTGGACGACGCCTATCGAACTCTCCAGGAATTGCTCGCGGTTGAACCGTCCTACACTCATGCGGCGGCCACAGACGAAGAATTAGCCAATCTGCGCAATCGCCCCGACTTCTCCGCCCGGGTGCACACCCTTCTGGGTGGAGCCAGCGCAAAGTAATTTTGATTTGTGCGCGGGCGAAGCCTATACTGCTCGCGGAAGTGTGTTATGGGAATACCGTCCAAGCTCTTTGATTTCCTCAATCAAGGCAAAGTCCGCTACGAAATTCTGCACCACCCCGAAGCGTTCACCGCGCAGGAGCTCAGCGCCGTCGAGCACGTCAGAGGCAGACAACATGCCAAGGTGGTGATGGTCAAGGCCAACGGGGACAAGTTGATGGCCGTGCTGCCGGCCGATCATCGCGTCGATCTGGAGAAACTCGACCAAGCCACAGGCCGACGCACGGCTCTGGCCACCGAAGCGGAATTCAAGGCTGTTTTCCCCGACTGCGCCGTGGGCACGATGCCACCCTTCGGCAATCTTTACGGCGTCGAGACCTACGTCGAGGAAAGCCTGACGCAAAATGATTACATCGTCTTCGAAGCGGGCACGCACAGCGATGCGATCAAGATGAGCTGCATCGACTATGAACGATTGGCCAAGCCGAAGGTCGCACGGTTTGCCGTGAAGCTGCACTAGCCGCGCCTTGTTCCCACTCGCCCATGCAACGCAAAGTGCGCGTCAGCGTCATCGGTCCTTCTGAAGCCACGCCTGAGATACTGGCGCTCGCCGAGCAAGTTGGCTCCGAAATCGCCAAACGAGGCGCGATCCTGGTATGTGGCGGGCTGGGCCGCGTGATGGAGGCGGCGGCTCGCGGCGCGAAACAAGCGGGCGGACTGACCATCGGGATTCTGCCCGGCACAGATGCGTGGGACGCGAATCCATTTATCGATGCGCCGATTGTGACCGGTCTGGGCGAGGCGCGCAACGTCATCGTGGTGCGTTCCGCGGATGTTGTCATCGCCATCGGCGGAGCGTTTGGAACGTTGAGCGAACTTGCCTTTGCTTTAAAGCTCGGCGTGCCCGTGGTCGGCTTGGGAACGTGGCAGTTGCGCGCGCCCGGCGGAAGCGAGCCGCCCATCATCCTAGCGGATTCTCCGACGGATGCCGTCGAAAAAGCCTTTCTGGCAATGCGGAGGCGACACAAATGACGCCGATCACCCTTCACAACTTATTGCGCGACGACAAACTGCGGCGACATGAGTTCCCGGTTTGCGAGAAGAAGATTTTTCTGGCACATGCGGGCGTCAGCCCGTTGCCGCGTCGCGTCACGGAAGCGATGCAACGCTATCTTGATGCAGCGGCACGGGACGATCAGGAAGACGCATTGCCTGAACGCATCATCGGCGAGACACGGCAGTTGGCGGCCAAACTGATTGGTGCCAGCGCAGAGGAGATCGCGTTTGTCGGATCAACGTCGATGGGACTGGCAATGGTCGCCACGGGGCTGGCGTGGCAGAACGGTGACAATCTTGTTTGCTACCGCGATGATTATCCCGCGAACGTCTATCCGTGGATGGATTTGGAAAGACGCGGCGTGCAACTCCGATTTGTCGAGCCCAAGCAGTACGGCAATGTGACAGTCGAAGACTTGGAACCAATCGTGGATGGTCGGACGCGGCTTGTCGCACTGGCCAGTACTCACTTTCTGTCCGGCTGGCGGTTGGGCGTGGACCGAATCGGCCAGTTTCTCAAGAAGAAAGGGGTCTTGTTTTGTCTCGATGGCATTCAAAGTTTTGGTGCGTTGCACACGACGGTGCAACACGTGGACTTTGCGGCGGCGGACGCACATAAATGGTTGTTGGGACCGCTCGGCATTGCGATTCTTTACGTTCGCAAAGAGCAGTTCGAGCACCTGCATCCTCCTCTTGTCGGTTGGCGCAATGCAATCTGTCCCGATTACGTCACGCAGGAGAAATTAACGTTCTGGCCAGACGCGCGGCGCTACGAGCCCGGGAGTTTGAACCTGACCGGACTGGTGGGGTTGCACGCGGCGCTGGAAATGATTTTGGAATTCGGAATCGAGGCGATCGAGCGAAGGGTGATTAAACTGGCAAAACAGGTTGTTGCGGAAGCGCAACAGCGCGGTTTCGAGGTGTTGGGACCGAAGTTGGACAACAAGTGGATGTCTGGGATCGTAACTTTGCTGTCGAAGCGTCACGATCTGGAACGTCTTCACGCTGAACTGATGCGGGCAAACGTAATCACGTCCCTGCGCTGTCGCCGCGGCGGCGTGCGCTGCTTGCGTGTGTCGGCGCACTTTTACAGTCGAGAAGAGGAAATCGAGCGACTGATCAGCCAAGTGTAACGCTCTGGCGTTGGACTGGTTGTGCCGCTAAAGGGCAAGAAAACACAGGAGAGCAAGCGGCGAAGAAAAAGCATTTTAGCTATTGACACGGAAGCGGCCAATCTGTACTTTAATGCGACATGGTAACCCGCCGCGACGCGGGCCATACTCCCAACCGCGCGGGCTCGGACAAATCCTAATCAAAAAAACGGAGGCAACAAAATGAGAAGACTTCTCAAAATGAAGCTCGGAGGCTTCACGTTGATCGAACTGCTCGTCGTCATTGCGATCATCGGGATTCTGGCGGCGATGCTGCTGCCCGCGTTGAACGCGGCACGCGAGAAGGCGCGTCGTGCCAACTGCTTGAGCAACCTGAAACAGGTCGGGGTGAGCATCGCCATGTACGCTGACAACTACAATGGACGAGTGCCGTGGGATGGCACCGTGGCGGGGCAATCTCCGGTCACTTCCTTTAATCTCATGAGCAACGTGCTCGGTTCGGCAAAGATTTTCGCTTGCCCCAGCAGCCGAGAGACTGCTTCATCAACTTGGCCGCTTGGTGGTAGTACGAACGTTAGTTACTACTATGTGCCGGTACTTATGTGGCAGGACATACCCGACTCGATCCTAGCATTCGATCGAATGGCGGCCTCCGGCGATACCACCTCTTGGACACGGGGTTCGCAATGGACTGCGAATTCTCCTCACAAGATGTCAGGGGGGAACATCTTGTTCAATGATGGGCACGTTGAATTCAGAACCGCGCTGCCCTCGGCGCCCGGGACGAACGGTACGTCTTACCTTCTCAAGCCTTAACAGCCTTCGTCGAATTGGAACATACGCGAACCCTGGCACCTCGGTGTCGGGGTTTGTGTTTTTCAGGGATTTGCCTTAGAAGGAATCCCGAACGGATTCTTGTCCTTGCCGCAGATGCGCTCGCGAAAGCAGGAGATTGTTGGATTGCTGCTGGTGGCGACCTTGCCACTGGTCAGCTTCCCATTGAGCTGGCTGCCGCAGCAGGTCGCTCACGATCGTTTCATTGTGACGCTGCCGATTGCGGCGGTGGTGTTTGTGGGGCTGCTGCTGGCGAGCGCGCGCTGGGCATTGAGGAGTGGGCCGCCTTCTCATGGCACCGCGGGGGGCGTCCCGCCATCCCTGAGGGGGACCGGCATTTTCGCCGTGATTCTCTGGCCTTCGATCCTGTTGCTGCTCAGTTGGCTGGTCTCGGTGCGCTACAGTCAACGCCCGTACATCTCGATCAGCATTCTCCCGGCATTGCTGAGCAACTTCGCCGTTTTTCTTCTGGCAACACGGTTTCCCGTGGATGCTTGGCGGAAACTGTTTTGGGTTTGGTTGATTGCTGCAGCCTTGGTGACAATCAACGGGATCGTGCGCCTGCGGACGGAGACGGAGGTTGTTTCCACAATCGGCAATCGGAATTTTCTGGGAGCCTACCTAGCTGCCTCGATCGCGCTGGGAGCGGCCCTGTGGGACAAACGCGCGACGGTGGTCTGTGCTTTGCTGCTGGCGGCGATGTGTCTCTGCCGATCGCGCGGGGCGTGGTTGGCTCTCGGCGCCACAGCATCGCTTTGGCTCTTCTGGGGAAACTGGGGCAAAGCGACGGCCCGGGTCGCTTGGAGGATTGTTGGCATGGCGCTGGTAATCGCGGCGGTGTTTCTTGGAGGCGGCTATGTGGCTCGTGAGTGGCGGACGGAAGTGCGACCGCTGATCTGGAAATCGACCCTGAGAATGATCGCAGAACACCCATTCCGCGGCCACGGGTTGGGAACTTTTGTAACGGAATACCCGCAGTTTCGGTTGCCGGAGTATTTCCTGCGCAGCCGGGCCGCGAATGTCACCGACCATGCGCACAATGAGGTGCTGGAAATTGCGGCGGAACAAGGTCTCCTCGGTCTTGTGGCAACGCTGTGGCTGTGGGGCGCAATCTTTTACGGCGGAATGCGCTCGCTACCCGCCTGGAGCGAACGGCGGCGATTGGGCTTGGGAATTCTGGGTGCGGCCACGGTGCTGCTGTTGCACGGGATGTTGGATGTCGGGCTGCGGTATCCCCCGAACCAGACCTTGTTTTGGTTCTTGCTGGGGTTGTTGGCGGGCGGCAGCGGACTGACCGGGGATGCGCGAGTGCGGTCTGGCGTGCTCTCAGCCAATTCGGAGGTTACAGTGCGATTCCGCTCGTGGTTCACGCGAATGATCATTGCAGCGGTTTGCGTCTCGGGCAGCGTTTGGATCACGATTGCTTCCGTCGTGCGGCCGGTGATGGCCGAACTCTGGGAGCGCAGGGCACGAATGGCCGAGGAGCGCGGCGAACTGGTGGTGGCGGCGGCGGACGCCCAACGCTCGCTGGACTCCCAGCCTTTTCATCCAACTGTACGCTACCTGTTAGCGGGCGTGCTGGCGCGGTCAGAGGAAATCGAAGCGCGGAAACAGGCCATTGAACAATGCCTGCGCATCGAGGAACTGTCACCCGATTACGCCGACGTCACGTACAACCTCGGCCAGCTTTACCTGGCGCAGGGTCAAGCTCAGCAGGCGCTGCCGTATTTGGGACGAGCAGCCCAGATCAATCCCTATAATGTAGACCGGCAAATCGCGCTCGCGTCTGCATACGTGCAGTTGGGCCAGACAAACTCCGCCCGCACGCATCTTGAAGACGCACTCCATCTCGATCCACAAAACGCGGCGGCGCGTAACTTCTTGGCGGAACTCGAACAAAAGAAGTCACCATGACCGGCGCGCTGATCAACACGGCCACTGTGTTGGCGGGTGGTGCGGCTGGGCTGACGTTCAAATCGAAGCTGCCGGAGCGCGTGCAACGCGCCGGATTGCAGTTGCTGGGGATTGTGACGCTTGTACTCGGGGTGAAGATGGCGGTGGGCACACACAACTTGTTCGTGCTCGTGACGGCGCTGGCGGCAGGCATGGCCAGCGGATCGCTGTTGAAAATCCAACAGAGACTGGAGCGTGCCGCGCAGCGGTTTCAGCAGCGATTCGTCAGCAAGGGAGAACCCTCCAGAATCGCCGAAGGCTTCATCACCACGAGCCTGCTGTTTTGCGTCGGACCAATGACCATCGTCGGCTCGATCCAAGACGGGCTTATCGGCGACTACGGACTCATCGCCATCAAGTCGGCCATGGATGGCATTGCCGCGATGGCGTTCGCCGCCGGGTTGGGCTGGGGCGTGCTCCTGAGCGCGGCGACCGTCCTCGTTGTGCAAGGCGGCATCACGCTCGGAGCAAACGCGTTGAGCGGATTTTTCACCGAACCGCTTATCGCGGAAACGAGCGCAGTCGGTGGCGTGCTGGTTGTTTGCATCGGGATTGGCCTGTTGGGGCTGAAGAAACTGCCGGTGGCCGATTATCTGCCTGCGATTCTTGTTGCTCCGCTTCTGACCCGGTTGTTTCAACGCCTTTGACAATCGCCGCTGCGCTCGCTACTCTACGCAGCGCGTGAGAAGAATGAAACCGGGCAACACCCCCTCACCTTGATCCTCTCCCCCGGTCCCGCGCTGCGGGAGGGGAGAGGAAATCCCTTCTCCCTTGCCATGGAAGGGAGAGGGTCAGTGTGATGGTTCCGACTACCACTTTTAATCACACCCCATCAGGACAAGCCTGCTTGATCCCGTGGTGAATTACTGATTCAATCAGGATCAATGAACTCCGACCAGACTCAACTGGTGACTGGCCGGCCCGCTAGAACGAGAACGCATCTCGAGATGGCCGATTGGCTGTTCGCGTTCGTCCTCGTGGCTTCGACTTTCCTGGTTTATCAACCGGCGTGGCGTGGCCTGCCGATCTGGGACGATGGCGAGCACATCACTCGCGCGGAGTTCGCTTCTCTGAACGGCTTGGGACGGATCTGGTTTGAGCCCGGAGCCACCCGGCACTATTATCCGTTGCTGGACACGGTGTTCTGGATTCAGCAAAAACTTTGGGGTGGCTTGACTTTGGGCTACCACCTCGTCAGCATCGCGTGTCACGCCGCCGGGGCATTGCTGGTTCTGACTATTCTGCGCCGCCTACAGGTGAAGGGGGCTTGGCTCGCGGCGGCGATCTTCGCGTTGCACCCCGTGCACGTCGAATCGGTGGCGTGGATCAGCGAACTGAAGAATACGGTGTCGGGCGTCTTCTATCTCGGCGCGGTGCTGGTGTATCTGACGTTCGACGAAACCCGAAAGCCGTCGTGGCTCGCGACCGCGGCTGGATTGTTTCTGTGCGCTTTGCTGAGCAAGTCGACTACGGTCGTGTGGCCAATCGGGATGCTGGTGATCTTGTGGTGGAAACACGGTGCGCTCCGCTGGAAACGCGATGTGTTGCCTCTGATCCCACTACTGACATTAGCAGTCTTGGACGGATGGGTGGCCCTCCGTGTGGAACACGGAGTGTTGGGCGCGCCGAGCACAGAATTACAGTTCACACTGATGCAGCGGTTTCTTATTGCCGGTCGCGCCTGTTGGTTTTACCTCGGCAAGCTGGTCTGGCCGGTTGCACTCTGCCCGATCTATCCCCGCTGGCAGATAAGCCACGCGGCGGCGATGGACTACCTGTATCCAATCGGAGTGCTGGTATTGTTGGTCGGGCTGTGGGCCGTGCGGAACAGGAATCGGGCTCCCCTCGCCGCGATGCTGTTCTTTATCGGGACGCTCTCTCCACTCCTGGGCATGGTCTCTTTCTCGTATTCTCGGTATTCATTTGTGGCCGATCATTTCCAATACTTGGCGAGTCTGGGCGTCATCACACTGCTGGCGGCAAGCGGCGCACGGCTGCAAGATACATGGCGATTGTTGTCCCGCCCCGCGAGCATCGGCCTCTGCCTCGTGATGCTGGCGGCACTAGGCGGACTTACATGGCGACACAGTCGGGCGTATGCGGACTTGGAGACGTTTGCCCGGACCACGCTGGCGCGAAATCCAGACTGCTGGGTCGCCCACGATCATTTGGGTGTCGTGCTCGCTTCTCAAGGAAAACCGGGGGAAGCGATCGATCAATATAGCCAGGCGCTGCGGGTGAACCCCAAGTATGCCTTGGGGCACTACAATCTCGGCTGCGCTCTGGCCTCTCAGGGCAGGCTCGATGAGGCAATTCAGCAGTATGACCAAGCGGTGCAGTTGCAGCCCGACTTCACTCAAGCTCACTACAATCTCGGTTGTACCCTCGCCTCTCAAGGAAGGTTCGTCGAAGCAATCGAGCAGTACCAGCAAGCGCTTCGGCTGAAGCCCGATGATCCCGAGATCCACAACAATCTCGGAACCGCACTCGCCTCCTCTGGAAAACTCAGCGAGGCAATTGACCAGTTCAAGGAAGCCGTGCGGCTACGGCCCGACTTCAGCGCCGCACACTTCAATCTGGACCTTGCGCTGAGCGCTCAGAAACAACTCGGAGAAACGCGAGCCAGTGGGTCTAACGAGATCGTAGGTTCCGCGCGTCCACCTATTCCTTGAAAAGTCCAGACCATCGAACTGGAAAACCTCAGCTACTTCCGCTCGCTCGCTGAAGGCTGAGGCTGCGAAAACCACACCCAGTCGCCTTTTTCCGTGTCAACTGAGCCGTCTTTCCGCAAGCCGATGACTCCACTATCGTCCGTTTCGTTCCAACCGACAGAGTAGACAATATAGCCGCCTGCCGTTCCGCGATAGCGGAGCGGTTGGCCGTCGATCACGTCGTGCGGAATCTTGTCGATGAAGTGTGGGACAAGTACGTCGAGCGTTTCAGGATATTGTCCCTGAGCGAGGCGGTAACGCTCCAACGCACACGCGATCATCCCCTGATCCACCTGGGCTTGTGCGTTGACAAAGTGCCGAATGGTTTGCGACAGCCCGGGCAAGGACAGCCTTATGTACAGGTTGTAGGGCGTTCGTCGCATCTTTAGGAGTTGGCCCCCGCCGAAGTCCGCTCTCCGAGGGTCAAATCGATGCTCGGTAAGATTGAAAACCGGCAACATCTGTTCTTCGAAAAAACGATTGGCTGCGAGCATGTTTTGGTAAAGGAACCCACGAAATGCCTTCGCGGACGCACAGGCAGATTGCTGGTTTACCATGTCATTGAAAAACGCCCGCTCTCCCTGCATCGCCAGATGTCCACTCGAGAGGAAATCCATCTGCTGAAGTTCACGTTGAAACACCGCGAGTTGGGCGTCCGACCACTGGTGTTGGATAAGTCCCTGCCACAGATCCTGTAGGGCGATCTGCAGAATAGCGATCCGCACAAGTTGGCAAATGAGCAAGGGCTCGTCACGGAGCGAATCCGCCAGGCGGAAGATCGTCTCCACATCTTCTGCGGCAGTCTCAGGTTGGCTCTGTGCTAGCTCAACGGTAGCACGCACTGAGTAGATTCGCGCCAGCATCCTCAGTACTTGGAAGTGAGGCAGCAACGCCGGCACCACTTCCACACCATCTTCGTAAGAGATCGCGAAGCGAGCATACGGACGGCGGCTGGCGTCGGCGATCTCCTTCAATTCGGTTCCGACCGTCTCCAGCCGTTGCACCACGTTGGTCTTGTGGAGATACTCACGCCAAGCATTCCAATCAGCAGGGCGCCCAAACCACCGATTTCCAGTACTCGGGTATGATTGATCATATGTCACATCGGCTGGCTTGAGGCGCTTCTTGAGTTCGTCTGCGTAGTTTGTGCCGTGAGGAAACAGCGGCTTCAGCAACGGCGTCATCGCGAAATTCTGATCGTCGGGCACGGGCGGCGGCGCAAGGGCGGCCAAAATGAGGGGCTCACCTTTCGCTTCCAGCATGTTCTTGTACCGTTCCCACGCGTGTTTGCCGCGCCAGTTCTCCTCGGCGTAGAACAGAATCACGACTACGGCGAGGCAGCCGAGCACCAAGAGCAGGCGACGGAGAAATTTCTTCGTTTGTCACTCCTTTCGGGAAACTACCCGCGTTTCACCCGCGTACCGTCATTGTCGGCGTGGAGGATGTGCGTGTCGCAGCGGATGCGGTCGCGGGCGAAGATGCCGGCCATCGCTTCGGCCACGGCTTTCTCCTTCTGGTCGGTGATGCAAACGATGCCGGGGCCGGAGCCGCTGAGCCAGCCGCCGAGCGCGCCGGCTTCGATGCCGGCTGCGATCATGTCGTCGAGTTGCGGCATGAGCTTTTTGCGGTAGGGCTGATGCAGTTTGTCCCCGAACAGCCCGCGCAACAGCGAGAAATCGCCGGAGGCGAATGTGGCGGTCAACAGCGCGACCCGGTTCAGGTTCTCGACGGCGTCACGCAGAGGAACTTGTTTAGGCAGCAGCACGCGCGCTTTCTCGGTGGACACTTCGAATTCCGGTATGCAGCAGACGAATTTCAGTTGCGGCGGCACGCTGAACCGACGGTAGCGAACAGTGCCGCTGATTCGCCCCGAGACAACAAAGCCGCCGAACAGGGCGGGCGCGCAGTTATCGGAATGTCCTTCCAACTCGGTCACGAGGTCGAGCATCTGCGCGTCGGAGAGCGGGCGGCCGTCGGTTTCGTTGAGCGCGAACACGATGCCGAGACGCAGGGTGACGCTGGAGCCGAAGCCGCGGGAGATGGGCACATCGCCTTTGATTTCGGCCTGGACGCCGTGTTTCTTGACTTTGCTGCGCGAGAAAAACGCGTCGGCGGCCTCGCGCGCCATGGCGAGCGCCAGCGGGGAGTCTTTCGCCGGGGTGGCGCCGACCAACTGCACGACTGGTTCGTCCGCTTCGCGGATGGAAACCTGATTGTGCAACTTCAGAGCAATGCCGAGCGTGTCGAACCCCGGACCGAGATTTCCCGTCGTAGCCGGCACGCGGACGGTAACGGACGGTTTTCTCATCGGGGCGTGATATTGCAGACGATGCGTTCAAAGTTCAAGGTTCAAAGTTCCAAGTTGTTGGAAACGGGGGCCGCATCTTGTCATTCCCCCCATAGTAGCGCGGGCGTCTCGCCCGTGTCGTGCGGCATCTCCAAATAGCAACGGGCGGGACGCCCGCCTGCGCGGACGAAGCCGCTTCGACGCGGCGAAGGCCCGCGCTACTGTGTCAGGACTTGTCGTGGTGGTAGTATCAGATGCGCACCGAGCAGGCTCGCTGCTACAAGTTGACTTCCCACCGGGCGAACCGCTACTCTTCGGCGAATCATTTGAACCTCAGGCAAGTTGATGGAACCGATATTGTTTTACAGCACCAACGGCAAAGCACCACCGGTGGGCCTGCGCGATGCCTTGCTCCAAGGTCAGACCCCTGACCGGGGCCTTTACCTGCCGCAGCGTTATCCCCGATTGACCAAGGAAGAGATCGCGGCGTTTGCCGGCCAACCTTACCCCGAAATCGCCTTTGAAGTGCTGCGCCGGTTCACCGT
>Ga0187886_1002628_pt1 | contig 14183 bp, 10 predicted proteins | sample June2016WEW_20_1_FD_133001 | JGI IMG/M metagenome (GOLD analysis project Ga0187886, IMG submission 133001) | Peatland microbial communities from SPRUCE experiment site at the Marcell Experimental Forest, Minnesota, USA - June2016WEW_20_150 | ecosystem: Environmental > Terrestrial > Soil >... | reverse complement strand
CCGCAAGAATTCGCAGGCGCCGGGGCGGCTCTCCCCCCCGAGCCGCCCCAGAGAGAAGAACAAAAGCAAAAAACTACCCTGGAACTCGCATTATGATTGGTACAGAAAACGGGGGCAGGTCAAGTCATGCGTCATTAAGCTTGCAAGTATCCCGAGTAATTTCCGCGATCACAAATATTTGGCTCTTCTGACGATCCTTAAACGGGGCGTCGTCTTCCATGTTCAATTCACAGCGATACTGGAACCGAGCGCCACAAAAATCAGCGTCTGTCTTCTGGGATTGGTTCCTACCTTCCGGATGAAGAACAAAGTTTTCCACGCCGAGAAATCCATTTAACCTGAAATACCAATATGCAATTTTTGCAGCAGGAACATACACGGCATTATTGGCCATTTCTCGCGCTCCATAAATGTCAAAGCCACGTCAGTGGTTTGCTGACCATTGGTTTGTTGTTATTTGAAGGGCTCCCCGTCAATGAGAGTACGATTGACCGCGGCTTTTTGCTTTCCGGTGCAATTCCCGAGCGTTTTTCTCCTGGCGTCAAGGACGCATCCGTTGATCGGGGGGCGATTATAACCCTGCCCCCTACCGACAAGGGAGGTCGCTTAGAACAGCCGCAGCGTAATCCGTTCCGCGCATAACTCCGCGCTAGCCGCTACTAGTCATTTACGTCGTAAGGGTTGGTGTCTGGTGGATATTCCGTAACGGGACCTTTTCCCGAACCGTTGCAATCGCGGCAAACTCGTTCCGGCATTGCAGGATCTCTCCCGGTGCCATGACACATTTGGCAGGTTGTCTCCCTGGGTGCACCGTTGCTCATTCAGGCCTCCTTTAACGTCTAAACTGACGTTTGCTCTTGTTCTTGCTCAACTTCCGTTGGCGTCGATGGGTATACCCTGTGCGTGAACCTGTTCCTAAGGTCCGCGGCTTCTGCCGGTTTCGTTGGACTACGAAAAGCCAACAATCAGCCGCACCCTGATCGTCGCACCCGCTCATCATTGATTCAACCGCTGCAACAGTCGCTCGTAGTTCTGCTTATAGGTCGTGTTCTTGGGGTCAAGCATGTAGGCCGCGCGGACTTCCTCCAGAGCATTCCGATAGTCGCCTTTCAGCTCCAGTGTGAAGCCGAGGTTGTTGTGCGCCTCGGCAAAATTCGGATTCAAGCGCAGCGCCTCACGGTATTCCGCGATCGCCCCGTCCAGGTCGCCCTTCTGTACAAGCGCCGTGCCGAGGGAGTAGTGTGCGAGATCGTCGTTGGGGTTCAAGCGCAGCACCTCGCGATACTCCGCGATCGCACTATCCCAGTCTCCCTTGTGTCCGAGTACGACGCCGAGGTTGATGTGTGCGAATCTGTCGTCGGGGTTCAAGCGCAGCGCCTCGCGATACTCCTCGATCTCTCCATCCCAGTCGCCTTTGTGTCCGAGCGCCCTACCGAGGCCCTCGTGCGCTAGAGCATCGTTGGGGTTCAGGCGCACCGCCGCGCCATATTCCTGCAGGGCGCCTTGGAGGTCCCCTTTCTGCTCAAGAGCAACTCCGAGAAGGGAGTGCGCATTTCCGTCATCTGGATTGAGCTGGAGGGCCTCGCGCTCTTCGGCAATTGCTCCATCCAAGTCGTTGTCGTTGAAATGCGCAAGCAGCAGCGCGCCGAGGTTGCGGTGCGCAAATTCATTGTTAGGGTTCAGGCGGAGCGCCTCGCGCTCTTCCGCGATCGCTCCGGTATCATCCCCTTTTCGCCCAAGCGCCGCACCAAGGCTGGCGTGTAACTCCGTGCTTCCAGGGTCCAAGCGGACGGCCGCACGAAACTCGGTCTCAGCGTCAACGTACCGTTTGGCCTGCAAGAATTGTGCTCCGCGCGCCATATGCTGACGGGTTTGTGTCTGCCGCGCCTGCGCCGCCGGGTCAATTCTCTGCGGTTTCCTCACCTTTGCGCTCTTGAGCGCACTGATTAGTTCGTCCTCGCCACCAGCCAAGCGGACTTCCTGAAGGTAGTCATCCGTGGGCTCAAAATCGATTCCGCGTTCCTGGATCAGCATGGTGACTCGGTGGCTCGGTACTTGACCAACCAGCAAGGCGAAAACCTGCACCTGGTTCAGCGGCTTCTTCGCGCTCACGGGCCCGGGCGGCTTGGCCGCGCGCAACGCCTTAAGAAATGCCGCACTCGCGCCCGCGGCCTTGAGGTTTTGGAGAAAACCCTCCGTCGGCGCGAAATCAATCCCGCGCTGCTCGATCAGCTTTGCGCCGGACTCGTCTCCGAGTCCGTCCCGCACCAGGCCTTGCACTTGGTCCCCTGTGAAAGGCTTCTGCTGCGCCCAGTTGGCGGGAGCAAGAGTTAACGCCAGCGCGATCGACAAGAGGATCACAAGCGACGGGAATCTCATTGGCACCTCCCGAAGGCAGGAGCCGCTCTGGCAAGTTACGCGCATTGTACCACGGTGGCAGAGTACGTGGTGAGGTACACGGCCAGTCAGATACGCCCCGCAGCGGGCGGGCGCTGGATTCCCGCTTTCGCGGGAATGACACCACGGGGGCATGCGGGCAGAGCCCACGGCCGAGGGATGCGGCCCCCTTGGTCCCGCAGGGCGGGATAGGTAGGGGAACCCTCCCTTCCCGATACAAAACACCGGGACAGGCACCCCCGTCCCGACAGAGGAGGGGCCGGGTGAGGGCTCTCTCCCCCAGGGCTTGCGCCCTGGTCCCGCGGACGCGGGATTGCGCCCCTTGCCGGGGCTGTGGAACGGTCGGCCGCAGCGAGAAGACTTTTTCGGCTAGCTTCTGACTCAGGACTCTGGACACTGAATGGGCAAAAGCGCCGCTGCCAGACCCGATCGTGTGAATCGCTTTGGAGGGTAGGTGCCAGGCGCGGAGGGGAGCATCATCCAGCAGATCGCCCTTGCGGTTGCTTCATCAGTTCCAACAAACAACTGGCGGCGTCTCGGGCGAAGTCCTCGTCGTTGATGTGGGCGTCGACTTCGACAAGCCGGATTCGCGGATCGAGGTTCGCCTTGAGGGCGTCGAGGTAGCTGCTATCGGCTTCCGGCCAGGAGAAGGGCAGCCCCGTGGAGTCGATTGCCGAGACGCCGCGAAGGGGCATGAGAAACGCCACCGGGCCTTGCGCCCGGTTGAGCTTCTCAGCGGTGATCCGGCCCAATTCCGCGCACTCCGCAGGGGTCGTACGCATCAATGTCACGTTGGCGTTATGAACGTAAAGTCGCCGCTGCCGGTATTTTTCGGGAACCGAATCGAGGGGACCAAAGTTGACCATGTCGATTGCACCAGGACATACAACCTGGGGAATCCCCTTCCGCGCGGCGGCTTCGAGCCGATGCGGTCCCGCACTCATCACGCCGCCGGCCAGCTCATCCGCGAGCTCGGTCGTGGTGATGTCCAGAACCCCCGCAACGTAGCCGTCGGCGATCAGGCCCTCCATTGCCTGACCTCCTGCGCCGGTGGCATGAAAAACCAGGACCTCGAAACCGTTTTGTTCCAAAATGCGCCGCGCCATGGTTACGCACGGAGTGGTCACTCCGAACATGGTGGCCGCAATCAGTGGCTTGGCCTCCTGATCTTCGGCGTCCTCCTGGTTCACCATGCCCGCGATGGCCGCGGCCGCATTCCCCAGAATCCGCCGCGACAGCCGATTGAGCCCGGCGATGTCGACAATCGGGTACAGCATGGCGATGTCTTTTGTGCCGACGTACGGGCGAGTGTCGCCCGACGCTAGCGTGGAAACCATCACCTTGGGGAAACCTGCGGGTAGCGACCGCATCGCCGCGGTTCCGATGGTAGTCCCGGCCGAGCCTCCCAAGGAGATCAAACCCTGAATCCTCCCCTCCTCGAACAGCCGCCGAACCACCACCGCAGCGCCTGCCGCCATGGCCGCGATGCTGCTGCCGCGGTCATGCGTGGCAACGAGGTCCTCAAGTCTTTGTCCAGCGGCGCTCGCTACCTCCCGGCGGGAGACGTCCGGTGTAAATGCCGGTGCCTCCAGAACGCCACAATCGATGACGAGCGTGGCCAGTCCTGTCGACTCGATACGGCTTCGGAGATAGGCAAACTCCTCTCCTTTCGTATCGAACGTTCCGACAATGGCGACTGTCTTCGGCATTATTTCTTGAATCCCTGCACGCCGCGGCGCCTGGAGATTCGGCGATTACGATCTTCGGGGCGGCTCGCCCGGGGGAACTAGCCTGCAGCCCGGCAACGTGCGCAGCAGTGCCTCGGGGCCGGGCGGTGAATAGACGGCAACCATCTTCAGGGGCTCCCAACCGGTATTGATGGTGGCGTGGAATATGTCGGCGGGGATGTGAACCATGTCACCCGCCGCGATGGGTTGCCACCGCTCGCCCTCGACGTCGATCATCTGGTCGCCGTGCCCGGAAACAACGTAGAGGATCTCTTCACAACCCGGGTGATTGTGCCGCTCGTGTCCCTTGCCGGGTTCGAGAAGCACCACTCCCATCGTAAAGCCGCTGGTGTTGGTCACCCGAGGCTCACTCATCCACTTGATGGTGCCCCAGTCGAACACCATCGTCTCAACGTCGGACGGTCGCACAAAGCGAAGTCCGGGAAGGTCCGCCATAAGTCCTCCTTATCGTAAACGCCTGATGGCTCATCGCTTCAGCGCAAGCGATTTGAATTTCCGAACCTGTTCAGTGATGGCCCGTTCCGCTGGAAGTCGCTCCACGCTCGAAGCTCCAAAAAAGCCGGCGATGCCGTGGGTCTTGCTCAACACGTAGGCGACATCGTCCGGCTCGGCCAGCGGCCCGCCATGGCAGATCACCAGGACCTCCGAGTTGACAGACACCGCAGCATCGCGGATGGACTGGACGAGTGTTGCAGCCTGATCGAGGGTCAGGGCTGTCCTGGCGCCGATGGTTCCTTTGGTAGTCAACCCCGCGTGGGCCACAATGATGTCCGCTCCTGCTCGGGCCATTTCCCGCGCTTGCTCCTCGTCGAATACATAGGGGCACGTCAGCAAGTCCATCTCATTCGCCTGGTGAATCATCTGCACCTCAAGCGCGTAGCCCATCCCGGTCTCTTCCAAGTTGGCCCGAAAGACTCCGTCGATCAGACCCACGGTGGGGAAGTTCTGCACCCCGGCAAAGCCCAGGTCGCGGAGTTCCGGGAGGAAGTGGCTCATCAGGCGAAATGGGTCGGTGCCGTTGACCCCCGCCAGCACCGGTGTCTGTTTGACGACGGGCAGGACCTCGCTCGCCATTTCCACCACAATGGCATTGGCGTCGCCGTAGGCCAACAGGCCGGCCAGGGATCCCCGTCCTGCCATGCGGTAGCGGCCCGAATTGTAGATGATGATCAGGTCTGCGCCGCCCGCCTCCGCGCACTTTGCGGAAATCCCCGTGCCCGCGCCGGCGCCGATGATGGGCCGACCCGATGCCACGACTTGCCGAAGGCGCCGGATATGCTCCTGTTTGGTAAGAGCCATGGGATTAGTCCTCCGGGAGCTTGCTGCGCTTACGCACTTTCCGTCTCACGCTGCTCTCCCGATACTGCCTGATCGAGGGCGCCGAGTTTGGCACGCCCTTCCGCGAGATGCGGCCGGTTCGGTGCTGAGCCCGCCGGTAATAATAACCTGTTGTTCGCCAAAACCGAAACGGTCCTGGATTTGTGTACGACGGGTCTGGCAACTTGTGGGGCTTCGTCACGAACAACTTACCACTGCAGATCGGAACATCGAGTGAGAATCAATGATTTCAATCCGGACGGAGTTTTTGGCAGGCACAGTCGGAAAGGTGACGACGCCGTCGCCTGGCAGCCGAGCAATTCATATATGCAACGATGGACATACCGGATTAAATCACTTAGATTGATGACATACTGTCGTATTGTGTCGTTTGTGTGCAAAACAACGACCGCAAGCCGTAGTTCCACCTAGCGGCGGTCGCGGTGCAACGTCATGGAGGTCTGGATCGGGCAAGATTTGCGCCGGCAAGAGAATTCTCGCTGAATCGCCACTTCCCGCTAACGGAGATTTCACGATGTGTTTTGAGTCGCCCGCGCCCCTCCCCTCGGCGAGCGCGACACAGGCTCACCCCATGCGTCGTTTTCACGCGCGCAAGGGGGGCGACCAGGTCGTGCGACTGATAGTTCTTCTTCTGATTCTCGCCCCAGCATCATCCGCACAGGTCTCAGCCACTCTCGCGGGAACCGTCACGGATCAATCCGGCGCTACCGTTTCTGGTGCTGCCGTTACGGTGAAGAATCTGGAAACCGGCGCTGCCCGCACCACAACGACGAAAGAGGCAGGCCAATACCGGGTGTTCTCGCTTCCGATCGGGGAGTATGAGATTCGAGTGACGAAGCAGGGCTTTGCGGAACAAATTCAGACCGGCATCCGTCTGGTGGTCGGGCAAGATGCCAGTGTGAATGTCCCTTTGCGTGTGGGACCTGTGAGCCAGCAAATTAAGGTGAAATCGGACGCGCCGCTGGTGAGTGTGACGACGGCGGACATCTCCGGCCTGGTGGGGGAACAGCAGGTGAAGAATCTCCCCCTGAACGGGCGGAGCTACGATTTACTGCTACCGCTGAATCCCGGCATCGTCAATTTTACTTGGGAGAAGACCGGCGGGATTGGAATATCCAACTCGACGACAGGAAACAACTTCGCAGTCTCCGGCAATCGGCCCCAGCAGAATCTCTTCTTGCTGAATGGGGTCGAATACACGGGCGCTGCCGAGAATAACATGCAACCGGGAGGAACGAGCCAGCAGTTGCTTGGCGTGGATGCGGTGCGTGAATTCAATGTCTTGCGCGACTCCTACGGCGCGGAATACGGCAAACGACCTGGTGGCCAGGTGATCATCGTGACCCAATCGGGTAGCAATCAGTGGCATGGATCCGCACTCGAATTCCTGCGCAACAACGCCCTTGATGCTCCCAATTACTTCGACCAGGGTTCCGCCCCGCCCTTTCAACGCAACCAGTTCGGAGCCTCGGTCGGGGGGCCGATACAGAAAGAAAAGACCTTTGTGTTTGCCAACTACGAAGGATTCCGCCAGCGGCTGCATCAAACCTCGGCCGCCTTTGTCCCGGACGCAACCTCCCGTGCTGCCGCCGTACCGAGCGTCCAACCACTGCTCAATCTGTGGCCGACACCTCCGTCCGGCGCCCCTGACTTCAGCGGAATTGCCGAGGTCTTCAGCAGTCCGTTCCAAAGGATTCGGGAAGACTTTGGGACCGCACGACTCGACCACATTTTCTCCCCGCGGGATTCGTTCGCCGCGGTTTATACCCTCGACGATGGCGCTGACGTGACGGCTACGCCTCTCGATCCATTCAGCACGGACATCGTAACCCTGCGCGAGCAGGTGCTAAGCCTTGAGGAAACGCACGTTTTCTCGCCGGCGTTCCTCAACACGGCCCGGATCGGCTTCTCGCGTGCTGGCTACTTCTTCACGGGCGAGCCCACGCCCGGCACTCCCGCAGCGACGGTTCCGGGTTTTCTCCTTGGCCGGGCGGTAGGTGCGGTTGTTGTCGGCGGGAGCGCCGCCTCAAACCCACAGGCCCAGATCGGCTTGGCCGGCAGCAATAATGGAAGCAACCTCACAATCGCCCGAAATCTATTCACAATTGAGGACCGAATAACGCTGACGCGGGGACGGCATCAGTTCACTTTGGGAGCTTGGTTTCAGCGCTTCCAATCCAACGAAACTATCGCGCTCAGCCAGTACGGGCAGGCAACGTTTTCCAGCCTGCAGACGTTCTTGCAGGGGACGGCCTCGTCCTTTCTGTTCGATCCCGCACCGACTGAGATGAACTGGCGTTCGCTGTTCGGAGCGTGGTACGCCGAAGACCTCATTCGGCTGACGCCCAAGTTCACTCTGTCTCTGGGCTTCCGCGATGAATTCACGACAGGCTGGAACGAAGCGCATGGCCGCTCCGCCTACTACACATTCCCGAATGGCGTCATTGCAACAAAACCGCACATTGGCCGTTCACTCTTCACGGTCAACAATGCCGAATTTCTCCCGCAGCCGCGAATCGGCTTGGCGTGGACTCCCTTCAATACGAGAACCGTGATTCGCGCCGGCTTCGGGATGTTCAACGATTTGCAGGACGCGCTGGGTTACCGCGCCGACCAGAACGCGCCCTTCAACCCAACTTACAGCATTGCTTCGTTGCCGGTCGCGGACCTTCCCATCGACCCCTCTGCCCCGGTGCCTGCAAATGCGAAGCTCGTGCCCGGCGGCGTTCAGCCGGACCTGAAGACGCCCACGCTCGTCTCCTGGTCGCTTCGGGTTGAGCAGGAGCTTACACCCAATACCGCATTGACCATCGGTTACGTGGGCTCGCACGGCTACCACGAACTTATCGGTATCGACGCAAACGAGCCGTCCCCAACCATCTGCCCCGCATCGCCGTGCCCAGCCGTATACCCAACCGTGGACCCGGCCTCCAATCCTCCTGTTACCATTACCACGGGCTTCCCTGCGGGCTCGCCCTTGGCGGGAGCGCCTGTGCCCGCCGGGAGCTTCTTCATTCCTGCCGGAACGCCAAAAGCAAACCCTGCGTTGGCGAACACGTGGACCTGGTTTTCGTTCGGCGTTAGCTCCTACAACGCTCTGCAAGTGGACGTGAACCATCGTTTGAGTCATGGTCTTTCCATACGGGGGGTCTACACCTGGTCGAAGGCGCTCGACGATGGAGATTCCTTGAATCAGACGACCGCGGGGAATGCGCCAGGACTGGCTTCGAACCCTTTCAATCTGCGAGCGGATTGGGGGCTGGCCACCTATGACGTGCGCAACAGTGGCGTAATCAGCGCGCTCTACGAATTGCCCTTCGGGAAGGGCAAACCCTTCGCGAGCGGGTTCGAAGGCTGGGCCAATGGCGTGGTGAGCGGCTGGTCGGTGAACAGCATCGTTACGCTGCAAGCTGGATTTCCGTTCACCCCGCAACTCAGCTATAACCCGTCGAACAACGGAGATACGCGGAATCCGGTGCGAGCATTCCTGAATCCTGATTTCACCGGACCCGTGATTCTCGGCAGACCGGAGCAGTGGTTCAATCCGAACGCGTTCATAGCGCCGCCGTCGAACGGCGGATTCTACGGCAATCTCGGAAGAGACGCGTTCACCGGCCCAGGACTCGCGACGTGGGATTTTTCTGTGCTGAAAGAGACCTCCATTCGCGAAGGGCTGCGCCTTCAGTTTCGAGCGGAGATCTTCAACCTCCCGAATCGCGCCAACTTCAATACTCCGAACCTCATCGTATTCACCCCGCCCACTGGGGCGAATCCCACGGGACTCTCCGCCACGGCGGGGGCCATTACAAGCACATCGACCACGTCCCGACAGCTGCAATTTGGATTAAAGCTGCTCTGGTGAGATGGGGTGCCCATACTGAAAATCTCGTTCGGATTGAATTCGTTAGTGTTATCGACTCCCATTGCTAGACGTTCCTCTCTCCGTGTGCAACCCAATCTTTTTTCTGTTTGCTTTCCTTCGTTCCTGGTTCCAAAGCCGCCTGCAACTTCAGGCGGAGATCGTCGCCTTGAGCCACCAAGTCATAGTCCTTCGACGGTCTCAAAAAGGTCGTGTCCACCTCCAGTGAGTCGAACCCGCCCACGCTGCGACCTTCGAAGCGCGTTTATCGGGTGGCGTAGGACAAGAATCTCCAACCGCAAGGCCGCCCGGGTTTGAAAGCGGAGAGCGCCCAGGAAGGAAAAAGAGAGGGTAAACATGGGAGCGGGAAGCTTTGCAGCGGGAGCAAACCAACATCAATGATTTCAATCTGATCGAGATTTTTGGCATGGACAGGACTTGTCACAGAGTCACCTTGCGGCTAACATGAGCACGCTGCCAGCGTGCCATTGCGCGTGACAACCGCTTGCTAAGGACGCCCCATGCCCACTTCCTCCGCAATCGCTGTGCTGATCGCGGCGGCTCCGCCGCAAAATTCCATCCTCTCTCTCCACGGGGTGGACTTTCTCATCATCGGTATCTATTTCGCCGTAGTGCTCGGCATCGGCTTCTACCTGAAGCGCTACACGTCCCGGGGTGAGGACTTCTTCCTGGCGGGTCGCAAGATGACGGCTTGGGTGGCCGGACTCAGTTTCATCTCTGCCAACCTGGGCGCGCTGGAACTGATGGGCTGGGCCGCGTCCGCGTATCAGTACGGAATTCTCGCCGCGCACTGGTACTGGATCGGGGCGATTCCCGCCATGCTCTTTCTGGGCATCGTCATGATGCCCTTCTATTACATCTGCAAGACCCATTCGGTGCCCGGCTATCTGCAACTCCGCTACGGTGAACCCACGCGCTTGGTCGGCGCGATGTCGTTCATCTTCCTGACGATCCTGATGTCAGGCATCGACCTGTACGCGATGGCGCTGGTCATGAAAGTGGTGCTGGGCTGGAATATCCACTTCAGCATCTGGGTGTCGTCGCTGACCGTGGCGATTTACGTGGCCCTGGGAGGTTTGTTTTCGGCGATCTTCAACGAAGTCCTGCAGTTTTTCCTGATCTGGCTGGGCGCGCTGCTGGTTCCTATCCTCGGCATGATCGAAGCCGGCGGCTGGTCGGGTCTGGTGGAGCGGATTCACCATAATTTTCCGCAAAGCGACTACACGCACCTTTGGCGCACCATGGGCCACTTTGTGGACAACCCTATGGGCATTCACTGGACGGGCATCGTCTTCGGACTGGTCATGGGATCGTTGGGCTATTGGACCACGGATTTCCTGGTCGTGCAGCGCGTCATCGCCGCTAAGGACATCCGCGCCGCCAGGATGGCGCCCATCATCGGCTCTTATTTCAAGATGGCCGTGCCCCTTATCGTGATCCTGCCCGGATTGCTCGGGCTTGGCCTGCTGCCCTTCAAGTTGGTGCCGGAAAGCGCCGTGGGGCCCGGCCAGCACAGCTACAACGAAGTCTTGCCGCTGATGCTGGCCCGCTATTGTGGACCGGGCTTGCTGGGGCTCGGCATCACGGCGCTGATCGCCGGCTTCATGTCGGGCATGGCGGGAAATGTGAGCGCTTTTGCGACCGTGTGGACCTACGATTTTTACCGGCCGCTTCTCCGCAAGAACGCAACGGACAGGCACTATGTGTCAATGGGCCGATGGTGCACGGTCCTGGGCGTGGCCTTCAGCATCGGCACGGCGTACCTTGTGATGCAATTCGCGAGCATCATGGACTACGCCCAGGCGGTCTTTAGCTTCTTCATCACTCCACTTTTCGGGACTGTATTCCTCGGGATGATCTGGAAACGGGCCACGCCCGCCGGCGGGTTTTGGGGTTTGCTGGTGGGGACATTCTCCTCGCTCGGCATGTGGGCGATGGTGAAGGCTGACCCCTCGAAGCTCGCGTGGGTTGCGCTCTCGATCCACGCCAAGACCATGGCAGAAAATATGTATCGCCTGCTCTGGTCGGGACTCGTCGCCATGACGGTCACCGTGGTCGTCAGTCTCCTCACGCGCCCGAAACCCCTGAACGAATTGACGGGCCTCGTGTACGGTTGCACCAGCCTCCCGAGTGAAGGCCACCTGCCCCTGCCGAAGCGGCCGATCTTCTGGGCAGCAATCGCCTTCGCGATCTTCCTCCTGCTGCAGTGGATCTTCTGGTAACGAGGCTTGGGCTCTCGCGGGTTTGGCCGGATCTTCTCACCACGGAGGGGGGCGTGGCTTTCGCCCCGCCGTTACAGGTGTCCCTGCCCATAACTCTGTTCGGATTGAATTTAAAGAGGTTGTCGGCCGCGAGAAGCCAAGTACGAACGAGTCCCGCTTGCAGCGCTGCCTGGGTTCGGAACTAAGCTCGGATGCTGAACAACGCGGAAAGTAGGGAAGTGAACATAGGGTCGGAACAATAGCAATGCCTTTCGGTAAGATCAATGATTTCAATCTGACCGAGATTTTTGGCAGGGACAGGCCTCGCGCCGGCCGCTGGAAGCAACCCGGCACCGAAGAGTGGGAGGGAGCCTAGTATGCGGAGGCGTTCAGATGTATATTACCGGTCGCCCGGGAAATCAAAACGGAAATTCCAATTTACTCACTGCAGGGGAATGGTGCCATGACCAAACGGGAAGTCGTAAAGCAGGTCTTGGAGGGTGGGACTCCACCCTATGTTCCATGGTCATTTCGGTTCACCCAGGAGGCCAAAGAGAAGCTCTTTGCTCATTACGGCAGCAGTGATTTGACGAGCCTGCAGGGCGATCACATTCTCGAGTTGGGCAGTGACATCGGGTTTTTTGAAGACATTGGGAACCAGTGCGTCCGTGATGTTTTCGGCGTGGTGTGGGACCGCAGTGTGGATAAGGATATCGGCAACGTACAGGGTCGCGTGCTGCCCGAGCCGACGCTGACCGGTACGAATTCCCCAATCCACTCGATCCGAGGTTCTTCGAGGATATCCCCGCGAAAACACAACGGTATCCGGACCGGTTTCGTTTGTTCTGTCTGGGGTTTTCCCTCTACGAGCGGGCATGGACGCTCCGGGGTATGGAGACGCTGCTCATGGATTTCTACGACCACCCGGCTTTCGTCCGAGACCTGTTCGCCGCCATCGCTGACTACAACATTGCCCAGGTTCGCGAGGCGCTGAAGTACGACATCGATGCCGTGTACTTTGGCGACGATTGGGGCCAGCAGCGCGGTCTCCAAATGGGCTATGTGCTCTGGAAGAAACACATCTTCCCGGTACTGGAACGCATGTACGGCGTGGTATTGGAAGCGGGCAAGCACGTATTCATCCACTCTTGTGGTGACGTGGACGAGTTGTTCGACGACCTGATTGACATCGGCCTCAGGTGTTTCAATCCGTTTCAGCCGGAGGTCATGGATATTGACGCGCTGATCAGCAAATATCGGGGCCGGCTATCGTTTTGGGGCGGGCTTTCCACGCAGCGGACGCTTCCTTACGGCACAGCCGAGGATGTTCGTCGCGAGACACGCCATCTGATTGAAATGGGGCGAGACGGCAGTTACATTCTCTCGCCGTCTCATTCGGTGGAAGGCGACGTGCCGCTGGAAAACATGCTGGCGTTCATCGAGGTGACACAAGCGCAGGTGGAGATCGCTGCGTGAGGGGCGCTGCCTTTCGTGTGCCGGGGATCCGCTTTTGGCGTTCCCTGGCGCAAAGAGTCTCCAGACAAGAAAGGCTTGGCGCGGACCCCGCTGTGCGTATGCGCTGTCCATCAAAGCAAAGGTGCGCGCGGACCCGGCTCTGGCGCCGGTCCCACTCTGCGGCACCGGCGGCGGATGAACGCGCGGGCGAACGCCGCGGGCATGTGGATTCCCGCCCTGCTATGCTCACGCAGGCAAGCCACGCAAGCAGGTTTCGTGGGGTGTCGATACCAAAAACTGGCCTGCGCGAAGAGAAAGATCCGCCCGCGCGACCTGATGCTTCCGGTTCGGCAACCTGCCAGTCGAGCTTCCTGTCATCGCGGGGTGTCTACATCACCCGAGCAGACCACGGCGGAATTCGGCACGGGGTTCTTTTGTCGAGCCTCGAGGTTTGAGGGCAAAGGGAAGGAGACTCAGAATCGTCTGGAGGGAATGCTTCTTTAAGCAGCTCGTCGTTCGTACCGGTGATGGAGCCCTCCCACTTCCGGGGTCCCCACCACGGAACCCGGTCCGGCGGTTGAACGGCTCGTGGTAGAGGGGCATCTTGGGCCAACGACAAATGCGTGCGCGACCCGTGCTAATAATCGGGATACGATTTGAGCGTGGGGCCGTGTCCCAAGGGAAGGCATCGGCAATCTGCTGTGCCGTCCATTCTGGGGTGAAATGGGCGGTGACGTTGAAATCAATCCCGCGGCGCCGATGACGGGCCAAAACCACAAAGACAAAGAGGATTCGAAAGTTCAGCGTCGGCACCTCGAAGAAACCCGTCGAGACCCATCGCTTCAGGTGACGGTCGAGGAACGTACGCCACATCGGGGAGGGTGGTTTTCGGGGACGCTCCATGTACTTGGCAACGGCGGCTTGAGATAGATCCATTCCGAGCTTTAGGAGGTCGCCATGGATGCGTGGTGCTCCCCAGAGCGGATTCGCCAGGCTCTCTCGCGTGAACACATCGACGACCGTCAAGGCACGGAACCGTCGCCCGTCGGCCAACTGGTCCGCCACGAAGTCCAGACTCCATACTTGGTTCGGCCCGGTCGGCTTCTGTCGCTCCCGCCTGTGGACCGCTACCCGGCGCCGGCGTCGCAGGCACTGCCGGAGCGT
>Ga0187886_1002627_pt1 | contig 14185 bp, 12 predicted proteins | sample June2016WEW_20_1_FD_133001 | JGI IMG/M metagenome (GOLD analysis project Ga0187886, IMG submission 133001) | Peatland microbial communities from SPRUCE experiment site at the Marcell Experimental Forest, Minnesota, USA - June2016WEW_20_150 | ecosystem: Environmental > Terrestrial > Soil >... | reverse complement strand
GATGCGAGCTTCTCGATGGAACCGGAAGAGTTCAAGACGATGACGCGGGCCATTCGGATTGTGGAAAGCGCCCTCGGAAGCGTGGACTATCAATTGCGCCCATCCGCGACAAAATCTCGTTTCTTATCGAGATCATTGTTTGCAGTTCGGGACATAGCCGAGGGGGAGGCCATAGGTGATTCTGATGTAAAATCGATACGACCCGGTTACGGATTGCCGCCAAAGTATATACACCAAGTGGTCGGCTCCGTCGCCCGAGTTGCGATCCATCGGGGGACACCAATAAGTTGGGACTTGCTTGACAGGCCAAAAAGGCCATAGTCCTTTTTCGATTCTTTCGAGGGCGTATTGATGCCGAGCGGACTAACCCGGGCAAGAATAGTTTCTCTCCTTCACCGGGTCGAGGACGAATATCCCGTCGCTGAATGGACAATCGGCGGCACAAGGGTATGGCCTCTCATCAGGATCGACGTCGCATTGAGGCTGCGTCGCCAAGTTGCACTAGGGGTCATGCCTTCGGCGGAGGTCAAACATCGAAGCATGGCAGGCATTCTGGCGGCCTGGCTTCGCGATGCTTCCAAGGAGGACCTGCCGCTCGGGCCGCGCGACGTAATCATGTTCGGGATTTCCGCCGGGAAGACGCGAACGGAACGTGGATACTACAGCCCCAATACGGACCCACTCGTTCAGGCGATGCGCGAGAAAGGGGCAAGAGTTTTGGCGGTCGAACGCGACAAGCATAATGATCTTTCCTTTCCTCGCGCGTATCCATCTCTGTACATGAATTATTCTCTCACCGGGCCAATCCGCCGCGTACTGCGAAAGTACGTGCGGATGTGCGGCTCGGAAATGCACCTGCCCCGGTTCGAAGAGGTCGCTTCGGCAATTGAGGAAATCGGAGGTCCGCCGGCGCGCCCCTCCCGAGGCAGGGCGCTTGAAATCTATCAGCGCGTGAAGGTATACAAGCTCCTTTACTCGGCGCTCTTGCGTATGGCAAGGCCAAGGGTTGCCGTTGTACACTGCTTTTACTCTTTCGATTCATTCGCAATTGTATGGGCATGCAAGGAGCAGCGCATACCCTGTTTTGACTATCAGCACGGGGTCCAGGGCCGCTTTCACTATGCGTATAGCGATTGGCGACGCATACCCGTCCATGGCTATGAGATGCTGCCGAATGGATTCCTTGTGTGGGACGATCAGTCTGCGGACAACATTTTGAGGTGGGCACCCAGAGGAATGCGAGTAGGGAAGATAGGCAATCTCTGGCATGCGAGAAGCGAAGGCATGCGCGACGAGTTCGCCGCTGCTATTGCGAAGCTGAAACGTCAGGCGGGCGGCAGGGCGATAGCTCTTTTCACACTCCAGGCGCATGTTCCTGCCAAGTGGGTTTTGGAGGCGATTAGAGGCAGCGCAGAGGTCTTCTGGCTGGCGCGGTTGCATCCCCTGCATCAGGAAATACGCTCGCCCATCATGAGAGGGCTCAGTGGCGTCGAAAACGTGAACATTGAGCTGGCGAGCACTCTCCCGCTTCCGGCGCTGCTGGATATCGCCTCGGTGCATGTGACGGGGAATTCGAGCGTCGTGCTCGAAGCAAGGATGCTGGGTATGAGATCGATCGTGCTCGACAAGGTTGGGGTCGAGTATTATGCGGAGTTGATCGATGAAGGAACTGTCGCGCATGCAGGTTCGGCTGCAGAGCTCCAGGCCCAGGTGAAAGCCTGTGTGACTGCTGGGGGGATCGCCAGCCGTTTTGCCGCGAATGCGGCGCCAGTTGACCCTCTCTCCTTCATGCTTGACTCGTGATCCAGGGGACGCATTGCCGGAATTCGCGAGAAACAATACTCATCGAGATTGAGAAACGCGCGCCGGATCGATTCCAGATGACAATCCTTCTCATTACTCCTCTTTTCCCGGACAACCTCGACACACCCCGGACCCGGACTACATTCGCAATCTACAACTTCGCGAAGTATTGGAAGAGGGAACACCACGTCATCGTCGTTAAGCCGAGGAAAACTTCCTGGCGACATTGGCTGTCCGCGCGGGATGCACGGCACGAGATGGAAGGGATACCGATCCTGAGCGTTCCCTACTTTCGGATCTCTCTTTTTGATCTCAATATTGTGAATGCAATGGCGCGTCGGATCCGCAAGGCGCTCGATCGGGGGAATATCGACCCAGACATTGTGATATCCCACTATCATGAGAGCATCCGATTCGGAGCAAGAGTAGCGTGCCTTCTCTCTCGCCCCTTCATCGCGGCCATTCATAAGAGGGACATCGAGAACCTCGATCGTGGGGAGTCGTGGCGATATGCCTCGTCGTTCATGGCCGCCGGGCTTCTCGTCTTTCGCTCCGCAAGCATAGAGAGACGCTTCCGTGCACATTTCCCGAAGCTCGTACAGCCGACATTCGTGGCGAACTCCGGCATAGAAGAGAGAGAGATTGAGACGGAGTTCTTTTGCCTGGGTAAGGCTCGTGACATGGCAATGAACAGCGGGCTTCGGATAGTCACGGCTGCTTCCTTGATCCCGCGGAGGTGCATTGACATCACTCTGCGCGCCCTCGCGTGCATCACCCAACGGCCCTGGAGTTTTGAGATTCTGGGCGAAGGGCAAGAGCGGCCTCACCTGGAGGGCCTGACTACCGCAATCGGCCTCGCTGGGCGAGTTGCGTTCCGCGGACACAGATCGAGGCAGGAGGTCCTTGAAGCTTTGCGGGGTGCGGATGTCTTCGTAATGGTCAGTCATCACGAGACATTCGGGCTTGCGTACCTGGAAGCCATGGCAAAAGGATGCATCGTCGTTGGCGCACGGGGGTGGGGTATCGACGGCATAGTCATTCACGGGGAGAACGGCTTTCTCTGCGAGCCAGGGGACGTCGAAGGCCTGGTCGCCGTGCTGCAGGCGCTGTCGGTGATGCCGGCAGCAAGGCTTGAGCAGATCGCGACGGCTTCGTGGCGCACGATTCATGGCCTGACTGAGGAGGTGGCAGCCGCAGCGTACCGGAAGGCGATTGAGAAGACGATCGTGAGAGACGGCGTACGACATGAGATTTGAGGCACGCTATGTGACGAATACTCTTCATTTTGCGACAAAAGCCGCCTTCACCGTCTCGCACGGACGAAAGACTGCGCCCCTCGCCCTCATCGATCTCCGCGGCGTCGCCCTGAAGCGCCCGTTTCTTCTCGTCGTGCGGCTTCTTCGAATGGCTGGTTTCGACGTCGCCATCTCGGCTGACTTTCGAAGCGTGATGAAGGCCGGTTCATATGCATTGAAGGCATTCGATGATCCGCGCGTGCGATTCTCACCCTTCGGAATTCGTCGGGCGGATATTGTCATATCCAATAATCGTTCGCGCCGCGGGAGAGCGCGCAAGTTCTTATTGCTCGATTTCAACGTTTTTCCTGCGAGCTCCCGATCCGGCGACGGAATATTCTTCCCCATCTCCTTTCATCCCGACTATCTTGACGCTGTCACGATCGAGACGGTCGGCAAGATGCCGCTTCGCGATCACAGGGACATAGGTATCTTCTTTGCCGGCAACTTCGCGAAGGAAGCGTATGATCGACCGGAGACAGGCGCGTTGTTCGATCTCTTGTCGAGGTACCGTATCGTCGAAACCCTTCGCGCACGCTACGGCGGCTCATCTCTTGTTGAGCCTAAGAGCATTGGTGAGCTGAAATCGGGGATCAGCGACGGCGCTTATCGGAAGAAAATCGTGATCTGCGACTCTGCACTGTTTCGGATCGCCGGTCTCGAATGGTTCGATGTGTTGCGCAAATGCGATTTTTGGCTTTCCCCCCCGGGTGTCGTTCAGCCATACTGCCACAACACAGTGGAGGCGATGGCCGCGGGCGCGATACCCATCCTACAATACCCATCATATTATGCACCTCCCCTGCGACACGGTGCAGAGTGCATCGCTTTCACCGAGGTTCAAGGGCTCCTTAGGGCTGTTGATGCCATACTCGAAGGGAGGTACGAGGAAGGCCTGCCGCAGATGCGCGTGTCGGCGCGAGATTACTTCAACAATTGGCTGTCTCCTGCGGCGTTCGCGCGATCAATAAAGGAGTTTATGATCAGCGAGCGGCGGGAAAGCCGTCTTCTGATCTGCCAGAATACGCTCAGCGTGGCATTGTTTGAGCAAACGCTCAAGTCGAGCGGGAAGAGCTCATCCCAATGACTGTGAAAGAGACGCAGTCCGTGGCACCCTTCGTTTCCGTCGTCGTGCCCCTCTTCAACAAGGCGCCTCACGTGGAGCGTTCGCTGCGTTCCGTGCTTGCTCAATCCCTGCACAATTGGGAGCTCATCGTCGTGGACGACGCCTCGACCGACGGGGGGGCGGAGATCGCAGCGCGCATTCTGGAGGGCGTGCCGTGCGCCCGAATCCTCAAACGAGAGATGCCCAGTCCTGGTGGGTACGCCGCCCGCAACCTCGGCGCACGCGAATCGGGCGCCGACTGGATTGCCTTCCTTGACGCCGACGATGAGTGGTCACCCGGGCTGCTCGAGGAGTACCGCCGCCTTGCGGCTATGTTCCCTGAGGTCGGATTTCTTGGGACCTCGCACCGAGAGATGCTGCCGAACGGACAGCTTCGCCTCGACCCTTACGTCGCAGCGCGTCCGACAGCACATCCTCGTTGCATCGATCTCCTGACCTACGCCCTCGAAGGGGCTTCAGGACGCAACCCCCTCCAGACCTCGACCGTGGCTGTGAGGAAAAGGCTTCTCTTCGCAGTTGGCGCTTTCCCGGAGAACAGGTGTGTACGCGGCGGCGACCGCGACACCTGGCTGAGGCTGCTTGCAGCGAGCGACCTGGCCTGGTCTCCGTACCTGGGAGCGGTCTACCACCGGGATGCCGTGAACATGGTCACGAAGACGACGCCCCTTGAGGTGCGGAATTGCATGGACCAGACCTTTGTCCTCCTCATCGGCGATCGCGCGCTGTCTGCAAGGTTCCCCGCGCAATTGCGGCGCGCCCTCAAGAGACTTTCGAATTATGAAAAGAGGGGGGCCATCAGAAGCCGTATACGCGCCGGAGATCTCAAGCCCATTGATTTGCGATCATTCTACTTCTGCGCCGATCCTCTGTATTGCATTTCCATTCTTGTTGCGGCACTTCTCCCCGGAACCCTCCTTCGGTGGCTGTATGCGCGCCGAGAAGGAGCATTCCGATGAAGATACTCTTCGTCGTCTCATCTCTGTCCCAGGGGGGGGCCGAGCGCGTGCTCACGCTCCTCGCGAATCGATGGTGCGCATCTCACGATGTGGCGGTCGTTACGCTGAAGGGAACACGGAACGATTTCTTCAGTCTCGACCCGAGCGTCCGGCGGCATGCGCTCGGGATCGAGCGCATGCGGTGGTGGATACCGCTGCCGTACCTGCGGATTCTCGTATGTCTGCGTCGGCTTTTTCGCCTGGAACGGCCAGACTACATCGTGAGCCTGGTGATCAAGATCAATATATTCACGCTCATGGCGGCACGCGGTTTCGGCGCGAAAGTCGTAGTCTGTGAGCACAGTATCATCGACAGGGATGACATCGATGGCAGGCAGGGCACGCTGCGTGCACTCCTCTATCCGGCCGCGGCGCGGGTTGTTGTCCTCTCGGAGAGCATCCGTAAGGAATTCCTGCGGAAGTATCCGCGATTCGACCCCCGGCGTCTCGTCGTCATCCCGAATCCGGTGCGTTTCCAAGTCGAGGAGGAACCGGCGCGCCTCTCCATCGCGGACCTTTTCGGCACACGGCGGCATGAGATCGACGTCGTGCTTGCTATGGGGAGGCTCACGCCGATCAAGGGCTACGACGCGCTCATTGCCGCGTTCGCCGTTGTGCATCAGCGAAATCCGCGCGCCCGTCTCATTATATTCGGGGACGGCTCGGAACGGGCACGGCTGGAGCGCGCTGCCAAAAAATCGGGGCTGAGCAGCACCGTCAAGCTCCCCGGGCAAACGACGTCGCCGTGTTCTGTATTGGCCCAGGCGGATGTGTTCGCCATGACGTCGCGCTTCGAGGGCTTCCCCATGGCCCTTGTCGAGGCGTTCTGCGCAGGCCTCCCGACCGCCGCGTTCGACGCGCCGGGCGTGCGGGACCTCGTAGTCGACCACGGGAACGGCATTCTGGCGGCCCAGGGCGACTCAGAGGCCCTGGCCGCGGCGATTCTCCTCCTTCTCGGCGACGCCGACCTTCGTCGCCGATTGGGCGCCGGCGCGCGATCCATGGCCGAGCATTTCAGCTCTGAAGCCATCGACCGGATCTGGTTTGAGAAAGTGTTAGTCCGGTGAAAGTGACGATCTTCTATTACCCCGACGATATTACGCTTCTGCACTCGTTGTACCCGATACTCACCAGTCGATATGCCGGCGAGTTTGAATATGTCCGCGATCCCGAAAAAGTCGTGCGGCATCACGGCCGGACAATCGTCCTGTTCAGGTTGTACAAGCGGTTCGGAACGCTTGACCCGGTCGTGTTCCTGCGCCGGCTCAGGCAATGCTACGATCGCGTCGTGTATTTCGATGACACCGCCGATCCAAGGGAAATACAAACGGAGATCATCGGGCTCGTCGATCTCTATTACAAGAAGCAGATCCTCGCGAATCGTGCGCTCTATGGGCGGGAAGCATACGGGAAAAGGCTTTTCACCCAGTATTACCATGAGCGATACGGCACCGAAGACGACAGCAAGAGCGTGGCCCCGCCAATCGCCGATGCCGAGCTCGTGAAGCTCCGTCTTTCGTGGAATCTCGGGATAGGTTCCTATCCGAAGGAGAGGATCAGAAGGGCCGTCTGCACTCGCCTGGAGCGGCTGGGGCTCGTCCGTCTCATGAGGTGCTTTTACGCACACCCGCTCACGTACACGACCGGGGAAAAAGAGATCCGAAAGGTCAGTGCGCGTTTCGTCGCTTCATTCAGCCGACGCACGGTAGCGATCCATCGGGAGCTCTTCGGTGCGGCCGCGGATCAGCGGCCGGATCTTTTCTTGAGGGGACGGATCCCGCTCGCGCAGTACAACAGGGAGCTGCGCGGCGCTGTCGCGACGCTGAGCCCCTTCGGCTGGGGTGAGATCTGTTTCCGCGACTTCGAGGCCATCATAAACCGCTCCGTGCTGCTCAAGCCCGCGATGGACCACATCGAAACGTGGCCCGATGTCTATCGCGCCCACGAGACCTATATCCCGCTCTCATGGGACGCCAGCGACCTGATCGCAGCAGCGGAAGCAGTGATGGGCGATGAACAGAAGCGGGAAAGGGTAGCGATGGCAGCCCGCGAGGCGTACAATGACGCTCTTCGCGGCACTGAAGTCCGCGTGAGGACCTTTCTTTCCGCGGCCCTGGCGTAGGCCGTGAACATCTTTGGAGTCTTTCTCGTCAGCGAAATCCGGACGGGCGGCCACACCCGCTACCTGGAGCTCATGGAAGGTCTTGCCCGCCGAGGCAACCGTGTGGTCGTTCTCATGAACACGCTTCTCAGCTACCGGCCGCAGGCGTTTGAGGCTGTCACTAATCCCGTGAGATATCGACGACATGGTATCCCCCCCGCATCGTGGGTGTTCCGGAGCGAAGCGAAGAAACGGGTCAGCGTGATGAAGGAGCGATGTGCACGGGTGGACTGTGTACTCGTATTCGGAGAGACGCACCTCGCGGCGGGGGCGAGCCTCTCCAAGGCATTCGGCGCCCCTCTTGTGTACGGCCAGCGATCCAACACCGTCCGTGAAACTCTGACCTATCTTTCGCAGGAGGGCGTGAGAGCCGCGCATCGTTCGCTGCTTCGGATCAAGCTCCTTAAATTTCGTTTCGATGAGCGTCGGATTGCCCGGGCAGCCGGGCTCATCGTTTTTCAGAGCACCTATGATCGCGACGATTTTCTCTCCCGAACGCCGGCCGTGTCATCGCGCACCGCCGTCGTTCGGGGGGATATCTCCGGACCCAGGTTCAAGGCCCGGTACGCGGGAGCAAACAAGAGCGCTTCTCTTCGCAGCGTCGCATTCATCGGGACACTCGGGAAGCGCAAAGGCGTCGATTATCTGATCGACGCGATCGACATTCTATCAAGGCGGGGCGTCAAGGAACTTCAATTTGACATATTCGGACCGGGTGACCGGCGCGAAGAGCTCGCACAAAGCGTGAAGGACCGCGGGCTTGCGGAGAGGGTCGTCATCAGCGGCCGCGTCCCAGATCCGTTCACCGTGCTTGTCTCCGCTGATCTCCTCGTGGTGCCTTCTCTCTTTGACAGCTATCCCAATACCGTGCTCGAAGCGCTCCACGTCGGAACACCTGTGATCGGCAGTCGGGTCGGCGGCATCCCCGACCAGCTCCAATACGACGAGCTGCTCTTTCCGCCAATGGACGCCAGGGCCATTGCTGATCGCATAGAGCGGTGCGTACGTGAGCCGACATTCTATGCACGACTCCGAGAGCTCTGCGCGCAGAGGCGTGCCGTGTTTCAGTTCGACTGGGCCGAGGCATGGGAGCGGGTGGTGGGGGCCCGCATCGCCGCTCTGGGTCGCATGGTCCGGTGAGCGATTGCGGAAGTAGGTACGATGCACGTTGCCATTATCCGGAGCAGCTTCGCGGAACTCTTTCCGGCCCGGCCCGGCTTACTGAGCTGCCCGGACTCCTGGCGAGTTGCCTCTCGCATATGATATTTCCGCCGTCACGGCAAGGCTGATGGATCTTTACAAGCGCGTCGCGGGGCTGCCTTCGGCTCAGGCGCGGGCCAGCTCCTGATAGACTGACAGGAGGCGTTCGGCGCTCTTCGCCCACGAGAAAAGGGGGAGGCGGGCCTTACCCCTCTCCGTGAGGCGGGAGCGGAGATCACGGTGGGAGATGACGTCGAACATCGCCTCAGAAAGGCCGAGCGCGTCGTGGGGATCCTCGACCACGACGGCGGCGTCGCCGACGATCTCCCGAACGGCAAAACCTGGCGTTGTGATGACGGGACAGCCGCAGGCCATGGCCTCGACATTCGGCATGCCAAAGCCCTCGGCCAGTGAAGGGAACACAAAGAGGTCCGCGACATTCATGAGCTCGGCAACATCCTGCTCGGGTACGAATCCGGGGGCCACGAAGCGTTCCGAAATGCCGAGCGTGCGGACCCGGTGGAGGACTTTCTCATTGCTCCAGCCGCCGCCCGCACAGATAAGTGAATGCGGAACACCCTTCTCACGGACGATGCGCGCGAAGGCGTCCAGAAGGACCCACGGGTTCTTGCGCTCAGAGAAACGGCTTACATGAAGGACATAGGGGCGCGCGACCGCATAGCGCTCGGGAGCGGTGACATCTTCGCGCGGCATGACACGGTAGGTGGAAGAGAGCCCGTTGTAGCAGACGACTATGCGGCCGGGATTCACGCGGAGGCGCTCGGTGAAGAAACGCGCGCTCGTCTCTGAGACGGTGATGATGCGATCCATGCGCCGCGCATAAGCAGGAACGACCAGGTACTCGTGGGCGAGCTCGATCATTCCGTAGAACTGCGGCACGAGGAGCTGCTCGGCCCCGTGTATGGTGGCCACCTTGCGGGCATGAACACCCCAGATTGGGGCGAAGATCGTGAGGGGCGCGTAGTGGACAACGGCGAACTTCCCCCGGCGGAGGGCCGTTGCCGCCCGCAGCGGGTTGCGGGGCACGATGAGCTCCCGTACGCGCCGATAGATCGGGTTATTGCTTGGCCGATAGTGGACGAACGTGAAGTCAAAGCGCTCACTGTTCAGCTCGAGCACGGCGTTCATCATCTCGTTCATGTGGTGGCCGGAGCCGGATGTCCAGTTGTCCAGCGGCTTCGTGAAGACTGCGATCCGCGGCCGACCAGGATCGTTTGCCATTCGCGCATGATACACAGTCGTCGGGCGCAGCGGCAAGACAGAGGGTCGATCCGCATGCCGCCCCTGGAGGGAAAGCTGGCCATTACAAAATGAGGAATATCACCGTGCTCGCAATTCACGATAGGATTGCCTGCTTCCATTCGCTTCTCCCCTTCCTCTTCTCCCGCGAATCCCGGCGCTTCCATTTCACTGACTCGCCGGAATACTGCCTCGAGCGGGATACCAACCATGTTCTGGTCATGGTGAGACGCTTCATAAAGCCCGATTTCGTCGATCTCGAGCTCATGAAGAGGTTACGCGAGAAATATGAGCGTATCTCGTTTTTCCACGACGACGCCGGTGCAGGCATCCCGAGGCTCGAGGTCCTGCCTTTCGTCGACCTCTTCTATTCCAAGGCCCTTTTGCGAGATCGGTCGCTCTACGGCCGGCCCCTTTATGGTAAGGAGCTCTACTCGAATTACTTCCACGAGAAGTACGGCGTCAATGACCCCCATTACCGCGAGCGGCCGACCGAGTCTGGGCCCGCCGAGCTGGCCAAGCTCCGCCTTTCCTGGAATATCGGGGTCGGCGACTACCCCCGTGCCAAGCTCCGTCAACGCGCAGGCGTCGCCGCATCTATGGCCTTCGGTTTCGGGGCGGCGAGAATGTTTTATGGCCGCCGCCGGATGCCGGCCGACCCCGTGGCTGCAAACAAGGGTCTCTACCCCGTGCACGCGAGGATCGGCCTGGGTGGGCCCCCTTCAATTGCATGCCAGCGCAGGCTGATCCTGGAGCGGATTTCAGGAGACCCGGACTTCCTGGTCGGACCGGTGTCGCAGAATCGGTTTAACCACGAGGTGGCGAACTCCCGCATCACTCTGAGCCCATTCGGCTGGGGGGAGCTCTGCCTGCGCGACTTCGAGGCGGTGCGCGCGGGTTCTCTCCTCCTCAAGCCCGACATGTCCCACCTTGAGACCTGGCCGGACGTCTTCGTTCCTTTCGAGACCTACGCGCCCTTTGATTGGGAAGGACGAGACGTAGTGAAGCGCGCTCGAGAATTCCTCGAGGACGAGGCCTCGCGCGCGCGAGTCGCCACGCGCGCCTTTGAGTGTTATCGCGACCAACTCGCCGGGCTCGACGCGCGCTTCGAGTCGGTGCTTGCCGAGATTGCAGGGAAGGAGTCCTTATGACAAAGTTCACTTTTGCCCAAATCATCGCGTCCCTGCCCCCGGAAAAGAACCTGGCCGACTCACCGGTGACCAGATACCTGTACAGGCCCGTTTCCTTTGCCGCGGCCTGGATCTTCCTCGCCTTCGGCTGGAGAGCGAACAGCGTGACATATCTCTCGGCGCTGCTCTGCCTGGTGGGTTTCGCCTTCCTCGTGGCCGGGCCGCTCTGGGCGGCATGGGTCGGTCTTGGCCTCTTCTTTATTTTCGCCGTCCTTGACTGCGCCGACGGGAATATGGCCCGGGTGCTCAAGAGCGCAAGCCCCTGGGGTGAGTGGGTCGATGCCTTCGGCGGCTACATCGCTTACACGACTGTCCTCCTGGGGGCGGGCGCCGCCTCCCAATCACTCAGCCACAGCGTTCTGCCCGGCCTCCCCGGCGCGATCCTGCCCTGGCCCGGTGGGTGGACACTCGTCGGAGGCGCCGCGGCATCGGCCAATCTCTTCATGCGGACCATCTACCAGGCCCACAGGGCAATCACGCCGGACCCGGGCCGGTCGAGCGTCGGCGCCGAGAAGAAGCTCAGTGAAAACCTCGGCATCACCGGCGCACTGCTGCCGGCCCTCTGCGTCGGTCTCGCGTTTGGCTTCCTGCCCTGGGTGCTCCTGGCATATGCGATTTTCTACTGCGGTGGCTGCGTCCTCGTGGCCATAAAGCTCGCCCGACGGGTCGAGGCGGAGATCCGGCAGGGGCGAAAGGGGGCCGGATGAGCGCACCCGCAAAGCGGCGCATCGTTGTTGCCTCCAATACATCCTGGTACGTATGGAACTTCCGGATGCCTCTGATCCAGGCCCTCCGCGCGCGCGGCTATGAGGTCGTCGTCCTCGCGCCGCGCGACGGGTATACGGAGCGCATTCGCGCCGCCGGCATCGCGCATCACCCGCTCCGCCTCGATGCGCGGGGAAGGAATCCTCTGCGCGAGCTCATGACGGCGGCTGCGTTTTTTCGCGCCTACGCGGAGATCCGCCCGCTCGTCGCGCTTCACTACACGATAAAGCCGAACATCTACGGCTCCCTCGCCGCGCGCATCCTCGGCATTCGCGTCATCGACAACGTCACAGGGCTTGGAGCGGTGTTTGAGAAGGAAGGCGCGGCCGCGAGCGTGGTGCGCGCCGCGTACAAGATCGCATTCGCGCGCGCCGAGAAGGTGTTCTTCCAGAATCCGGACGACCGCGCTGTTTTCGTCACGGGCGGTCTGGTTCGCCCGGCACAGGCCGATCTGCTCCCCGGTTCCGGTGTCGACCTGGAGCGATTCAGGCCGCGGCCGCGCGGGGAGGAGCCGTTTACTTTCCTGTTCGTGGGACGACTCCTCAAGTCAAAGGGCGTCGAAGACCTGCTCGCAGCCGCGCGGCTCGTGCAAAGCCGCCTTCCGGACGCGCACGTCGTTCTCCTCGGAAAACGCGCCGATGGCGATCCCGGCGCAGCCGACGCATTCCTTCTCGACGAGGCGGCTGCCGATGGGAGCGTAGCGCTTGTGGGGGTCACCGACGACGTGCGGCCGTTCATTGCTGAGGCGGATTGCGTGGTGCTGCCCTCGTACTACCCGGAGGGCACTCCGCGCTCCCTTCTGGAGGCCGCGGCCATGGGCAAACCCCTCATTGCGGCCGATTCGGTCGGAACACGGGAGCCCGTCCGTGACGGCGCGAACGGCTACCTCTGCCGCCCGCGCGATCCGGAAGACCTTGCCGCAAAGATGCTCGCCATTCTGGCGCTGCCGAAAGAGGCGCGCGAGGCAATGGGGGCGACCTCGCGTCGCATCGCGGAGGAGCGGTTCGACGAACGGATTGTGATCGGGAAGTATATCGAGATCATTGACCGCCTGGCGGGAAAGGGGTAGCATGGTTCCGCGCGATAATCCTCGCAAGGCCTGCGGAAAGAAAGCATGAAGCTGTCGGTCTGTATTCCCGTCTATAACGGCGCAAAAACTGTCGGCGCCCTCGTGGAGCGCGTCACCGCGGTGTGCGCGGACCGCGACGTGGAAATAGTGCTGGTGAATGACGGGAGCATCGACAGAAGCGAGGAGGTCTGCAACGACCTTGCCGCACGGTTCACGCATGTCACCGCTATCACGCTCCGGAGGAACTTCGGCGAGCATAATGCGGTGATGTGCGCCTTGACCCACTGCACGGGCGATTATGCGGCGATCATCGACGATGATTTCCAGAACCCGCCGGAGGAGATCGGGAAGCTGCTGGACGAAGCGGTGAAGGGTTACGACGTCGTCTATTCGAAGTACCGGGTGAAGAAGCACAGTGTCTTTCGCAACCTGGGCAGCTGGTTCAACGACGTCATGGCCACGGCCCTCATGCGCAAGCCGAGGGACCTTTACTTGAGCTCTTTCAAGGTTGTGGCCCGTCCCCTCATAGACGAGATCGTGAAATACAAGGGCCCCTTTCCCTACATCGACGGCCTGATCCTTCGCGCCACTTCCTCGATCTCTTCCGTTTACGTTGAACACAGCGAGCGTGAGGAGGGGCGCTCGAACTACACGCTGGGCAGGCTCGTCAGCCTGTGGCTTAACATGTTCGTCAACTTCTCGATCCGCCCGATGAGGGTGATCAGCCTTGCGGGCATCACAACATCAGCGCTCAGCTTCGTCCTCGGGATCGCTTTTCTCGTGGAAAAATTTCGGCATCCCGAGATGCCGGCGGGATGGGCCTCGATCACCGTGCTTGTGCTCTTTCTCGGCGGGATTCAGACCTTCGCACTCGGCATTATCGGCGAATACGTCGGCAAGAACTATCTCGACAGGAACGGAACCCCACAGTGGACGATAAAAAGCACACGAACGCGCGGGAGGTGATCCTTCAGTTCGTCCGCTTCAATTTCGTCGGCATCGTGAACACGGTGTTTACCTATGTGGTGTACGCGGCCCTCGTTTTCATCGGTGTCAACCACTTTGTCGCCCTCGGGGCAGACTATGCCGTGGGAATCGTCTTCAGCTTCGTGATGAACAAGCGGCTCACATTTCGGATCAGCGGCCGGGCAAGCATCGGGATGTTCGCGCGGATGGTGGGATCCTACGTACTGCTCCTCGCGCTGAACGCGCTGATGCTGTGGGCGCTGGTGGACAGGAGCGGTGTGAGCAGCTACCTCGGGCAGGCCATTGCCCTCATAGTGGTTGCGATTCTGTCATTCGCCGTGCAGCGACTCGTAGT
>Ga0187886_1002626_pt1 | contig 14191 bp, 14 predicted proteins | sample June2016WEW_20_1_FD_133001 | JGI IMG/M metagenome (GOLD analysis project Ga0187886, IMG submission 133001) | Peatland microbial communities from SPRUCE experiment site at the Marcell Experimental Forest, Minnesota, USA - June2016WEW_20_150 | ecosystem: Environmental > Terrestrial > Soil >... | reverse complement strand
CGTCATCGCCAAGGATCTCCGGCAGGAGAAAGCGCTGGAGCTGCGGATGGCGAGCCCGGTCATCTTGAAGCCGTTGGCGATTTCGGCCACCGAAGCGGTTCCTTTGTTGGTCGCTCTCAATACAAAGGCCATGGCCGAACAGGTGCGTAGTTTGCGCGGGGCAAAGCTGGTGCTCAAACAAAAGCAGGACGTTCGGGAGGTGACGCCGCCTGGACGGGAGGCGATCGACCGGCTTGTTGCGGTTGCGGCAGAAGCCGAGACATGGAAGGGACAGGTGTATCGGTTATGAGATATCTGACTGCCATTGCGATCGGTCCCGTGCAGGAGTTCATCGCCGCCGCGCGCCGGTGCCGCGATTTGTGGTGCGGTTCCCAGCTACTGTCGGAGCTCAGCAAAGCGGCAGCGCTCGCTCTTCGTAAGCGCGGCGCGACCCTGATCTTTCCGGCGCCAGAGAACCTTGAGGATTTGGCGGCGCAGAGCGGCTTCACCGTGGTGAACAAGCTCCTGGCCAGCGTGGACGCCGAGGACATTCGCAGATCGGTTCAAGAGGTCCAGGAGGCGGTCCAGGGGCGGCTTGAGCGCGCCGCCGACTTGCGGACCATGAAGCTGCGCGGTCTCGTGGTCAAAGAGGAGGTCTACTGGCGTCAATTGCGCGGGTTACTTGAGTTTTACGCGGCTTGGGTTCCCCAAGGCGAGTGTTATACGGAGTCGCGAAGTCGCGTCGAAGAGCTGCTTGCGGCAAGAAAGGCGCTCCGCGATTTCCCTGCGTATGAGGGTGCAGAGGGTGAATGTAAGTCGTCGCTCGATGGCGCGCGGGAAAACGTCATCCAGAAACGGTCCCGGCGCCTGTACGAGAGCAACCTCAAGGAAAACGAATACCTGGACGCGATCGGGATTGTGAAGCGGTTCGGCGGAGGCAGCGTGCGGTTTGACTCCACGGTGGACGTCGCCGCGGTTCCGTTTGTTCAAGGCATAGAGAAAGGTTCCGAGAAGCGCACGGATGCGTTCCGGCGATACCAGCGGTTTCTCCGGGTTCACGGACTGCCTCCAGAGACCTATTCCTTGCTTTACGAGCATGAGTCGCGGCAACTGTTTCACGAAGATGAAGCTGCGAACGAGGAACTGAAGGGAATCCGTGAAGCGCTCGGCAAGCCCAATGCCCCATATTTCGTGCTTTTTTCGGGAGACGGAGACAAGATGGGGTGCGCCATCTCCGGCCTGGACAGCTCGCAATCTCACCAGGACTTCTCGAAGGCTCTTTCGGGGTTCGCGGGCCAGGCGCGAGTTCTGATCGACAGCGAGCGGTACGGTGGTTGTTCCATCTACTGCGGGGGAGACGATGTCCTCGCTTTGTTGCCGCTCCACACCGCGCTTGACTGTGCAAAAGCGGTAAACGATCTCTTTCGAGAGCGTCTTAAGCAATACAGCGTAACGTTCAGCGCGGGACTGGTAGTTGCCCATGGTCTGGAGCCGCTCACTGAAGTACGCGCCTGGGCGAAGGAGGCGGAGCATGCGGCGAAGACGGACGGAGGCAGAGACGCGCTTTGCATCTCAATACATCCGCGTAGCGGGTCGCCGATCGCCGTTTGCGGGAAATGGGACGAGCTATGCGGTCTCTTGCAGCGGATTGCCGGTCTGTACGACGGCATTCCGCGCGGTCTCGGCTACGAAATGCGCGATTTGGTGGAGCGGCTGGAAGGCTGGGACGAACTGAGTTCCACGCTTCGCGACCTCGTACTCGCCGTGGCCAACAAAAAGGATTGTGATCCGGCCGCGCTCCAATTGATCAAGGACGAGGCCAAGGACCGCGCCAGCATCAAGCGGCTTTACCGATCGATGCTGGTGGCGCGCTGGTTTGCGCGGGCAGAACGGGAGGCGAGAGGTGACGGTGCGAACGATTCTAATTGAGCCACGGGACCCGTTGATCTTTCGCGACCCGCGGCCGGCCGAGTCGGGACTTCCCATCCGAAGCGTGGACTGGCCTTTGCCTTCCTCCATTGTCGGTGCGATCCGCACGCGGCTAGGGCGCCTCAGCGGATTCGACGCCGCCAGCGTAGAGCGATTGAAGCGCATCGAGCACGTGGGACCAGCGCTCGGAGTTCGGGGGCAGAGCGGCTGGGAACTTGCCTTCCCGGCTCCAGCCGATGCCGTACTGTTTCCTGGGAAGGGCGGCGTGGAGATCTGCGCCCTGCGGCCGAGCCGGTCGAGAGACCTGCACGAAGGCACGAATCTCCCCGGCGGGCTCGTTCCACTGTTCGGGGCGCGGGAGGAGAAGCCGATCAAAGGACCGCGTTTCTGGACGGCTGCCGCGATGCTTGCCTGGCTTGGCGAGCGGCTTGCGGCGGGCGCGGCGGCTGCGCTCGGTCCGGGCGATATCGAGAGGCAGCGGCGCATTCATCTTGAAGTCGATCCGAAGACCTTCACTGCAAAAGAGGGGATGCTGTTCGCTACCGAGGGTCTTGAGTTTACGTGGAGAGAAGGCGCATGGGCACACAGGGCGGCTGGTATCTGCTCGCAGATCCGCACGGAAGATGGCGAATGGCCGTCACTCGAAGCCGTTGCACCGTTGGGAGGTGAACGGCGACTGGCGTACTGGTCAGAGCCGGACATCACTTGGCCTGAGGCGCCGGAGAGCCTGGCATCTCTCCGGTGTCTTCGCCTGCAGTTGATCACGCCGGGTGCGTTCGAGAACGGATGGAAGCCCGGCTGGCTGAATGAGAGCAACGAAGGAAGCCCGCCTGCGTTGCCGGAATTGAAGCTCCGATTGGTGGCCGCGGCCGTCCCACGGGCCGTGGCCCATTCCGGCTGGGATTTGACCAAACGCGGCTCGCGTGGGCAGAAGGCGACACGATTCTTGGCCCCCGCTGGCAGCGTTTACTTCTTCGAGATGGAACACGAGCTGGATGCGCGGCCTCTGTGGCTGCGGTCTCTATGCGACCGCGAACAGGACCGGCGCGACGGCTTTGGTGTGGTTCTTTGTGGAGGGTGGAAATGGCTGTCCGAATGATGTTTGTGCATGCCCTGACGTCGCTGCACGCCGGCACGGGGCAGGGGGTGGGGGCGATTGACCTTCCGATCGCGCGGGAGCGGGCCACCGATCTACCGTTGGTGCCCGGATCGTCGCTCAAGGGGTGCCTGCGGGAGGAATACCGTGAGTATGACGACCTCTTTGGGAAACCCGACACGGCTGGGATGCTTCAGATTTCCGACGCCCGGCTGCTGCTGCTACCAGTCCGGTGCCTGGGCGCGAGCTTCGTCTGGACGACATCGCCTTATGTTCTGCGACGCCTTCAGCGAGATGCGGAATCGGCCGGACTTGCCGCGGGCATGCCGGAAATCCCCGCACTCGCGGACGGCGAAGCGCGGGTGGCGAGCAGCGATCCGCTGGTGGAGGTGAATGGCGAGAAGCGGCTCGTTCTGGAGGAGCTGGATTTTCCGGTGAAGGTGGACGTACTGGCGTGGAGCCAATGGATCGGCGAACGCCTGTTCCCCAACGACCGCGAGTGGCAGCAGGAATTCAGCAAGCGCTTCGCCATCCTGGACGACAAGAGCTTCCATCATCTCGCCCGGTTTGCAACCGAGGTCAGCGCACATGTGCGGATCGACCAGACGACGGGCACAGTGGAGACGGGCGGTTTGTGGTATCAGGAGTCACTGCCCGCCGAGACCGTGCTGGTGTCGTTGTTGCGCACCGAAACGCGCAACGGCTTGAACGCCGATCCCGAGGCGAGGCTCACGGCCATATTGCGCGAGCAGTATTTGCAGATCGGTGGAAAGGCAACCACGGGACAAGGTCTGGTGCGGCTGGTGCCCGCGGGAGGACTTCAATGACTCTCGAGCGGAAGATCGCCGGCAAGGCGCGCGACCTGGTGCAGGCCCAGAAACAAGAAGACGATCCGAAGCACGAGGCGGAGAGCAAGTATCGCTCGGTGTGCGAGGGTCTCCCGGTTCTTTTGCGGACTGCCGGTCTTGCGCAGACGGCGGCATTCCTGAACGCAAAACAGGACGAGCACAAGAAGGCCTATGAACACCTGGAGAGCCAGCTCAGACACCTGGGGTTCCTGGGGAGCCAGGACACCCTTTTCGCAAAGGCGACTGATCCGGGGCTGACCACGGCGCAGTACCGTTTGTTTTCCGAGGTGGCGATGCTGGTGGCTTTCTGGAACAAGCGGATGGCCCAAGCGCTCCTGCGGAAGAAGGACGAGAAATGACCAGCCGTTTCTTTGTTCGCGCGGAGCAATTGCGGCGCGCCAACACGGGATTGCGCCTGGACAAGTTCATAGACCAGGACAATCCGGAGCTGGAGCTGCTGCCGAAATCCCGTCTGGACGACGGAGCCTACCGGATGGCGTATCAGCGGTGGGAGCGCCATTGGTCGCAGGAGGCGGCGCACCGGATTCTAGCCAAGGGCCGGGTGGTCGGGCGGCTTGCCATGGGGCTGGGAGACGAGAGTGTGCTCGAGGTTGGCATACGGCTCAGCCATTGCTACGGGACTCCGGTGATTCCGGGATCGGCGATCAAGGGCGTGCTGCGCGCACGGATCGACGACGCCGGATTACGGGACTTTCTGTTCGGCAGTCAGGAGAGCCCGGCGTTCGTCGCTTTTCAGGATGCCTGGTGGATTCCGGACACCCGCTCGCCCCTTGTCATGGACGTCATGACGGTCCATCACCCTGATTACTACGCCGGCAAAGGCGCACCGACCGACTTCGATAACCCCAATCCAGTGCAATTCCTGTCCGTTCGAGGACGTTTCCTTTTCGTCGGCGAGTTCCTGGGCGACGATGCGAGTGGCCACTGGAAGGCGTACGTCGAAAGGCTCTTGAAGGAGACGCTTGAAACGGACGGGATCGGGGGAAAGCGGTCGGCAGGGTACGGCCGAATTCAGTTGGAGGGGTGAGCATGGAGGAACGGATTCTGGGGCACATCGTGAGCCGTCTCCAAAGGGGCAAAGGTGCTCTTTTGATGGGGGCCGGCTGTTCCCGCAGCGCCGGAATCCGAACTGCTCCGGAGTTCGTAGAACTGATCAGGGACCAATACCCCGCAGATTGGGATAGGGCGAACCCCAAAGATTATCGTACTTGCATGGGACAATTGGATCCCGGCCACCGCCGCTGGCTGATCCAGGAGGAGGTAAAGGACAAGCCTCTCAATCTTGCACATCTGGCGCTCGCCTCCCTGATCAAGGATGGGAAGATTGATCGTGTGGTCACCACCAATTTTGATTCCTTGCTCATCCGTGCATGCAGTTTGCTCGGCGTCGAAGCGGCGGTTTACGATATCGACGCTGTTTCGAGCAGTCTTCTCCGGGTTCAGGATATCGACATGCCGGCCGTCTTCTACGTCCACGGACAGTACTACGGCTTCACGCAGCACACTGCTCCCGATGACTTCACGCCGCGACATCGGGATATGCTCCGCACCCTGTTCCGAGACATATCCCAGACCCACACCTGGATTGTCGTGGGTTACAGCGGCGAAAACGATCCAAGCGCGGAGGCACTGATTAGCCAGGACCTATTTGCCTGTGGGCTGTTCTGGATCGGCTATCTGGACGATCCGCCGTGTGGGGTCATCCAAGAGAATCTGCTGCTCCCGTCAAAGCGCGCCTTCTACGTTCGCGGCTATGATGCCGACAGCTTCTTCGCATCGCTGGCCCGTGATCTTGGATGCGATCCGATGCAGATGTTCCGGAATCCCTTCAGCCATCTCCGTTCGCTTTTCCAGCAAGTAGGTTTCTCGACGGGTAGCCCGGAGGACAACAAAAGGGCGAACTCGCTCTTCCGCGTTCATCAGGCAATTCAACAGTATGAGGCCGCAGCAACGGCGGTGCCCGATTGGCATCTGGAGGAACGGCTGCTCGTGCCGGATGCACATCGGGGTCTGCTCTTCACGTTGCCGACCTTCCGCAGCATTCGGAACGACGGGTATGCGTCGCCGAACGACTTGGCGATGGGCACGAGCGATCCCGATTTCCGGACGCGAGCTTTTCAGACGAACTGGGGTCCGCCAATCGCCGCCATCGAACATCACCTCAGCAAATTACAGCATTGTTGGATCGCGTGCACGCCACAGGTACCGCAGATCGATTACCGACTGGCCACCGAGGTGATCGGCTCGATCGCGCCTGCCGCCGAATGTCACGCGGTGAAGCTCAACACACCCAACAGCATTGTCGAAGTTCAACAGGTCATCACGAGAGTCTATGCCGTCGAGGTTCCGGCCGCAGGACTGGCGTCGAGCGACGTGATCGCGGACATCACAGGTGGGCTGTCGACGATCACGGCTGGGATCGTGCTCGCGACACTTGATGACGACCGGCCGATCGAGTATCTGACTCAGGGCGTCGAACTTGTCCAAAACGGACGGGCGCTGACGAGCGAGGAAATCCGCAATCGCCAGTTGTTGGTTGCCATCCGGACGAGCGGCGAGATGGTTCGGGATGCTCTGCTGCGAGCGAGTTGAATGAGAACGGGGGCGACAATGGTAGCAGTCAACCTCACACATCCGCTCACGGACGCGCAAATGGGAAGAATTGGCGAACTCGCGGCAGAGCGCGTGGAGCGTGTCCACGACCTACTGAGGTTCTTCGGCGAGGAGCACGCTTTTACAGAGCAGGCGCTTGATCGCTGGGGTGTGGGCGGGAAGACAAGCTCCGGGTACGGGAGGCTCGACATCCACGAAAGGCACCGTGGCTGAAGAGATCGTCATCGACGTCAAGAGCCTCTACGGTGAGACAGCGAAGCTGGCCGAACTGCCGCGCTACATCGAGCGAATCTTGGCGCTGGCCGGTGACGGCGCGACCGTCGTGCTGACCGGCGCCGGGCCGATTTGGCTGTATCTCAAGCTGGCCCACGCTCTACACGGCAAGGCGCGGAGGCTGGTCTACCGGTCGCCGGTGTCGGGCGACGTTGTGGTGTTCGATCACGATCCGTTTTGAGCGGAGGAAGCATGCACCGAAGACCAGCCATATACGATGAGACGCGCTTTCCAGTGTTGTTCGCCTTTACGCTCTTCCTGTTAGGCATGGCGTCGGCAGCGGGGCTGGAAACGCTAAAGGCTCGTTTACACCCCGCTGCTATTCTGCTGCTCTGCCTTGGCGGCATGGGTGTGCTGGCGTTCGGATCATCTACTGTGTTTCGGAAGTGGGCCCGCGCGCACTGGCGGCCGCGTGCGCTGACAGTGGTGCAGATCTACGAGCCGCAGCGTCCGGCCAAAGCGCTGGTGGTCATGGTGAGCAAGGGGATCGGGGAGTCGTCCGCCCGTGACGCCGTGCTGGCGCACAGCGACCGGCTCGAGCACCTGCGTCTGGTAACAACAAACGAGGGCAAGGACTGCGCGGCGGGGGTCGAAGAATACGCCCGGAAGGTGTGCGCACGGCTAAAGGACGTGCAAACCAAACTGCTGTCCGACATAAAGTCGATTCCCGAGGCGAAGAAGCTCGTCTCCAGTATCCGTGCGGAACTGCTCAAACAGGTATCCGAGGACGAGTTGGTGTGCGATTTCACGGGCCTCAACAAGCAGGCGAGCGCGGGCATGGTGCTGGCGTGCGCGCAAAAGGGCCCGCGGTTGGAGTACATGGTGGCGCCGCAGCAGACTTCAGATCTGCGGGCCGACCCGTCGGGCGGCCACTCGACGCCAATGGAAGTTGAAATTGCATACCAGGTCGAGGAACAGACTTAAGGGCCCCTACGCGAAGGGGATTGAAACGGTGTTAGCCTTCCGAATAACCGCCTGCGTCGGTTGCAGTAAGAAGGCCGGCCCCTACGCGAAGGGGACTGAAACCATCACGGCGGCCAACCAGCCCCGGTTGCACCCTGCCGTAAGAACGATGGCCCCTGTGCGAAGGGGGTTGAGACCCGAGTGTCCGGCAGCGATATCAGCAACGACGTTGCCTAAGAAGGACCGCCCCTACACGAAGGGGATTGAAACCCAATGAGTCCGTACTCCTTCACGTAGAACTTGACAGGGTGTAAGAAGGACCACCCCTACGCGAAGGGGATTGAAACCCAACTTCTCAGCCTGTTCCCTGGTTAAAGGTTCTGTAAGAAGGCGCGCCCCTATGTGAAGGGGATTGAGACATAAACAGCACCGCCATCACCGCGAGGAGGACCAGAGTAAGAAGGCCCGCCCCTATGCGAAGGGGATTGCGACCAAGTGAGCGAAGGATCGTCGCGACCGCGTGCTCATGGTGTAAGAGGGACGGCTCCTATGCGAAGGGGATTGAAACTCTCGGTAGACTCGCCCAAAAAGAAGGCTGAGAGGTAAGAAGGCCGGCCCCTACGCGAAGGGGATTGAGACGTGAACCCTTCAGGCCAGTCCTTCGGCTCCTCTGGCCGTAAGAAGGACCGCCCCGATGTGAAGGGGATTGAAACGCGTGGCTGGCCTCATGTGTGAGCTTCCAGTAGCTGGAGTAAGAAGGACCGCCCCTGTACGAAGGGGATTGAAACGCCTCAAGGACGGCACTAGCACCAGCACTCATTTGAGTAAGAACGACCACCCCTACGCGAAGGGGATTGAAACGATTCGTTCAAATTGATATTCGCCAGACCAGCCAAAAATAAGAAGGCCGGCCCCTACGTGAAGGGGATGAGAGGGCAGCTTCCAGATTGGAAGCTTTCAGCTTTCAGACCTCCGATGCAGGAGGTGTGCCGGCAGCTGACAGTAGCCGCTAGCTGCGCTGGCGGCTGCGCTATAATGAGCCGCGCCCTATCCGAAGGGCTGAGCTGGCGGCTAATGGCTGGCCAGAGGGACCGCCCCTACGCGAAGGGGATTGAGACTCCACTGCTATGATGTTGTCCCAATCGTCGGTTTGAGTAAGAGGGACCGCCCCTATGTGAAGGGGATGAGAAAGCAGCTTTCAGATTGGAAGCTTTCGGCTTTCAGACTTCCGATGTAGGAGGTGTGCGGACAGGCGACCGCGGACAGCCGACAGGCACTGCGCGCTCCGCTAGCGGCTGCGCTGTAATGTGCGGCGCCCTATCCGAAGGGCTGAGCTGACGGCTGATCGCTGACGGCTGATGGCTGCCAAGAAGGACCGCCCCTGCGCGAAGGGGATTGAAACTTCCAGCCCGCAAACCCGCCTCTATCACATCAACTGTAAGAAGGATCGCCCTTATGCGAAAGGGATTGAAACCGACGGGTATACCCGTGTGGGGATTGCTGAAATTCCCGTAAGAAGGACCGCCCCTATGCGAAGGGGATTGAGACTTCCCCGGCCGTCCTGTATAGAGACTTGATCTACTCTGTAAGAGGGATCGCCCCTATGCGAAGGGGATTGAAACATTGTGATGTTGGGTATTGTGCCGTGTTCGACTACACGTAATAAGGCCCCCCCGATGTGAAGGGGATTGAAACCCGAGGTCGTTCTTCATGGCGAGGTTCTTGCTCGTGGGTAAGAAGGACCGCCCCCATGTGAAGGGGATTGAAACGGGGCAGCAGGTGGAGCAGCCCGGACCACAGGGTGGTGGTAAGAAGGACCGCCCCTACGCGAAGGGGATGAGAGGCCAGCTTTCAGATTGGAAGCTTTCAGCTTTCAGACTTCTGATGCAGCAGGTGTGCTCACGGCCGGCAGGCGCCAGGCGCCGCGACGCCGAGTGCAGATTGCAAGGGCGTGTCGACGAAGACGGGATTCGGTGTATACTCTGTGCTGTGCGCCGGGTGTGCCGCCAGGACCCAGACCATCGGTTCGGTCGAAACGCCGGCGGACCAGGATTTCTACGTGATCTGAAGTGTTTTGAACGGGTTGGCGTGAATGGCCCGCTGTTGCGGTTTGAAGCGGGGGTGCCGGGTTGAGCTGTAAGCCAGGGCAGGGAAAGGACTTCGGAACTGCCAGGCGGACGGCCAGGCGGTGCTCGGAGGCGAACGAAAAGCGATGTTTCGGTACATGCCGGAAAACAGCGTTGTAACCTGTTGTGGCGTAAGCGGATAGACTTGGCAGAGTAAGAAGGACCGCCCCTACGCGAAGGGCATTGAAACCAGCACCGGCAACGAAGTCGGCATGCCGAACTGATCGGGTAAGAAGGAACGCCCCGACGCGAAGGGGATTGAAACCTGTCGTAGATAACCCACTTGCCGTTGTCGGATTCCAGAAGTAAGAAGGAGCGCCCCGACGCGAAGGGGATTGAAACTTGAAGTCGACCGCCGTGCGCTGCACCGCCCACGGCACGTAAGAAGGAGCGCCCCGACGCGAAGGGGATTGAAACTCTTAGCGAGCCAGTGCCAGCCGCTCATTTGGTCTTGTAAGAAGGAGCGCCCCGACGCGAAGGGGATTGAAACATCTGACTCAATGGCCATCGCCAGATTCTTATGGCATCGTAAGAAGGAGCGCCCCGACGCGAAGGGGATTGAAACATCACCACCTCGAGGTAGTCATCAATCACCTGGCCGAGTAAGAAGGAGCGCCCCGACGCGAAGGGGATTGAAACCAACGAGGGTGTCCCAGAACGTTTCCCTGATTCTTCGTAAGAAGGAGCGCCCCGACGCGAAGGGGATGAGAAAGCAGCTTTCAGACTGGAAGCTTCCAGCTTTCAGACTGTCGACTTGGGAGGTGTGCCGGTAGCCGACAGGCGCCGCTCGCAGCGCTCGCAGCTGCGCTATGATGACTGGCAGCCGATGGCTGAGGGCTGGTCAGAAGGACCGCCCCTACGCGAAGGGGATTGAAACGGGTTCGTGAGCGACTCAGGGCCGAGCACGGTATTATGTAAGAAGGACCGCCCCTACGTGAAGGGGATTGAAACCACATCGAGCGGTCATGTGGCTGGTCGCCACGGTAGTGTAAGAAGGACCGCCCCTACGTGAAGGGGATTGAAACGTATATCTCTTTTTGTGATCAGATAGCTATCCCGTAATAAGAAGGACCGCCCCGATGTGAAGGGGATTGAAACTCTCGCTTCGTCCTTCGGTTGAGGTTTCGGAACAGGGTAAGAAGGATCGCCCCTACGCGAAGGGGATTGAAACAACCAGCCCGAGCACGTTCACGGCGCCCTTCTCCTTGTGTAAGAAGGCCGGCCCCTACGCGAAGGGGATTGAAACTGTAGACCATCAAGTGGTTGGTAAACATCCGTTCGTGGTAAGAAGGATGGCCCCTGTGCGAAGGGGATTGAAACTCTCCCTCGTACCCGACGCTGATCGTGTAGCCCGTAGTAAGAAGGATCGCCCCTACGCGAAGGGGATTGAAACTGATGGTAGTCCTCTTTCAGCGTCCGGATGATGTCGCCGTAAGAAGGCCGGCCCCTACGCGAAGGGGATTGCGACAGCCGATTGTAAGGCTGCTTGTCGAGCGGTTTCTTGGTAAGAAGGCCCGCCCCGATGTGAAGGGCATGAGCGGGCAGCTCTCAGACTGGAAGCCCTGAGCTTCCAGACTTCAGATGTAACAAGTGTGCTGCCAGCCGAGAGCGGACAGGGCGGGCTCGCTGCGCTCGCGGCGTCGACGCAGACGGCAGATGGCGGGCGCGTTGACGAAGACGGGATTCGGTGTATACTTTCTGCTGTGCGCTGCCAAAGCCCGGACCGTTGCGTCGGTGGAGATGCCGGCGGACCAGGGTTTGTGCGTGATCTGAAGTGTTTTGAGCGGGTTGGCGTGAATGGCCCGCTGTTGCGGTTTGAAGCGGGGGTGCCGGGTTGAGCTGTAAGCCCAGAGAAGGGAAGGACTTCGGAGCTGCCAGGGCGTCAGCCTGACGGCGGCGGCAGGCGAAGGAAAGACGATGTTTCGGTATATGCCGGAGAACGGCGCCGTAACCTATTGTGGCGTAAGCGGATAGACTTGGCAGAGTAAGAAGGATGGCCCCTGTGCGAAGGGGATTGCGACGCGTGGATGCAGACCGCCATCTCGTCCGCGTTCCTGCGGCAAGAAGGACCGCCCCTGTGCGAAGGGGATTGCGACCTGCGCGTTAACGGCCGAGAGGCCGAGCGCGAAAATGTAAGAAGGATGGCCCCTGTGCGAAGGGGATTGCGACCTACCCATCTAAACTAAGATTCAGACTCATGATAGGTAAGAAGGATGGCCCCTGTGCGAAGGGGATTGAAACTTATCCTAGTGGCTTTGCACTGGAACCGTCTTCTTGGTAAGAAGGAGCGCCCCTACGTGAAGGGGATTGAAACTACTGCTCAACATGAGCGGTCGGCGGCGTTTCCGAAGTAAGGAGCACCGCCCCTACGTGAAGGGGATTGAAACCTCTCCTTGAGCGAGAGCGTGTCCATCGTGAAGCCGCCGTAAGAAGGATGGCCCCTGTGCCAAGGGGATTGAAACGCCTTGCACATCCCCTGGTAATACCCCAGTTTCACCGTAAGAAGGACCGCCCCTATGCGAAGGGGATGAGAGGCCAGCTTTCAGATTGGAGGCTTTCAGCTTTCAGACTTCCGATCTCGGAGGTGTGCCGACAGCCGACAGCGGAGGGCCGACCGGCGCCGCTCGTTGCGCTCGCGGCTGCGCTATAATGAGTGGCCCCTGTCCGGAGGGCCGAGCTGATGGTTGATGGCTGGTCAGAACGCGTGCCCCTACGCGAAGGGGATTGAAACGTTTGCAACCGTGATGGTGCTCTCGAGATTGGTGTTACGTAAGAAGGACCGCCCCTACGTGAAGGGGATTGAAACCTCGGGGTTATACCATCTCCCGTCGTTGCTACCCAATGGGTAAGAAGGACCGCCCCTACGTGAAGGGGATTCAAACCGGATCGGGTTCCAGCTCGCGTCGCACCATTCGATCGTAAGAAGGACCGCCCCTACATGAAGGGGATTGAAACGAACCCGCGTCCGCCATGGAATCGGTCACGATCACCGGTAAGAAGGCCGGCCCCTATATGAAGGGGATTGAGACTCAATCTAAAGACTGAGGAGCATGTCGAAGAGATCGTGTAAGAAGGACCGCCCCTACGCGAAGGGGATTGAAACTCCTGTTGTTCGTAGATGCGCGGGACCAGGATCTCCTGTAAGAAGGACCGCCCCTACGCGAAGGGGATTGAAACCTATGGCGTTCTGGTGGTCGTGCGGGAGCACCCCTGAGTAAGAAGGACCGCCCCTACGCGAAGGGGATTGAAACTTGAACATCTCGATGATCTCAGATTCCGGATACGTCGTAAGAAGGACCGCCCCTACGCGAAGGGGATTGAGACGTTGCATCGGGCTTCAAGTCCTTGAGTTCCGACAAGGTAAGAAGGGCCGCCCCTATATGAAGGGGATTGAAACGTCTCGGCCTGGCCGGTCGCGTAGTAATTGACTTGGGTAAGAAGGACCACCCCTGCGCGAAGGGGATTGAAACCCTGCAACCCGATCCTGAGAACCTGGGTGTTTTGGTCGTAAGAAGGGCCACCCCTATGTGAAGGGGATTGAGACCCACAGAGAAACACGCTGCTCCAATTGACGGGACGGGGTAAGAAGGACCGCCCCTATGCGAAGGGGATTGAAACTTGCCACAGTGGCCGCAGAACACGTCACCGGCGGGCGCAAGAAGGACGACGCCTATGTGGAGGGGATGAGAGGGCAGCTATCAGACTGGGAGCTTTCAGCCTCCAGACGCTGGCGGAGAGCCGGCCGGCGTTTTCACAAAAACCGGGTACAGACAGCCACTTTTCGCCTGCGTGAGTTCGTTGTCTCCACCGACCTTGGAGTGCGAAAAGTGGTGGTCTGGCCCCGGTTTTTGTGAGCGCCGCGCTACGATCGCGGTGAGGCATCCGGAGTAGCGCGCGCCTCCGGGGCGAACCGTCGGCTGTCCGATTGCGGATCCAAAAAACGGAAAGCCGACGCTGCACGCTGTCCGATTGCGGATGCCAAAAGACGGCAGAGCGGGCGCGACAACAAGACAGCTATCAGCTACCAGCTACCAGCTACCAGCTAGCAGACGAACTCAAGTTGCGCTGGGCCGGCGTCCGCACACAAAAACCGGGTACAGACAGCCTGCGCGCGGCTGGCGTCCCTGCAAAAACCGGGTACAGACAGCCACTTTTCGCCTGCGTGAGTTCGTTGTCTCCCGCGACCTTGGAGTGCGAAAAGTGGTGGTCTGGCCCCGGTTTTTGCGTCAGACAGCCACTTTTCGCTTGCGGGAGTCTGTTGTCTTCAGCGAACTTGGAGCGCGAAAAGTGGTGTCTGGCCCACGACTGTCCGGGGAAACTGGCGCGCGATGGCCGTATGTGTATGGCGTGAGGGCAGTTGAGCTGTTTTGAGCCTGGTCACGATTTGGCTCACAATGGCGCAT
>Ga0187886_1002624_pt1 | contig 14199 bp, 13 predicted proteins | sample June2016WEW_20_1_FD_133001 | JGI IMG/M metagenome (GOLD analysis project Ga0187886, IMG submission 133001) | Peatland microbial communities from SPRUCE experiment site at the Marcell Experimental Forest, Minnesota, USA - June2016WEW_20_150 | ecosystem: Environmental > Terrestrial > Soil >... | reverse complement strand
CCGGCCTTTGATCCTCAGGGGATCCGAAAAAACCCTCACGGCGAGCGCGACGGGGGCGAAAACGATCAGAAAGAGAAGCCCGAGAAGAATCTGGCTTTGAAATGTCCCGATTTTCGAGGAGAACTCCCGAAAAGCTTTTCCTCTCTTGAATTCAGAATGTTTCTTTTCGTGGATGGGCTCGACAGCGGACTGGCGTTCGGCGTCGGAATATCCTTTGATCGCGGTGACGGCCAGTCCCAAGAGCAGGCCCGCGACCACCCAGGCGGTGAACTGGATCCATTTGCTGAACGGGACATGGCTCCGGGAATAGAGGATCCCAATCCACATCAGGATCACTAAGAGAATGTCCGGAGCGATGGGTTTTCTCACTCCGGCTTTCCCCGATTTTAGGACGACTCCGAGCGAATAGCCGACGAGCGAGAGCAGAAGCACGGCGAGCGTGGCTAGGAAATGCAAAGGATCTTCCTCCATTAAAAAAAATCTATCCTAGCACGCAACTCCGCTTTTATCAAGCTCCCGAATCGCGCCATTGAAAATCTTACTGAAAGGGCCTATGTCTTGCCATTTAATAATCTTACTATCACTGGACGCCGTCGAGGGATTCTTTTTACTCCGGCCTTTTTCGGTTAGGAGGTTGGAGCTTGGATTTACGGACGCGGAACATCGGTCCATCAAATCTGGGTGGGGCTGATCGTAGTCAAGACATCCAAGATCAGTGTTCTGGCTGTTCCTTTCCCGTAAGGCATCTCCGAGCTTGTCGCTGTCCCGGCCGGTTTCTTCCTGACGGCTTCAAGGATGCAGCGCCGGTTCGTCCCGGCGATGATATTTCGTCCCAGCCTCGTGGTTTCGACCCATTCCGTTTCGTTCCGCAGGGTGATGCACGGAACGCTAAAGAAATACGCTTCTTTTTGAATGCCCCCCGAATCCGTCAGGATTTTCGCGGCGCTTTTTTCCAAGATCAGAATATCGAAGTAGCTCGGAGGCGGATCGATTAAAATCATCGAGCGGGCCACCTTCGAAAAAAGGCGGCATTTTTTGAGGGCTTTCCGGGTCCGCGGATGCAGACAAAAAACGAGTGGTTTTTCTTTGGCGTGAATCTCGGCGAACGTTGTCATCAGAGACTGAAGAATCTCGGGCTGATCCGTGTTTTCTGCCCGGTGAAGAGTTGCCAAATAGTAAGTTTTTGGCTTCAATCCCATTTTCTCCAGGATCCGGGATTTCTTCTCCGCGATGGTCCCAGCCAAGAGCAAGGCATCGACCATGATATCGCCGACATTCACGACGAGAGGAAAAGAGGCTGATTCTGTGGAGCGCCGCAGGGACAACCGGCTGATCAAGTTGCCAGAGTTCGAGACGTTGGTGAAACCTTCTTTCCGCAGATTCCGGACGGCGGTTTTCGTCGGGCAGAAGAGAAGGTCCGCACAGTGATCCGTCAGAACGCGGTTGATCTCCTCCGGCATATCCCGCCGATAGCTTCTCAAACCGGCTTCGACATGGGCCAAAGGCCGTCCGAGTTTGACCGCGGCGATCGCTCCGGCCAAGGTGGAATTCGTATCCCCATAAACGAGCGTCCAGGCCGGCTGTTCCCGAAGGAGAACGCCTTCGATCCGTATCAGCATCTCGCCCGTTTGACGCCCGTGCGCGGCGGAGCCGACATTGAGGTTGTACCGGGGTTCGGGGATGCCGAGCTCATCGAAAAACACTTTGTTCATTCGATAGTCGTAATGCTGGCCCGTATGGATGATGACATGCTCGATTTTTTCCGCGCCGGAAGCCCGATTATGCTCTCCAATGCCCTGAACGAGAGGAGCGAGCTTGACAAACTGGGGCCGGGCCCCGACGATGCTGGCGATTTTCATCCGGGCCTCTTGATGTTACCGATAAAACTCGCTGATTTGATGGATGACGTAATCTTTCTGGTCCGGCGAGAGCTCAGGATAAATGGGAATGGAGAGAACCTCCCCGGCGGCTTCTTCCACGACGGGGAAATCCCCCTTTTTCCAGCCGAGGTCCTGGAAGCATTCCTGAAGGTGGAGGGGGAGGGGATAATAAACCTCCGTCCCGATCGAGCGATTTTTCAGATGCGTCTGAAGCTTGTCCCGGTCTTTGACCCGAATGGTGTATTGATTGTAGATGTGATAATTCCGGTCGGCCCCGTCCCGGTAAACGGGGACCGGAGTCTGGACAAGCCCTTTCCGGATGAGCCCGGATTCTTTGAATTTTTGATCATAATAATCGGCGTTTTCCCGCCGTTTCCTGGACCAGCCGTTCAGGTATTTCAATTTCACGTTCAAAACGGCCGCCTGAAGGGCGTCCAGCCGGAAGTTGCCGCCCACAATTTTATGATAATACTTCGGTTTCGATCCGTGGACTCGAAGCATCTTGACCCGGTCATAGAGGCCGGCGTCGTTCATCACGACCATGCCGCCGTCCCCGAACCCTCCCAAGTTTTTCGAAGGGAAGAAAGAAAAAATACCGAGATGCCCTATGGAACCGGCCGGCCGGCCCTTGTATCCGGCTCCGATGGATTGGGCCGCGTCCTCGATCACGGAAAGATGGTGTTTTCCGGCGATCTCCATGATCGGGTCCATGTCCGCGCACTGGCCGAAGAGATGAATGGGAATGATCGCGCGCGTTTTTTTAGTGATCGCCCGCTCGATCTTAGCCGGATCGATGTTGAAGGTAACCGGATCGATATCGACAAAGATGGGACGAGCGTTGAGCCGGGAAACGACACCGGCCGTGGAAAAAAACGTGAACGGCGTCGTGATGACTTCGTCACCGGGATGGAGATCGAGGGCCATAAGGGACACCAGCAGGGCGTCCGTCCCCGAAGAGACGCCGACGGCGTGCTTGGTTTGAGAATACAGCGCAACGTTCTCCTCGAGTTCGTTCACCTGCGGGCCGAGAATGAAAACCTGGGATTCCATGACATCGTCCACGGCCTTTTTGACTTCGTCCTTGATGGTCGCGTATTGCGCTTTGAGATCGAGCAAAGGGATATTCACTCTCAAAAACTCCTTTTTATAATGTTCTGATATCTATCTAACCAAAGGATGGGATTAATCCGTAATTATACTCATTCTCGGGGCCGATGTCAATTTTCTGAACGAGTTCACTGAATTGCAAAAACACAATCAATACTGTAAGATATCCCAGCCTGAAGTGAATAGACCAGAGGGCTTAAACGACAAGCGAAAGTGGGTTTTTTTAAGCCATCGGCGGTAGCTTATCTGAAGAGCCGATGTCCATGTTTTTCAAGGAATCCCTTTCCGTGAAAAAAGGCTTTACCCTTATTGAAGTCCTGATCGTCATGGTCTTGATGGGCCTGAGCATCTCGATCGTCATCCCCAATATCGCCCGCGGCTATGACAAGATCAAATTCCGGGGCGAGGCTAAAAAATTTTACGAGCTGGTCCAAAAAATCAAATTCCATGCTTTTTACTATCAGCAAAACGTGACCCTGTCCTCCCCGGACCGCCGCCTGGCGGTCCAGGGGATGGCCCTCGCCGCGGATGAAATTCCGGACCTCCCTGTCGACATCAAAGGCGAAATTCTATTTTCCTCGAACGGCATCTCCTCGGGAGGCGAAATCTACCTTTATTATAAGGAGACACCTAAGGTTGTCATCCGCATCGAGAGCTTTTCCGGCCGCACGAGCCGGGAATTCCTATGAAGAAAGGCTTTACCCTCCTCGAAGTCCTGGTCGCCATCGTCATTATCAGTTCTACGATCATCGCCGTCTTTCAGATCTTTTCCCTCGGTTTCGAGACCCTGTCCAAGTTGCACATGTATGAGAATATGTACCTGGCTCTGACCAATCTCCTGGAAGATATCAACGGGATCAACGATTTTGAGACCAACAAAGAAAAAAGGGGGACCGCCGGGGGATTCACCTATGAATGGCACGCCTCTCCGGCTTCCCCGGCCCAACGGATAACGATGGTTGGAGGCGAATACGGACCTTATGATATAATTCTTTACAAGATCCTGCTGAGGGTCTATTTTAGCTCGAAAAGTGGTTCGAACAATGACCGGGAATTCACGTTTTACAAGACCGGCTGGCATCTTCCCCAGAAATAACGGGTTCACGCTAGTCGAGCTCCTGATTGCCGTCGTGATTTTTACCATGGTGAGCGGGCTCGTTTTTCTGGCTTTCTCCCAGTCGTTATCACTCTGGGACCGGGCCGACAAGGAAATCGACAAGCTCGACCAGCTGGTCTTCGTCAATACCTGGGTCAAGGACGTCTTTCATTCCGCCGAAAATTTTATGCTCGATTATCAGAACAAACGAGCGCCGATCTTTATCGGCGACCCGAAGAAGGTTCTCTTCATCACCTCGAACCCTCTCCTCAGCCGGAATAAAATCACGTCCTTTGTCAGGATCGAGTTCCGCGGGACTGCCCTGATTTACGCTGAAGAGAGCCTCTTCGCGCCGGATCTGGTCACCCTCGGTCCCGCCGGTCTTACGTTTGAGAAGGAATACCCTCTCCTGACCGATATCGAAGAAGGCGTGTTTTCCTATTTCGTCCCAGTCAACGGCCTCTGGACCTGGGCCGGCCAGTCGGACTCCGAGAAATCCCTTGCCTTGCCCAAAGGCGTTCAATTGATATTTTCCTATAAAGGGAAAAGAGTTGAGATCACGGCGGCGATGTTCGCCAACGCCATGGAGAGAGACCCATCGTTCAGAAGGGATATTCTATGACCAAACCTTGGGAACGCGGCAGCGCTCTTCCCCTCGTCCTCTGGATCCTGGTCGTTCTGTTGATCGTCTCCCTCTCCTTTTCGTATATCCTTCAGAGCCGCATCCGGCGAATGGAATCTCTCTTCAAGCGGTTCCAGGCCAATCTCGAAGCCTACAGCGGTCTCCAATACGGCCTCCGACTCTTTTTAACCGGAACGAGAAGAGGGACGGAGCTTCTGACGGCGGACCGCCAATTCTTCCCGGACGGGAACAGATATTGGATGGATGGAACGCCCACGGCCGTCCCGCTATTCGAAGAGCATCCCCAAATCTCGTTCCAGGATTATTCCGGATTGATCAACCTCCGCCGCTATAACCCGGTGCTCCTCGACGGGCTTCTCAAGCATTTCGGCGCCCCGGAGCTGACCCGACGGATTTTCATCGACAGTCTCCTGGACTGGATCGATCCTGATGACCTTGTTCATCTGAACGGGGCGGAGGCCGACTATTATCGACCTTTCGGATATCGGCCGAGAAACGCGCCGCTCCTGACCGTTGATGAGATCTTGATGATTCGGGGAATGGATGAAAGTCTTTTTGCCAAAATCCGACCGTTTTTAGTCCTAGGAAACACCCAAGGCTGTAATTACATGGTCGCGCCGCTTGAAGTCCTCCTGTCCTTTCCCGGCATGACCCCGGAAGCCGCCGAACGAATCATCCAGCTACGAAAAACCGGAGTCATTATCGGAATGGACTCTTTATCGGCCATGACGTCCACGAATTATTCCCGCTATGAGGATCTTTTCACCATCACGTCCGCTCCCTCAGTCATCCTTGAGGCGTCTTCCAAGCTGGGCACGGACAACCGGTTTATCCTGGTCAGCCATGTCAAAAAAAGATCGGGAGCAACCGCCTCCTTGGAGGATTTCGGCCAGGGAGTGACCTCTCGGGACGGCGGACCCTGGATTCCATTCGATATCACTTTCTGGAGAGAAATCGTCCGATGAATGTCCCCCGTCTCCCTCTTCAAAAAAAGGAAATCCTTGTCGTTTTCCGGTGCCGAACGGGGACGTATTTCTATGCTCTGAACCGGAAGGAACGCAAGTTTCGGGAGATCCGCGCCTTGGAGTCCATCCGGCCCAAAGATTTTCGGCGATGCATTCTCATTCTAGGCCGGTCCTTCTATATTTTTAAGGTGGTCGAATTCCCCAAGCTTAAGAAAACCCTCATGGATAAAGCCTTAAAGATCAATATGGCCGAGTGGAGTCCGTTTCCGGCCTCGAAATATTTCGTGTTCTCGCACGCCCTGGGCGAGAAGGTCGTGCATTTAATCGCCATCTGCTCGCAGCCGGATTATGACGACATCGTCAGGATCTTAAGGGCGAAAAACCTGAAGATTGACACCGTTGTTCCCGAAACTTTCTGCTATGAACAATTTTTCAAGGGAAAATCCAAAACCGCCGCGGCCATCCGGACGGAAGACGGCGTCGAGCTCGTCTATGTCGACGGCAGCCTCAAAGAAAGCACGTTCATTCCCGGGCCGAAGTGGATAGCCGACTCCTTGACCTACTTCATCAAACGGCTCGGCCCCGCCGGATCGGAATTGAAGGAAATCCTGTTTGTGGGACGAACGCCGAAGGCCGGGTTTTTTATGCCGGAGGGGACGGCGGTGACCCCCATCCCGGCGGACAGCGATATCGAAATCGTCCTGAAGGGCTCGGATTTTCTCTTGTCGCCGTGGGTGAAGAGTTTCGAAAAAAGAAAAATCACCCTCTTTACGCCGGACGACGTGAAGGCCCTGAAACCGGGTCTTCTGGTCGTTCTGGCCGGCCTCCTTATCTTTTTCGCGTCCCTGCTCTTCGCGAACATTAAAAAAGCGAGCGTCCTGAAAAAAGACCTGGCCGCCATCAAGGACCAAAGCCAAGGCCTGGAGGACAAGATGTCCCGGATCGATTCGCTTCGGAAGAACGTCGCTTTTCTTCACGACTATATCGATCGCTCTCCGTCGCAATTGGCCGTGCTGTCGGAGCTTCAAAGCTGCTATCCGGAAGGGACCTTCCTTCAGAGGTATACGTTCAACAAGGACAAGATCGAATTCACCGGGATCGGTTCCAGAAGCTCGGATATCCTCGCCCGGCTGAACGCCTCAAAATACTTTGCGGACGTCAAATTCAAGTCGGCCATCGAAAAAGACCCGGGGACGGGAAAAGAAAAATTTACGATCGAGCTCCGTTTGAAAAAATGAAAAATATCAACGTCTTGATCAGGACGGCGGTCCAAAGGCTCCGGACCGAATACCGCAAAAGTCTCGTCGTTTCGCTCGGCCTGTTTCTGATTCTCTTCATTTTCGGATTTTTACTGATCAGCCGATTTCTCAACGCCCGCCTCCAAAGCATGGACGCCGAGGTCCGGCTGCTCTCCAGCCGGCTGAACTACCGGCAGGCTCTGATTCAACATAAGGATCAGGTCGAAAAAGACCTGACGAGCCTGGACCAGAATTGGAACTTCATGAAAACGAAGGTCTTCACCGAGGCGTCCGACGATCTGGCCTTTTCTCAAATCCAGCGGATCCTGGACGGACTCGCGACGATGCGGGGCATTTCCATCAAGAGCTATAAGCTCGAAGCGGCCCAGCAGGTCGGCGCTTACTCCGTTTTACCCGTCAGCCTCGAATTTTCGACCCGCTACGAGGAGGTCGTGACGATCCTGAATTTGATCGAACACTTTTCCTTCTATTTAAAGGTCACCGATCTGGACGTCCGGAGTCTCGGCGCAGACGAAAATCTGGCTGTCCGGATGATCGTCGAGGGTTATCGGTATCATGAAAAAACTACTCCCTAAGCCGGCGAGCCCTCTTCTCGTTCTCGCCCTGATCATCTTCGGCTTTTTCTTTATCAAATCCATGATCACCATCTTCTCCCCCTACCGCTTTGTCTACCAGGAGAACCCCGCCGCGCTCTCGGGAGCCGGGGCCCGGCAGGAATCCTTATCTTTTCCGGATGTGGGGCCGGCGTTCGATAAGCTGAGGGCGCGCAACTTTTTTCTCAGCGCGACAGTCACGCCCAAACCGACTCCCGGCGCCGCTGCCGAAGCGGCGGGCCCGCCGCCCCTTAGCCCCAACGAAGTCCGGGACGAAGGGACGGGAGTGACGTTCAAATATTTGGGAACGATCGCCCTCGGCGAAGCGCCTCTCGCTTTTTTTGCCAGGGTCGGACCGGTCCCCAAAGGCGAAGCCCGCTTTCTTTTTCGTCCGAAAGGGAAGACTCTGAGCAAAAATCTCCGAGTCGAAGATGTCGGCGCCAAATCGGTTAAAATCAATCAAGGCGGGAAAAAAACCGAACTGAACGTCTTTTATATCGATATTAAGCGGCTCGGGACCGAGAAAAAAGCGCCTCAAAAATGAGGCCTAAGAGAGAAAAAATATGAGCACAGCAAAATGTCTTATTGGCATCGTTCTTATCGTGTTTCTCGCGGCTTCCTGCGCCACAACCGCGGCTCATGTCGGGGTCGAACCGGCAAGCGGTATCACCCAGCCACAAGACTTGAGCCAGCCCCCGGAGCTCGGCGGAACGGCTAAGTCCGAGGAGCGTCCGGCTCAACAGGCGGAGATAAAAGAGACCAAGGCCGGGAAACAAGAAAACGCCGGCCAAAAAGCCGCGGAGGCGGCCAAAAAAGATCAAGTCTCCCAGGCCCAGGATAAGACCCCTTCCGCCCCGGCCGAAGACCACGGGGTTATCCTGAACCTCGAGGATGTGACCCTAGTCGAATTTTCCGAAGTCGTCTTCATCGAGCTGCTGAAAAAAAATTATATGATCGCACCCTCGCTCAAGGACCAGGCGGTCAAAATTTCCGTCCGAATGACCAAATCCGTCCCGACCGACAAGCTCATCCCCCTCGTTAAGGAAATTCTCAAACAATACAACGTTTATCTCATTATGAAAGAGGGCGTTTACACCCTGGTTTCCGCGACCGATCTCGCCGCTCTCGATCCGGAGTTACGGGTGGGAAGGGTCCCTCCCGCGATCCGGGATGAGACGGGAATGATTCTCCAAATCATTCCGCTCGACCACATCGGCCCGTCTCAAATCGACTACATCATCAGGCGCTATCTCAGCAGAGCGGGAACCTTTCTCCCGGAGCCGATTACGAACAGCCTGATCATCATCGATTTTCCGGACCGGATCGCTAAAGTCCTGCAAATCCTGGACATCTTGGACAGAGAAATCTTCGAGAATATGATCCTGAAGGTCATCAAGCCCAGGTTTTGGGATCCGGCCGGCCTCGTCAAAGAGGTCACGGAACTGATGAGAATCGAATCCATCCCATTGCTCAAACCGAGGGAGCAGGTCCGCGGAGTCTTCTTCGTTCCGATCGAGCGGCTCGGCGAAATATATATTTTCGCCACGAGCCAGGAATGGCTGGATCGGGTCCTGTTTTTCGTCGAAAGCTTGGACAAAGCGGAGGCGTTGGGCGGCGACGAACGGATGTTTCTCTATTTCCCGACGAACACGTCGGCCGCGGAATTAGGCAAAATCATCAGCCAGATGTTCGGAGAGTCGGAGACGCCGGCCGTTACCGCGGAAAGTCAAACCAGCAGAGCCCCGACAGCGCCCGCGCCGAAGCCGCAAGCGGGGATCGTCAAAAAACTCGTGGTCGATGAACCGCGGAACGCCTTGATCTTCATCGTCAGCCCATCGGAGTGGACGACCATCCGGGATTTGCTCGAGCGGCTGGATATCCCGGCAAAACAGGTTCTGATCGAAGCGATTATCGGCGAGCTGACCCTCGACGACCAGTTCCGATCGGGGTTCGAATGGTTCATGAAGAACAACGGGATCAAGGCCGGCAATAAAACGTTCACCGGCCAGGGTGGGACCGAAGGAGGATTGGGATTGGGCAGCGTCGGGTTGCTCTACTCTCTGGTCGCCGACGACAATCTTTTCCGCGCCGCCATCAACGCTTTTATTTCCCAAAACAAGATCAAGATCATTTCCGCGCCGAGGATCCTGGGCGTCGACAATAAAGAATCCGTCATCCGGGTTGGAACCGAAGTGCCCGTCGTCACCAGTGAAGCCATCACCGGGCAGATCCAGACCGAAGGCACGACGGGCATGCTCCGGTCCATCCAGTATCGGAACACCGGGGTCATTCTGACGGTGAAGCCGACGATCCATTCCGGCGGCAACGTCTCTTTGGATCTGCAGCAGGAAGTGAGCGAAGCCCAGACGAATACGATTTCCGCGGGGATTCAGTCGCCGTTGATCCTCAACCGGAATATCAAGACCAGCCTTGTCGCAAAGGACGGACAGACGATCTTCATCGGCGGACTGATCAGCAAAAATGTCAGCAGCACCAGAACGGGGATTCCGATTCTGTCCCAGATTCCCCTGATCGGCGAGCTCTTCAAGTCGAGATCTCAGGGCGACCGGCGGACGGAGCTCATCGTCCTCATCACGGTTCATATCCTTTCCGACGCGTCCGACCTGGATTACATGACGGAAGAATTTCGCGACTCGGTCCTTAACGATATCAAAAAGATCTCCATTAAGCGCATCAAGGATAATCCGAATGAAAAAAAATAATCGAGCTTTGGCCAAAGGATTCACGCTGATCGAAATCTTGATCGTCGTCGTCATCATCGGCCTCTTGGCTTCTCTCGTCGGCCCGTCGCTCTTTAAAAAGGTGGGGACTTCCAGGCAGAAGACGGCCATGGCCCAGATCTCGATGCTGGAAACGGCGCTCAAGACATTCCGGCTGGACGTCGGCCGCTATCCGACGACGGAGGAAGGAATGAAGGCCCTGGTCACCAAACCTGAAGGCCTGAGGGCGTGGGACGGCCCGTATCTGGAAAAAGACCTCCCCTTTGACCCATGGGGAAATCTTTACCTTTACAAATGCCCGGGTGAAAAATCGGAATATGAGATCGTGTCCTTCGGAGCCGACGGCAAAGCCGGGGGGGAGGGGGAGAACAGGGATATTTTCAGCTGGGAAGTCAGGTGAGAGAGGGATTAGGCGGGAATGCAGAAAAAATTGCTGGGCGAGATATTATCCGATAAATTCGGCGTCGGCGCCCAGGACATTGAAAAAGCGCTCAAATTCCAGAAGGAGTACGGGGGGCGCATCGGGAATATCCTTATCAATTCGGGCGTGATCTCCGAAGTCCAGCTTTTAGAGGCGCTTTCCTTCCAGCTTTCCATCCCTTTGCTCAAGGATTATCTTAACGAGAAAAAGGACATCGTCGATTATCCCGAGATCGGCAATATCCTGCCGTCCTGGTTTATGCAGCACCATATCGTCCCTCTGAATGAAGACAACCGGGCCTATTCCTTCGCCGTCGTGGACCCGATGGAATCGTTCACCTTGGAGACCCTGCAGAACGTCCTCAATGGCCGGGAGATCCATTTTATCTTATGCAGCGAAAAGGAATTTCGCGAGATCTCCGGCGATTTTAAAAGAAAATTCTCCCTCAGCGAGACGGTCATCTCCTATGAGATGGACGAGATCGAGAAGCTCAAGGACCTGGCGTCCGAAGCCCCGATCATCAAGTTCGTGAACACGACCATCTCCAAGGCCATCGACAGCCGGGCCTCGGACATTCATCTCGAGATCTTTGAGGACAACTGCCGGGTCCGGTTCCGGATCGACGGCGTCTTGAACGACATGGAATTCCTTCCTCTCAAAATGCACCCCGCCATCACGACGCGGATCAAAATCCTCGCTGGGCTGGATATCGCCGAAAAACGGCTTCCCCAGGACGGCCGGATCGACCTCAAGGTCGCCTCGAAAGACCTGGACATCCGCGTCGCGACCTTCCCCACGATCTTCGGCGAAAACGTGGTGATGCGGCTCCTCGAGAAAACGTCGATCGAGTTCGACCTGGCCACGCTGGGTTTTGAAGAGGACAATCTCCGGCGGTTCCAGGGGCTGATCAAGAATCAATTCGGGCTGATCCTCATCACGGGACCGACGGGAAGCGGGAAAACGACGACCCTCTATTCGACGATCAACAAGCTGAATTCCAAAGAGAAAAAGATCATCACCATTGAAGATCCCGTGGAGTATCAAATCCGGGGCGTCAACCAGATCCAGGTCAAGCCGGCGATTGGCCTGACGTTCGCCAACGCCTTGCGGTCCATTCTAAGGCAGGACCCCGACATCATCCTGGTCGGAGAAATCCGCGACAGGGAAACAGCGGAGATCGCCATCCACGCCGCGCTGACCGGTCATCTCGTGCTGGCCACGCTCCACACGAACGACGCCCCTTCGGCGATCACCCGGTTGCTCGACATGGGCGTCGAGGACTTCCTGATCAACTCGGCCCTCATGGGAGTGCTCGCCCAAAGACTCTTGAGGACGATTTGCCCGAAATGCCGGATGGACGGGAACAAAATCGATCCCCATGTCCGCCGGGAGTTCAAACTGGACGATGTCGCCCGGAAATACGGAATCACGATGGAGCACTTTCAAAAAGGCGCAGGGTGTGAGTATTGCGTGGGGACGGGCTTCCGCGGAAGAGTCGCGATCTTCGAATTGTTGGATTATGATGATTATCTGAAGCAGGTCCTCCTCCAATACCACAATTATCAGAAGCTCAAGGAAGAGGCGGAAAAATTGGGGATGAGAACCCTCCGCGAGGACGCCCTCCTTAAGATGCTGAAGGGGACGACGACGATGGATGAGGTTCTGAGAGTCACGTGATGACCTACGCCTACAAGGCCCTGAATCCGGGGCAGGAAATCGTGAAGGGAGAGATCCAGGCTTTGACTCAGGGGGAAGCCCTGAAAAAGATCCATTCTCTCAATCTCTTGCCGCTGGCCATCAAGGCGCGGGCCAAGGACAAAACGCTCAAAAAGCTCGCCCTTTTCAAATCCAGGAAAGTGAAGAAAGAAGAGCTGATGGTCGCCACCCGGGAGTTGTCCATCATGCTGAAGGCCGGGATCCCGATCCTTCGAGCCCTGCGAATTCTGGTCGAATCGAACAAAGAGAAAAAGCTCGGAGACGTTCTGGCCCAGGTTTACGAGCATACGAAAAACGGCGAGAGCCTGGGGTCCGCGCTGGAACGCGAAAAGCCCCATTTTGCCGACACGATCATCAACATGGTCAGGACCGGCGAAAAAAGCGGCCGGCTCGCCGAGGCCCTCTATAACGTCAGCAAGGATCTCGAGCACGCCCTGCTCATTTCCTCCGAAGTCAAGAACGCGCTGGCCTATCCCGTTTTTCTGTTGGCCATGAGCGGGGTCTCCCTCGTTTTCATCTTCGTCGTCGTCATCCCGAAGTTCACCGTCATTCTGGAAAAAATCAATGTCGAGCTTCCCGCTTATAGCCGCCTGGTCCTCAACACGGGGACATTCGTCCGGGACCATTTCGTCGTCATTCTGATCCTTTTCCTCCTCGCCCTGTATGGCCTATCGCTTTTAAGAAAAAAGAAAAACGTCCGGTATGTGATCAATCGATTCCTAGCTGGAGCGCCCCTCATCAAAACCCTTCTCGTCCAAATCGAGCTCAGCCGGTTTTCGCACGCTCTGGCCGTTCTTCTCGGCAGCGGCGTGGAGATCATCCCCTCTCTCCGGATGTCGATCGAGGCCATCGGCAACGTCTTCCTGAAAACAAAATTTTCCGAAGTCACCGGCCGGCTCAAACGGGGCGAGAGCCTCCACATGGCCCTCCGGGACATGGGCCTTTTTCCGAGGATCGCGGTCAGCATGATCGAAGTCGGCGAGGAGACGGGAAAATTGTCCGAAATCCTAGATGAGATCTCTATTCTGTATATGGATAAATTCCGGAACTCGATGAAGAGGGCCATTTCGCTCTTGGAGCCGGTGATCATCTGCTTTGTCGGCATCGTCATCGGTTTCATCGTCATTTCTCTCGTCTCGGCGATCATGAGCCTGAATGAAATAAGGTTTTGATCCGACCTTCGCCATTGCCAATGATAAATCATCAGTTGAGCGGTCGGCCCAAAGATAATAGCGGAATTCAGGTTTGAGATAAAGAATGGACAGCATCCATTTTTTTGGAGAGAATTCAAATAATTGGAATCAAGAGAGCGCAAAAAAGAGCAGCGACCACCCCAATTCTCTGATTATAAATGAAATAGAAAATTGAAATAGATGGCATAAAAATTGCTATATATTATCCCAGGAAGAGAGTATAATTGGCTTCAATGGCCCAACAAATTAGGGAATTACAGAGTTGAAAAATATAAAAAAATACTTGACAATGCGGCGAAAACTTTATATTTTAGGCTCAGCGGAATGTTATCGAGGCGTTGAGAGAGGTTGACTCATAAATGAAAGGACACCCTTCGATGCCAATATTTAAGGTCGTTTTTACAGAGAAGGAGGTGAGAAATCGGGTGCAAGGAAAATTAAGGGTTTTTGGGTTTCATCTTTTAAAATCTAAAGGAGGCAGAATGAAAAAGCTTTTTACTGTGTTAGTAGGTCTTTTCCTTATTACCGCGTTGGCGTCTGCACACCTCACGGTCGGAACCGCGAAGACGGGAACGCAGGAGTATT
>Ga0187886_1002622_pt1 | contig 14209 bp, 13 predicted proteins | sample June2016WEW_20_1_FD_133001 | JGI IMG/M metagenome (GOLD analysis project Ga0187886, IMG submission 133001) | Peatland microbial communities from SPRUCE experiment site at the Marcell Experimental Forest, Minnesota, USA - June2016WEW_20_150 | ecosystem: Environmental > Terrestrial > Soil >... | reverse complement strand
TCCAACGGGCACCGGGAAGACCCGGTCGCCCTGCCTCCCTTTCTCGGGCGGGGCATGAAACCCCGCCCTGCGACCAAGGGGGCGGCTCCCCCTTGGATCCCTCTACGAGCGGTTCCCCGTGGCAAGCTATGGGACATATCAACCGCTCGTCATTTGTTTCTTGGCCGATCTTATGATATAAAATTGAGTTCTTTTATTTTTCTCTTCAACGTTTCATCGGACGAGGTTCATAGATGCCCAAAAAAGGAATCATAGAAGCGATCCTCGCCAGGCACAAGAAGGACGTGACCCGCCTCCTCGAGATCGTGCGGGACGTCCAGGCAGAGCTTGGCTGCGTGTCCGCCGCCTCCACCGCCGAGATCGCGACGGCTCTCGATATCTCCAAGGTCGATGTCGAAGGCGTGGTAACGTTCTATCATTTCTTCTCCACCGCGCCCGTCGGATCTTACGCCGTTTATCTCAACGACAATATCGTGTCCGCGATGAAAGGCCGGGCGGAGATCGCGGCGGCCTTCGAGAAAGAAGCCGGCTGCGCCTTCGGCGAAACCACCGCCGATGGACTCATCGGCCTGCACAAAACGTCCTGTATCGGAATGAACGATCAAGAGCCGTCGGCCATCATCAACGGGGTCGTCTTCACCCAATTGACGAAAACGAAGGTCAAGGAGATCGTCGCCGCCATGAAGGCCGGCCGGGATATGCGCAAACTGGTCAAGAAAACCGGCGACGGCGCCAACCAGTCCAAGCTCGTCCGGGCGATGGTCGTCAACAATATCCGGAAAAAAGGCCCCGTGCTGTTCGCTCCGTTCACCTCGGGGACGGCCATCCGACGGGCCGTGACATGGACGCCCGAAGACGTCATCGCCGAGATCAAGAGATCCAACCTGCTCGGCCGCGGCGGCGCCGGATTCCCGACCGGCCTCAAATGGGAATTCTGCGCCCGGGAAAAAGGCGAACGCCGCTACATCGTCTGCAACGCCGACGAAGGCGAGCCCGGCACATTCAAGGACCGGGTGATCCTTACCGAGCTCCCGCATCTCCTCTTCGAAGGCATGGCCGTCGCAGGCTACGCGATAGGCGCCCGGGAGGGCATTCTTTATCTCCGCGCCGAATACGCCTATTTGAAAGCCCATCTTGAGAGCGTCCTGGCCGCGCTCTGCCGGAAAAAAATCCTGGGCAGGAATATCGCGGGCAAAAAAGGCTTCGCCTTCGATATCGCCGTCAAGATGGGCGCCGGCGCTTACATCTGCGGCGAAGAATCGGCACTTCTCGAATCGGCCGAAGCGAAACGCGGGGAGCCGCGGGACCGGCCCCCGTTCCCCGTCCAGATCGGATACCGCGGTTTTCCCACGGCCGTGAACAACGTCGAAACGCTCTGCGCGGCCGCCCGCATCATCGAGCGGGGCGCCGGCTGGTTCAAGACCATGGGAACGCCGAAATCGGCCGGCACGAAACTCCTGAGCGTTTCCGGGGACTGCAAAAAGCCGGGCGTCTACGAGATCGAATTCGGCCTGCCCGTCGAAAACCTTCTGACCATGGTCGGAGGACGAGACGCCCAGGCCGTCCAAATCGGCGGTCCCTCCGGCGGATGCATTCCCCGCAGCCAATTCGACCGCAAGATCGGCTTCGAGGACCTCGCCACCGGCGGATCCATCATCGTTATCGGGCCTCAGCGCGATCTTTTCGAGATCGTCCATAATTTCATGGATTTCTTCATCGAAGAATCGTGCGGCTGGTGCGTCCCCTGCCGGGCCGGCAATATCTTCCTCAAGGCGAAATTGGGGAAAATCACGCGGGGCCATGGGACGAACCAGGACCTGGCGGACATCGAATCGTGGGGGAAGATCGTAAAGGCCATGAGCCGCTGCGGTTTCGGCCAGACTTCGGCCAATCCCATCCTGACGACGATCCAGAACTTCCGCCATATCTATGAAACCAAAATCCGCAGGGACGCGGACTTCATTTCCGAGTTCGATCTGACAGCGGCCGTTCAGGCCGCGTCGAGCCTGACTGGCCAGAAATTCGAGGAGCGAGACCATGAGTAACCCGATCAAGTTCACCATCGACGGCAAGGGATGCATCGGCCAGTCCGGCCAAACGATCATGGAGGCCGCCCTGGCCAACGGCATTTACATCCCCGCCCTGTGCCGCACCGAAGGCCTCAAGCCCGTCGGAAGCTGCCGTGTCTGCACGGTGCGGGTCGGCGGACGCTTCATGGCCGCCTGCACCCAGCCCGTGACCGAGGGCATGGCGGTCGAGAACGATGTCGCGGACCTCGAGGACATGCGGAAGGCCCTGATCGAAATGCTCTTCGTGGAGGGCAACCATATGTGCCCGACCTGCGAAAAGAGCGGCAACTGCGAGCTCCAAGCGCTCGGCTATCGTTATCGGATGCTCGTTCCCCGTTTCCCTTTCCAGTTCTCCGTGCGCGAGATCGGGCCCGCCGGACCCAGGCTCCTGTTCGAGCACAACCGCTGCATCCAGTGCTTGCGCTGCGTCCAGGCGATCAAAACCAAGGACGGCAAGAACGTCTTCGGCTCCGTGGAACGATCCGGAAAAAAGAAGATCGGCATCGACCATGAGCTGGCCGCGACGCTCACCGACAAAGAGGCGAAAAAAGCCATGGACATCTGCCCGGTCGGCGCCCTTCTGAAAAAAGAAGTCGGGTTCGCCGTGCCCATCGGCCGGCGGAAATTCGACAAAAAGCCGATCGGCAGCGATCTGGAAAACAAAACGAGTTGAGGAGCGACACCATGAGCAAACCCGTCATCGCCACGGCCTCGTTGGCCGGCTGCTTCGGCTGCCATATGTCCTTCCTGGACATCGACGAGAGGATCCTTCCCCTGATCGACCTCGTGGAATTCCACAAGTCCCCGATCGACGACATCAAGACGTTCGCCAAGCCGTGCGACATCGGCCTGATCGAAGGCGGCTGCTGCAACAGCGAGAACGTCGAGAACCTGCGCGCCTTCCGGAAGAACTGCAAGGTCCTGGTTTCGCTCGGCGAATGCGCCATCATGGGCGGCCTTCCCGCCCTGCGCAACGGCATCCCCATCAAGGACTGCCTGGAGGAGGCTTATCTCAACAGCCTGACGGTCGATCCCGCGGACCGGAAGATCCCGGGCGACGAGGATTTGCCGATCATCCTGGACAGGGTCTATCCTCTTCACGAGATCGTCAAAATCGATTATTTCCTGCCGGGGTGCCCGCCGTCCGCCGATCTCATATGGAAGGCGCTCACCGCCCTCATCGAGGGTAAGCCCCTTGAACTCGGCTACGACCTGATCAAATTCGATTAAGGAAAACCGCCATGGGAAGAAAGATCATCATCGAACCGGTCACGAGGATCGAAGGCCACGGCAAGGTCACGATCCACCTGGACGACGCAGGGAACGTCACGCAATCGCGGTTCCACATCGTCGAGTTTCGCGGCTTCGAACGATTCGTCCAGGGCCGCCCTTACTGGGAAGCGCCCGTCCTCGTCCAGCGGTTGTGCGGCATCTGCCCGGTGAGCCATCACCTGGCCGCGGCCAAGGCCATGGACATCATCGCCGGCGTGGGACCCGAGGGCCTGACGCCGACCGCGGAAAAAATGCGGCGTCTCATGCACTACGGCCAGATCTTCCAGTCGCACGCCCTCCATTTTTTCCATCTGGCATCGCCCGACCTCCTTTTCGGCGCGGACGCCGACCCGGCGATCCGCAACGTCATCGGCGTCGTCCTCAAGCATAAGGACCTGGCCGTCCAGGGCGTGCTGATGCGAAAGTTCGGACAGGAACTCATCCTGGCCACCGCCGGGAAGAAGATCCACGGCACCGGCGCCGTCCCCGGCGGCATCAACAAGAATCTGAGCGCCGAGGAGCGCGACGCGTTCCTCAAAGCGCCCGATCCGCTGAACGCCGACAAGATGATCGCCTGGGGACAGGCCGCCGTCGATTTTTTCAAGGACTTCCACCGGAAAAACAAGGACCTGGTGGACGGTTTCGCGCCGTTCCCGTCGAACCACCTCAGCCTCGTCCGCAAAGACGGCGCGCTCGATTTCTACCACGGAGTCCTGCGCGCGGTCGACGCCAAAGGAAAAAAAGTCTTGAACGACGTCGATTACCGCGATTATCTTGATCATATCGGCGAGGACGTGCGAACATGGAGCTACATGAAGTTCCCCTATCTCCGATCGCTGGGCAAGGAGAACGGCTGGTACCGCGTCGGGCCGCTCGCCCGCCTCAGCACCTGCGACTTCATCCCCAGCCCCCGCGCTCAAAAGGAATTCGAGATCTTCCGGGCCTACACGAAGGGAAAGCCCAATCCCATGACGCTCCATTCGCACTGGGCGCGGCTCATCGAGCTGCTCCATTCGGCCGAAATCATCAAAGACCTTCTGCTCGACCCCGACCTCCAAGGGACGGATCTCGTGAAGAAAGGACGGAAAGTCCATGAAGGCGTGGGACTCCTCGAAGCCCCGCGCGGAACGCTTTTCCATCACTACCGGATCAACGCCGACGACCAGATCACGATGGCCAACCTCATCGTTTCCACGACGAACAACAACGAGCCCATGAACCGGGCCGTCCACTGGGTGGCGATGAACGTGCTCGACAAGAAAAAGGAAATCACCGAAGGGATGCTCAACCGCGTCGAGATCGCGATCCGGGCTTATGACCCATGCCTGAGCTGCGCGACGCACGCCCTGGGCCGGATGCCGCTCCAAGTCGCGCTCTACGACGCGCAAGGCGTTCTGATCGACCAGGGAGAACGATGACGGAATGACAATCCCTGCCCGCCTCTCTATTTCGGAGAGGAGACGGCGCGGGAATTTTTATGCTTCATGGATCAAAAGAAAATTCTGGTTTTCGGCATCGGTAATCCCGGCCGCGGCGACGACGGCCTCGGGCCCAAGTTCGTCGAACGGCTGCGGGGACAGGCGTCAACGGACGCGGAATTCAAGAATTCGGCGCCCGCCGGCGCCTGCGATCTGGAGTTTCGCTACCAGCTCAATGTCGAGGACGCGCTCACGATCAAAGACCATGACTTTGTCGTTTTCGCGGACGCGACGACGACGGGGGAAGAACCGGCGACCGTGACCGAAATATTCCCGTCCGACGCCATCGCCTTCACGACCCACCGGATGTCTCCGGCCGCCGTGCTGGCCCTCTGTCACGAATTGTTCGGCCGCGCTCCCAGGGCCTACGCCCTCGCCATCCGCGGTTACGACTGGGACATCGGGGAATCCTTATCGGAACAGGCTGAAAGTAATCTGGAGTTGGCCATAGAACGCTTCCATGAGCTGGTGGAAGGCCTTCGATAATAAAAAAATGATCTTCCTATCGTTCCGGAAGAGAGGAAACGGGCGGCGCCGGGGCCGGCGCTGGTTCCCGCCCTCAGGCGCGACGCAATAAGGACTGAGCATGAAAAAAAAGGAACTGATCGTCCTTCAGGATCTCCTCGGCACGAACAAAAAGATCGCCGCCACGATCCGCGGCGAGCTCGGGGAACGCGGCATTCTCGCCGTGAATTTCATGAGCTCGCCGGGCGCCGGGAAGACGTCCCTCCTCGAACGCATCGCCGAACGGCTTCAAGCGACCGCGAAAATCGCGGTCATCGAAGGAGACATCGAGACCGAACGGGACGCCGAGCGCATCCGGGCCATCGGCGTGCCGGCCTGGCAGATCACGACGGGCGGAGCCTGCCATCTCGAGGCGAAAATGATCGGGAAGGTCCTGCCCAGCGTGGACGCCGGCATCGATTTCCTGTTCATCGAGAACGTGGGCAACCTCGTCTGCCCCGCGAGCTACGAACTGGGCGAGCACCTTCGCTGCGTCCTGCTCTCGACGCCCGAGGGGGACGACAAGCCGAAAAAATACCCCAAGGCCTTCACCACGTCGGACTGCCTGGTCCTGACAAAGGTCGATCTCCTCCCCTATCTGCCGTTCGATATCGAAAAGGTCAAAAAGGAAGCCCTCGGGCTCAACCCGCGGCTCAAGATTTTCGTCACGTCGGCCGTCACGGGGCTGGGCGTGGACGACTTGATCGGATATTTCCGCTCAGCCCGGCAGGAACTCAAGGACCGCCATGCATGAGCTTTCGATCATCGCCGGGCTTTTCGATACGCTCCAAGAGAAAGCCCGGACGCACAAGGCCCGCGAAATCACGTTGGTCAGGCTGATCGTGGGCAAGCTGTCGGGTGTGGTCCCCGACCTCCTCGAATCGGCGTTCGACGCCTATAAAAAAGGAACGATCGCCGAAAATGCCAGGCTCGAAATCGAAGAGGTCCCTCTGAAAACGCGCTGCCGCGCCTGCGGAGCCGAAGTTCGCAAGGAGGACTTCGACATCATCTGCGCGGCTTGCGGATCCAAGGACCTCGAAATTCTCCAGGGCGCGGATCTTATCCTCGAAAGGATCGAGCTCAATATCGACGAGCCCGAAAGCCCGATCTCGTCCTAGGCCTCCCCTCGCCCCCCATCAAAAGAAGGACGCGGAGCATGACGGCCCGTTCTCGGAAGCGCTTTTTTCTGATATCTGATATAATGACCCATCGTTTCTTTTCCCAAGATATCCGAAGGAGCCGCGAATGAAAACTCTTCAAGAAATATCCTGCAAGTCGGTCTTGAACGAAGCCCAGATCCGTAAGATCGAGGAACTCATTCTCGGCCACGGACGTTACACCCAGACGGCGGTTCGCGAGGAGCTGAGCTGGTTCTGCGCCGGTATGGTGATGAACGCCTTCTATTTTAAAACGACCCCCGTGGAAACGATCGCCAAGCACATCGAGGCCCTTATGGCCGCCGAGATCCTGGCGACCGTCAAGCAAGAAAAGATCGTCAAGATCGATTTCGAGACGGAGCTCGAGAACGAGGCCATTTATCTCGTGGACGACAACCATTTCCGGGCCCTCGAGATCGAACGGCGGATCGAGGAAAAATACCCAAATGACAGGCTCCAGTGCTACCGGACGTCCCGCAAGGCCGCCGGGCTCGAATATCTGCGGATGTATCTGGTTTACAAGCCCAGGTTCGCGGCCGAGCCCGTCATGCCCGGCGAAACCGACATTCACAAAATCGCGGACAAGATGTTTCTGGCCCAGGTCCCGGAGGAGACGCTCCAGCACTTCCAGAAGCTCGTCAAAGATCACACGGATTGGGAAAGCCCGCTGATCGACATTTCGCACGACCACAAGACCAAAGAGCTGCGGCTCATAATCGTGGTCAACGCCGACTCCAGCCGCCTCTTTTTTTCGAACATCTCGGACGTGCTCAACTCCCATGGCCTCGTCTCCAACCGCAAATACATCGAACGGCTCGCCAACGGCAAGACCGTCATATCGGTCTACCTGGACAATATCGCCGATGAGCGGATCGTCGGAGAGCTCGTCGAGGACATCAGCCTGGTCTACGCCATCCCGGAAAGCCGCCTCTCGAAGCTTTTCCGCGAAGGCCTTATGACGGCGCAGGAAACGGTGTTCGGCGTTTCCGCCTGGAGCTTCGCCCATCAGTTCCTGAGCGGTTATAACGAGGAATATCTCAAGATGTCGACGGCCTTGAAGGACTCGCCCGAGCTCCTCGGCATCCTGCGCAACATGAAAACCAAGTTGGTCAAAGACACCTATCAGGAATCCCGCGTCTGGGAGGCCCTGGTTGACAATTATCCCTTCCTTAAGAAAGCTTTTTCCCTGTTCGATAAAAAGCTGAACCCAGCCAAGAAGGGCCATCACGTCGAGGCCGAGATGGCCGAACTCAAGCGGGACATCCTGCGGAATATCCCCACCGACATCGACCGGAACATTTTTCTGGCGGTCTGCCTTTTCATCGAAACGACGCAGCGGACGAACTTCTATCTCAGGGAGAAGACATCGCTGGCCTACATATACGATCCGAAGTTCCTGAACAAAGTCGACTATCCGGAGACGCCCTTCGGCATCATCCACGTCGTCGGCTCGGATTTCCGGGGGTTCCACATCCGGTTCCGCGACATCGCCCGGGGCGGCATCCGCATCGTCAAGTCGCCGAACCTCCAGACGTATCTCTCCAACTCCGACTTCATTTTCGACGAGAACTATAACCTCGCCTGGACCCAGCAGCGCAAAAATAAGGACCTGCCCGACGGCGGCTCCAAAGGCACGATCCTCCTCAATTGGGGATATATGGACAAAGGCGCCGCCTGCTTCAAGAAATACGTGGACGGCCTGCTCGACGTGATCCTCCCCAGCGACGCGGTCCTTGACGGCTACGGGAAGCCGGTCATCCTCTTTCTCGGCCCTGACGAGTGGACCGCGGACCTCATGGAATGGGCGGCTCTGCGCGCCAAGAAGCGGCGCTATCCGTTCTGGAAATCCTTCTCGACCGGCAAACCGGTCGCCATGGGCGGCATCCCGCACGACCTGTACGGCATGACGACGAACTCCACGCACCAATACGTCGTGGGCGCACTGGCCAAGCTCGGGCTCAAGGAAGAGGCCATCACCAAGGTCATGACCGGAGGCCCGGACGGCGACCTCGGGTCGAACGAGATCCTCATCTCCAAAGACAAGATCCTGGCCATCGTCGACGGCTCGGGCGTGCTCTACGATCCCGAGGGCCTCAACCGTAAGGAGCTCGCCAAGCTGGCCAAAACGCGCAAGATGATCGAGTCCTTTCCGAAGGACAAGCTTTCGACGAGCGGCTTCCTGGTCAACATCAAAGACCATGACGTCGCGCTGCCCCACGGCGAGAAGGTCGGAAACGGCCTCGAGTTCCGCAACTCGTTCCATCTCCATCCGCTGTTTAAGGCCGATGTTTTCGTCCCCTGCGGCGGTCGCCCTTCTTCGATCAACATCAACAACTGGACGACGTACGTGAACGAAAACGGCGATCCGCGGTTCAAGATCATCGTCGAGGGCGCGAACCTGTTCATCACCCAACAGGCTCGTCTCCGGCTCGAAGAAAAGGGCGTCGTCCTTTACAAGGACGCCTCGGCCAACAAGGGCGGAGTCACGTCTTCGTCGCTCGAAGTCCTGGCCAGCCTGGCGCTGACGGACCAGGAATTCGACGAGCTCATGTGCGTCAAGGACGGCGTCGTCGGCGAGCTCCGCCGGCGGTATATCGAAGAGATCATCGAATTCGTCAAGGAAAACGCCGACAAGGAATTCGAGATCATCTGGAAGGAAAACAAGGCCAAGGGGATCCCGCGGGCGATCCTGACGGACGTCATCAGCGAAAAGATCAACCGGATCAAGGACGCCGTCGCCGCGTCCGAACTGTTCGCCAACAAAACGCTCGTCCGGAAGGTCATCGCCAAAGGCGTCCCGCCGGCCCTCGTCGAAAAGGTGGGCGTGGACAAGATTCTCAAGCGCGTGCCCGAAGCTTACTTGAAAGCCTTGTTCGCCTCGCGGCTCGCGGGCGCTTATGTTTACAAGTACGGGCTCGACGCGAACGAGATCAACTTCTACGAATTCCTCAAAGAGGCCTGAGAAGAAGATCACGCTGGGTCTCTCGGGGCGAACGCCTCGCCGCATGGGGGGAAAAGAAAAAGGCCGGGGGTTTAGCTGATTTCCCCCGTCAAATAGGCGCGGGTGCGCGGGTCTTTTGGACCGGCGAAGATTTCTTCCGCCGGACCGTGTTCGACCATCTCACCGAGATAGAGAAAAGCCAGATAGTCCGCGATCCGGCGCGCCTGGCGCAAAATGTGCGTGACGACGATCACGGTGTACTCGGATTTCAGCTCGATGAGCCGGCGTTCGACGATCCGGCTCGAAAGGGGATCGAGGGCCGAGGTGGGCTCGTCGCCCAGGATGATCTCGGGTTCGACGGCGAGGCCCCGGGCCAGGCAAAGCCTTTGCTGCTGTCCGACGGACAGCCTCGACGCCGGTTCGTGAAGCCGGGTCTTCACCTCGTCCCAGAGCCCGGCCGCTTTCAGATAATGTTCCACGATCCAGCCGAGCTTTTTCTTGTCGCGCGTGCCGTGGATCCGGGGGCCGTAGGCGACATTGTCGAAGATGGACATCGGCAGGACTTGCGGTTTCTGGGAGAGCAGACCCATTTTTTTCCGGACGCGCGTCACCTCGACCCGGGGATCGTAAATGTCCTCGTCATCCACGAAAATATGGCCTTCGATTCCGACGCCGTCCACGGAATCCAGGAGCCTGTTCAGCGCTTTGAGGAGGGTCGTCTTTCCGCAGCCGGATGGCCCGATAATAACGGTGATCTTCTTGTCCGGAACGTCGAGCGAGACGTTTTTCAGCACGGCCTGGTCGCCGAAGGACACGCTCAAATTCCGGATACGGAGATGCGATGGGTTGTCCATGGTTCCTGCCTATTTTATCGTATGTTTTGTCAGTTTTCGAAAGACGATGCGCGAGAACAGACTGATCGCGAGAATGATGAGCGTCAAGACCGCGGCCGACGCGTAGGCCCTCTGCCGGACTTCGGGGAACGGCGTGCCGAGCTGGAAAAAAATCGCCAGCGGAAGCGTGGCCGCGGGCTGGGACAGGGAGGTCGGGACGCTGTCCGTGAAGCCGGCCGTGAAGAGGACCGAAGCCGCGTCGCCGATCCCCCGCCCGAAAGCGATCAGGACGGCCGTGAGGATTCCGGGCAGCGTTTGTTTCACGACGATCTTCAGCGCGGTCTCGAGCTTCGTCGCCCCGAGCGAATAGGACGCGTCCTTCAAGGCCTGGGGGACGAGCCGGATGACTTCGTCCATGGCCCGGGTCATGATCGGGAGCTCGAGCAGTCCCACGGTCAATATACCGGCCAGCAGCGATGCCCGCAACCCGAGAGCCATCATGACGATGAAGCCGAACGCGCCGTAGACGATCGAGGGGACGCCCCAGAGCACGTCCAGTGAAAAACGCGTGATCGCGGCGAAGGCCGACGACCTTTTCAGGTAAAGATTGAGATAGAGCACGATCGGGAGGCCCAAAACGACGGCCAGCAGCGTCGCTCCCGTCGCGAGATAGAGTGACCCGACGATCGCGTTGAGGATTCCCCCCTCTTTCCCGAGATAGTAGCCGCCTTTCGGCGTCTGGAAGAGCATGGCCGGGCGCAGCGCCGGGAGGCTTTTAACCACGATCGTTCCGACGATGACGAGGAGGCTCCCGGCGACGATGCCGGTCGAGACCATCATCAAGAACTTGAAAATCCGCTCTTCGATATGCCGTCTTCGATAGGCCATCATTCGACCTTTCGTTCGATCCTGACGAGGACGATCCGGGCCCCAATATTGAACACCAGGACGACGACGAGCAGCAGGAGCGCGGCGAACATCAGCGCGGAATCGTAGAGCGGCACGGACATCATCTCGCCGTAATTGTTGGCGATGAGGGCGGGCAGCGGATACGCGGGATCGAAGACGGACTTCGGGAGCCGGACGACGTTGCCGACGACCATGAGGACCGCCATCGTCTCTCCGAACGCGCGCGACAGCCCGAGGACCACTGCCGCGATGATCCCCTGGATCCCTTTTCTCAGGACAACGTGCTTGACGGTCTCCCAGCGGGTGGCGCCGAGCGACAGCGACGTTTCGCGGAGCTCATGCGAGACCGAAGAAAAGACTTCGAGGGCGACATGGATGATCGTCGGGAAGATCATGATGGCCAGCACGATCCCGCCGGCCAGCACGCTGTAGCCCGACGAATAGACGCCGAACAGCGGCGCGAGCCCTTTCCCGACGAACGGGACGACCATGAGCACGCCCCAGACGCCGAACACGACCGAAGGGATGCCCGCGAGCAGGTCCACGACCGGCTTGGTGAATTCGCGGACGAATTTCGGGGCGTATTCGGAAAGATAGACGGCCGTCAAAAGCGAAACGGGCACCGCGAGGACCATCGCGACGAGCGTCACCCAGAGCGTCCCCATGATGAACGGGAGAAACCCGAATTCCCCCTTGAGCGGATGCCAGCCCGAACCGAGGAGAAGGCCGGCAAAGGATTTCAGGGCGAGAATGGCCCGTGATTTCCGCAGGAGCCCGAGAAGCATGAGAACGACGAGAAGCCCCGGGAGGCCCGTCATGAGCAACATCCCCCTCCGGGCGATCGCGTCTTTCCACCGTCTGGCGATCATGCTATTTGATTTTCTCCAATCCCTCTTTCAGTTTCTCGGCGCTGAGACGAATATAGCCCGTCTCGGGGACGAATTTCTGTCCCTCGGTCAGGATCCAGCGCATGAACTCGACCGCGAATGTGTTGGCCGGCTTTCCCTTGGCCACAAGATAGAGATCACGGGCCGGCGGCGAGGGATAAATATTCTTGGCGATGGCTCCCGTGATGTCGTCCCGCGTCGCATAGCAATTCTCGGGACCCTCGATCTTTCCGTTGCCGTCGATGTCGATCGGGATGATCACGATCCCCGCCACCGGCTTCAGCGTCTTGGCGTCATAAGCGAAATTGACGTTGTTGTAGCCGATTCCCAGCGGGTCGCGGGCGACCGCGTCGGCCAGGCCGGGATCGCCGTAGACGCCGATCCCTCCCAGGTCTTCCTGCTTTTTCCCGAGAAAAGCCGCCCAAGTGTCGGCCGCCCCGCAGGCGTCCGACCGCGTATAGATATGGACGTTGAGCTTGTCTTGTCTCCCGATGACCTGACCCCAAGACGTAATCTTCCCCGTGATCCAGATCTCGATGAACTGCTGCCGGGTGATTCCCTTCGCCCGGATTTCAGGCGCTAGGGGATTCTTCTCGCTCGCCGTCGCCACGACGGCGTCTCTCGTCACGGCTATGGGAAAGGCGCCTCTCTTCAGTTCCTCGGGATTGACGTCTCGGGAGACCATGCCGAGATCGGCCATGCCGGCCAAAACGTCGGCCATGCCTTTGCCAGCGCCGCCGGCCTGGATGTCGATCTTGATCCCCGGGCGGAGCTTCTTGAATTCCTCGGCCCACTTGAGGACCATGGGATACAAAGCCCAGGCGCCGGAAATACTGATCGTCCCATCAAGAGGCTTTTGGGGCGCTCGACCGAAAGAAAAAAGCGATAAGATAAAAAACCCCGAGATCATTCCGCTCGCGATTTTTTTTATCATAGGTTTCCTCTTCTTAAAATCCCGCTTGGAATTGGACCAGAAAAGCCTTGTTGATCGTGTTCCCGGATTCGTCCTTATAAAGCTCATAATTGATCTGGAGCTTGATCTTTTCGGCCAGAAGCCAGTTCAGCCCCACGGTCCATTGGTTGGTCCGGTCCAGGCTTGTGCTCGTGTCCTTATCGTAAGCGTCGACCTTGAAGACTCCCTGCAATTTCTTCGGCAGGAAAAAATAGCCGGCCTGCAGATACCAGCCGTTTTTCAGGATATCGCCGTCGGATGCCTGGATGAATTCGCCCCTCAGCGAAAAAGCGCCGTAAAGAAAGGCCAAATCGAGCCCGGCGCGATCCCTCTTCACGGGCGGATCAGTCTGCGTCGGGCTGTATCTCCCGTTATAAAAAGAGGCGGCCAGCGTCAGGAACGAGGCGGGATGAACGATGAGCCGGCCGGCCCAGTCTTTGTCTTCGTTCGTATCGGCCTTATTGATTCCCGCGCCGTTGAAAACGCCGACGGCATATTCGAGAAAAGACGTTTTTCCATAGAGCATGGCGCCGACGTCCCGCCCCGAACTCCCGATGTCCTGCCCCGGCGCCAGCTTGAGCACGGGCTGAGAACGGTTGATCGTATAGATGTCGGCGTCGGAGGCCAGGTTTTCCTGACTGAACGGCACCTTGAACTGCCCGACGCGCAGCGCGGCGGCCTCATGAAAAACGAATTCAATCTGGGCATCGAGGAGGATAGGGTTTTTGACGGCATCTACCTGCAGTTTATATTGGATGTTCTTCATGACCTCGCCATCGAGCGATAAACGCATTCGGTGGAGCGAAAAGCCGTCGATCCCCGGATCTTGAGCCGTATAAAGAAACTGCCCATAACCGCTCAGTTTGAGCGCCTGGCTTGACGTCACGGCCGGAGGTGCCGTTTGATCTTTGCCCCGGAGAACGTCCGCGCCGAAGAAGAAAGTTGTCACGAACAGTCCCGCGGCCGACCATTTTCTCAGCATCCTTTTTTTCATCGATCTCAATGCCTCCTCCCAAATATGTTCAGTTTGTCAAGGGACGAGCCCTCGCGGCGGAAGTGGACCCCCGGGTAAAGCCCGGGGCCCCAGCCACCGTCGATTACCATAGTCAATTTGGAGGGGGAACCCGCTTCGCGTTTCCCCCTTCCAACGGGCACCGGGAAGACCCGGTCGCCCTGCCTCCCTTTCTCGGGCGGGGCATGAAACCCC
>Ga0187886_1002620_pt1 | contig 14212 bp, 17 predicted proteins | sample June2016WEW_20_1_FD_133001 | JGI IMG/M metagenome (GOLD analysis project Ga0187886, IMG submission 133001) | Peatland microbial communities from SPRUCE experiment site at the Marcell Experimental Forest, Minnesota, USA - June2016WEW_20_150 | ecosystem: Environmental > Terrestrial > Soil >... | reverse complement strand
GAACATCTTGCCTTGATTTCTATGTTTAAATGTTTCATCGATTTCAAACCTCAAAAATATAAAGTCATTTATAACAACTTTTTTCCTAAATTACGCCCACCAAGTCTGACTAACTCTGCCGTTGTTCTTGGCTTTGGGCATACTCCCTTTGGTACTCCTTTCAGCAAATCTATATCATAACCCAAGCTACACTCCCAACAATAATTATGGATGAGTCCATATTCCAACGCTTTGCATCCTTCACAGGTTTTCTTCATTCTTTCCTTTTTGATCATAACTATTTAATATTTTATCAACTCATCATGAGTAACGCAACATGGACTCAAACGTCTTTGACAGTCTCAATATCATCTTTAGAACTTGTGTTCTCTAAGAGGCTTAAATTTTAAGGCAATGGTTTTCAGACATTCTGGATTGACATATCCAAAATAATCTGTTTGAATCGTGTTTTACTCATCTCTTTTTACATTTTCTCTTATGCACAATCCCCAAAAGAAAATTACCGCAATCAACGCTGGTACCAACTGCTTAGTATAGCCATCTTTCCAATTGTATAATGCCACACATATAACAACCAATCCGAGTAAAAATTCAATTTTTGCTTTCATACATACCAACTTTTTTTGTTACGCTATCTTGATAATATTTATCTTTTTTTGTAGTCCCTTCGTATCACATAAACAGTTAAGACGATCATCCCACAGAAAATGATCCCGAAACCAGGCGTTTTAGGTGTTGCCACTGACTTCCCATTTTGGATTGTTTCTACTGGTGTTGCTTCTGGACCTTTTGTAGCAGTTTCCATAGGATCAAAAGAGTTAGGAACACTCTTGAGATATGCCACCAAATATTCAATATCAACATCGCTTATATTGTCCTTACTAAAAGACGGCATACCATCTTTTGTTCCATTTCTAACAATATAGCTAACTGATTCTTCTCTTACCTTTGCATCCTCAGATAGTGCTGAAATACTCTGTGCATCAGAAGCGACTGACGGAGGGTTTCCTCCATGGCAAAACCTACATTTTTCATCAAAAATTGTCTTCCCAACATCTACACTGGATGCGCTACAAACGCCTGACATTAGCAATATCGATAATGCCAGCATGCAAATATATTTTTTCATTCTTATATCTTTTTTCATATACATTCCTTTTTTCATACATGTTCATTTCTAATATCTATTTATTTACATGGTAATAATTTTGATTCCAACTTCAGTCTCTAAGAGAGACATGACTAATCGTTGCATTGTTCTTCTTTCGTAATCTGCTCATTATTGCCCTGAAGATGCTAAGTAAAAACAGTAACTTATTAAGCTTCCGAACGCATTACGATGTAGCAAGAATGCATAGAACTGCATCCTGGGCACTTATAAACACTGTGCTATATGCACATCTGGGATACTGTCCTAAACAGTTCTAAATAACCCTACGATTTTTGAAAATAAAGAAAGTTTCCCAATTTTTACTCATTGTTCGAAACCTCCATCTGTTTCCCCACAACACCAATTGGTATCGCAAATATGTACTTTCCTAACGTAAATGGTTTTCCCGAATCTTTGTATCCAATATATCTATGTTTCAACTTGCAAGATTTACACTCTAAAATATCTCCAGGCTCAAAACAACTCATACCAGAAGTATGCACAACATTTTCTCCACATCTATAACAATTAATTATTTTATAATAAATATCACTTGGAATCCCACCATATAATTCATCGTCGTCTGACTCTGAGTATTTCTTAATTAGCTCAGTTTCATACTCCTTCCAGGCGCAATAGTTTTTTACTGTTAGTCTTGTGTCATACGTTTTCATACGTAGAGTTGGTAATAGTTCGATTGTATCTGTAACAAGAAATTCACATTCTCTGCATCTTTTATCAAACTCAAAATTATCATTGTAAAGACCACGCATAAATGGACATCTACTTCTGACTATGGTTACAAGTTCCGTTTTTATTTGTTCTTTATGTATCTTTTCTTCCATAGTATCACCAAAAAAGAAAATATAAGTACCAAATTTTCTTGTCAACTCTCTTCAATTATTAAAGCCTGATTATTTGACTCGTGTTTTCTTAAATATTTTATATTCCAACTATCATTCCTATCATGTGTGAATAATAGCATCACATTATTTATTTCTCTTTTTATTAACGAAACATTCTATGCACAACCCTTCATTATTTTCTGTGAAATCTAAATATTCTGATAACGTAAAAATATCTGTATTCATTACTAACATACCAGGTTTCTCTTTCCCACAATTATTGCACGGTGTATCATATGACTCCTGATATTCACACTGTTCATCACTTTCATCATTTATCATTTTATATCATATCTCCAATGCATATTCCTCGCCAGATTTAATGTAGTTAGAAGTCCGCCCCCATTCATCTGCGACAAGTCACAATAAGTTCTCTCGCTACGCTCGATCGCAATTGGAAGGTTTACTCATAACTATACTCTTCATTTGTTCTTTATTGTTGGATTTTCCTTCGATTTGAATATCAGTAACTTGGTATGATCTTTAGCTTTCCCAAAATCGACTATTATATCTTCTCCATATAGTATATACTTTAGACTCCAGTAGATATCGGAATCGTTGACAGTTTCAAACGTTGGGCCCATCATCTTTCTAATATTTCCTATTCTGCATCTAACCTTATTGTCAGAACTTTTCGCTATATCTTCCTTTATCTTGGGCGCATATAACTTTATTGCCTTTTCGAAATCTACGATTGTAGGAACTTTTGGGATCTCTACTGTTCGATATGTATTTCCTGTAATTTCACTTTCAATGACTGCAGAGTTCTATTCTAAGTAGTAACAAGTAGCAATAAGTGATTTTAAGCATTTTTGCTACTTTTTACTTCATAAAACTGAGGCTTCATCAGATCATATAGATGTCTCACGAGTTCATTGACATCCTTCCTCGCAGTGTCCACCAGTTCTCCTGTAACACACTCCGCCCCTGTCTGGGTGAACTCCTTCAAAACATTTTCATCGAACCATTTCTGTCTCGATTCAGTATCTTGAGAAAGACCCTCCATTCCTAGGTATATATTTATTGGCGCATTGAACTGTCGATTTATTACTAAACCACAATCCTTATTTATACACTCAAACTTTTCTCCTTTCAGGTCTTTGTTTGTACACCCACATCTGGAGCAGTCTTTTGATGTATGATAAGGATCTACCAGTTCAACATCACTTTTGTATTCCATTTGATCGGTTATTGATTTCCAACTTATATGACTTATCCATCTATTCCATTTCTTTCTACCTTTCTTATACATTCCATATTTATTGAGATCTTCAAATGTATGTTTAATTCCCAATTTTTTAGCAGTATTCGTTATGTTATGAACTATTTGAGAACATACATTCTTTTCTCTTTTTGAATATTTTGCTTTTAGTCTCTTACCGACGACCTTCTTTTTACTTCCAATCTTGTTTATTCTCCTCCTTTTGTTATCATAAGAAACACGTTTGGTATATAGTTCTTTTAGATCTATTCTTATCCATCCAAGCTCAGGACTAAATCCGTCCATTGAGAATTTGTTTAAGTCCCATCCTATATTCTTGGCAACTTTCTGGACAACTTTTCTAGGTTTGTTGATATCTTTGTTTGCTTCGCATAGTTCTCTGCTCGATGTTGCTCTCAGATCGTTGTTGTTATCTTTAGTCTTTATATTGTTGTTATCTTCTTGTTGTATTGGCAAATGAATATGTTCAGGCGTCAATATGGGTTCACCAATTCTCCCATCAATTTTAAAATATCTTTTTGATAAATTGATATATACAAACATTCTAGGTTTAATAGAAATTCTTAATCTGTCTCTTTCTCCTTCCTTATATTTAACTTTCTCTATCTTCATCAATGTTTGTTTTACTCTTACAAAAAGCCTCTTTGCAACTGGACAGTTTCTCTTTCTTTTGCCTTTATCATAATTCTTCTTCCAAGAGTCTAATATTGAAAATGCTGTATCTACAGCCGAATTTATCCAGTGAGCGCTGTATTCCCAATCTTCAGCATATTTGTGTCTAAGTTCTGTCTTGAAATCTCCATCCTTTCTATATCTAGGATATAGTCTCTTCTGTTTGTAGTTCTTGTCATCCTTTCTTTTAATCTCCCATTCTTCCCATGTTATTGAATTGTATATATCTTGAATAATCTTATTTAAAGTCTCATTGTATTTCCAGAAAAATCTGTTCAATATTACTCCTGGATATTTGTCTTTTGTCAGATTATGTTTTAAAGAATATGTTTTATATTTCTGATTTTTGACTCTCTCCTTGATTTCTTTAATAGATGGAGAAGCAAATACTTCCTTTTTCTGGATTAATGAGACGACCATATTAATTTCCTCAATTATGCGTGATTGTACATGGTTCTATGAATTACTACTTAAATCTGCTTATTTTGTGTCTGTTACAAAAGACATATTGCAATCTTCAAGAAATTTCTTGAGGTCATCTTCGACATATTTTTGTTTTCCTACAGGCAACTCTGTCTCAACTGTTACAATAATTCTTTTAACCATGTATTTTTCTATTTCAATCTCACAATCCAAATTCCTTCAACGTTTCCTTCGCCAGCTCTCTTTTCTCATGGTGATCTTTTAAGAAATTACCCATGAGTTCAGCAGTAAATTTCTTGCAATCGCCACAAATACTAATGCCATCTGTACAATCCTTATAGACTTTCACAAGTTCATTATCATCTTCGATAAGATGATAAAGTAATAGTTCGTATATGCAACATTTATATGGTTCTCCACCAAATTTATTCTGCTCCTCGACGGATATCCTTCCGCCAGTTATTGCTCTCATTACTTTTTTTGCGCCATCTTCCGGTTTATCTGTAAGTGCGATATAACTCTCAGAAATGCTACTTGACATCTTGCCTCCTTGGAGGCCAGTCATGAATTTATGATATGTTGATGAAGGAGGCACGAAGGCATAACCTCCATATTTCATTTCCACCTTGCGGACAAATGATTCTACCTCTTCAAGATCAACTTCTTCGAGTCTTGGTTTGGAAATATCTACATGCTCCCCGTAGAGTTTTCCTCCTGTATGTTTTGCTATTTCTTTCAGGGCTTCCCTTGGTGCGGCTTTCCCACGAACGCTTATGAACCTATTCTCTGTACCTCGTTTTTCCACGAGGAACATGTTTATCTTGTAAGCAAGTCCCCTTGTCAGTCTTATATGAGGGTCTTGATCAGAACCTACTGGAATGACAACAGGTTTTGGTCCACCGAATTCCTTCAGCTGAGGATGTAGTATATCTGCACTCTGTGCGAGTGCACTTACCATGTGTGAAACGCTGGTTCCACCTGAAAAACCGTATATCGCAGAAAGTTCAGAGAAATTTGCTCTTATCCCTAGCTCAAATGAAAGATCTTTCACCAAGTTGAAATCTGACTGGAAATAAATATGTGCTCCAGGCTCAAGACCAAGAGCAATAGCACTAATGATGTATTCATTTAATCCCAATTCACGACATTCTTTCCAGCTTTTCCCTCTTACAGCATGTGCCTCCATATCCGCTATGGCAAGAAACACGTCTCCTCCCTGCTGCTGGTGCCAAATGAGTTCTTCCATGACCATTTTATGTCCAAGATGTGCCTTTCCAGAAGGCATGAAACCACTAAGTGCCGCAAAAGGTTTCCCTGAGAGAATTGCTCCAAGAACAGATTCATAGCTCCTGTGTCCAAAGATTACATGTCTCCTCATATATCTGTGAGGATTCTTTATCTTTCCAAGAATATCATCAAATGTTGAGATCCCAAATTCATCAAATAATTTTGAATAATTATCGATTTTGACGGCTCCCCATGGATCAAGAGTTGTCATAATCCTCACACACTTCTTCATTTCTCTTTGGGCGTCTGATATTGTGAAACAAATTCTTCGAGAGATTTTCTGTTTCACCACTACAATACTCACAGTTCCACTTTTCTATTACGTCATAAAATTTTTCATTATAAAATTTTTCATTATAAAATTTTTCATTATAAAATTTTTCATCATTCATCAAATTATCTCCTTATATTAATACAAAATCTTCTTATTGACTTCTTGCTGCTACAGTTTTCTATTGCTGATAAATCCATCTATTTGGTGATTGGTAGTCACTATATTCTCTCCACTTTCCAACCATTCCTTTTATATAATCTGAAACCTCAATTACAGAACTATTGTCTACATTATGAAATCTTAAACATTTTCTTTTTCTCTTTATACCAATTTCTATCCACCCAGAGTATGTATCTTTGCCACAATTTACACCTCTGATCTTGTCTACATATATATTATTGGTAACTTTCATAGATAGGTCCCCTTTTAATGCGAAGAATATTCTCCTATTAGTTACTACCAATATGCCATCATCTTCTCCACAAGACGAGTTGACATATATACCAATTTCCTCGGCGTCCCACAGTAACTTGTTCAATTCGTCGATATCGGACATTTTTAGATTCTCCGTATGTTGGGGCTTGTATTACTTATGACCTTGTATTTTCTACTGGTTTTTGCCAGTACGCTGGATATGCGATCTCTATTCCTTCATTTTCAAAATACTTTTTTATGGCAAAATTAATTTCTTGTTGAAGATCCATATATTTGCTGTAATCTCCGGAATCTATAAAATAAACAATCTCGAAAACATATCCGAAATCTCCAAATTTATGAAAGTGTGCTCTGCCAAATCTTACCATTTTTATATTAGTCACAATCTCCTTTACGATAATTGGAATTTTCTCTAGGTTTGCTGTAGTTGTCTCGTATTTAATAGAAAAGTTGAAGACTATTCTTCTGTAATCCATTTTCTTATAGTTATGGACTATCGTATCTGTTAAGGTTTTATTTGGGACTATTATCTCCTGTCCTTGAAGTGCCTCAACCCTAGTAGATTTCATTCCAATTTTTTTTACAATTCCCTCTTCTGTTCCAAATATTATGTAGTCTCCTCTCTTAAAAGGTTTATCTAAAAATATTGAGCAAGATGCGAATACGTCTCCCAATATATTCTGCAATGCAAAAGCAACAGCAATTCCTCCAATTCCTAGTCCTGCAACCAGTGTTGTTACATTATATCCAAGATGTGACAATATGAGAATGATTGCTACTAACCACAATCCACCTTTTATAATTCTGTTCAATAACTCTATTGTTGACACATCTATATCTTTTCTCATTATCAATACATCAGTACCATGATCAACCATTGCTTGAATAGTTTTCACAGCATGATATATTATAATGATGACAATAGTGTAATATAATATAGTCTTAATCTCGGAAAATAATCCAAATTGCATTGATGCCAAATAATGAAAAGTTATATACAATGCTATCAAAATATAAAAATGCCAACCTATTTTATCAACCATGTCTATTGCTACATCGTCATATTTTGTCACAGTCTTCGCAGCAATATTTTTTAATTTTTTAATTATCACAAATTTGAATATTCTTAATATCGATATAGAAATAGCAAAAATTACCAGAGCTGTTATGTAGATGTCTGTATTACCAAAATTTATTTTATTTAAAACTGTTATATCACTGAATATCATTAACACCTCTATGTTATTTTTGCAGCCAAGTCTGATCCATTCTTTCATTCATTCAAATCTTTCACTCATTCAAATCTTTCCTTAAAGGTTTCGAAATACGTCACAATCAAAGGTAGAAGTATGGGACCTATGAACAATCCTGCAGTTCCGAACAAATTTAATCCTCCTATGACTCCGACGATTGTAATTATCGGGTGTACATCAGCTCTCGATTCCATTATTTTTATTCTCAAAATATTGTCTACTGTTACTATTACCAACGCGCCATATAATAATAACCACACACCTTTCGATAGTACATTGTAGTTCTGTGTAAAGTATCCAATCAATATCATATACAAAGAAGCAGGTACCCATATAATGGAAGTTCCCACAACAGGAACCAAAGCACAAAGTGCAGTTAGGACCCCAAGAAAAATTGGAAGTGGGACACCAAATATGTAGAATCCAATAGTAGCCAAAAACCCTTGGGATAGTGCAATAAATAATTGCCCAAAAACTACTGCGTATGATACCTTTTCGAATTGGTCTACAAGTTTATCCATTGTCCTCTTTCTTATTGGAAGTAATGCTACTATCTTTTGTGCTATACATTCTCCATCATTGAAAAGGAAATAAGATATGAACAATATAAAAACTCCATTGAGAATTGCCATAGGTATTTCAATAAGAAATCTTGCCGCCGTCTCCTGCAATAATGGCAACGATCGTTGTAGGTATTTATCAAAGCCTATCTTCGATAGGCTTCTTGTGCTAACCTCTTCTATGCTGTTAATTAGAGAACAAATATCTGAATCAGCACTTTTACACCCTAAACCGAATATGGTGCCCCTTGCAATATTGCTCGACAGAGAATTGTAAAACTCGAAACCTTGTTGCGTGATTTGAGATGCTATATAGAAAAATGGGATAGAAAAAACAATGACAATAACCAGTATTGTGATAATGGTTGAAAGGAATTTGTTTGGTATTCTATTTCTTATTTTCTTGTAGAGAGGATAAAACGTGTATGTTACGAGAACGCTACTCAACAATATGGTTATCATAGGCTCAATAATTTTAAAAAACAAGAAAAGAGCCAGAAAGAATATTACAAAAGGTACAACATTTTCATATGGATTGTTTGAAACTATTTCCTTTTCAGAAACAGTTTCCTCTTCAATCTCCAACTTCTTTGTCGTATCTTCGTTCATGTCTGTAATACACTCCAAAAATTTGGAAAAATTTCCAAATCATAATTCACAAATCTTTTTCATTTTTGACCTAGGGAATACTTCCTTTGACACTCATTTCAGTTAATCTACGTCGTAGCTCAAGCCACAATCATCATCACACATACACACACATGTCGCATAGTCTCCATTGATTAGAGCTCTTCATGGATTGGAGTTCTTCATGTCAATATGATGAGTTTTAGTTCTATCTGCATTGTTGGCATACTATGTATGTCATATTAGTTAGGTACCCTATAGAATAAATAAAGCACGCCAGCTATAATCAGCACTATGATCAAAACGGACAGAATCACGATAGTATCGCTTTTGTTCTCATTTGTATCATCCATGTTCATCACCTCCTTTATGACTTATGTTCCTTACATCATAAATATACATATGACCATATAAGTCTATTTGTTCTACATTTAGAAAAAATAATCGTTTTTCTATGTCATTTGTCTTTATCTAATTTTTGGCTAATGAACTATGGATGACACACAGTACATTTGCTGTTGTTAGATATTACAGGACTTCTGTAATACGCAGTATGAGGTCCTGGTCCTCCTGTCTGCTGTGCGTGACACATGTTGCATACTCCATTGGAAGCTACTGTGCCCTGACCGAAACTTACATCCATACCTGCACCAGTACTTTGTACCAACAGATTTCTAGATATAAAATGCAGCGCAGAACCGGGCGTATTATCTACATATTTGAGATTGAGCGCAGGAACCTTCCCTTCTAATTCTCCAGTTCTTACCATTGCAGGAGAGTTGGAACCATGAACATTGTGGCAGCTTGGGCAGCTTATCCTTGAATCTGCTACCCCATTGAAGTCAGAGTCATATTGAGGAGTTTCTGGTCCCCATGGGCCATTTGCTCCCCATGTATGAACATCGTGAAGGCTATAATATTTGCCTATTACAGGCGCCGGATTACCTCCTCCTCCATCGATAAGCATACGGAAATTTGTTTCTGCACCTTCACCTGTTATTGGATCTCCTCCATTAAAAAGTTTAGTACTATTGTGACACTCGAAACACAAGGCAAATTCCCAGTCTTGTCTAAACCCAGGCGGATATACATGACCTGTTCTAGGTATGTACATCGGATATTTGCCGCCGTACCCTGTAGATACATCTTTTAATCTATATCCATTCTTATATGCATCGCTTGTTGGGTCGTATGTCAGATAACTCTTGTTCGCAGAATATGCTACTACATCGATATGTTTGGAACTTAGATTATGACAATAACCGCACGACATGTTGCCATGTTCACCATGCCCACTAACATAATATCCATAGTTAACACCATCTCCTGTAACATTTGGGGCCTTGGCTCCCTTTATCATAGATGGAACGTTGTCATGACAACCTACGCACCATTTCTCCTTTCCAGTCTTCAAGCTTCCGTTGTCATATACCCCGTATTTCCAATTAGACTTAGCACCGATAACCTGATCGTTTACTCCGTCGAATGTGCCACCAGAACTGTGACACGTATCGCATACTGTAGTAGTCGCAAGAGGTTTATTGTCGCTAAATAAAAGTGCATTTCTGACATTGTGACAATCTTTGCATACCAGTTGGGGTCCTATTATTGATAGTACGTGCGTGGCATGAGATTGTGTTTGGCTGTTGTCAGCACTGGTAATTTGCGTTGGTAACAATATGAACAACAATATTATTTCTAATATTGTTAACATTGTTCCGATTCTTCTGGATCTCGCGTTTTTTGATATTTTATTTTCTGCCATTATTTCTCCTTTTATATAGAGTTGGTTTCCAATTTGGACAGTTTTAGCTGTCTTTACATTTAGAAAAAAATAAAAAATATCAGTTGATATCTCTCTTTTTTACCACTTTAAACCTGTGCGATGTGCATGTTTTCTAACGTATGTATACTTTATTTCAGTAACTATCAATTAACTTATTGTCGTGTTACCGGCCACAACTTCAATTTTGCAGAAATTAGCTTTTCAAAAATCCCTTTCGTTCAAGCCAGTTTACCTGAGGTCCACTGTATTTCCATATGATGTCAGCCTTTTCATTCTGAAAAGGCCATGGAGCAATAATAGCTATGTCTCCCTCACGAATCCGCATCCCTTTTCTAAATTTTCCTGGAATACGGGTGAGTCTTACCACACCGTCCATACACCTTACTCGCAGTTTATTTGCTCCTAGAAGACTTTCAACAATCCCAAGAACCTCTCCCTCGCTTTTTTTCGGAAGCCTGATTCTGGTAAATTCCTCTGTCTGCTGGCTACTATTAATATATTTATTCAATTAAATACCTCATAATTATATTCATACATATATTTTGTCTTTACATATTTTAATATATTCTGTTTCGTATTATTTTTTATCCATATCAAGTTTTACATTATCGTGATCATGTTATTGAAGAATATTGGTATAATTCTTTATAGCATTGTTTCAGTATTTTCTTGTTTTTGTCATTACATTTATCATAATGAGATTTACAACATTCAATTATTTCTTCTGCAGTATCTAGATATTTATTCATATTATATCGGCTCATATGGGATATTCATTAGAATTTTTTTGTTTCATCTAGTCCATCTTTGATATTTTCAAACAACAATGTTATTTCTTTCATTTTTGTCTCCTATTTAATTTTCTATCTATTGTCGCCACTCCCATGTAGTTTATTTCTATCTTTTCTTGATTTCAGTTTTCTTAAATTGTTTATAGCAATTTCATTCAAAGACAGGTCCAACTCAGTTGCTAACTGAGATAAATTCCACAAGACGTCTCCAATTTCTCTTTCTAATTCTAATCTCATTTCATCTGAAATAATATCATTATGGTCCCTCATAATTTTTGATATTTTGTCGCATACCTCGCCTGATTCTCCTGCCATCGCAAGTGCAGGATAATATACATTATTTCCTATTCTAGGATATATGGCCGTTTTTGACGCCAACTTTTGATATTCATCAAAATTCATACATTCAACCAGTTTCTCATTTTCATATGTTGCTCATAAAATTATAAAAATTTCTATATTTCAACTCGTCACCTCTTTATATAAGCGAGTTTATTTTGCAGATATCATAATTACGAGTTTGATAACAAAGACTGCGCCTAATGTGTGTTAGGAGAAATCTTTACAATTCATCTTTCTATGTCTTTATTTAAATTCCGACCAAGTTAGTTTCCCACTTGATCTTTAGAAAAAATAAAAAATTTTATACAATCGTTTTCTCACAGTTTTGTCACAATGTCAGAATTCTCATATATGACTCTTTCTTTCTCTCTTTTGATACCTTCTTCCCTGCGTGCAACTGCTTCCATAGCCGCATTTGGCTTTACGATCACTGTTATCCTATTCTTAACGTCTTTCCTATATACTACAAACCCATAGATCAGTAATGCAGCAATAGCCGCTGGGATAGCGAACAACCATCCAACTATGAAAGCAATAAAAATCCCAGCTATCAAAGATGGTGTATGTTTGCTCCACCTTGGCATATTCCATTTTTCTCTGTTAAATTTGTCCATATCGTATTTACCCATATTGATGTCCTCCTTTATCCTATATTTTTTTCTTTCAATTTTCCTGTATTTGTTCCTTTTCTTTTAACCCTCTACATTCTTTCAATCCTCCTACTTTTTTGTCATTTTTTCTATTCTAGGTGCCTAACAAGACTGTGTATAATATGTGATCGACGCAATCTTTACAACATGCCTTTCTGCATCTTTATTTTAATCCGATTATCGGAGACCAACCCCCGGTAATCTATAGAAAAAATAAAAAATTTTCTTAATCTACGTGCTTGCCGATAGCTTTAGCAGCAGCTTTTGAACTTTTCCATGATAGCTTGTACCTGATCCGCTGATATTGTCTGTTGCACGGTGTTTTTGATGAATGGATAGTATTTCATATTACACATAGCGACCTCTTCTTCTGAGCCTTCGTCAATTGCATATCCACTATCTCCTCCCAAGAACATTCCAAATTCTACAGTTGGTCCATTTTTCAGATCTTCTTGTACCATATTGATAAGTCTAGTAAAATGTTCCAATTGTTCTTTTGGATCTTCAGGTACTCTGCTCGCGTCAGTCTCCCAAAGCGTTAGATATCTTCCCATTTTTATTCACCTCCTTCTTGTTCTCTTTCTATATTTACATAAATTCCGGTCAAGTCTGATTTATATAATTAACCTCTCCTTAATATATATACGACGCTAAAGTATATATATTTTTATAATTAGAACTATTGCGATATAAAAAATGAGCTTTAAAGATGCTTGTGATACCATGTTTTGTCATTTAATTGTCGGATTTATCCGCTTCAACTCCACAATTTTTACAACACACGTTTACACATCTTGTTTTTATCATTTCTTTTAATCGTCCTATATTTCTATCATTTCTTTCTGTAAACTATGAACATTGTCATATCATTGCCATGCTACTTCTACAGGATTGCGCTTCGGGATACCATAGATCTTGTATTGCGGATAGCCAAACATCATCGCATACGCACATTTCCGTCTTTCAGGCAAGTCAAGTTCCTTCTGAAGGGGTTCATAGGAAGTAGCTGCCCCGGAGACAAAGCCTGCCCAACAGGTACCAATACCAAATGATGGCGCGACAACATCAACATGGGTAAGAGCAATAATGGCATCGACAGGTGCCATCTGATTGTCTTCCGGAATGTGGGCAAAGAGCAAATGGGGAGCGTCCCGGCAGATTACATCGTGTCCATTTTCCCATTCCGAGATGAAAATCTGTAAGTAGCCACTCAATGGGTGCGAAGTATTCAACATGGTCTTCATCCACTCGACAGTTAGCTCAGCAATCTTTCTGACCCTCTTTTGATCGTGGACAATTAGCCACTTTGCAGGCTGTCCATTACCTCCTGATGCGGCATAACTAGCAATGTCCAGAATTTCCAGTATTTTCTCTCTTGGTACAGATTCTTTGGTGAAATGTCTCACTGACCGTCGTTTCTTTAGGTACAACGTCAAGTCTTCTTGAGGGATCATTCCTTCACCTGGGAGCAGCGGTAATTTCTCATCAGGACGAACGTTCAGAACCAGGGCTTGTCTTGGACAATAAACCTCGCAATGTCCACACTTGATACATATAGCAGCTTTTGCATCCGTAACAGCTGGGAGTGTGTTCTCATCCGCTTTGTCGACGATTGTCACCGGGCATACAACGGAACATATCCCACATCGTGTACAGAGATCTTTATCAACAATTATAGTTGTCATTATTTACCTTCCTTATTCTTTTGAGTGATTATAGAACTTCTGCCTTGAAAGCATCCAGACCTATTTCATCAATTACACTACCCAAACGTTTTTTCTGATCTTTCCTTTTATAGAAATTTATTATCCTATCGACAAGATCCAAAGTTTCAT
>Ga0187886_1002619_pt1 | contig 14220 bp, 12 predicted proteins | sample June2016WEW_20_1_FD_133001 | JGI IMG/M metagenome (GOLD analysis project Ga0187886, IMG submission 133001) | Peatland microbial communities from SPRUCE experiment site at the Marcell Experimental Forest, Minnesota, USA - June2016WEW_20_150 | ecosystem: Environmental > Terrestrial > Soil >... | reverse complement strand
GTCATTCGATTACCAGGGGAGGGTGTACGTGTTCAGCCTGCGCGCCGAGTGGTACGACGACTATCTGGACCTGCTCGAGGATCTCGACGGCACCGGGACCGAGGAGCAGCAAGACGAAGACGACCCCATGGGCGGTTTCTATTCGCGTAACTGACTCTCCGCATGGCGACCCAGTCCCGCTGGTTGCTGCCGCCGGACGCCGCTGAGCAGGCCGAGGCGCTCGCCGCAGCGCTCGGCATAAGCGCGCCGGCCGCGCGCGTTCTGGCAAGACGAGGCTACCGCGACCCCTCGGCGGCCCGCCGCTTCCTTCGCCCGTCGCTCGACGACCTGGCCGACCCGTTCCTGATGCTGGGTATGCGCGAGGCGCTGGAGCGGCTCCTCCGCGCCATCCGTGCGGGCGAGAAGATCCTCCTCTACGGTGACTACGACGCCGACGGCACCACGGCCGTGGTCGTCATGAAGAAGGCCATCGAGCTGGCCGGCGGCCAAGCCGCGTTCCACATCCCGAACCGCTTGAAGGACGGTTACGGCATGCGGATCGAGGTCATCGAGCAGGCCGCCTCCGCCGGGGTCAAACTAATCCTCAGCCTCGACACGGGCATTCGCGCCTCCGAGGCCGTGGGCCGCGCGCGTTCGCTCGGTGTCGACGTCATCATCGCCGACCACCACCTGCCGGAGGAACAGCTTCCGCCCGCCTGCGCCATTCTCAACCCCAAGCAGCCGGGTTGCGGCTATCCCGAGAAGGAGCTCTGCGCGGCGGGCGTGGCTTTCAAGCTGGCCCAGGCGCTGCTGGGCACGCTGGGCTGGTCCGCCGGCAGGCTTCGCCGCATGACCGCGTCGTTCCTGAAGATCGTCGCCATCGGGACGGTCGCCGACGTGGTGCCGCTCACCGGCGAGAACCGCGTGATCGTCAAGCACGGCCTGGAGGGGCTGCGGTCGGTCCGGAGTCCCGGCCTGCGCGCGCTCCTGCGCGTGGCCGGCTTCGCCGAGGGCGAGGCCCCCACCGCCAACCAGGTCGCCTTCCGCATCGCCCCGCGTCTGAACGCGGCGGGCAGGATGGCCGACGCCAACGCCATCGTCAGCCTCCTGCTCACGGATCAGGATGAGGAGGCGCGGCGGCTGGCAGGGCGGCTGCACGACCTCAACCGCGAGCGCCAGGACGTGCAGACCGAGATCGTGCGCGCCGTCCTCGACGAGTGCCTGAAGACGCCGGTCACCGACGAGCAGCCCGCCCTGATCTTCGTGGGCCGGGAGTGGCATCGCGGCGTGGTGGGCATCGTGGCCAGCCGGCTGGTGGAGCGCTTCCGCCGGCCCGTCTTCGTGCTCAGCGAGGACGCCGAGCAGGGGGTCCTGCAAGGCTCGGCGCGCAGCACTTCCCGCTTTCACCTGCTGGAGGCGCTGGAGTCGATGCCGGAGCTTCTCATCCGCTTCGGAGGGCATCGCCAGGCGGCGGGCCTGACACTCTCCTCCGATTGTGTCGAAGACTTCCGGCGGCGGATGCTCGAATATGCCTCGGAGCGCCTCACGCCGGCCGACTTCGTCGAGGAGATCGAGGTTGACTCCGTGCTGGAGTTCGACGAGGTGACCGATCAGTCGGTGGCCGATCTGCTCGCCATGGCTCCCTTCGGCTGCGGGAATCCCCCGCCCGTATTTGCCGCTTACGGCGTCGAAGTCGCGGGCAACCCGGTGGTCTGGCGGGAGAGGCACCTCATGCTGAGCCTCCGCCAAAGCGGCCGGACGCTGATGCTGAAAGCCTGGCAATCGGCCGGGCGCGCGGGCGAGTTCACGTCCGGCGCCCGCCTGGACGTGGCCCTTTCCTTCGAGAGCGACGAGTACGCGCTGACTCGCGGTCGTCCGGGCTGGTGCGCCATTCTGCGCGACGCCCGGCCCCGCGCCGCCGGCCGCTAGCGCGGCTGCGCCAGCGTGTGCGCGGGCTCGATTCCCGTCCGGAGGAAAGACTTTTCGCAGTCCGCCGTGGACGGCCCGCGCATGTTGCCCTCCAGGTAGGCCAGGCCGGGGCAGCGTGTGCAGGTTCCCAGATGAACGCAGGAGGAGCACGTCGCCAGGTCGCGCGCGCGGATCGAGCGGATTTCCTGGAACTGCGGCGAATGCCGCCAGACCTCCGCGAACGGCTGCAAGCGCACGTTGCCGCAGCATAGCGGGAACTGCACGCACGGGTACAGCTCTCCGAAAGGTGACACGTAGCACGCCGTGTGACCCGCGCTGCACGGGATGCCATTCAGGATGCTGTCGTCGACGGGTCCCGGTGGAGCGGTAAAGCAGGCAAGATCCCCGACCAGGGTCTCGTCGCGGAAGATCCTCTCCAGCTCGCCGCGGGGAATGTTCAGCGCGAGGATCGACCGATCGCGGCTCAAGTGGGGGGTGATGGTCGGGTCGATCGTGTACTGGGCCTCCAGCTCGGACGCCAGCGCCTTCACCCCGGCGTGGTCCCGCGTGTTCTGCCGCATCAGGACGTTAGCCACCACCACGCGTATCCCCTGCGCGCGCAGTAGGCGAATGCCGGCCAGCGAGCGCTCCAGCGAACCCGGCGCCTGGGTGATGGAATCGTGCACCTCCGGAAGGTGCGAGTAGATGCTCACCTGCACGTGCCTGATTTCGAGCGCGCGCAGGCGCACGGCGTCGCGCTCGCCTATCAGCGTGGCATTGGTCTTCAACTTCACGTCGAACAAAAGCGCGCGCGCGTGCTCGAGAACCGGAAAGAGGTCCTCCCGCAAGAAAACCTCTCCGCCGCTCACGCTTAGAAACAGCACTCCGGCCCGGGCCATCTGGTTCAGAAGATCCCGGATCTCGCTGGCGCTCATCTCCCCCCGATCGTCGTGATCGAGGTAACAGTGGATGCAGCGCTGGTTGCAGCGGTAGGTCAGGTCCAGTTGCGCAGTTATCGGGACGCCCAGCTCCAGGGCCTTGGCGGTCACCCGCTCCATCGTAGAAGTCATCTGGGCAGCCTTGAGAGTCTCACGCGGCGTCCGGGAAAGGCTGGCCGGAGGTCAGCAGGATCCCGTGGGCGGATAGCTCCCGAACCAGCTCCTCGGCGTCCCGCAGCGCAGTCTCCGGATCGACTGCGTACTCCGCGCAGACGCGCTGTTCGACGATCTCGCGAAGCGGCGTCCGGCCATCCGCGGCGAGCCAGATCGCCGTCGCGATCTCGTTCAGGCTGAATAGCGCGGAGTCCTCGGCCGAGATGACGATCATCTCACCTCCCAGAAGCCGGGCAGCAATCCGCGGGCTCCGCGCAATGTACTGGGCCGTCATACAACCATTTCCCACACCCGGGCATCCGGCGCGAAGGTCAGCCGGTAAGTGGGCACCTGGCTTACGAAGTCGCAGGCAGCCTGAAACATCTGGCCCACCGGCCCACTCTCCCGGGCAAAGAACAGGATGTCCTCGAGCAGCCGCCTTACGGCCTCCGCCGGGCCGACCGGTTCGAGCCGGTTTGCGTCACCCTTCGCCAGCAGATAGAGCGCCCCCACCGGAGCCGACGCGTTCACTCCCGGCTTCGCCAGCTCGCCGGTGAAGGGGGTGCCGTAGCACCAGTAGCCCTCGGGGCGCTTGCGGACATAGGAGACTTCATCGGTAAACAAGGTAACGTCCTCGGGCGCCAAACTGGCGATCGTGGTTTTCCCGGCGCCGGACGGTCCCGCGAACAGAAAGGCCCTGCCGTTCCGCGAACCGCTGGCTGCATGCAGGAGAAAGCCGCCCGTGCCCGCCAACATCAGCGTGTGCACGATGCGCAGCACCGAGTCGATGGAGTACGGGTTGGCCGACTGCCGAATGCGTCCCCGCCGGGCAGCCGGATCGAACTCCGCCCGGAAGTCGCCCCGCTCCAACCACCAACGGCCGGCCGCCGTGGTAACTCGCAAGTCGTCGTCCAGGGACGCCGCCTGCGGCGGTACCAGCTCGACATCGAATTCCACGGCGGGCAGTACGCCGGGCGTGACGAAGCCCGCGTAACGTTCCTGCAACATGCCGGTGAAACAGGAGTCGGAAGTCCGCAGGCCGATCGGCAGATCGCCGATGTTCAGGATCACCTCCAGCGCGCGCGGAGCGGCTAACAGTCCGTGGCGAAAGTCAGTCTCGGGGCCGGAAGCGGCGCGAAGTCGTTGATTTGCCGTGCCGGCCAATTCGGCTGCGAGACTTTCGCCACGGGGTCCTAGGGGAGGCAACATCCCCTCCACGCGGGGACGGCGGCCGCCATGCGGCGTGCGCCGACGAGGATGCGCGTGGCCCAGGTCGAACGCCGCGCCAGCAACGCCAGAACCGCTTCGCCAACGCTCAACTGCCGGCGCGGAACCCTGTGGTTCCGGCCCGAAACGACGGCGCTCACCCGTCCGAGCAGCTCCGAAGCGGGCGCCGCCGGGTCGTTCTCGGACAACGCATCCCCACGCGTCACCAGGAGGGTGTCGCCGCCCGTTTCCACTTTCGCCAGCAGCCTGTGGATCCGCAGGCCGCCGGACCACCGGCAGAGCACAATGTCGCCAGGCGACACATGATCGAGGTCGGTGCGGCGCACCAGCAGAGTATCTCGCGGCCACAAGGCCGGGATCATGCTGGCTCCTTGAACGGTCATGCGGATCTCACCGAAAGACGCCAAGGCTTCCAGCGCCAGATCGCGTTTGACTGACTCACGCACGCACGCCGAATCAAGCATCAGAATCCGCCGCCGTGTCACGAGTTCTTGCGATTGAACCTGCACTGCCCCTGGGTGGTGTGAATCTTCCCGCAGGCCAGCGCCGTGGTCTCAAACACGCGCTCACGCTGGAATTCCGGCTTCCGGTAGGGCTTCTTCTGCGCCGGGGGTTCCGGAGCCGGCTGAGAGTCTCTTTCTACCTGCTCGCGCTCGCTCATATCGAGCTCTCCGTTTCTCGGTTCGCGAACCGGAGCCACGGCCTCCACCGTTTGAATCGCACTCTTAGCTTCCCGCCCCACGGCGCGGTCCCCGCTGTGGTTCTTCTCGGATTATAACGCAAGCAGAGCCGTCGCGTAGGGTGCGTTTGGTACCACCAGTTTGGTACTATCCATGCTCCATTAACTCGATGAGCGCGCTGGCAGCGTCACACCGCTGTTTCCGAGCAAGACCGGGCGCGCCACGTCCTGAGTCGCATTAGTAGTACTAGGCCGGCATGGCCATTCCAGACGTGACGCCGGAATGGTATTCTATTCTAGCCTGCCGTTGGTGTGCGGGAACTGCTCGCAGCCCCCTGGCGGGGCTTTCGGCACCAACCGGTTTCGTTGTGAGGTGAGTATGAGAGGCGCTGTCGTTGCCGTTCTGATCGTTCTGGCCGTCCTCGCGTTGAGCGGCCAGGGTATAGGCATTCTGAAGTACACACCGGTAAGCGTGGTATCGGACTGGACTCAGAAGCACGTCATCTTGCCCCAGTCGGAGTCGATCAACGCGATGATCAACGTCAGCCGCGATCCCCGCTACTGGCAGCAACGGTGGAGCCGCTATGCGGTTATGGCTGCAAGGCTCGCTTTGCAGGGCGCCGCCGGTCTTAATAGGCGGGCCGGCGGCCGGGACTGGAGCATTAGCCTGGCTACCGGAACCGCCGGGCCGCAGAATACGTATCCTGCAAAGTTTACCTTTGATGTGACGGCCGCCCCGAGCTGTACCGCGGATTTCGTGGTGACCGGCATCAACGTGGCGGGATCAGCCACCCAGGCCAACATTGTTGGGCTGAACAACCTCTATAACGGTTCCTGTACCGGGACTGTGCCGGCGTTTATGTTTGCCTACAACGTTGGTCCCGGAGCTGTGTACGCCTCAGTGGTGATGTCCCTGGATGGCAAGAAGCTCGCCTTCACTGAAAACAACGGCGCTAGCACGTACTTCCACGTTCTGACCTACGGGACTACTGGCACCAACGGGACCGACGCGGCGCACCCCGTCGTGCCGGGGGCCGCGGGCGGGAACAACGCCGTGGACACGAAGGTGCTCTTGCCCGAGGGAACGACGACGGCGCCCTTCGTTGACTACACCAACGACATCGCCTACCTCACCACCTACGACTCGGGCGTCACCACCGGCACTGTGCGCAAGATCACGGGTGTGTTCAGAGGCACTCCGACGCAAGTGACGACTAGCGGATGGCCGATCGCGTCCTCGACCCCCCTATCGACTCCGGTTCGTGATTCGGTTTCACAACGCCTCTTCTTCAGAAACTCCGCGGGCCAGGTGCGCTACGTCGACACCGCGGCGGCAACGGGAGCAATCGCCGCGCCCTTCTTCACCCTTACTTCAGGCGCCGACGGCCCCGCTCGTCCCCCGATCGTTGATAGCACCAACGGCATGATTTACGCGTACAGCAGCGGCGGCAGCGGAGCCGGGACCTATTGTGTGGTCGGACAGGCGAATATCAACTTGGACTCGACTAGCTGGGTGACAGTGAACGTCGGCTCCGTGACGGCGCTTACTGCATTCACTCCCGACCTCAATAACGCCTATTACGCGGGCAATCTGGCTAACGCTTATCTGTATGCGGTCGGAAACGACGGGACGAGCAGCCTCAGGCCGACGCTGTATCGTATTGGCTTCGGCACAGGGTGGCGATTGAACAGTACGAGAGAAAGCGCGCATCTTCACCTGACGGCCACGGGCGGGGGCACGGGTGGTGCAAGCACATCTCCGCTGACGGAGTTTTACAACCCTACACTCGCCAAGGATTTTCTGTTCGTGGGGATTACGGACCACTGTTCCACCGGTGTGACCGGCGGCTGCGCCCGGAGCCTGGACATTACCAATGGGTTGCCGGCCAGCGCCAACACTGTGATCCTGGGCGCGACTGGAGGCACCAGCGGAATCACGGTGGACAACATCAGTGCTCAGCCCGGGGCTGCGAGCGTCTACTATCTGACCCTGGGCTTAAACGGGACGGGGTACAACCTGGTCAAAGCCACTCAGGCCGGGCTGCTGTAGGGCGGGCGGCTGCAAGTGCAGCCATGGCCCCTGCCTTCGAGGCGAGTTCGCCGCATCAAGCAGGGCGTGTCTTCGCGAGCGGCTGAAAGTCACGCCAGGGCATGAACGGGCCGTCGATGCAGGTGGGCGCGCCGGAGGGGCTGGCGCACTTCCCGCAAATGCCGACGCCGCAACTGGTCATGTACTCGATGGCTCCGATGATCCGGTCCTCGCCGGCTCCGTGTGGCCTGCAGGAAACGGACCACATCGGGCGGGCGCCGTCTCGGCTCGCATGGATCAGATCGCGCCTGAGTTACTGTAACTTCGTAGCCGGATCGCCGAACAGAATCCAGGTCCGGCGAACGTCCATATCGCTCACGGCCCTCTTGGCGGCGGCTGCGGCTTCCCCGAGCGCTGGAGGAGGGTTCCTGTAGAGCGCCCGCATCAGCGCCGTATCCAAGGGTGCCTGCGCCGTCGAGTTCGTCAGTCCCGAAGAAGCCCAGACGGCTATCGCTCCGCCCGCGGGGGCCTTCATCAGCGCCGTAGCCAGGCTCTCCCCGTATGCGTCGTCCACGAAGTACCCGTTCAGGCAGGTCATGGAAACGACAAAGGGCAGATAGGGGGAGTTCGTAAGGGCTGTGGCTTCCGAGGAATCCAGCAAACCGCCTGCCCAGACCTGGTCTGAGCCATGGCCGAAGTAGTCGACCAATCCCACTCCCGCGTTCAGGCTGTTCAGGAGTTGGTCATGGGCGCCAAGGCTGCTCTCGGAGATCTCCGAGACCCCGAGGTAGCCCGGCAATACGGCTTTGAGGGCAGTGGTGTGGCCCTCGAAATCGTTCTCGCCGTCATTCTGGCCGGTGACCAGCAGAACCTGGTTCCTCCAACCCGCACCGCGCGAATGTTCGTACCCGATGATCTTGTTCACCAGCGCCGTGGCCTCATCTGCTGTCACGACCGGCAATCGCCCGACCGCCATCCGCGGAACACCGTCGCCGGCGAAGTCCGCGAACCAATCGTCCGACGGCGTCTCCAGGAAAGCCGTGTCCACCATCTTGGTAGGCACAAGGTCAAGACCGATCCCGAGATAGTCTCGGGGGTCGTACGTGGCCTCACCCACGAGCAGCACGAACCGCGGCTTTCGATGCCAATTCGCCGCGGCCGAGGCCAGAAAGCTCCTCAGCGCGTACGGGCTCTTGGCGCCGTAGTTGAATTCGTCATAGAGGTCCTCGACGTCGATGACCGCCACGGTCAGGCCCTGGCTCTCCCGCAGTGCCTTCAGCGGCCCCAGACTGCCGAGGAACTTCGCCTGGCCGATCATCACCATATCGGCGCCCAGTCCGGCCGCATGCCATGAAGACGGGCGATTCGCGGCGATACTCGCCGGCTGAGCGACTTGTGCGTCCGTGAAGGCCAGCAACGTCCTGGTCCCCGGCCCGCGCGTTGCTATCGAGATCGCATAGTTGCCTGCGCCGCGCCGGACGATCGCTCCCAGCATCGACATGACGTTCCCGGGGTCGGTGACATCCATGACCCTGATCTGCGCGCTGGCGAAGCCGCTGATAGTCACCACCTGGCCGCTGGGAGCCGTGAGCCGAAGCCGCCCGTTGTCCGCCACATAGGCGCGGGGATAGGTCAACAGGACCGTATCGACAAGGCTCACATCCGACTCACCGCCTTCGGCGGCCAGTGTCAAGGTATTGGTGCCCTCCTGTAACAGCTTGTTCGGTATCGCTATCGTGGAGGCTCCCACGGACTGGCCGCTGAACCCCAGAGTGCCCACCTCGGTTCCATTGAGCCGGATCGCGACCTGGTGGGCGCCGTCCGTCACTCCCTGGAGCGATACCTGCAACTGGGCAGCGCCCGCCGCCGACCGAACCAGTTGGGCGACATTCAGCACCTCGCTGACCGGCTCCGTGGTCACCACCGGCCCGAAGAAGTTCTCCGCGTCCCCGTTCAACAGAGCCGCGAAGTAGAGAGTCCGAGGTTGCCACTCGATCGTGAACGGGAAACTTGTGGCTGGCCGCGCCGAGGCAGCCAATCCGCTCTGCGACCGCACCCGCAAGCCGGATTGCCGCCCGGCTCGCAGCCAGTACGTCCGGGTGCCGGACCACGGCGTGTCCAGCCCCACACCGTAGAACTCCACGGCGTCGCCAGGATCCAGCCTGCCGTTAGCCTCGCCCTGCACCACCATGGGATGCTGGACGCCATCCACATACAACTGCAAGGTCCGAGGGTCGGTCCGAGGATCGAGGCCGGCCGCCAGCAGATCCGCCTGTCCCACACGATACCAGCCCTCCGACTGGATACCGATCTTCACGGCCGGACCCGCGGCCAGCTCCCACTGAGACTCGCGGTTCGCAGCGGTGTCGGACAGTTGCGCGCGCTGTTCGAGCGGGCGCAGCGAGGCGGTCGCCGCGGCGCCTGCCGGGACGGCCTCCTGCCCCAGCCGGCTCAGAAACTGGACCGCAGTTCCGCCGGAATCCCGTTTCGCGCCCAAACTGGCCATGGAGACGGAGCGCCGGGCGTTCCTTTGCGCCGCGCTTTGCACCGCAGCTTCAGGCACGGCCGGGCCGAACCAGGTCCGCTCTCCGTTGAGGTCGACTTCTTCCACCCAGTAGGAGGCTGCGCCAGTCGCCTCGTGGTCCCACCAGGAGTGTGAGCGGCCTGCGGTGAGCGGAGTCGCGGGGCCGGCAAACAGCGCGGAGCCCGCCAGCAGGGACTCGTTCAACTTGACGCGCTGCCCGTTCTGTTCCCGGTAGAGATTGAAGCCGAGGCTCGACACTTCATAGCGCGTGGAGAACTCAATCAGCGTTCCCTCCGGGTGCGTAGTCGCGGTCAAAGAGCGCTCCTTTACCAGCGTGGGCGCTCCGGCCATCATCGGAATCCCGGCGAAATAGTAGGAGCCGTCATGGGTGGCGTTTGTCCACTGAGCGGTGAACGTGTTCGATCCGCTAGAGACGCCCGTCTGGGGGGTGATCCCAACGCTGGTCATATAGCGCGTACCATTGGTCTGATTCACGTTCCAAATCGTCGAGCTCGGGTTGAGTATCAGTGAGCTGGCGTCGTTGTCGACCGCAAGGGCGGCGAAGACCAGTCCGTCCGGGCCTGGCGTAGGCACGCTCAGGGTGACCGGGAAGCCAGCGAAATTGCAGTCCGGGTTCGTGGCGTTGTTTGTGCAGGGGCCGGAGACGTGCTCCGCCGGGCCGGGACCGTGCGTGCCAGAGAACACGACGTAGCCCGCGCGAACGGGGGTGCTGGCATCGCCACCGGACACCGTGATCCTCATGTCGCGCGCGGCAGTGCAGTCGGAAGCCTGCAACCACCCGTAGAACACCTGCACGCGTACGTCACCAGGGCCGGGATCCACCGTCTCGTCGGCTGGAAGGTCCATCTCGCCCAAGGTGCGGTTATTGAATCTCACCTGGCTCACGTAAGAGGACGGCCTGTGGATGTGGGTCACCACCATGAGGTAGTTGGCGACCCCGGAGGTGGAACAAGCCGTGCCGCCGAGAGTGACGGACCAAGTGTAAGGGCTACTGGAGCCAGCGAAGGCCGCGCTGACGCCGCTTGTGACGTATCCCACGGCCCCGTGCGCCGGGGCGCAGAGCATGAGTAACAACGCCATGGAAGCCAGAAGGTAAGAGGCCATAACCAGCGCCCGGCGTCGCGCACGGGATGCACATTGGAGCATGAAGTTTGTCATTTTGGTTTTCCTGCTGGCGGGATCTATGCTGCGCCCGCCTCGTTCCACCGCCACCACCTTGCCCAGAATCCAATCCGGTTCCACGGCTTCGATCTCCGAGCCTGCCGTGTCGCCGCGCATGAAATACACAGCGCCCGCCTCGTCGATCGCCGCGACGCGATGGGCCGTGACGCCCCGCGCCGTCCGATAGAGCGCGACGTCGCCCACGGCTAACGCGGAGGCGGGCGCCGGTTCCACCGTGATGGCCTCGCCGGCCCGGATTGTACGATGCATGCTTGGGCCTTCCGCCCGAAAGCGCACCCTGTATCCGCGGCTCAAGAGATCGGCGCTCACCTCAACGAATGCCTCCGAGTTGCCAAGAAAGCTCATCTTGCCTGCTGCCTCACGTACTCCACCACCCGCTCATCGGGCGCGAAGCTGAGTTCACGAACAGGAATGCTCTGCGTCATCTGCTGGAAGAACGCGACAGTAAAGTCAAGCCCACCGGGACTGTAGAAGGGCACAAAGCTGCAGGCCATCAGCCTGGCTACCGCTTCGGCCGGACGCAACGAGACGATGCCGTTCTGCAGTGCGTGCCGCAGGAAGAAGATCTGCGCGACCGGGACGCGCGCGGGACTGGCCAGCCGAGCCTCGCCATGCCAGGGTGTACCGTACATCCAGATCCTCTGGCCCACGGAACGCAGAATGATGCGGTCGTCGCTCAGGACCTGCACTCCGCCCGCCTCCTGCCATAGCCTCGCCATGGTCGACTTGCCGCCGCCGGAATGGCCGAGGAACAGATGGCCCCGGCCATCGGAATCCACCAGGCCGCAGGCGTGGACCTCGACGCCCCGGCCGTTTGCCAGCAGGTTGACTAACAGCAGCTCATCCAGGGGGAACTCCAGCGGATACACAGGCTGGCTGCGGTCAAAGTAGTCGACGTGCAGGCGCAGTTCCCCGGAGGTGAAGCTCGAGTTGAAGCAGGCCTGTTTGTAGGGGATGGCGCCGCAGGTTGGAGACTTGAACTGGAAAATGTAATCCGCGTCCCGACGGTAGAGCTGCCAGACGCCCCCGGAATCGAACAGGTTCTTGCCCGGCGGTGTATCGGACAACTGCCCCCAGGCCGCCTCCACGTGAATGTCCGCCTCGGCACCCGTCACAAGGAACAGCCCTGCCGCTCCCTGGACCTCCATCTGCAGGCGCGGGTCGACGCTCATCAGGCGGACGGTGATATCACCGACGCCAAACGTCAACGCGCCGGAGTTGGAAGGGCCAGCTTTCATCTCTGCTCTGTCCGACACTAAGAGCCCGAGGTAGAGCAAACGCCCCCGCCCCCTAATGTGCAGTTGGCGGTTGCAGGACCTCTGCGCGCAGTCATCTTGCAGTTTCCCAGGACGGCCTCCTCGGGCTTCAATTGGACCTGGGCTAACTCGGGTTTTTGATAAACCCTCTTTGGCCGCGAAGCGCTTTCCTTTTGCGTATCGTCCATCGACGTTGTTCTCCTGTCATGAGGCTGCACTACGTTGGTCAACGAAGGGCGGCTGAGCGTCGTTCAAGTCGATCCACTCCGCCCCATGCTCCTGGAGCGACTCGATCGAGTGCAGCAGGATCGAATGCGCCTCTCCCCCCACGGAGACCGCGCGGACTCCGTGGGGGGAGAGGCGCATTCGTGGCCTTCGCCCTAAGGTGTGCCACCTGGCACAGAAAGTCCACCGGAGCCTCGGGATTCCCCGTCTCCAACTCCGCGTTGGCCGGGCACATGCCGCACATTGCCTTGATCTCACAGCTTGTGCACTTCGTGACCCGCTTGCTCCTCTCGGTGCGCACCCGCCGGAGATGACGCTCCCAGCCCTCCCGGAAACTCCCGCGGCGCAGATCGTAAGTGTCCTGGCAAGAGAGTACGCACAGGCTCATCTTCCCTTCCGGATCGATGGCAAAGGAGGTGACGCCGCCGCCGCACTCGTATAGTTCGTGCGAGTTCTGGCGCGCAGACACGGGACCACAGAAACGCGTGGCAAACTTCCTCCATTCAGCAACGCGCTCCGGGTCGTCCAGATCGATCCTGACGACCTGCGACGGCTGGAGCCTTACTGCCAGCGGCCTTAGGGAGCAGTCGATGCGGGGATTCACCATGGCATCAACTCTGAAATCCACCCCCAGCTCCGCGGCGAACTTCTTCATTTCCCCGAGCTCATGCCGGTTGAGGGAAACCGGCACCGCCTTGAGACTCAGGGGGAGGCCACGCTCCAGCAAGAGGCGAATCCCCCGCAGGCACCGCTTATGGGAACCAGGTACGCCCGTCACCCGCTCGTAGGTCTGCTTGGTGCGGCCGTACAGCGTAATCTCGATAGAAAACGGACGCCACTCCGTCAGATGGTCCGCGATTCCCGGGGTGACGAGTGCGCCGTTGGTGAAGAGGGTGATGATGAACCCCTTCTTTTTGGCGTAAGTGTATATATCCAGGAAATCCTTCCTGGCAAATATCTCACCACCGGTGTAGAGGAGCCATAGACAGCCGGCCTCGGCCATCTCGTCCAGGATTCGACAGTGCTCCTGCAAGGTCAGCTCGCGGCGCTTTGCCTCCAGGTCGCCCATGGGAAGATTGTTGTAACAGTGGGCGCATTGGAGCGGGCAGCGGCGGGTGACCTCGATCGTCGCATTGACAGGGACCCGCTGGGCCACGGTTAGCCCGTGCAAGCGCGCGCTGAAATCGCGATAGGGCCGCTGTTCCGTGACCGCTGACTGCATCTTCAGTTCCTCTGGTCGGAGGGTTCGACGATTCCAGCCGCTTCGAGCAAACCCATAAACTGCCGGACGTCCTTCTCGGCGTCTTCTGGCGTGACTTCGAACTCATTCGACACGACTTCGATGATCTGGTTGATGCTGGCGCCACGCCCAATGATCTCCCAGATGAACGTACCTACCTCGTTCAGCGTGTAGATCGCCTCAAGATCACCGACCTGGCCTCTGATGGGCACGATGATCGTCTCACCGGCAATGGAGCGGGTCACGAATTCGCCTTTGGCGCGCCATTGCCCCGCACCTAGCTCGGCCTCGCCCATCACTCGATTATCCAGGCCTTCCATCTCAGTTTTCCGCCGTTCAGACCGGCTCCTGACAGTTCATGTATGAGGACAGACACCTCCCCCTGCGTCGGCCGACCCCACACCTCTAGGAACAATAACACAAAGTGGTCTGAAATGAGCACCAACGGGTGACTAGACGTACCAGTACGTGTGTAACATTTGCACGACAAGACCGCCACTTGACCGCCGAGTTCGCAGGGTGCGCGGTCTGAGAACGGTTCTCGGGTACCCATACCAGTGGAGGGCCGGCACTCTTCCGTGCGTCTCCTGGAGGCGGAGGCGGGGTGTCGGCCCCCGGGCTGGAGTGTGCATTCGAGGAGAGCTAGCCGCTTCAAGCAGGGCGGGTCTTCGCGAGCGGTTGAAAGTCGCGCCAGGGCATGAACGGGCCGTCGATGCAGGAGAGGGCGCCGGAGGGGCTGGCGCACTTCCCGCAAATGCCGACGCCGCAACTGGTCATGTACTCGATGGCTCCGATGATCCGGTCCTCGCCGGCGATCTCCCGCTGGATCTCGAAACACCGCCACACCATCGGTTCCGGG
>Ga0187886_1002618_pt1 | contig 14225 bp, 18 predicted proteins | sample June2016WEW_20_1_FD_133001 | JGI IMG/M metagenome (GOLD analysis project Ga0187886, IMG submission 133001) | Peatland microbial communities from SPRUCE experiment site at the Marcell Experimental Forest, Minnesota, USA - June2016WEW_20_150 | ecosystem: Environmental > Terrestrial > Soil >... | reverse complement strand
TCTTTCGAATAGGTGTCGTGAGATGTCCGATTAGTTTTCGAGGCGGGTAGCTACTCATTTTAGTCTACCAAATTTGGGTCTCTACTCATGATACCTATTTAGCTTTTGAGCGACATCATTAGTGTAACCTTGATTGAATGTTTGAATTTGATTGTTTGAAACTGATTGACCGAGAGTATTCGTGAGTGAGTGAGAGTGAGATTGTTTGATTGAGTGTTTGTTTGTGAGTGTGTGAGTGAGTGATTGATTGAGACCGAAACCGACACCCGAGAGTCCTTTTCAAAAGCAAAAATTCAGTAAGCCAAAATTCTTCTGGACCTGGCTTTTCTTTTAAAACTTAGGATTTATCCTTACCACTGAACCAACAACGAAAACGACCCTCCCTCAACCAACTTCACTAAAAGAATTAGCGTGTTTCACAGGGGAATAACAAACGATAGAGTTTCCCTACTTTGACATGAAGCCAAGCCCGGCAAACCGGGTGGGACCGAGAATTCATAAGCGGATTTTCCCCGCGAGTGGCCGACGTACTAATATCTCTACAACGCCAAGAAAAGGGTATGTACCCATCTATGCAAGCCAGGGCAGCCTGCGAAAACAGTTTTCGCAAAGGAGATACTTCGCGCAAGTTACTGACCGATTTTCTTGTTCTCATAAACCCTATCATTCGTCAACAAAATATCTCTTACAGACAGATCAGCTTAAAAACTTTTGCAGAAGCCAAAGCAAATAAAGTAAAAAAACAGCCAAAAAAACTGTATAAAAAACCTTAAATACACATAACAATAAACAAGATTGATAGGTCCTGATTATTAATGTGTGAAGCAAAAAAACAAATAAAATGCCGAGGCTGCGGCTCAACAAACGTAAGAAAAGCCGGACTCGTAATATTAGCAAGCCCATTTAGAAAAGCCCAAAATTACCAATGCAAAGACTGTGGACGACATTTCTACATAGACCCATATTACGAGGAGGCTAAAACAGAGTGACCGATGATATCAAGACGTTAAAAGCTGAAAATGAAGCCCTGCGAAAACAGATAGCAAACCTTGAAAATATAGCTAAAGGAGCATTCATAGATCACCTATGGGAAGAAAAAAGCGAGTTAGACGGACTGTTTACATCAATATTTGGAAAAAGACCAAAAAACGGCGGAGGCGCAATTCTAAGATGGAAGCTACAAGAGGATATTGTCAAAGAGTTGTATGCAGAAAAAGAGGGAGACCTGGAAGAACTTATCAGCCGAATTTCTGTAAGAAAGGGGCTTACAAAAAAGAAGTTAACTGATGGGTATATTTTGCCTTTATATGAATTAAAACTAATCAGGCTTTTTGTTGGAAAAGATAGCCGCGATAAGTGGCAATGGAATGCAGAAATTAACACTAAGGAGGCTAAAAAACGTTGAAATTGAAAGCAACCAGAAAACAAATAGTAAACAAACTTTTAGAAACAATAGAAGAAAAAGGTCAAATTGATTATGACGATGGCCTACGGATCATAATGAACGAAGGAATGCTAAGCAAATACACAGCTATAAGATATATCAACGACCTGGATTTTCAAGGAAAAATACTCGTAGAAGACAATAAACTGAAAAAGGTGAAATAAACGTTTAAATGCCTTAATCCTGAATGTAGGCGCACCTTTTTGTTCGCCGGGCGCAAAACCGTAGAGAGAAGGCCGCCTCCAAGCGGCGCGTTTGTTGTAGATGTAGTAAGGACCATGATTGAATCGCCCTGCTGCCCTTATTGCGGAAGCATAGAATTCGAAGTATTAGCTGAAATTAAGGAGGAAAAGCAAAGTTGAGTTTGTTTGAACAACTAAAAAACAAGTACCCTGTAAGGCAGATCGCGCTTTTTGGCGACTGCATAATCATACCGACAGCTGAATTTGAAAAGGATTGGGAAAAACGCCTCAAAGAAGAAGGCTACATGAGCCACGTAGTCCAAATAGATTATCATTCTCAATGGGCTGTGCAGCTCAGAAAAGCTGAAGTCTACAAAAAAGAACCCATTTCCCCACCCCCAGGACCAGGCAACGTAAGCACCCACACAACTACACCGGAACCTGCCAAACTAACCAATGCGGGTAAAGCAGAATGGACAGACGAAGACAAAGACCGACTAATGAAACGATGGGTTGAAGTAACGCCAACTACAGCCATGGGGAAAGCCAGAGAGATAGTAAAAGAATTTCCAGGACGATCCGCACAAGCACTCTACTTAATGCACTATGAATTAACCGGAGGCAAAACAACACACCAAAGAAAACCAAGGAAAAACAAACCTGAACCTGCAGCAGCCACAAACAAATACCAAGAAGACCTTGACAAGTTAGAAAAAATAACCAATGCAATTCAAAAAGTTACGGAACCAATATACAAAAAGATAGCTGACCTTGAAAAAGAAATCGAAGAGTTAAAATTCAAAAATATAAGAGAAGTCGCAGACGAAATTCCAGGTATAAAACAAGACATACTACACTTAATACACAATACCGAAGAAATAGACTCACGATTAGAAGGCCATAAGCATTATCCACCGACAGGAGAAGTAATGTTCCCCGCTGGCATTAAAAAATGAAGAACCCTCTTAGGCAACTCTACGTAGAAATTTGCAAAACCTTTTTCCGATGCCCCTACTCAAGAAAATGCAAACACTACAACAGAGAAACATGCTACCAAGCCTGGATAATGGGAGGCTGCGGAAAATACAAAAAATACGAACAGGAAGAAGGCGCCAGAGCAACACAACTTATGGAGGAACAAAAACGCAAGCAACACAAGAGTTAGACGAGGAAAAGAACGGACCTGAACAAGTCTACAAATGCCCCGGCTGCGACTGCTTTTTTTGCAGCGACCACGACGTAAGAAAACACATAACAGCTTTTGGCAAAGAAGATCACAAAAAACAGTTCAAAGCTAAACATAAAAAACTCGAAGGCGACAGCGAACCTCAGACCTGGTACCCAAGCAAATACGACCCAAACGAAGACCTGATGCCTGCAACCGACGATCCGGAGACTGCAGCGCGCCTAAGACAAATCGGAACCATAGTTACATCAAGATACACCCTGAAACTTAACGGAAAATGGATAGTTAAAAGAAGAGTAGGAGCATAACAAAATGCCGTCAATTCATTGTCAATACAAGACCTGTAAAAAGAAATGTGACCAACAGAAGAGAGGGTGCCATTGCCCCAAACAAAAACCTATAGCCGCATTCTTTAGCGAACCAAAAATGCAGCCGGAGGCGAAAGGATAGATGTCTGAGGGTCCACTGAAAAATTGGAGCAAACAAGTAATCAAAGAACTCATCAAACACGCAGACCGAGACAACTGCTACAACTGCAAACAGCTCATAGCCACGTTAGCAGCAGCCTACGGCATGACACCCGCAGACTTCAAAAAGAACAACTAACGGAGGCGAAAAAAATTGAAGTATGTAGTAAGAGCTATTACCCAAAAATATGAAGACATAGAACTCACAGTTACAAAATCTATCCCTCAAGAAAAACCAAAGGTTGAAGAGCAGAACCGACAAGAAGAAGAACCTGACCCACTAACCATTATAGTTCCTGAAACTGACGAAGAAAGATTACTGCTGAAACTCGTAAAGGGATTCCGGGGATTCGGATATGACCCTTTTCCTCGTTCTGTTAAACCACAATTAATGCACTTTGCCTATCCTATGGTTGAATCGAAAATAAACCTTACAATAAAAGAGTACGACGACATAGGTAAACCAGGTATAGGGCAAACGCTTGAAATAACTATTAAAAAGGTAGATTAAAGGAGGCGAAAACATCACAGAAAACGAAGTAAATCCAGTACAAAAAATAATCAATCGGCTATACGCAAACCGCATAAACGTAAAAGATATTTCAGACTCAAACTATGCAGCAAGAGAAGCGATCAAAGAAATAAATGAGGCCCTAATAGAATTCTTCGAGAATATCTAATAGGGTCTTCCTGCTCTCTGCGGAGAGTTAGGAACAGAACCGTTAGCTGTTCCCGGTGGACTTCCCGCGCCATGCCGATTACGCCAAGAACCCATAGTACACAAGTTTCTCAACCTCCAAAACAAATAATAGGCAGACCAAAGCTAAAAGCCTTTGCCAGTGGTTTTAATCGGAGTTTAAAAATAACCAAACTTTTTTCCATATATCAATTACTTCTTCTTTAGTTATATGATCTCCACAGTGATATTCTTGATGGCAATTTGAACAAGCAATTATACATTCCTCAGCTTTGAATTTTTTACTTCGTGGGTTTTCTAATGCTTTGTGTTGGTTTGGAAAAACTCTACCGTTAACGTGATGGAATTCCAAAGTTGATGTATATTCCGAAAAACCACACAACCAACAAGCACAACCCATCATTTCTATGTTATCTAAACGTACTTGTTTTCTTTTAATAGCAGCAGCAATGTCACGTTTTTTTAAGGTATCTTTCGAAGATTTTTTATTTCTCCATCTTTTTTGATTATTATTAAGTCGTATTTTTACTGTAGGGTCAGTTTTCATTTTTTCCTTTAATTTTACATATCCTTCTTTTTTGTATTTTTTTACTTTATCAGGATTTCTTTTTTCCCAATTAAGTTTTGCACATTTAACAGAGCAGAACTTTTGCTGATTTGCTGTTTTTGTGAATTCCTTATTACATTCTAAACATCTAAAAATTATCAATTTGTTTATCACTTTGAAACATATTGAGTATTATTATATATTTAAAGTAATCTAAAATACAAAGCCTTTATTCTTAGGATGTTGATAAAAATAGTGTTAGTGGGTAATAATTATGTCTCTTAAATGTACTAATCCATTTTTCGATTGTATTAACAAAGATTCTGAACTAAAAATCACTGTTGATATTTGTGTTAAAGGTGAAAAATTTTCATTATGCGATAAATGTTGGAATATTATAGCTGAGTCAGAAGAGTATCAGTGGACCCAACCGGGAGCAACAGAGAAGAACAATCAGCCGCTAGAAGTAGACTGGAAACACACTGATACAGACGAAACAGAGGTATAGTTGTAAGTCAAAGAAGCTGTTTACCAACAAAACTTATGGCACTTAGCAATTAGGATTTATCATGAGATAAATTTTAACAAAAATATGTTCCTATGATAAATGCTAAAATGCTAAACTTTTAATAATAGTTTTCCATTAATATATTTTAGTCTTTAATGAAGAAAAAGCGGGGTAAAAAATGCATACTTTAACAGACCGAGAAAGAACAATCCTTGTCAACTTAATTAGTAAAGAACCCAAAGCTGTAGCTGAAGCACTAGGAATAAGTCCATCAACTCTAAATGCCCACCTGTCACAAGTTAGAGCAAAAAGGATAGAAGCCAAAAAATTCCTTAAAGAAACAGACAAATTCTCAAAAATACTTTACCCTAAAAGGAATGGTGAATAATTTGGTAAACTGTAGTTGCTGCAATAAACAAATACCAGAAGGCTTAGAATGGTACATAAGGCGCGAATGGAGAAGGCGAGGATGGGCATTCTGTTCTGAATGCGTAGATTCACATAAAGCGCGGAAATGGGCTGAAAAGGAAGAAGAAAAACTAAGGACCATGAAGTAAAATGGCGCCTAAAAAAGAAAAACAAGAAACAGCCTACAAACTCTGTCCACACGGACATAAAAACAGCCCGACAGCAAAATTTTGTTGGGTTTGCAACTTAACTTTAGATGCGCCAGCTCCAAAACCAACTTTCATACAAAAAACAAACACCGTAGTACATAACATCCCGGTAAACCTCAACGACGTTAACAAAGTTACATCCGACGAATGCGAAAGATACGTAGGCAAACGCGAGCGATGCGACGACAAGGACCCATCAGGACACCTTTGCACTTTCTTCGCAAACTGCATGACAAGACTAAACCGATATCAAATTAAACCCGCAATAGACGTAAACACCGCCGCCGAAAACCCTTAACCCTTTTTTTCGTTAGCAAACCTTTTATCTCTAAATAACATGATAGTGTATTTAGGTACACCTATGAGCATACACAAGCAGCAACCGCCTCCAAAACCAAAACCCAACCTTGAAATAACACCTGCCGCTTCAAAACAAACGGTCAAAGTTGTCATATTTTTAACAGATGAGCTGACAAAAATCATAAATGACAAAGCCATTGATATGTTCGGAGAGCGCAAGGGCAACATAAGCCTCTACATGGAGCAAGCCATGAGAATTCACCTACACATGAACATTGAAGGAGTCCATGAACGCTAATGGCATTGGCACCTACCATACCTGAACTGCAAACCGAAGAATCAAAAGACCTTTTCAACCATTATAAAACAGGCGTGATAGGTCCAACGGAAGAGGTTGAACTTTTCGAATTAATAAGGTCCCTCAAAGAGAGATATCAGAAAACTTTCAAGTTAAGAGACGTTTTGAAAAAAAGTTTTGACTACACAGACTTTGAATTCAAACGTCTCGACTCAGAATATAATAAATGGTTCAAACGCCAGGAAAAAGAAGATGCTCCTGGAAACGAGCCTCAAGGTCCAGCCGGGCCAGCCATAAGCGCCAAGTCCAGGGAGATCGGCACAGGCGCCACAAAAGCATTACTAGGTGAGCTGCAGGAGCTAGGCAATGTTCTCGTGCTGCAGTACGCCCAGAAAGCAGCTCTCCGAGGCGAGGGTCTCAAAGACTACGTTATAAAATGCGTAGATATGCGGGAGCAATACGGCGACCAAATGGAAGCCATGACACAAGAAAACGAAAACCTCAAAGCATTAACCGGCATACTTGTCCAGGCTATTAAACCTGAATTCAAACAGATGGCAGCCACACGCATCTATGTAGACTTCATAACTCAAATTATGCAACTAAGTGCTCTTGGCTACGAGCTAGAAGAAGGCTATATCAGTACCGTTATGGAAAAAATAGAGTTAGCCATGGGAACAAAAATAGCACAGTAACATAAAATAAGGTGAAAATATGGAACAACCCATAGAACAACAAAATGAGCCAATGATGCCTGAGCAGCCGCCAGAACAAGCCGCGCCTGAACGACCATCATTCGTAACTATACAGACGCCTTTAGACCGACCTGAATTCGACTTTTTCTTAACTCAATACATGAACAAACTTGGGCTAAAAGACAAAAGACAAGCAGCAATCCAATTAACAAATCTTCTCTACGACTCCGGGCTAGATCCTTACTCTGACTTGAAAGAATTACAGGGAACCATACAGCAAGTAACTAGCTTGCTTCAAAGTTTACCTGATAGTCCTCAAGCACAGTCAGTAAAGGATACAGTTGGAGCCGTATATACAGCAAAGGTAGGACAAGCATTGATGAAAAAAATACCTCAATTAGCATCCGGAAGTGACGCAACGGCTGACCGCTTTGAAAAAATGATGGATAAATATATGCCATACATCATTTTTATGGGCAACATGAGTAAAATGATGAACACAGGAACAGAATCCAACGTGCAGCAGCAGCCGGCGAAAGCTGCAGCAGCCGAAATTCCCCCCGAAGTCAAAGAGAGAATGGAAAACATGGAAAAGCAACTTATGGAAACTCAAAATCTTTTAAAAGAACAAGCCGAAGAGAAAAAACAAAGAGAACACGATGAACATTTAATCGCTTCTGTAAACGCCAGTTTTACCCCGCAGATCGCAAGCCTGCAGCAGACGGTAGAAAGCCTAACCTCTTCTATGGCAGCTAAAGCAGCCGAACCGCCACCAAGAACAGAGCCAACACCTGAAATGGCAGCCATAACACGAGAAATTGAAGGAATGAAAAACAGCCTTGTTCAAAAAGAAAAAACAGGACTAAACCTCACCGACTTAGAAACTGTAATGACAACAATCGAAAGCATAGAAAAAAGAATAAAAAGAGAAGTACCTGCAGGAGAATTTGACTGGAAATCAACAACCATAAGCACCCTGGGAGAAATAGGCAAAGAAGTAGTAGGCGCCCTAAAAGAAAACCAAACCTTTAAAAATCAACAGTACGCCCAGGCACCACAGGGAAATATGGGTCCTCCAACCGTAGAAAACAGAAAACAAATAGCCAAACAAAAACTTCAAAGTTACATACTTAAGAACCTCTCAAAAGGCGTAGGGGAGCTACGCATGGATGAAGCCCAAAGAGACCTACAGCTTGCGCCACAGGAAATACTTGAAGCCTACAACGAACTCGTAAAAGAAGGATGGATAAAAGGCAAACCTGAAACCACACAGCAAGGCCCACCCCAAAACCAACAATCACAGCCACCGCCAGCGCAACCACCACAACAGCAACCGCCACAACAGGCACAACAACCAAATGCCTATGAAGATGCAGTTAAAAAGCTACCCCCAGGAGAAGTACCGCGTGACAGATTCGACGCAAACACACCCTTCCTCGAACGGTAATATTCCGGAAACCCTCAGCTTAGAAATGACATACAAGTTCTATGCTGCCCGCAAGGAACAAGCCATGCAACAAGTCCCCGCAATCGCCAGGTCCAGCGTCAACCTCTATTTTGAATGGCTAAAAAACCTCCAACCAACAGAAGTAGTAGACGCGATAGAAAGAAACACAACCGTAGAAGAAGCCCGGCGCAAAGCCTCAATAGCCACACGACTAGGCGTAGCGACAGCAAAAGGCATCTTAATGGTAAACAAAACTTTACAGCATAAACTCAAAGAAATAGCAACCCCAGACATGACTTTTATGACACTTAAATATGAAAACCCCCAAACCTACACAGTCATACAGGGATATGGGGAACGAGGCACAGAATTTTTAACGCAATGGGTCAAAGATGCCCTAAAAATGCTAGGCGTCCAATAAAAAGGAGAATAAAAACATGACAAAACCAATAGCAATAATTTCGGAAAAAAAAGCTGTGAGTTTCTGGAACATTTCAAAACAAATAACTCGTGTCCTAAGAAAAGAAGGTTTAGAAGCCAAACTCTATAATTGGACATACCCCAACATCACAGAACCTAATATAATTTTTATGGGAAACCTTTTTCAAAGCACAGCCAAACACATGATCCGCTTTATGCCTGACAAAAACGTAGTATTCTACGGAGTAACCGAAGGCGTACCCCTCATGGACCAAACAAGCCTCCAAGTTTTAGACGGCGTAAAAGTTATTACCCCAAGCCTATACGCAAAAGAATGCCTTAAACAAGCAAACGTAAAAGTAACAGATGTCATTCCTCATGGCATAGACTTGTCCTTAAAGCCGGACCAACTGTTCAAAGAAAAAATGAAACAATTTCTACCCCCCCCTTCAAACGTTCAACCTTCAAACGTAATGTTCTGCATAAGCGGCAACGTAACAAGAAAAGGCATAGACAAACTAATGGTAGCCTACAAAACAATACAATACTTGGTTAAAGATTCATACTTAATTTTGCATAGCGGCACAGGAGACATAAACATCGAAGGAATGCAGCAAGGACTAGACTTGCAACGTTTTCTCTGGACTAACAGTTGGGGAATGCTCAGCCCAGACAAAGTAGCTTCACTCTATAAACTAAGTGACTATTACGTGCAGCCCTCCTTAAGTGAAGGCTTCGGCTTAACCTACCTGGAGGCATTTCAATGGGACCTGCCAGTAATCGGCGTTAACTGCCCGGCAACAGCCGAAATAGTAAAAGACGGCTACACCGGCATACTGCTGCCAGTAACACGCACCGAAGACATAATTTGGCAACAACACCACGCCATAAGACTCTATCACTATACAGTTGATTCATTGATTGCGGCTGTGCTCTGCTTAACTGACGAGAACATACGTATAAAAATGAGTAATAACGCTAAAAAAGAGAAACAAAAATGGGATATGCAAACCATCTACACTCGATTCATTAAATATATGGAGTAAAAAGGAGAAAAACAAAATGAGCAAAATTCTTGTGACCGGAGGCGCGGGCTTCATTGGAAGTCATCTCGCCAAAAAACTCTCTGAAAACAATAAAGTAATAATTCTGCAAAGAGACATCGTTCCTAACCTATGGCTTGCCGAAGCCCTAGACAAATGCATCTTAGTCCACGGCGACATCTTAGACCAAACTCTTCTACGCAGGATAATTAGCGACTACAACATAGACCAGATTTACCATCTGGCAGCTCAAGCCGTAGTATGCTCCGCTAACAAAGACCCCTACACAACCTTCAACGTCAACGTAATGGGAACAGTCAACTTGTTAGAAGCCATAAGAAGCGTAAAGCCAGCCATCCCGGTTCTTGTCCAAAGCACCGATAAAGTAATGGGAAATAACCGCATGGACATGAAAGAAACCGACGCCATGGAGCCAACCATAGGAGTCTACGAAGTAAGCAAAGCCTGTGAAGACTATATATCTCAAATGTACGCTAACCAATATGGATTAGATATAAAGATATCTCGCCCATGCAACACCTACGGCTATGACCTGGCAAGCCGCATAATTCCCAACTCAATAAGAAGCTGCCTAAACAAAAATCCACCAATAATTTACGACGGACAAGAAAAAACAATCCGTCAATACATTTTTGTGGAGGATTTGGTAGATGCCCTGCTTTTAATCATGAAGCAACCTAAAACAGAAGAAGCAGCAGTTTTCAACGTCGGAACAGACGATATACTAACACAAGAGCAGCTCGTAAAAACAATAGCTGAAAGTTTCAGCCTTAACATCCGCGTAGTCAAAAGAACATCCCTAGTAAAAGAAATTGAGAAGCAAAGCGTAGACTGGACCAAACTTAAAGCGTTAGGCTGGAAACCAAAATACAACTTCCAAGCCGGCTTAGCAAAAACAATCAAAGAATTCCAAACCTACGGCTACGAAATAGACGCAGCCGAAAACATCATCGGACCAAAAGTAGAAGTAACCCCGGAAGAACACGAAGCCAACATACAAAAAGTCAACAAACTAATCCAGGACTACCATGAAAGCCAAAAAACACAGTTAGCAAAACATCCCTCTCAAAAAATAATCTATTGCCAAGCAACATACAGCCAAGACTATCCAGACACATCTTTATGTATTGAAAGAGTCAGCCCCTATGTAGATGCGACTATAATCGTAGAAGATGGCTCTCTCTCAACAGATCAGGTCGGATGGCTCAAAGAAAAAAAATGTATAGTTAAAACATACGATTTCAAAGACAACCTCCCCGCAATGCGAAACGAATACTTAGAGATAGCTAAAAAAATAGACCCCTACGCATGGATAGTTGTATCTGACCCAGACGAACTCATAAGCGAAAACACCTGCAAAAACCTCCGTGAAATCGTCAAAGCAGCCGAAGCAAACGGCAACAACATGATCGGCTTAAATGCACATGACATCTGGATAGACAAAATAAAAATGGACCCAGGCATAGCCCAAAAAGAAGCGCCCTACAAAGAATCAGACTTTTGGAAATATCTCATATTCAAAATCGCCCCAGATTTCCGATATGAAGGGGTAGGACACGCAAAAAACGTTCATGAAACCTGGTACGCTCCAAGCCTTTACCGCAGCGCCATTCACCTAACCAAAGATTTCTATTATGAACACCGTAAAAGCGTAATGAAAATCTATCGGAATGCAACTCGTAACTTCTTCATAGGCGGCAGCGGCGACAACTTAGGAGACTTGAACCCAACATACGTAGAGCTGCATCAAATTACCAAAAAACTCGGAGTAGACACCTGGAAACAATTCGAAGAAACACTAAAGGTAGGCCACACTTACCCAGAGATCGTAGACTTCTTGGTGAAGCACCGCAGCGACAGTAAGTACGGTTGGGAAAGCGAAGTGCGAGAAATGTTCAAATGGTACTTTGAAATGCACCCCGAAGAAAACACCGGCGACTGGAAAAGCGAGTACACCGCGCCCTTGCCTGGCAGCCGCGAAGAATTAGAAAACTACGTCATACAAACTTATTTCCAGGTCTTAGGCAGATCACCTGACGACATGGGCAAAAACCATTACGTAGACGCCATAATGAAAGGCGAGATTCCACGAGAAGCCTTACCCTCAATTTTCATTAACAGCGACGAATACAAAATGAAATTTGTCTCTCACCTAAAAGACGGCATAGCACTCTGCATAATGGGGTACCACGACGCCCTACCCATGATAAAAGAGTCAGTCGAAACCTGTGGAGACTATGTTAAAGAAATTCATGTTCAAGGCGACAACTTCACCGAAGAAGACATAGCTGAACTAAAAGATTGGGGCGCAGAAGTCCACGTAGAACCCTGGCGCGATGAGTTTTCAGACTATAAGAACAAAGCAATAAGCTACGCCCGGACCAAATGGATAATTATTCTCGATCATGATGAAATTCCCACCCCAGAACTAGCCAGCCACCTGCCTGAACTTGTAGAACAGTCAGAAAAAGGCAACAAATACAACATGGTAGAATTCAAAGCCAGAAACCAAACCATAGACGTAACAGGCAGCGTTATAGCTGAAAACGAAGGCACCGGCAAAGCACTACTGCACTTCAACATCAAAGACCCCTACTATGGCAACCCACATATTTGGCTAAAACCCAACTACTACCCCTGGGTAGCGCGTAAAGTAGAGTACGCATACCGTCACGTAAAACAAGAAGGCGTAGACGTTCTACGCGCAATACGCAACGTCTTCCTCGGAGGCGGCGGCGACAACTTCAAAAATAAAAATCCACTTTGGCCTGAACTGCGGCAGATCACAGACCGACTCGGCATAACCACTTACATAGCATTCTGGGAATACCTCAAGGTAGGTAACGTAGACTCCGAACTTAAAGCCTGGATGGATAAAGCACACGAGTTTCCATGGCACGACAACGAACTAAAAGCCTTCAAAGATTACTACTACAAAGCACACCCGGAAGAAGAAATTAAACCTAAGCAATCATTCGAAGGATAAAAAAAGGAGGCGACAACAAACGAATAATATAAAAATAATTCTCGAACACGATAACATTGAGGTTGCTATAACAGTAAAAGATTTCAAGGTACCTCCTGAAATGTTAAAAGTGCTTGAAAAGATACTCCCAACAATAGCCTTTGAATTAAAGGAAACAACAAAAGAAAAACCGGAAGAGAAGAAGGAAGAAAAGAAGGACTAACATGGAGCAAGAAAAATTTGCTAATCTATTTTTTTCTGTTCCTGTAACTTCAATCGGGCATCATGCAGGCGACCTTTACTGGATGGTCTCTAAAGTTGCCCCCTTAAAACCCAAGAAGATTTTAGAGATAGGAGTATGTAACGGTGGCAGCTTGAGATTTTGGGCTGAACTTGCCGAAGAAAAAGTAGTAGGAGTAGACATAAACCCCGAAATAGTAAAAACTATACCTTGGGACTGGAAAAACAATGCAAAAATCACATTAGTAATTGGCGACTCCACTCTCCCATCTACAGCAAGCCATGTAAAATCAATCATAGGCGACAACATAGATTTCCTATACATAGACGGCGACCACACTTTCAATAGCGTACAAAACGACTTTAACAACTACTCCAAACTTGTTAAGCCAGGAGGCATAATAGGCTTCCACGATTTAGACTGTGCTGACCCATACAAATTTTTCACTTCAATACCAGGACCAAAAATAATCTGTGACTACCGAGGCGCCATAGGGTTATTATATATGAATCCTTTAGCTTCTACCTTCTTAACTTACGAGCATACACCCTATACAGGACCCGAAAGGTGATAATGTGATTTACGTAGTAGGTGATTCGCATACTGCAATATTCAAAAACGACCCGGCATTCAAAGTTGTAGAAATAGCGGGAACAGCTCACAACCTAATTAACGAGAAAAGCACATCAAACTCACATCAAAAACTCCAACAAGTCATAGACTCAATAGACAAAAAAAGCGACTTCATAATGCTTGTATTCGGTGAAACAGACTGCCGTTTCCACATTTACTATCAAGCCCAAAAAAGGCATGCTCCCATCTACGATATCATAGATGAAACAGTACAGTGGTACGGTCAAGCCTTACAATGGATGCGAAAACAGGGCGTAGAACCCATAGTGTTAGGCATAACGCCAACAGGAACCTACGATAGATTTGAATTTGACGTACCAGGCAAACCGTATGCTATGCCTCAAATGTTAAGCCAAATTTATAAACTCTTTAATCATGAAATGTGGATTTACTGCAATAAAAATAGCTTCATGTACCTGGATATCTACCTACTAGCTGCAGACGAAAAAGGCTTCCTGGAAAAAGAGTTTGCAGCAGACGCGGTACACCTGAACGAAAAAGCATTACCGTTAAT
>Ga0187886_1002616_pt1 | contig 14234 bp, 10 predicted proteins | sample June2016WEW_20_1_FD_133001 | JGI IMG/M metagenome (GOLD analysis project Ga0187886, IMG submission 133001) | Peatland microbial communities from SPRUCE experiment site at the Marcell Experimental Forest, Minnesota, USA - June2016WEW_20_150 | ecosystem: Environmental > Terrestrial > Soil >... | reverse complement strand
GCGGAAATTGCGACAAAGTCATTTCCCTCCGGCGGCGTCGCCTGACCAAAATCATTGCAACCCCAACCAACCAATGACCCGTCTTTCTTCAAAGCGATGTTGTGCTCAAAACCGGCGGCGATGGCGGCAAAATTGTTTCCGGCAGGAGGCGAGGCCTGGCCGTATTCATTGCCTCCCCAGCCGACAAGAGAACCGTCGCGTTTGAGAACAATCGTATGATAACCGCCGGCCGATACGGCAGCGAGATTAGTTAACGATGATTGCGGAGTGGCTATTTCGCCCCAGCCGATTATAGAGCCGGCACGGGCGACTTCAATCACACTCAACCAAGTCAAGAGAGTGAGAATAACGGTTACGAACCGTTTCATTAAAGAAAACCTACTTCCTCTCTTACTCTCGCCACTTCTCTTGATTTGCGGGTTAGATTATATACCAATACCCTACTGAAATCAAGTGTTTTTTATGATTTTTCGAAAATTTTTTTTAAAGCTGATTTTTCTCAAAAAAACAGGGGGTAAAGCCCAATTATTATAAGTTTTCTTATTTGAAAGTTCAGTTTTTTTAATATAATCTACGCCGCCAAAGCTTCGCCCTCGTCTCGGCGAAGGCGCCAATAAATCCAAAGAAACAAACAAGGCGCCGAGCCGTAGCCGGGAAAGCAAAAAACAACGCTCTTTTACTATGGTAGGAGAAACCCAATGCCCAGACGCAAAGACGTTAAAAAGGTGATGATTATCGGTTCAGGCCCAATTATAATCGGACAGGCGTGCGAATTCGATTATTCAGGGACGCAGGCGTGCAAGGCGCTTCGCAAGCTCGGTTACAAAATCGTATTGGTCAACTCGAACCCGGCGACGATTATGACCGACCCGGGAATGGCAGATGTTACATATATCGAGCCATTGAACATCGAGACGCTGGCAAAAATCATCGAGGCGGAACGTCCCGACGCGATTTTGCCCAATCTCGGCGGACAGACGGGACTGAACCTGTCGTCGGCGCTTGCCAAAGAGGGCGTGCTGGACAAATTCAGCGTCAAGGTCATCGGCGTCAATATCGACGCGATTGAAAGAGGCGAGGACCGCGGCGTCTTCAAGGAAACGATGACCAAGCTGGGTATCGATATGCCCGAAAGCGAACTGGCATACAGCGTCGAGGAGGCGGAAAAAATCGCCGAATCATTAGGTTACCCTGTTATCATTCGGCCCGCATATACGATGGGCGGAACCGGCGGCGGGGCCGTGTATAATGTCGAGGAATTACGTGTTATCGCCGCCAGGGGCTTATCGGCCAGCTTGGTTCACCAGATACTTGTCGAAGAGGCGGTATTGGGCTGGGAGGAGCTGGAATTAGAGGTCGTCCGCGACAGCAAGGGGCAGAAAATAACCGTCTGCTTCATCGAGAACGTTGACCCGATGGGCGTGCATACGGGCGATTCCTACTGCACCGCGCCGATGCTGACAATCGACAAAAAACTGCAGAAACAGCTTCAGAAATACTCATACGATATCGTCGATGCAATCGAGGTCATAGGCGGAACAAATATACAGTTCGCGCATAATCCCAAAACCGGAAGAGTCGTGGTCATTGAAATCAACCCCCGCACGTCGCGGTCGTCGGCTCTTGCCTCAAAGGCGACTGGCTTTCCGATTGCTTTTGTGTCGTCGCTGCTGGCGGGAGGCCTGACACTCGACGAGATTCCCTACTGGCGAAAGGGAACGCTGGAAAAATATGAGCCCTGGGGTGATTACATAGTTGTTAAATTTTCAAGATGGGCGTTCGAGAAATTCAAGGGCATCGAGGACAAATTGGGCACGCAGATGCGGGCGGTCGGCGAGGTAATGAGTATCGGCAAAAATTACAAAGAGGCATTCCAGAAGTCGATTCGCTCGCTGGAAATCGGAAGGTACGGCCTGGGCTTCGCGAAGAATTTCAACAAGCTGTCGCTGGAAGAATTGCTCAGCAAGCTCACTCACCCGACCAGCGAACGCCAGTTTATTATGTATGAGGCACTTCGCAAGGGCGCCAAGGTCGATGCACTGTTCGAAAAGACAAAGATAAAGCACTGGTTCATCGAGCAAATGAAAGAGTTAGTCGAGCTTGAGGAGAAAATCTTAAAATACAAGGGCAAGCGGATTCCGGATAAGCTCCTGATTCAAGCCAAGAAAGACGGTTTCGCGGACCGATACTTAGCCAAACTGCTGGATGTTTCGGAAGAAGAGATTCGTAACCAGCGGACAGGGCTTGATATTGTGGAGCACTGGGACGCTGTGCCTGTAAGCGGAGTTAAAAACGCGGCTTATTACTACTCGACGTATAACGGCAAAGACAAGGTGCCGGTGAGTAAAAAACGCAAGATAATGGTTCTGGGCGGCGGACCCAATAGAATCGGGCAGGGAATTGAGTTCGATTACTGCTGCGTTCACGCGGCATTTACCCTGCGCGACGAGGGCTATGAGTCGATTATGGTCAACTGCAATCCTGAGACCGTATCGACCGACTATGATACTTCCGACAAGCTGTATTTTGAGCCATTGACCGTAGAGGACGTGCTGAGCATTTACGAAAAAGAAAAACCCGACGGCGTTATTGTGCAGTTCGGCGGGCAAACGCCTTTGAACATAGCAAGACAGCTTGCCAAAGCAGGCGTGAAGATAATCGGGACGTCACCTGACGCGATTGACCTGGCCGAGGACCGGGACCTGTTCCGCAATATGATGAAAAAGTTGAATATCCCGATGCCTGAGGCGGGGATGGCAAGCAATCTTAAAGAGGCGCTTGCGCTGGCGAAAAAAATCGGTTATCCCCTGATAGTCAGGCCGTCTTATGTGCTTGGCGGGCGAGGTATGGAAGTAGTTCACGACGAAGAAATGCTGCGTCATTACGTTGCGGCAGCGGTAGATGTTACTCCCGAAAGGCCAATACTTATCGATAAGTTCCTCGAAAACGCAATCGAGACCGAGGCAGACGCCATATCGGACGGAACAGACGCTTTTATACCGGCGATTATGGAGCATATCGAGCTTGCCGGGATTCACTCAGGCGACTCGGCGTGCGTGATACCGCCTGTGTCGATACCGAAAAAGCACCTGGATACGATAACCGAATACACGAAGAAAATCGCGATAAAGCTCAACGTCGTGGGCCTGATGAACATTCAGTATGCGATATGCAACGACAAGGTATATGTGCTGGAGGCAAATCCGCGGGCGTCGAGGACTGTGCCGATTGTGTCCAAAGTATGCGGACTTTCGATGGCAAGGGCAGCGACGCAGATTATGTTGGGCAAGAAACTCAAGGACCTGAAACTCAGGCACCGCAAAATTCCGCACTTCGGCATCAAGGAATCGGTATTCCCGTTCAATATGTTCCCTGAGGTTGACCCGATTCTGGGGCCTGAGATGCGTTCGACGGGCGAGGTATTAGGGCTGGCGGACTCGTTCGGCTTGGCGTATTACAAGTCGCAGGAGGCAACGCAATTACGCCTGCCGTCGCAGGGAACGGTTTTGATAACGGTGGCAGACCCGGATAAGAAATACATCGTTGGGCCGGCAAAAGAATTTGCCAAGCTCGGCTTCAAAATAAAGGCAACCGAAGGAACACATCGGCTGCTCGAACAAAGCGGAGTCAAATCAAACCTGGTTTTGAAAATGCACGAGGGCAGGCCTAACGTTATGGACAGCATCAAAAACGGTGAAATTCAGCTTATCGTTAATACACCCGCGGGAAAACTGGGTAAATACGACGACTCATACATTCGCAAGGCCGCGATAAAATACAAGATACCATATGTAACAACGACCGCCGCCGCGGCAGCAGCGACAAAAGGTATCGCCGCCTATCTGAAAAACCCCGGAACTGTAAAGTCGCTTCAGAATTATCATGCGGCGATAAAGTAGCCGGGAGGTATTGTTTCCGGAATTAGCCGTCGCAGGAATCGTGTTTGATTCAGCATGGAAGGTCTTTTGTAATTTTAAAAAATTAAACCTTTTCACAAAACGAATCTTGTGGTAATGTTATACAGACGAGAAGGAGCGACTATTGTTTGCAAAACAAGGAAATGTCGAACAAAAAGACGCGATAAACTAAAATGAGCGGAACGTTGAGAGATTTCGTTGTTATAGCGGATAACTGGGTGGAAGAGCCGGCATTGGCACAGGCCGGTCCCGTGCCGGAGCAGCTTCCTGACGAGAAAAAGGGCTCCCCGGAGGCGAATAATCACGATTTAAAGCTGCCTGATGAAATCGGAATCCTGGCCATACGCAACGCCGTAGTTTACCCTGGGACGGTCGCTCCTCTGGCGGTTGGCAGGGAGAAAAGCAAGGCGTTACTGACGGTAACAAGGCCCAACGAGACCGTCATCGGGATTTTGACGCAGCGCAAGGCCGACACAGATAAGCCGGGTTTTGCGGATTTATATAAAATCGGGACGGCGGCGACGGTGCTGAAGGTGCTTCGGGCGCCGCAGGGCTCGATGAGCGTTTTCGTTCACGGGATATTGCGGTTCGAGGTTATTGAGCCGGTTTCGACCGAGCCGTATTTGAAGGCGAAGGTGCGCCTGCTGAAATCGGAAACCAAGATGACCAAGCGGCTTGCGGCCTTAATGGTCAGCGTCAAGCAGACGGCCAATCGCGTGATTGCACTCAGCCCCAACGTCCCGGATGAGATTTCGTCTTTATTAGAGGAAATCGAGGACCCGTCGGCATTGTCGGATTACTTAGCGGCCAACGTCAGCTTGAAGACCGAGGAAAGGCAAAAGCTTTTAGAGGAGCTTGACCCCACAAAACGCTTAGAGCAGATTTCATTCGCCCTGGCCAATCAGTTAGAGGTGCTGGAATTAAGCCATAAGATACAGGGGCGGGTGCAGGAATCGGTTGAGAAAAATCAGCGGGAGTATTTCCTGCAGGAGCAGCTAAAGGCGATTCAGTCGGAATTGGGCAAGGACGACTCGCGTGTGGAGGAGATAAAGCAGCTTACCGAGAACATCAAAAAGGCGAAGATGCCCGAGAGGATGGAAGCCGAGGCGATGCGTGAGCTTGACCGATTGAGCAAAATGATGCCCGCTTCGCCGGAATACAGCGTAATCAGGACTTATCTTGATTTTGCCTGCGAATTGCCCTGGTCGATTGCGACGAAGGATAATATCGATATAAAGCGGGCGGAGGGGATTCTCAACCGCGACCACTACGATTTGAAGAAGGTCAAGAAAAGGATACTGGAATTTTTGGCGGTGCGCAAGCTCAACCCGACGGGTAAAAGCCCGATACTGTGTTTCATCGGCCCGCCGGGGGTTGGCAAGACCTCGCTGGGTAAGTCGATAGCGCGGGCGATGAGCAGAAAATTCATACGCATATCGCTGGGCGGGATACGCGACGAGGCGGACATTCGCGGGCATCGCAGGACGTATATCGGCGCGCTGCCAGGCAGAATCCTGCAGGAATTGCGCAAGGCAGGTGCGAAAAACCCCGTATTTATGCTGGATGAGCTGGATAAAATCGGCGCCGATTTCAGGGGCGACCCGGCAAGCGCGTTATTGGAGGTGCTTGACCCTGAGCAAAATAACAGTTTCACGGACCATTACTTAGACCAGCCGTTCGATTTGTCGAACGTGATGTTTATCGGCACAGCCAATTACGCAGAGCCGATACCGCCGGCGCTTCACGACCGGATGGAAATTATCGAATTGCCCGGTTATACCGAGACCGAGAAGCTGAAAATCGCGTCGAAATATCTTGTGCCGAGGCAATTGTCGGAGCACGGCCTGAAAAAGCAAATGCTCAATATCAAAAACGAGGCGATTGTCTCGATGATTCGCAGTTATACGCGAGAAGCGGGCGTGCGAAATCTGGAGAGGAACATCGCCGCGGTGTGCAGGGCGGTAGCGACGGAAATCGCCAAAAATAAAAAAAGACAGGCAAGTATCGGAGAAGCCGGCCTGGCGAAAATATTGGGGCCGACGCAATACGAATCGGAACTGGCGCTGCGTGCGGGGATACCGGGCGTGGCGACGGCCCTTGCCTATACGCCGGTGGGGGGCGAAATATTGTTTATCGAATCGGCGTCGATGCCCGGTAAGGGCGTTCTGCAATTGACCGGGCACATAGGCGACGTAATGAAGGAAAGCGCACAGGCGGCCTTTTCAATCGTCAAGGCAAACGCGGGCAAAATGGGAATCGACCCCAAGCAATTCAGCAAATACGATTATCACGTTCACGTGCCTGCCGGCGCCGTTCCAAAGGATGGGCCAAGCGCAGGCGTTGCGATGTTTACATCGCTTGCGAGTTTGCTTTTACACAAGCCGGTCAGGCCCGACGCGGCAATGACGGGCGAAATCACATTACGCGGGCTTGTCCTGCCAATAGGCGGATTGAAAGAGAAAATTTTAGCCGCCAAACAGGCGGGCATAAAAACCGTCATTTTGCCCGCCCGCAACAAAAAAGACCTGCCCGAAGTCCCGAGGGAAGCCAAAAAAGGCCTGACGTTCAAATTCGTCAAAAACACAAACGAGGTCCTGAAAATCGCCCTGAACAGCAAATGTTGAAACATAAGCCATCTTATGGCAGCTACGCTGCCCATTATGCTTAGACAAACCATTCTCATTCTCGAAGATGATTTAACCCGAATTGATCGATTCAAGTCGGTTTTGAGTCGTTTTGGCTCAGAATACGAAATGAAATTTTGGCGAAGCGCCAAAGAGATGACAAAGGAACTTGACGGTTGCATTCAGACAGCCACACTTATTTCGCTCGACCACGATTTAGCACCAATCGAACCCGGAGGCCAAGACCCCGGTGATGGTCTGGACGTGGCAAGGTTCCTTGCTTCGCACGAGCCGGCGTGCCCGGTAATCATACATCCAAGCAATGTGAGCCGTTCTGAAGCAATGGCAGGGGTGCTTGAATTGGAGGGTTGGGTGATTAAACGAGTCCCGCCTATCGGTGAAGATTGGATTGAAGTTGATTGGGTATCCGCTGCTAAAAAACTGATTTCAAAATAGGAACATTGCCGAACTAAGTTTTTTTTCTGTCGGCGGGTTTTTCAGCGGGCTGCTGAGGCATTGTCGGCTGGTTTGTATCTGCACGTCTTGTTTCGATGACGGCTATTATAATAACACCGAGGACTGTCGCCATCCCGATGACTACCAGTAAAATCATTCCCAAGTGGCTGCTTATGCTCATATTGCGTCTTGATTATCCTTCAGTTTCTATAATTTGCGTAATCTTCTGCTTTAATTCCGGCAGTTTATTTATCGCGACGTCCCAGACGATGGTGTAATCAACGCCGAAATAATCGTGGATTAACTTGTCTCTCATCCCGGCGATTCTCTTCCAGTCGATGTCGCTGTGCCTTGCTCTAAAATCGTCGGGGACTTTTCTCGCTGCTTCGCCGATTATCTCAATACTGCGCACAAATGAACGTTTTAGCGTCTGGTCGGAAAGAAATCGGGCTTTGTCCGTCGAGGAAATAACACCCTCGATATAGCTTATCTCGTCGAGTATATGGCGGAGATACTCAATTGGTGAGTGGGACATATTCGACTTCCCTGAGAACATAAGGCGATATATAGCTGCTTAACGACTCCCTTGTTACAAGCTCGACTCTCCGGCCGAATAAATCCTCGAGCATAAAACAGGTATCGATGAAATTATCGAAGGTCTTTTTATCAGGGTCGAATTCCACAAGCAGGTCGATATCGCTTTCCGGGCGGGCATGGTTTCTTACAAAAGAACCGAAAAGGCCTATTGAGCTGATGCCATACGAAAGCAGTTGTGCCCGCGATTTGCGGATACCATCTACAATCACATCTTTTGTCAGATTTCTGCTTATCATATAATCACCTGTTGACGCTAATTATAGCATTTGTGATTTTTATTACATCAATCATTTCCGCAATATCGTGGACGCGGAGAATTGATACGCCCGCGGAGGCGCATAGGGTAACGGCGGCGGCGGTTCCGAAAATGCGGTCGGCGGGGTCAGCTTTACCAGTCAGCGTGCCAATGAATTTTTTCCTGCTGGGGCCGACAAGGACGCGATAGCCGGTCTTAACGAACTTGTCGATATTGGCCAAGAGTTTGAGATTGTGCTCAAGCGTTTTGCCGAATCCGATACCTGGGTCAATAAAGATTCGCTCTTTTGGAATACCGAACCCCTCGGCCCGCTTTGCCCTTTCGAGCAGAAATTTCAAAACCTCCGCGACAACATTTTTATATTTCGGTTTTACCTGCATCGTTCGGGGCGTGCCCTGTATATGCATCAGGACAACGGGAACCTGCTTTTGGGCAGCTAACTGCGCCATTTGCTCATCGGCAAGGGCGGTGATGTCATTGAGCATCGTTGCCCCGGCATCTAAGGCGGCTTTGGCGACCTCATAATTAGTCGTATCGATACTGATACAGGTTTTAGTTTCTTTTGCGATTGATTCAATAACCGGTATTGCTCGTTTGATTTGCTCTTCTGCGGAGACAGGTTCAGCACCCGGCCTTGTGGATTCGGGGCCGACGTCGATGATCGCGGCACCGTCCTCGGCCATTTTAAGGCCCTGCTCGATTGCCTTATCGCGGTCGTAAAATTTACCGCCGTCGCTGAACGAGTCGGGCGTAACGTTGAGAACGCCTATTAAAAGACAGCCGGCGGAAAAATCCAGCTTGCCTGAGGGCCATTCGAGAATTTTTGAAAAATTATTACTCATTTCGTTTTGAAGCCGATGCCGTTGAGCATATCGGTAAGGTGTGGGGAAGGTTGTTTTAGTATTACGGTTGTATTTTGAAATTCACGGCGGACGGGGTAATTTTTGCGCAGGTCGTCGAAAAATTTCGCTCGTTTTTCCGGCTCAACCATCGCGATTTCGCGGGTATTGAAGTCGTCGCGGTTGATGGCATAAACCTGCCGGACTGTTTCGTTAAGCAGTGATTGCTCGTCAGTGTCAATTTTATCAATTGTTATTTGCGGGACTTTGGGCGGAGGCAGGAAGTCGGCGATTGTGTGTTTCGGCTCAACTTTGAAATACTTACGGGCGGCATTGTAAATCATAATCAGGCCGGCGATTTTGCCGTCTAAGGAATAGCCCGCGATATGGGGCGTTGAGATATCGACCAGCCGCAAAAGCTCGCAATCGATATTCGGTTCGTTTTCCCAGACGTCGAGGATAACCGCGGACAGTTTCTTTGATTTTATAGCGTCCTTTAGAGCGGCGGTATCGTGGACGCCGCCCCGGCAGGTATTGACGAACACGCAGCCGGTTTTTAGCGATTCGAAAAAAAATTCATCTGCCAAATGAAAGGTCTGGTCCCGTCCTTCGCGGGTCAGGGGCGTATGCAGCGTGATAAAATCGCAATCGAAAAGCTCATTGAGGGGCCTGTATTTCGGGTCGCCTGTTTGTCGGGCCAGCGGCGGGTCATTGAGCTTTACGGTCATACCGAGGGCGGCGCATTTTTTGGCGACCTTGCTGCCCACGTTACCGACGCCGACGACGCCGATTGACTTACCTGCCAGTGTAATTTTGTGTTTTTTCGCGACTGAAAGCAGCGCCGCGACGAGGTAATCGGCGACGGAATTCGAATTTGAGCCGGGGGCGGAGGCGAAACCGATACCGCGTTTATTGAGGTAATCGACAGCGACGTGCTCGAAGCCGATAGTGGCGGTGGCGACGAATTTGACATTGCTTTTGGCTAACAGTTTTTCGTTAACAGGCGTGATGCTGCGGACGAGCAGACAGTCAGCGTCGGCGGCGGTTTCAGGAGTGATTAATCTGCCTGGAAATGTCTGCACGTCGCCTAATGACGAGAAGCATTCCTTTACAAAAGGTATATTTTCATCGGCTACTATATTCATACAGCGTTTAGCGTTCAGCGGACAGCGTTCAGTGTTCACCAGAATCCGGCTATTTTAGCGGAGCAGTGGGGGCAGGTCGAGTCCTTTATTTTGTTGGAGGCGACGTTGTAGCCGACGCGTTCGATTAAAAGTTTGCCGCAATTGTAACAGCAGGTATTTTCCTGTTTTGAGCCGGGGACGTTGCCTAAATAGACGTATCGCAAACCCGCCTGTTTGCCGATTTCGTATGCCCTTTGCAATGATGCCGATGGCGTAGGGGGTGATTGCGTATATTTGTATTGGGGGTAGAACCGGCTGACGTGCCAGGGAAAATCGGGCCCCGCTTTTGTAACTAAAAACTCCGTCAGCCGTTTTAATTCCTCTTCGGAATCGTTCTCGTCGGGCAGCAGCAGCGTGGTCGTTTCAAGCCAGATGTTAGTGTGTTTGGCGATGTATTCGATTGTGTCGAGAACGGGTTGTAATCTTGCCTTGCACAATCGTCGGTAATAATCCTCACTGAACGCCTTCAAATCAACGTTGATTGCGTCAAGCCAGTCGGCGGCAAAATCAATCGCTTCTATGGTCTGATAGCCATTGCTTACAAAAACGTTTTTCAACCCCTTTTGCTTTGCAAGTTTCGCGCAATCGGCTGCCAATTCCATAAAAATCGTCGGCTCGGTGTAGGTATATGAAATGCTCTTGCAGCCATAACGAATCGCCGATTCGACGATTTGCCCAGGCGGGATTGCTTCTCCCTCAAACTCGCCTGTATCGACGATTGCCTGGCTGATTTGCCAGTTCTGGCAGAATTCGCAGCGGAAGTTGCAGCCCATCGTCGCTATTGAGAAACTACAGCTACCGGGGAGAAAGTGAAACAGGGGTTTTTTCTCGATGGGGTCGGGGTTGGCCGAGACAACCTTGTCGTAGGTTAGAGAATACAGGACGCCGTCGATATTCCTGCGAACGGCGCATCTGCCGGTTTTGCCTTCTGGTATCAGGCAGCGGTGCGCACACAGAAAGCACTGTGTCTTCTTGCCTTCCGCCGGCTCCCACAAGACAGCTCGTTTAAGCATACCTTGCCCGCTTCCGTCGGCCAAAGGCCGACTGAAGAAGATAGTTGAACAGTAGAGCAGTTGACCGCAGTTGAGTATTTACGTCTTCTTTACTGTTCAACTGTTCAAATACTCAACTGCTCTGTCGGCCAGAGGCCGACTACGCCCTGCCGATGCGTTTCAGATACGCCCTGGCCTTTTTCAGCCCCATTCGGGACGCTTTCTTTTTCACGGCGTCGAGCTTTCGCCCCACTTTTTGGGCGACCTTTGACGTCGGCGTCGTTGGAAACATACGCCTCAGTGCACTCAAATCCTGTGAGCTCCACCGACCTTTTGGTGTTCTTTTCTTTGCCATTTGTGTCCCCTTTCAAAGTTTGTCCGTTTTAACGAATTCTCGCCTGCGACGAATAAAGTTGTCCCTTACATTGTGAATATGTCTCCTACAAGAGACAATCTACGTCTGTTGGTTACTACTGTCAAGCTTTTTTAAGGTTTATAGAAAAATAAAAATAACGGCCCCGAACTATGTTTGGTTCAGGATTACGGCTTAAAATCAGGGGTTGAATTGGGGGAGAGCCAAGTGGATAATGTCCGGCATTGCTATGAGACGCCAGATACAAAATTACGCGGCAGCCGTGTTAGGGCTTGTGCTTTTCGGCATAGCCCTTTTTATCATTCACAGCAAGCTCGGAAAGTATCATTATCGTGATATCGTCGAGCAGCTCTCATTATTGCCGAAAGAGCACCTTCTTGCGGCGATGCTTTTAGCCGCCCTGGATTACCTGGTCCTTACGGCTTATGACTGGTTAGCTCTGCGATATATAAAGCACCCGATTAAATACAGCCAGACGGCGCTCGCCTCATTTTTGGGATACGCCTTCAGTCATAATATGACCTTCCTGGGGGGGTCGGCGGTGCGCTACAGGATTTACTCGACCTTCGGAATATCGGCAGGCAACGTCGCGACCCTCGTTGCGTTTTGCGCAACGACCTTCTGGCTCGGTTTTTTGATGGTAGGGTCGGGCGTATTTTTGTTCTCGTCGGAGCGAATGCCTGAGGCGCTGGAGTTGCCGTTTGTTACAGTTCGGCCCGTAGGAGCAATCTTCCTGATTATTGTTACCGCTTACGTAACGCTTGCGATTGTAAAGCGGGCGCCTATACGAATAGGCCGATGGAAATTCGAAATACCGTCGCCGGAACTGGCCTGGAAACAGTTGCTTGTATCGTCGGTTGACTGGTTTCTGGCCGGGTCTGTCCTGTATGTGCTTTTGCCCGACAACCCCTCGGCTTCGGGCGGCCAACTCGGATTTTTCGGTTTTATGCCGATTTTTCTGCTGGCGCAGTTTGTCGGGCTGGTAAGTTATGTTCCGGGCGGCCTTGGCGTATTTGAGACGGCTATGATTTTACTGTTGTCGCCGTTTTATGAGTCATCGGTGATTATCAGCTCGCTGTTGGTTTATCGGGTCGTTTATTACTGGGTTCCGTTTGGTTTCGCGTCGATGCTTCTGGCGGGGCTTGAGTTTTTGTTTACCCGCCACCTGATAACCCGCATCGCTTCCGGTTTCGGAAAGGCGCTTGCCATTGTTATGCCGAACGTTTTGGCGATAACGACGTTCGTCGCCGGAGTGGTTCTGCTGGTTTCAGGAGCTCTGCCGGCGTCAAGGAGCCGTATGGAATGGCTTTGGGATTTACTGCCGGCGCCGGCGATTGAGTTTTCACATTTCCTCGGCTCACTGGTAGGCGTGATGCTCCTGATACTGGCAAGGGCGATTCAGCGAAAGGTTGACGCGGCGTATCATTTGGCGGTTGCGTTATTGATGGCGGGCGTCGTTTTGTCGCTGCTGAAGGGACTTGATTACGAGGAGGCGATTATTTTGCTGGTTATGCTTTTGATTCTGCTGCCCTGCAAATCGAGTTTTTACCGCAAGAGTCCCATTTTCGCGGGCCGGCTGACCTCCAGCTGGATTTTGCTGGCCATCGTGGCCGTGCTCTGCTCCCTATGGTTAGGAATTTTTACATACAAACATATTGAATATCGCAATGATTTGTGGTGGCAATTCGCTCTTCACGCCAACGCCCCGAGATTTTTACGGGCTTCTGCCGCGGCGGTGAGCGTCCTGCTCATTTTCGTTTTTATAAAGCTGCTGCGCGGGTCAACTTATCCGCGGGAAACCACTTTAGACGACAGCGCCGACGACGTGAGCAGAATCGTAGCGCAATCGAGGAAGACCACCGCGCATCTGGCGCTATTGGGCGACAAACGGTTCATTTTTAATGATAGTCGAAACGCATTTATTATGTTCGCCGTCGAGGGCCGAAGCTGGATCGCGATGGGAGACCCCGTCGGGCCCGAAGAAACGTGGGATGATTTGCTTTGGCGGTTCCGTGAGCTTTGCGATGAATACGATGCGTGGCCTGTGTTCTATCAGATTGACCAGGACAACCTGCCTTTGTATCTGCAGTTCGGGTTGAAATTTTTGAAACTGGGTGAAGAGGCGAAAGTTGACTTGCAGTCGTTTAGCTTGGAAGGCGGTCAGCGCAAGGGGATACGTTATTCGCATAATAAGCTCGCAAGCGAGGGATATACGTTTGAAATCATCCCCGCCAAAGACCTCGACGCGGAAATGGCAACATTCGAGGAAATTTCCGCTAACTGGCTCGAATCGAAGCGGACGAGGGAAAAGAGGTTTTCGTTAGGGTATTTCGACCCGCAATATATCAGACGGACGCCCGCGGCGGTTGTCAGGGTCAAGGGCCGGCCAGTCGCCTTTGCCAACGTCCTGCAGGGTGCGGAAAAAGACGAGCTGTCGGTTGACCTGATGAGGCATCTGCCCTCGGCGGAAAGCGGCATTATGGATTACCTTTTCGCCGAGCTGATGCTGTGGGGACAAAAAGAGGGGTTCAAATGGTTCAATCTCGGAATGGCCCCGCTGTCGGGACTGCAGGAGGGGGCGTTATCGCCTTTATGGAACAGGACGGGGGCTTTTTTATTCCGCTACGGCGAACACTTCTATAATTTTCAGGGCCTGCGTCATTACAAGGAAAAATTCTCGCCCGTTTGGGAACCGAAATTTCTGGCAGCGCCGGGCGGACTGGTTATGCCTCGCGTCCTGACAAACGTCGCCTCGCTGATTTCCGGCGGCCACGCAGGCATCGTAAAAAAATAAAGTAAATATCAAAAAGTACCCCGAGAAATTCAAAGAATTTCCGGGACCAAGTCCTCGGAATCTTTCAGATTCCAAAGGGAAAAGCAAAAATGTTGAAGGGGACAAAATTAAATCACTCTTTTTCCACATTTTTGATATTTGCTTTTTGCTATTTGATTTTTATTTCCGCGTCGGGGCCGCGGATGTAATTGGGGACGAGGGT
>Ga0187886_1002615_pt1 | contig 14234 bp, 14 predicted proteins | sample June2016WEW_20_1_FD_133001 | JGI IMG/M metagenome (GOLD analysis project Ga0187886, IMG submission 133001) | Peatland microbial communities from SPRUCE experiment site at the Marcell Experimental Forest, Minnesota, USA - June2016WEW_20_150 | ecosystem: Environmental > Terrestrial > Soil >... | reverse complement strand
CCCTGGCTTATCATTGTCCGGGAAAATCACAACCTTGGCGCCAAGAAAATATTTGGTGAACTCATCCCGCCAGCCTTCAGCGCTGCCGCTTGTCGTGGCGGCCAGGTCTAACGCAGTCGCATTGTCGGCATCCTTCTCGCCCTCGAAATACATAATAGTCTTACCGTCTTTGTTGGCTTGGATGGTCTCAGGCAGTTTGTAGAGCACGGGGTCGATGCCTTCGAGGTTGTTGATCCAACCACCTTTTCCATCCGGCCGGCGCTGCGCGAAGCTTTTGGGTTCATAACGCACTTTCTGATGATGAAGATTGCTGGCCTCATCTCGGTAATCGTAAAGCTTAACGATCTTCCGGTTCATTGCCCGCACCCCCGCAGCGCCCGGAGTATGTCCGCGGCATTGCAGCCAGCGAAGCAATAGACCAGCGCCACGCCATTCTTCCCGGGGCTAATGTGCAGACTTCGCCGGCCATGAGCCTTGCCATCATCATGTGCCGGACAAAATGCCATAACACCGCCCCGGTGGTCAGGGATAGGGTCTCGTAGACGTGACACAATTTCTTGATAGCTGAATCCATTTCGAGTACAATGTGAGTAAGAAATCATATTCTCCAGCTTTTCCTTTCCGCCTCCGGGTCGCATCCGGCGGCAATTTTATTTATGAGCATAAAATCCCCTCATTTTTCTTTCGCTCGGTGTCGTCTCCCTGCGTCGGTTTCCCGCCGTGTGCCCTTCTCAGCCCCTCGGCCCGGCCCTCTTATCCTGAGGAAGTGGCTCCCTGGTATCGGGAGATGTATATTGCTTTGTCAAGAAAGCTAAGCTGCCCGGTCAAGTGACAGGGTTTTTGTTTTTATTGCTGGCCCGCAGCTTTTGCCAGAAACCGATCAACTTCAGTCACAGGAACCAACCACTTTTTACCCACGCGCAACGCTTTTACTTCGCCCGATTGAACCAATCCGTATGCAACCGTTTTTCCAACATTAAGTGTTTTTTGAAGTTGCGCCACCGTTATTGCCCGAGGCTCCATTGCTTCATCTCCTTTGCTTCGTTGTTGTACTTATTATCATGGTTTGCTATAATATCATCAAATGGTATAAGTCCCACATGCCTTATGTCACCGCCTTATTAGGGCGCGTATATTCTACTTCTGTCATGCTGAAAAAGGGGGGTTAAGGATGTTCTCTTTAACGATCCAGGCTAATAGGCAAGAAATAGAGGAGGTTTTTTCGATTGGTGATCCCCTGGAGCAAATGGGGACGCTGAAACTTTTGGGGGTTACGAATATCCTGCTACAATTGAATAGAAGTACCATTCAAGACATACGATCCGCCCTGCCTGATCTGGGAATAATGCCAAGGAAACGAGATATCCACTATCTTGTGCCAAAGGAATTGAACCTGTTGGCAGACCCCCTTGCAGTGTCATACACAGAAGAGGAAAAACAGTCGTTTGCTGAAAGAGAGGAGCAAAGGCTTGATTCTATCGCAGGTTATATGCTTAAGCCGTTGCAAGGCCTCCCCCTGGAGAAAGAGATCGATCTTCTGAGAAGCGCCATCGAGGTCTGGCTGGTGCCGGTAAAGCCAAAGAACTCTTGGGAAAAAAGAAAGACCCCTCTGGAGCGATTTCAGGCATGGGCCGATGGAGTCTCTATAGCAGAGCAGGAAATACTTTTAAACTATCCGGTATATCAGGCCGAAGATATCGCCAATTTTGCTCGACAGCAGCGAGGAGAACAGATTTTGCAATATGCCAAGCCGATCAATAACCCACAGTTGCATAAAGATTTCCTGCTGCATAAGGTCATGGAAACGCGGAGAGATCAGATTACGGTAAGATTCGGGCCAACTTCTATTTTAGAAGAGAAGATCTACAAACAAAGAAATAGCGGCAAGAGAAAACCAGGCTTTCATAGCCGCCCCATTCCTTCAGAGTTCTTCAGCGCTCTAGATAGTATCATACCCCTGGCCTGGGCAGAGATATATTACTGCATACGCCAGGAGTTTCACGCCAGCATATGCCCCATCTGCGGTAAGGCCTTTTCATTGATCAGACTCAACCCGGGGACGCAGCAAATATACTGTTCAGTAATATGTGGCAAGGAAGCAAGCAGGAGGCAGTTGGAAGAGAAGAGGCGCCTGGCCAGGCTCACCCCTGGAGACAGTCATTGACCACCATACTTTAGATCCGTTGACCATCAACACCCTAAAATGCTTGCAATACTTGACTTTTTGTTTATGATCTAAAAATGCCTCAAAAGCTGAACGATATCACAAATATATCACAAGGACATAAAATTATTGCCTGATACATGAAGGTAAGACATGGTACACACTAATCAATAAATCCAGCTACAGCAAGGACTATAGGGTATGTTATAATCTTTAAAAATACGCTAAAATACTACTTTCACTCACTCCAAATCCGTTGGTTGCGGGTTCAATCCCTGCCTCCCCTGCCAGAGAATATAATGAAGGCAAGGCTTCCAGAGTTCGGGAGGCCTTGCCGTTTTGTTTGTCTGAGCAAAAAGTTTACAAAAAGGTCACACGAGAATTTATAAATCATTTTTCTGCTCGATACAGTCGGTCGCTTCCTTAACCCGTCCCTGCCTCTCCCTGTTGATACTTTTCCTTAGCGCTAATTAGCTGGCGCACAACTTTCCTAGCATGCGTATGCTATCATGCGCTCAATTAGCCGATGTTCACGCATCAATGGGCCGATGGGTTTCATGATCTACCTCCATATTTCCCTTTTAAACGGTGCTTCCCTGGCGAAACGTCCATTCATATTACTCGGCTTATTTGCGTCCCGTTTTGGGGCTTTTTGAGCGGGCTATGTTAAAGCAACGCCCCCAATTCGTCCACTGTCATGCCGGCCTGGTCAAGTACGCTTTTCAAAGTCTTGGGCTTTATGATTTCACCTGCATGTAGAGGGATTGTGACGAGATCGGCGCCTGGTTTATATAGATGATAGTGAGACCCGGTTATCCGTACGACATCAAACCCTGCTCGTCTCAAAGCTGCAAGCAATTCCTTTCCTGTCAACCTCGCCAACCTGTTCATGAGACATTTACCTGTACTTCAGCGAAATGGACATCTCCCTCAGGAACCGGCTTACCAATGAGTTTCAGGGCTTCGATATGGCCCTCTATCGCTTCTTGAGCACGCTCCAACGATTCTTTATACGTATCTCCTTGGGTAATGCATCCCGGCAGAGCAGGGACTGTTACCGTATATCCGCCGCCGTCCTCATTCCATTCCAGAATCACCTTAAACCATTTTTGCATGGTTATTTTCATCTCCTTCCCCTGGCACATAGACCAGCAGATCTCCGGGTTGGCAGTCCAGTGTTTTGCAGAGGCGATCAACAATCTCCAGGGAGACATATTCAGTTGTGTTTAGCTTGGCCATGGTCGCGCCAGAGATTCCTGCCATCTCCATAATCTGATTCTTTTTAAGCCCTCGATCAATTAATAGCTTTTGAAAAGGTTTATAGCTTATCATTGTTATCCTCCCTTATGGCTAATCTATCTATGATAATACAAAATTATGTGGTAGCTGTCAAAATTAATTTTAAGAAAGCATTGCTATTATATTATGATATGCTATAAATATATTTGATAAGACAAAGTTAAATAGGCAATGTCTAAAGTAGTCGATTATGATGATTAAGAAATCCATCAAGCAAACCCGGGTTTCACCCGCCCAGGCCACCCCGGAGCCCTGCCTCGACTGCTTCAATACCGGACATGGCCACCTACAACTTCTGCATGTTCTGCCGGTACCCGAAACTCATCCCCAAACCGGCGATCGAGCCCCGGGGGATCGGCTGCACCCGTTGCATCAACTTCAACTACGAGCGTGGCTGACAGAGGCAAAAGTAAAACCCCAGACCGAGGTCCGGGGATTAAAAAGGAGAATATAGAGGGGGCTTCAATTAATGTAACACCACAACCTTAAGCAAAGCTGAAAACAAGGTTAAGATTACATAAAAAAAGACTTTGCACTTCAATTTGAAAGGACATGCCATAATTAAGCCCCGGTGACCCGGGGCTTAATTATTGATTATTGACTAATTGATTCCGAGAATCAGCAGAATCAGGATCAGGAAGAGGGTGAAAGCAAACATTGGGAACCATGGTCCGATCCCAGTTCCCACTCCAGTACCAGCGCCCATTCTAATTCCTCCCATCGTAAAATTGATAAGTTCACCTCAGAAGGTTACTACATAAATATGATAATTTAACCAGATTGGTTACTTGTATTAGAAAAGAAAACCCGAAGCAGATGGTCTTGGCAAAATCAGATTACCAGAAATATGCATTGCTGCCGTCAGTTCAAACATCCGACCGGCTTGTCAAGAACATATGTTTGTAATATAATATACCAAACATCTGTTTGGTGGTGGCAGGACATGGAGCGGGCGATTCTGCTGGCGGATATGAACTCCTTTTTTGCAAGTGTGCACCAGGCTCTGGACCCGAAGCTACGGGGAAAACCCGTAGTGGTGATCGGGGACCCGGAGCAGCGGCGCGGGATCGTTCTATCTGCAAGCTACGAGGCTAAAAGAATGGGTGTCAAGACCGGCATGATCCTGAGAGATGCCCGGCAGCTCTGCCCCCGCGGCTTTTTCATCAAATCCCAGTACCACCTCTACGTCAGCTTCTCCAGCCGGTTTTTGCGCATTATGCGGGATTTCACCCCGCTGGTGGAGCCCTTCTCCATTGACGAGGCCTTCCTGGACGTCACCGGCAGCCAGAAGCTCTTCGGTTCCCCGGTGGCCATCGCCCGGCAGTTGAAGCAGCGCATTCGCCAGGAAATCGGTCTGAGCTGCAGTGTGGGGGTGGCGCCCAACAAGCTGTTGGCCAAGATGGGCGCCGATCTGCAAAAGCCCGACGGGTTGACGGTGATCCGGCGCCAGGATGTTCCCTCCATCCTCTGGCCGTTGCCGGTCCGGGAATTGTTCGGGATTGGCCCCCGGTACGAACAGCACCTGCGCAGACTGAATATTTTCACCATCGGAGACCTGGCCCGGTATCCGGTGAAGATCCTGAAACGCAAGTTCGGAGTAAGCGGGGAGATCCTGTGGCTTAGCGCCAACGGTACTGATTCCAGCCCGGTTGAGCCGGGGAGCCTGGACCGGGTCAAGAGCATGGGCCACCAGATCACCCTGCCCCGGGACTGCAAGGGAGACCATCTCAAGGCAGTGATTTTAGAGCTGGCCGACCTGGTGGCCTATCGTGTCCGCAGTGAGGGCTACATAGGCAAGACTGCCGTTCTGTGCCTGAAGGACCCGGCTTTCTTCTGGCTGTCCCGGATGCAGACCCTTCCGGAATACACCAATCTGGGCTCAGAGATCGCCAAGGCCTCCCTGAACCTTCTGGCAGAGCATTGGTTCCCCAACTGGCCGGTACGGATGGTGGGAGTGACCTTGACCAATCTCGTCCCCCACCGGATCGAACAGCCGGCCCTGTTCGGAGACAGGGAAAAATCGAGCAGGATAGAACAGGCCTGCGACCTGGTGCGTAACCGGTTTGGCAGGAAAACTGTTTTTCGGGCGTCTTCCCTGATCGAAGGGGGGTTGGAGCATGCGCGGTAACAAGCTCTGGGAGGGCCACCGGATCGTACTGCCGGAGATGCGTGAGAAAGCAGTGCACCGGTGCCGGGAGTGCCGGTTTCTGGTAGCGATCGTGGGACAGGAGGAGACTCGCTCCGGATGCGTTGCCGGCATCGCCGGCTTTGGCGAACTGCAGCGGCGGGTGCCGGAGCAGATCCCGCTGCGGGAACTGCTGCATCTGGCCGGTAGGAACGGCCTGCAGGATGTTTTAACCAGGGGAAACCCGGATACCCAGGCCTGTGGACGGTTTCAGCCACGCCTAAAAAAGAGCGTCAAAAAGCCGTAGCCCTTGTTCTGCTACGGCTGCTCTGCTGTTGAGGAGGAAGCCCTGCTTATTTCTCTCTTTCCTTTTCCAATTCTGCCTTACGTTTTTCGATGATCTCCTCGGCCAACCTAGTGGGCACTTCATCATACTGGGCAAACTCCATCTTAAAATAGCCGCGCCCCTGGGTGATCGATTTCAGAACGATGGCGTAGTCCGCCAGTTCAGACAGCGGCGCCGTCGCTCTGATTACCTGGACGCCGCCCTCCCGGGATTCCATCCCCAGAATCCGGCCGCGCCTGCTGTTGAAGTCTCCCATGATGTCACCCATAAACTGCTCCGGAACCGTCACCTCAACGTTCATCACCGGCTCTAGCAGGGCCGGGCTCGCCTTCTCCATGCCGTTCCGGAAGCTTAGGACGGCCGCCAGCTTGAAGGCCAGTTCTGAGGAGTCCACCGGGTGGAAGGAGCCGTCATACAGGGTTACCTTGATCCCGGTAACCGGATAGCCTGCCAGCACCCCTTCGCTCAAGGCCTCCCGGACGCCTTTCTCTACTGCCGGGTAGTACTGCCTGGGCACGGCCCCACCAAAGACTTTCTCTGCAAATTCAAATTCACCATCAGGGAGGGGTTCCAGGGTCATCCAGACGTGGCCGTACTGGCCGCGGCCGCCGGTCTGCTTCTTGTGCTTGCCTTCCGACTGCACCGTGGACCTAATGGTCTCACGGTAAGGAACTTTCGGTTTCTTCGAGGTTACCTCCACGCCAAATTTCTGTTGGAGACGCTCGAGCACGATCTCCAGGTGGGTGTCCCCTATCCCGGTGAGAATCGTCTCCTTGGTCTCTGGGTTCTTGGAGAGCCTGATAGTCGGGTCGGCCTCCACCAGTTTGGCCATGGCGCTGCCGAGTTTATCCTCGTCCCCCTTGCTCTTGGGTTCAATGGCAAAAGACAGGGTAGGCTTGGGAAAATCGATACCGGGCAAGATGACCGGCTTGTCCTTGCGGCACAAGGTATCGCCGGTAGCAGCCTCCTGGAGTTTACCCACCGTAGCCAGATCCCCGGGCCTGACTTCAGTAACGTTGTCCTGCTGCTTGCCGCGCATGACGAACAGTTGCCCGACCTTTTCTTCCCTTTCCTTGTTGGCGTCGTATACCAGGCTGTCTGATTTCAGAATGCCCCCAAAGACCCGGAAAAAGCTCAGCTTGCCCACGTACGGGTCCGCCGTAGTCTTGTAAACCAGTGCCGCTAACGGTTCCTGCTGCAGGTTCACCCCTTCTTCAGCCAGATCGGCCGGCGATGGCACCACCTTGATGATGAAGTCAAGCAGGTGCCTGATGCCGATATTGTTCAGAGATGACCCGCAGAGCACGGGAACCACGGTCTGGGACTGAAAACCTTTTTTTAATCCGGCAAAGATCTCCTCGCCGGTCAGGGTTTGACCGTCCAGGTAGCGCATCAGCAGTTCGTCGTCACCCTCGGCCGCCGCCTCCATCAGGCTCTGTTGCGCCTCTTGAGCCGCACCGGCAAGATCCCCGGGTATCTCCTGTTCCTGGTACGATCCGTCCTTGGGGTTGTATTTGTAGGCCTTCATCGCTAACAGATCAACAACGCCGGAGAACTGCGCCTCTGAACCGATCGGCAGTTCAATGGGCACGGCGTTGCACTTCAAGATATCTTTAATCTGCTGAATTACCCGGTCAAAGTTGGCGTTTTCCCGGTCCATTTTATTGATAAAGATCATTTTTGGCAGCTTCGCCCGATTGGCTTCCTGCCACCCGATCTCCGTCTGCACCTGTACGCCGGCGACGGCTTCAATAACTGTCATCACAGCGTCTACCACTCGTAAAGCACCCTTGACCTCGCTGAAAAAATCAGCGTATCCTGGAGTGTCCAGGATATTTATCTTATACTCCTTCCATTCGCAAGGAGCTGTAGTTGTGCTGACTGATATCTTTCTCTTGATCTCCTCTGGGAGGTAGTCAGTAGTGGCATTGCCCTCATCCACCCGGCCCAGGCGGGTAGTATGGCCGGCGTTGAACAGCATCGCCTCTACCAGTGACGTCTTTCCTGCGCCTCCATGTCCGATAATGGCCAGGTTGCGCAAGTGGTCTGTTTCATAGACTTTCAAAGCAGCTTTCCCTCCTCCTGAATTGTCCATAACGCGGAAAACACGCCACACAGGACGATTTATTGCAAAAAGCCGGAATTACACTGCATAATTATATTATAAATTACCAATGAAGTCAAAAACAACTGCTATCCGCCTCAAGGCGTTGATGGTTCTGCACAGATTATGGAAACATTCCCCCGATCTGATCTTATCTTTCATATTCGCAACATGACAGGACTTAACATTCATAACATCAGAACCGTCCCCATGTTATGATCTTCCTGTATGAAAAACTGCCGGCGGCCGCAAACTAGATACAGGTGCGCAAAGGGAGGTTCCTATGGGGCGCAAAAACGGTGGCTTGATGTCTGAAGCGCTCAAGTACGAACTGGCTAGGGAGATGGGAGTGCTCGATACGGTGCAACGAGAGGGCTGGGGAAACGTACCCTCCCGTCAGTGTGGTTCACTGGTAAGCCTCGCCATTAACAGAGCCGAACGCAGTCTCCAGACAGAGAACCGGTAACGCACATTAAACCGGCGCACCAAACCGGGGGAGGTAATCCCCCGGTTTTCCTTGTCGCCATGCCCTTCAAATCCGGGGTTAACATTCCTTTTTTACCTGGTAGAGCTTGTGTTCATCCTCTTTCAGGTATAAAGCGCCCACCGGGCAGATCTTGACGCAGGCCTCGCACTGGGTGCATATGGAGTCTGCCAGGAGCCCATCTTCAAAGGTGGCCACTTTCCTGTCAATCCCTCTTCTGATAAAGCCGATCGCCCCTACTTTAACCTGTTCCTGATCAGCCCAGATACAGCGCCCGCAGAGCACGCACTTGCTGGAGTCATAGCAAAAAGCGCTGGGGCTCTCATCGATCTGCACTTCCTTGACGAGCGAGCGCAACCGGTTGAGCTTCAGCTTCAGGCCGCGTTCCTTGGCAATCTTCTGCAGCTCGCAGCACTTATTCTTGGCGCACTTGGCACAGTGCAGGCGATGATTGGACAATAACAGCTCGAATCCGGTCCTTACCAGGCGATCGACCCTGGGGGTGCGCGTCCTGACAACCATCCCCTCGCTCACCATCTGGGTACAGGAAGTGACCGGGTTGGGCAGGCCCTCGATCTCCACGAAACAGAGACGGCAACTGGCTATTGTACGTCCTGCCTTCCGGAGATCGCACAGGTGCGGGATATAGATCCCGTTATCCAAAGCCGCCCACAGCAGCCTCTCCCCTTTTTTGGCCTCCACCTGCTTATCGTCAATGGTCAGGGTTATTGGCTTGCTCAACCTCGCTCCCCCTCTCCTCTGCCGGTTCTTCAGGCACCGGTGGCGACAGCTTCACCACCGCCTTATACTGCGGTGGACAGGCGACCATGCAACTGTTGCACTTGACGCACTTGTCCGGATAGATCCCTTTCAGCATATCCGGGCGGGTGTAGATCGCTTCCACCGGGCAGCTGCCGATACAGACATTACAGAGTTTACTGCATAGCTCAGGTTCTATGTGGTAGCTGATCAGGCTCTTGCACATCAAGGCCGGACAGCGCCCCTCCCGGATGTGCGCCTCATATTCAGTCCGGAAGTAGCGAATGGTGGTCAGCACCGGGTTAGGGGATGTCTTGCCCAAGCCACAGAGTGATCCTATCTTGATGTCCTCGGCCAGGTCCCGGAGCAGTTCAATATCCTGTTCCCGGCCCCGTCCCTCGGTGATCTCTGTCAGAATATCGAGCATCTGCTTCGTTCCCAGGCGGCAGAAGGTACACTTGCCGCAGGATTCCTTTTGGGTGAAGTCCAGGAAGAAGCGGGCGATCTCCACCATGCAGTCCCCTTCGTCAAGCACCACCATACCGCCCGAACCCATCATTGCCCCGGCCTGTTGCAGTGAATCAAAATCGATCGTCAGGTCAAGGGATGATTCCGGCAGGCAACCGCCGGAGGGGCCCCCGATCTGCACCGCCTTGAACTTCTTCTCGTCCTTGATGCCATTACCCACATCATAGATCAGATTGCGCAAGGTAGTGCCCATGGGCACCTCTGCCAGGCCGGTGCTGACCACCTTGCCGGCCAGCGCAAACACTGCGGTTCCCGGGCTGTTGGGCGTACCGATACTCTTGAACCAGGAGGCCCCGTTTCTGATAATATGGGGTATGTAGGACAGGGTTTTGACGTTGTTGATGACGGTTGGCTTGCCGTGCAGCCCTGCAGTAGCCGGGTAAGGCGGACGGTGATTGGGAATGCCCGCATGCCCCTCGATCGAGGTGATCAGGGCAGTCTCTTCACCACATACAAAAGCGCCCGACCCCTGGAAAAGCCTGATCTCCAAATTGAATCCACTGCCCAGAATGTTCTGTCCAAGCAACCTCCTGACTGTTGACTGTTCCAGAGCAGTTTTCAGCCGTTTGATAGCCAGCGGATATTCGGCCCGGACATAGACATAACACTGCTCCGCTCCCACCGCATAGGCGGCAATGGCCAGGCCCTCCAACAACTGATGCGGATTGGATTCCAACAGCGCCCGGTCCATAAAAGCCCCGGGATCGCCCTCATCGGCATTGCAGATCACATATTTGGGGGAGCCGGGAGCATTTTTGCAGGTCTCCCACTTGATACCGGTAGGAAATCCAGCACCGCCCCGTCCCCGCAGCTTGGATGACTTGATCTCTTCAATTATCCAAGCGGGATCACCAGACAGGGCTTTAGCCAGGGCGCCGTAACCATCCCTTACCAGGTAATGATCGATATCCTCGGGATCGATCACGCCGCAATCGGCCAGGAGGACCCTCTTTTCGTAAATCCCCCGCGGGTAGTCGGCAAAGGTCGGAAAGAAGTCATTGGGCTCCAACGCCGCCATGGCAAACTCGTAACAGGGATCGTCGTTGACCAGATAATCGTTGACCAGGCGGCGCGCCTTGCCCTCATCAAGCGAACCGTAACAGAGCGGCGGGAAACCCGTTTTAAAGATAACTGCCAGCGGCTCTACATAGCAATGCCCCATACACCCGGTCTCTCGCAAAACAACATCCAACTGCTGTTTGGCGATCTCATCCTGAAAGGCAGCGAGCACGCTCAGGGCTCCCGCCGCCCGGCCACAGGTAGCGGTCCCTAGCAGAATCACCGGTTTCTCCTTCAGGATCTCGGTATTTTGCTGAGCTTCTGCCCTCAAGAGCTGGTATGCCTGTTCGACTGCCGGACTGGCGCTATTCATGGCTCCCGCCCTTCTTCCTGTTTTTCTTGCCTCTCTTCTTGCTGCTTTTCTATGTCAAATGTCAATAGAATACCGTCCACCCGAATCGGGGATACCCTAGCCTCCACCTTGTCATCGACAACCACTACGGGCGCCAGTGCACAGCAACCGACGCAGGCAACCCGTTCCAGGCTGTATTCCCGGTCCGGGGTGGTTTCCCCCTCCAGAATGGATAAACGCCGTTCGAAGCATTCCAGGATGATGTGCCCTCCCATCATGTGACAGGCCGTGCCCATGCATACCTTGATCTGGTGTTTACCTGGCGGATTGAGGCGGAACTGGTTATAGAAAGTACCCACCCCGAAAACCTCTACTGCAGGCAGTTGCAGTGCTTCGGCAACCTGCCGCATGGCCAAGCTGGGCAGATAACCCAAATTGTCCTGAACTCCCTGGAGAATCGGAATTAGGCTTGCACGCTCGATTCCCAGGCCCTGTAGCACAGTCCCGACCGCGGCGCGGATCAACTCCTTCTCATCCTCACTCGGATCCATCGCTCACCATCCCTCCCCTCTTAAAGCCCGTAGAACCTTAAAACATCCTTATATCAGCAGACATTTAAAAGAATCTAGTAAAATCTTCGTCATTTCGTCTCTCTTTCCTGCTTAACGGGGGCAGCCGTATTGTTACTTCGTAAGAATTCCTGTACAGCGATCAGATTTTCCTTATTCTTTGCCAGCATCTGGAGAGTTTTAGAAACGTAGTCCTCTTGATAGTGGTCTGCATCCAGTAAAAACAGGGCCCGCGCCCAATCCAGGCCGGATTCAGCGCCCGGAATCGGATGATGTCCGGCATCCCGGGCCCTGGCGACCGCTAGGGCCATCTCTTCCCGCAGTTCATCCAAAACCCCGGGTATTTTTATCTTGATGATCGAGGCCTCCTGTTCGATGCCGGGAAAATTCAGGTATAAAAAGATGCAGCGCCTGCGTAGAGCTTCTGATAGCTCTCTCTCCCCATTACTGGTGATGATCACGACAGGCTTTTGTTCGGCCTTAATCGTACCGATCTCCGGCACCGAAACCTGAAAGTCAGACAGCACTTCCAGCAGAAACGCTTCAAAATCCGGGTCTGACCGGTCAATTTCATCGATCAGCAGCACCACCGGTTCCGTTGCGGTAATGGCTTGTAGCAGCGGGCGTTGTAGGATATTGGACAAGGTAAACAACTCATTCTCCAGAATAGCCGCGTGAGCAGCCAGGTGAATCTTGACTAGCTGCCGTTGCAGGTTCCAGTCATAGAGCGCCTTGCTCTCATCCAAACCCTCATGGCACTGCAGTCTGATCAGCCTGGCTGCCAGGATCTTGCTCAATACCTTGGCCAGATCGGTCTTCCCCACACCTGGCGGTCCGCAGACCAGCAGCGGTTTTTCCAGCCGCAATGCCAAATAGAGGACGTTCAAGTCCTCTTCAGCGATCACGAACCCGGCGGCTTCAAAACTCTGGCGCAGCTTTTCCATCTCTACCTGCATAACCGTCAGCCCCTAGCAGAGGATTACTTCTTTGGTGCAGTGACAAAGTGTAATATCCCGAAGCAGACAGCAAAAAGCAGAATGAATGCAAAAACAGAAACGACAAAGGCTGTCCTGATAAAGGCATCCACTATGGAAACAGCAAAACTCAAAGAGAAGGGCAGGATCAGATCGCGCCACTTAAATATCCCTTGGCGCAATTTTGAGAAATTTAAAACCAGGAAAAGAACCAGGGTCAGGGTCAGAATCTTATATAGAAATATCTACGGTTCCCCCTCAAAGTCCAAGGGCATCTCCTTGAGCAGTTTCAGGACCCGGTAGTTGGTGAGATCCACGTGGATGGGAGTGATGGAGATCATATTTTTTCTGATCGCTGCTACATCTGTCTCCACCTCGTCCTCCAGGTCCACGCTTTCCCCTCCCAACCAGTAATACTTGCGACCCCGGGGATCGGTCCTGACCTCGAAAGAGTTGAGATATTTTCTCGACCCCAGTCTGGTAATCTCCACGCCCCGGATTTCCACAGCTGGCAGCGAGGGAACGTTGATATTGAGCAGCGTGTCTGTGCAGATATGGGATTGCAGCACCTTGGGAATCAGGTTTTTGGTAAAGACCGCGGCATACCGGTAGTCTGGATGATCATACTCGGTCACCGATACGGCGAGTGCCGGAAAACCTAAAATGATCCCCTCGAGGGCGCCGGACACAGTTCCTGAATAGAGCACATCGATTGCCAGGTTAGGCCCCCGGTTGATGCCGGCAATAACTAGGTCGGGCTTTTCTTCCAGTAAACAGTTCACCGCCAGTTTGACGCAGTCAGCCGGGGTGCCGTCGACTGACCAGGCCCGTCCCTCGAACATGCTCAGGTGTTCCGCCCGCAGCGGCCTGTCTACGGTGATGCTATGGCCGGTGGCGCTCCTTTCGCGATCCGGCGCCACCACGGTTACTTCAGCGATCTCGCTCAGTACAGACCATAGTGCGGCGAGTCCCGCTGCATGAATACTGTCATCATTGGTCAGCAAGAGTTTCAAGGGAACACCTCTCTCCTGCAAATGTACATTAGCAGCCTGAACTGGTATTATGCAAAAAAAGCGCCTGAAAAAGGCGCTTTTTCATATCTCCATGTCCGGCTAATCAATCCCGTTTTCCCCTGATCAGGGAGAACGCCTCAGCCCTGGTGGCCTCGTTGCTCTTGAAAACACCGCGCACTGCCGATGTCAAGGTCTTAGAACCGGCTTTCTTGATGCCGCGCATGGTCATACACATATGCTCCGCCTCAATCACCACGATCACTCCCAAAGGGTCAAGGGCATCCATGATCGAATCGGCGATCTGCGAGGTCATCCGCTCCTGAAGCTGGGGTCTCTTGGCAAACCCTTCAACCACCCGGGCCAGCTTGCTGAGGCCGGTGATCTTGCCCTGGCGCGGAATATAGGCGACGTGAGCAATTCCATAAAAGGGCAAAAAATGATGCTCGCAGATGGAGTAGACAGGTATGTCCTTCACCAACACCATTTCATCATGATTCTCGGTGAAGGTAACGTTTAAT
>Ga0187886_1002614_pt1 | contig 14240 bp, 9 predicted proteins | sample June2016WEW_20_1_FD_133001 | JGI IMG/M metagenome (GOLD analysis project Ga0187886, IMG submission 133001) | Peatland microbial communities from SPRUCE experiment site at the Marcell Experimental Forest, Minnesota, USA - June2016WEW_20_150 | ecosystem: Environmental > Terrestrial > Soil >... | reverse complement strand
GTCCAAAAGAACCTGGAGCCCAATCGGCTTATCCCCGTTTCGCGTTTCATCGAATCGGAGACGCTGACTCTCGATGCAATGCGGAACAGAATCGAGGGCCTCTCCAGCAAGGTGCTGGACCGTCTCGTTGTAAGCGCGTCGCCGGAGCTGTATGCAGTGATGCGTGGTGCGGCGCTGGAGGGTGAACTCTTCTCACGGCTGAAATCGACCCTGGAACCCGTCGAGCTCCAGACGGTCGTGGAGTTCAATAGGGCAGCCCGCTTCCTGAAGAACCAGATCACGGATCGCGATATCAAGCCTGATCGAAGATCACGGAACATGCCCAGGGAAGGCCTTCGCTGCAGCGATCTCCTGTTCGAGACACTGAGCTTCGGGGATTGTGATTCTGTTCTGGCCCTTGGTTTCCCCGAGTGTCATTTCACCAAGATCGTCGCGAGTCTATTCATCTCTTACATTCTCAATCCGGACTACGCTCTTGCCGAATGCCATCGAATGTTGAAGCCGGGCGGTACCCTGCTCGTCTCCTCCATGAAACCGGACAGCGATATCTCCATTATGTTCACGAACTACATTCGAAAAGTGCAGAACGACGAGGGGGGAGTAGACGGCGCCCGGGCCATGTTGAATGAGGCCGCCAGCCTGTTCGAGCTGGAAGAGGATGGTTTTTTCAGATTCTACACCTCGGAAGAGCTGAAAGACCTGCTTTCTGACGCTGGATTCGTCGAGATCACGGTGATTCCTTCCATGGGAAACCCTCCTCAAGCGCATATCGCAATTGCAAAAAAAAGATTGACATTATCTTAGATTCTTCTATAATAGTCGTTACTTCAATTTACTCTAATACAAGAGGAATCTATGATTGGTATACAAAAGGCTATCGACGCTACCCTGCACGATTGGGGTGATGAGCCAACTTTTCTTCAAGTGAGCCAGGCTTGCGGAATCACGTCCACCACGTCCATGGAGTTCTCCCAGCAGATAATCGAGACCGCGAGACAGCTCTACGCCTGGGGGATTCGGGAAAAGTACCTGGTTCCGATATTGCTCGGCAACTCTACCGACTTCATCACAATCTTCCTGTCCTTGCTCCGTATCGGCGCCATCCCAGTGCTGGCGAAGCTTGACTATCGAACCTTGGAGCTCGATGAAATATTCAGCAATGCTCAGCCTCAAGCCATCATCGCCGAAAAGGAGCACCTGCGGTTCCTGAAGCCCTACCTCCAGAACACAATTGTCATTACGCGCGCAGAGAACCAATTCTCCCTGGCGCAATCCGCCGAGGAGTTGAGGCCTCGGGAGGACATCCCCGACGATATTGCGTCGATCAACTACACCTATCGTGGTTATGGATACCCGCTGGGCGCCATGATATCGCATGCCCAGTATCTTCACGGCGCCAGGGTGCTGCAGGATGGACTCCAGGGATCAGCGGGAGAAAAGATGCTTATCATACTCCCGATGGCGCATATCTTCACGATGGTGGGATGCATCCTCGTCCCCCTGCTCTACCGGATGACAAGTGTCATCGTCGATACAATGCACCCGCGGCTCCTCTTTCAGTACATTCGCGATCTTCGCATCGAGCACGTCACCTCCGTCCCGGAGATCTACGAGCTGCTCTATCGGCTGCGCGACCCCTCGGTCGACCTTTCGTCGCTGAAGGTTTTTGTATCGGGAGGCAGCATCCTGACCCCGGACAGCTATGCGAATCTCAAGAGAGCATTTTCAATCGACCTGCTCCACGGATACGGCCTCACGGAGTTCACTCCTGTCAGCCGCAATATGCGACATGAGGCCCGGCCGGGAACCGTCGGCCCCCTCTGTGACCAGGTAGAGTGCCGCATCGACGCATCGACTCCTGACGGAGCTGGCGAGATACTGATCAAGACTCCGCACGAGACGGGCGTTTACTACCGCAGACCGCGCGAGTCAGGCGAAGCGCACCGCGACGGCTGGTTCAGAACCGGGGACATGGGCCGCATCGATCAAGGCCATCTCGTGTTCGTGAAAGAGCTTAAGAATACTCGCAAGATCAATGGCAATCTCGTAGACATGGAAGAGATCTCCCACGCGATACGGTTGGACAAGGACGTGGCAGAGGTGCAGGTGGAGTGGGAGAATAACTCGCTGTTCGCACACCTCGCGTTGAGCCAGCATATCGACTTCGATGAGAAGACGAAACGGCTGAAGTCCTCTCTGCGGGAGATTCTGGCGGAGTACAAGGTTCCCAAGCGATTCAGCGTGCTTTCATAAGGGGCCCCGGCCCGAGGAGGAAATGCCGAAAATGGGTGATCTGCAAGAAAACCGGAACGTGGAGCTCTTCAAGAACGACATCAAACAGATCGTATCAAGGATCTCGCGTATCGATGTGGAAGAGCTAGATGATCGTCTTTTGATTCGCGAAGAGTTGGGAATCGACAGCCTGATGGCCATGGAGATCATCGCCACCTGCGAGAAACTTCTGAAGCTGAAGATCGACGAAACCTTATTCGCCGACATACAAACGGTCGGGGACTTTTTCGATTTGCTTATCATGTTATCCAGGAGGAAAGTTGCGTGATTCAAGGCTGCGCATACTCCTGGTTTCTCCAAAAGGGGATTTTCTTTGCCGGTCGGCGGAGTTCGCAGATTTCATGCGAAACTCGCGCGACATGCGGACCATCCTGCACTTCTGGAGCGGAATCGGAGTCGCGCTGCCTACACTCGCCGCCCTGACCCCGTCAGCATTCGAAGTCGAGATTGTTGACGAGAACATGGAGTCGATAGACTTTGGTTTTCCCTGTGACATAGTGGGCATCACCGCGATGACACAACAGGCCACGCGCGCCTATGAAATCGCGGACGAGTTTCGAAAAAGAGGACGTCATGTCGTTCTTGGTGGGATCCACGCGACGGCGCTTCCTGAGGAAGCGAAGCAGCATGCGGATACAGTCATTGTCGGCGAGGCGGAAATTGTCTGGCCCATTTTCCTACGGGACTTTCGGGCTGGAACGACACGCTCTTTCTATGATCAGGGTGGGCTTCCAGCTGTAGATATGACTCGAATTCCTCTACCCCGCTATGAATTGCTCGCAAAATATCGATACCCTGTCGTGTACGTTCAGGCAACGCGCGGGTGTCCGCACGATTGCGAGTTCTGCGTTGCGTCCAACATCTATGGGAAGAGATACAAGCACAAGACCGTCCAGCAGGTCGTCAACGAGGTAACGGAAGCGAAAAAACTTTGGAAATACGCTCAAATCGGGTTCGCTGACGACAATATGTTCGTCGATCACACGTATTCGCGGGAGCTTGTCGGAAGACTGAAAGAGCTGAAAATCGCATGGTTCGCCATCTGTGACATCGCTGTCGCTCAAGATGAACCGTTTCTTAGGGAACTCCACGAGAGCGGCTGTAGAACCCTCCTCATCGGCTTCGAAAGTGTGTCCAAGACCAGTCTTCACGGAATGAACCGAGACGGGTGGAAAGAGAAAAGATTCGATCGCTACCCGGAGTACATTCAAAGAATTCAAGGCCACGGCATCGGGGTCTATGGCTCCTTCATACTCGGACTGGATGATGATGGACCCGAATCAGTCGATGCGACCATCAAGTTTGTCAATGACAACATTCTCCTGGGAACGCAGATAACTCTTCTCACTCCATTCCCGGGAAGTCGCCTTCGCGCCCGCCTCGAAAGCGAGCGCCGGATCGTGCACAACGATTGGAAGTGGTACACCGTCTGGAATTCAGTGATCCGGCATCCCCGTTTCACGCCGGAGGAGCTTGAACGAGGCCTTCTGAGAGCGTACGAAGGGGTGTATAATCCAGAAAGCAATACGCGGCGGGCTCAATATTTCCGGAAAGTGTGCGAGAATATCGTAGAAAGGTTATAATGAGCTCAGGGAGTCTGGCAATCTCAAGCGATTTAAGCTCGTTGCGCGCCGGATTCCAGGCGGAAACCAAAGACAAAGCGATCCGAGACACAAGGCTCACCGCGATCGTTGGAAGTGTCCTCTACCTTCTTTTTTGCATACTCGACTATTTCGCATATCCGCATTTGTTTCTTGTTTTTCTCCTGATCCGGATCGTTGTCGTGCTCGGCAACGTGCTGATCCTTCTCCTGATGTGGACAAAAACAGGAATGAAGCATCCCCTGCTGTTCGGGATGCTGGAGTACCTGTTGCATGGTTCGGGAATCATTTTGATGGTTCATCTTTCGGGTGGACATATCAGCGCGTACTATGCGGGTGTCAACCTGGTCTTGATGGCATTCATCTCCATCCTCCCGCTAGACGCGAGAAGGACAGCATTCATCTGCTCGATTCTTTACGCGATGTACATCGTTTCGATCCTCTCCTTGCAGAGGATCGATCACTTCGACGTATTCCTGAACAACAACTTCTTTCTCCTGGCCACGATCGTTCTTGTGGTCCTCAGCTCGCACCTCGCCACTCAGATGCGATTTCGCGAGTTCAGCGCGCGATTCAATCTGGCCCGTGCCAATGAGGAGCTGAAGAAGCTCGACGTCCTGAAGTCCCAATTCTTCGCCAACGTGAGCCACGAGGTCCGCACACCGCTCACCTCCATTCTGTCTCCGATCCAGAGCCTGTACCAGGGAGACCTCGGGCCTCTGGATCCCGAGCATCAGCGGCTCATTGGCCAGGTCTACCGCAACGCCCTGAAGCTTCTCGACATGATCAACCAGATGCTGGATTTCTCGAAGTTCGAAGCCCGCAAGATGCAGCTCCGTCTCAGGCACCTCGATATCGACGAGCTGGCTCGAGACATTGTGACGACGTTTCAAGACGTCACGGAGCGCAAGGGCTTGAAGCTCCGCTACGTGACCGAAGGAGAGCTGCGGCCCGCTTATCTCGATGGGGAGAAGCTGGAACGGATTCTTACCAATCTCATTCGAAACGCCATAAAGTTCACGGAGAGCGGGTCCATCACGGTCCGGGCCGGCGCCTCTGCCGGGAATCGATGGATCGAAGTGAGAGATACCGGCATCGGCATTCCCTCGCAACATCTGGCGAACATCTTCAACAGGTTCCAGCAGGTCGATTCTTCGAGCACCCGAAGATATGAAGGCACGGGGCTGGGGCTTACCATAGTCAAAGAGTCGGTGGAGCTGATGCAGGGCAGCATAGACGTTCAGAGCGAGGAGAGAAGGGGCACGACGTTCCGCGTCGAGTTGCCCGGAAACCTGGACCAGCTTGCTCCGGATGCCTTTATCGAAAGACGCAAGGATCCGGAGCGCCGACTGCCCGTCGAAGAGTTCGATGGAGATGACAGGAGGAAAAATCCGCGGCGGGAATCGGATCTGGCGCGAATTACCGCCGATGACCTTGCGCTGATCGAGAGAGACCAGATCAGCCGCGGGGCGGGGGAAGGCCATTTCGCCGTACACCCCGCGAACGGCCACGCTGATCGTATCCTGCTGGTGGAAGACAATGTCGACCTCCGGGTCTACATAAGCAAGATGCTCTCCCGTTTCGGGCATGAAGTGGCAACAGCGATCGACGGATTGGACGGCTGGGAGCATGTGCAGACAGACCTTCCCGACCTCGTGGTCTCCGATGTGATGATGCCCCGCATGGATGGGTACGAGCTTGTGGGCCGCATCAAATCCACCGACAAGACCCGCCATATTCCGGTGATACTGATTACGGCGAAGCCCGAGCTAGAGTCGAAGCTGGAAGGGCTGCAAAAGGGTGCAGACGATTATCTGCCCAAGCCCGTCAATATTCGCGAGCTGGACGCCCGCATCAAGAACCTCCTCGTGACGCGAAACCTCCAGCAGGCGCTGGCACGGGAAGCCGAGCTGGGCGCGAGAATGGAAGAGCTTAGCATGAGTTTTTCACAATCGCTTGAGATCCGGGACTTCAACACCGCGGGGCATTCGCGAGACGTCCTGAACCTGGGCACCATTATCGCGGAGGGCATCGGCATCCCCATCGACCGCATGCTGAAGGATTCGCTCCTGCTGCACGACATCGGCAAGCTGGGCATTCCCGACCGGATCCTCCTCAAAGAATCGCCGCTGAGCGCGGAAGAGTGGAAGATCATGAAAACGCACCCCGAGCTCGGGGCGAGCCTGCTGGCGCACTTCGAATCCTATCGGGAGATCAGCGCCATCATTCTTGCGCACCAGGAACATTTGAACGGCTCGGGCTATCCCAAAGGATTGAAGGGCGAAGAAATTCCCCTGTTCGCCCGGATCATCGCGATCGCAGATGCCTACCACGCGATGACCAGCAACCGCCCCTATCGAAAGGCTCTTCCGGCGAGCAAGGCGGTGAATGAGCTTCGGCGCAATCGCGGCACGCAGTTCGACGCCGCGCTCGTCGATGCCTTCATAAAAGGTCTCCTGCAGCGCAACATCATTTCAGCGGTTGAGCTGTGAACGGGGATTTCAACACCCTGCTATCGCTTCAGCGCCCTTTCGATTTCGAGCTTGTTGAAGCCGACGATGATTTTTCCGTTCACGTCTATCACGGGAACACCCATCTGCCCGGATTTGCGGACCATCTCCTCGGCCTTTCTCTGGTCCGACGCGACGTTGTACTCGGTGAAGGAAACGTGCTGCGTGCGGAAGAACTCCTTTGCCACCTTGCAGTATCCGCAGCTGGGGGTCGTGTAGATTGTCACTGCCATGCATTGCTCCGATCGAGGAAATATATATAAATATTACTATATAGGATGTTGACCGTCAAGCTCCACGATGCCCTACTGGAATTTCTGCCGCTGGTCGTCGAAGAGCTTCGACAGCTTCTCCTGGATCTTGTTCAGCTGCCCCTCGGTATCGATCCCGAAGTCCCTGAGGACCGGGGTGTGGACCTGCTCGAACCCGACGCGTTCGCGCTCGATGTCGCAGATCGTGTTGGCGAGGTACACGCAGTACACGATGTCGCGCGAGCCGGCAGGCGCCTGGAGGGGCTCGTGGTGGAAGCGGATTGCCGTGACGAGCTGGTCGGGGAAGTTCCATTTCTTGGCGATGAGGGCCCCGACCTCCGCATGGTTCAGGCCGACGGTGAAGTTCTCCAGCATCCGCGACGGGATGCCCTTGTCCTTGCAGATCTTCGTGATCCTGTCCAGAAGATCGGGGTGCAGAGAGGCGATGACGATCTGGCCCAGGTCGTGAAGGATGCCGCCGACGTACACGTCGTCCAGCAGCTCCTTCTTCTTCTTGAAACTCTTGGCGATGTAGTAGGCGTAGAACGCGCATCGGTAGGAGTGCTGCCAGAGAGAGCGCATCTCGCTGTACTTCTCCCCCATCACCTTCTGAGTGCCGTAGGAATAGAGGAGGTTGCGCACCCCCTTGGTGCCGACGAGCTTCACCGCCTCCACGATGTTGTCCACGCGCTTGGGCAGCATGAACTGCGCGGAGTTCACCAGCTTCAGGAGGTCGGCGGTCATCGAGGGGTCGACGCTGATTTCCCGGGCGATATCGGTGATTTCCGAGTTGGGGTCGGCGATGAGCCTCTGGAGGTTCACGATGTTGTCGGGGAACTGCGGGAGCGTGTCGATCTCCTTGACGATGCTCTGCGTGAGGGTGTCCAGCTGTTCCAGGTGGATCTCGGAGAAGGGGATGGTGAGGGTGGCCACCGTCTCCCCCTCCTCGCTGTCGATGCCAAAACAATCCTCGCTGAGGCCGATCTTCTTCATCATCAGCACGAGGATCACGATGCCCAGCCCCGCTCCCTCGGTGCTGTCCAGCACGGTCGCGAAAGCCTCTTCCAGGGAGCTGAAAGCGCGGGACCGCGCGAGGCGGTCGAAGACCCTCATCTGCTCCTTGCGCGAGATCTCGACGTTGTTGCGCACCATGATGCTGAGCGCCGGGCCCTTGGTCTGGAAAATGACCTTGATGTACATCCCCAGCTCTTTCTGCTTTTGTAAATAGTACTGGATGTTGTCGAAGGTGTCCTGTTTGAAGTTCTTCATCCCGATCTCGTATTCCCTGTCGTTGTTGAGATCGAGACCCTTCTCGAGGAAATAGACGCGCTTGGTGTTCGCCTTCTTCGCGTTCACCGCCAGCTCGCGCAGGCAGTACGAGAGGGGCTCCTTCAGCTTTTCCTGCCCGAGCTCGGTCAGGAAGCTCTCCAGTACCCTGTCGAGGTAGATTTCTGTCTCGTGGGGAAGCGTGTATGTCTTGAAGGTCAGAGGGACCGCGTTGTGGGCGGCTCTTTTTATCTGGGCGAGGTCGATTTCATTGGACATGTGTCCCCCGTCTCCGTATTCGTTGCACTGTATAGGGTAGTTGAACACCAGTGTGGTGTCAAGGCGACGACGTACCCACTGGAGTTCCTGCCACGGGCGCTGCTCGGGGAAAACGCGCGGTCGCTTTTTGGTTTCTAGAATCCCGTTCCTGTCGTATAATCCCAATTATGAAGGGTGAAAGCGCGGGATGAAGAAAATAAGGGTCGCCAACGGGGTGTTCTGGGTGGAGATCCCCGAAGCGGACCTGCGGATTCTCTGCGGATGCCCCGCGGACGCCGTCAAGCACCTCATCAAGCGCGGATTGATCGCCCAGGCCGAGAAGGCGGGTGTCAGGTACGAAACGGGCCCGAATGCCATCCTGCTCTCGGACACACCTATCCAGAAGGGAAGCTTCGCCAATCTCGCGGAGTTCCCCCTCCTGCAGATGTTCTACCGGCAGGGACTGCTCATCCCCGGCCACCCGAACAATACCGGACGCAGGCCGCTTCTCATCGGGCTCGGCGACCAGGTCCGCTCCCAGGGCGAGTACGTGTACCGTGGCAATTACGGGCTCGTCTCGATCTCGGAACTCGAGGCATGCGGCGTGCCGCCTGCCGATGCGCACGAAATGATGGAAATCAAGAAGTGGTTCAGCTTCGGCACCATCCGCGCGACGTCAGATCTTCTGGAGATTCGTCCCCTCGATGCGGATGCCGTGGATCTTGCTCCGGGCTGCATCGTGCACCGCAAGGGGTTCAATCGCTACGAGTTCATCGCCTCGGGCAGGTCGGTGGAAGTCGATCTCACCCTCGGTCCAGGGGAAGAGTTCGAGCCGGCATACACGCTCCCTCTCCGCAGTGCGCACCGGGAGGCTTTTTCGGTCATCCATGTTGGAGAAGGGGACGGGTGGGACATGACCCGGCCCTGCATGGGAAGCATTGTGTGCGGCGGCGGGCAGTTCTATCTGGTGGACGCCGGCCCGCATATCACGCGGTCCCTCGATGCCCTTGGCATCGGTCCGGCTGAGGTCGAGGGCATATTCCACACGCATTCACACGACGACCATTTTGCGGGTCTCACCTCTCTGGTGCGGACCGACCGGAGGTTGAAGTACTACGCGGTGCCCTACGTGCGCGCCAGCGTGCAGAAGAAGCTCGCCGCGCTGATGCGGATCGATGAAGAGCGCTTCTCCCGGTTCTTCGACGTCCACGACCTCGTTCCCGGCGCATGGAACCGGATCGGCCCGCTGGAAGTAAGGCCGGTGTACTCGCCTCACCCGGTCGACACGACGGTGTTCTTCTTCCGCGCGGGCACGGGCGCCGACAGCCGCACCTACGCCCACCTTGCCGACATCGCCTCGTTCGACGTCCTCTCGAAGCTCGCCGCCTCCGATGCGCGTCCGGCCGCTCTCTCGGAAGCCAGCCGCATCGGCATCCTGCATGAGCTGACCAGCCAGGTGGACTTGAAAAAGATCGACGTGGGCGGAGGCCTCATCCACGGCAACGCAGCGGATTTTCTCGCCGACCGGTCCAGCAGGATCCTTCTCAGCCACGGAGTGCCCGAGTCACCGGGCGATCACTCGGCACGCGTCACGACCGTGGCCTTCGGAGAATCAGACGTGCTCATCTCGGGGGGAGCGCAGGAGTATTTCGAGCGCACCGCCCTCTCGTGCCTTGTCTCCATGTTCCCCCGGTGTCCCCGGGCCGAGATCGACGCTCTCGCTCGCTGCCCGACCGTGGAGATCGCCGCAGGGGACTCCGTGTATTCCCCGGGGACGCCCGATCACGACGTGCGCTTGATCGTCGCCGGCGTGGCCGAGGAGATCGATCCGGCTGCCGGCAAGACGCACCGGCTGGGCGTCGGCGCGCTTGCCGGAGAGCATTCCGGAAAGGGCACGCCGGCCGCCTCCCCTCCCTGCCGCGCAAGAAGCGCCGTGACGGTCGTGTCCATCCCCGCGCGCACGTATCGGGAATTCCTTTCTCGAAACGGCGGCGCGGAGGCCCGCCGTGAACCCACGAAATTCCACGACGTGCTCTCGATCTGTCCTGCCTTCTCGGGCATCGCGACCGCGAGCGTGCTGAACAGGATCGCCGCGGCCATGGAGGAACGGCGCCTTCTCCGAGGTTCCGTCGCTCCCGCGGAGCCCGGGCCGACCCTCATGGTACTGGCCACGGGCGAGCTGGACATCGCGGTAGGCTCGCAGCTCATCGAGGCTCTCCGGCCCGGGGGCTTCTGGGGGGAGGAGCGGATCGTCAGCGCCGCGCCCAGCCTCAGCATCGCAGAGGCGGTGACCGACTGCACGTATCTCGTCGTGCCCTCGGAGATCCTGGCGGACATCCCGATCGTGCAATGGGAGCTGCGGGAAGCCTTTGAGAGGAGGCTGCGCAGCTTCCGGGCGGGCTTCCGTTTCGAGTGGTCGGAGTCCTTCCGCGTGAACGTGTCGATGCTCGACGATCAGCACCGCACCCTCTTCTCGCTCGTGAACGCGCTTTCCCAGGCCATCGGGCACACCGGGATTTTCGCGGGGCACGACCAGGAAAAGCGCGATGTCCAGGAGTTTTTCCGCTCGCATTTCGCGGACGAGGAAGCGCTGATGAAGGCGCACGCCTACCCGCGCTTCGAGATGCAGCAGAGGGCGCACCTCGCGCTGCTGGACCAGCTGGAAAGGCTGGTAAACGCCCCGGAACGCCGTGCACGTCCTCGGCCCGAGACGGCCGTCGACTACCTGAAGGACTGGCTGATCGAGCACACACTGCTGGAGGATCTGCAGTACAAGGATTTCTTCGCCGAGCGAGGAGTTCGCTGAGCTGGCTAGCTCAGGCTCTTCACGAAGATGCGGGATTTCCGCTGGAGGTTGTAGCTCAGCCGCTTCTTCTCGGGGAGGGCAGCCGGGTCGGCCTCGATGAACCCCAGCTTCTGGAACCAGTCGGCAGTCTGGGTCGTGAGAACAAAGACCGAGGACAGGCCTCGCCGCCGCGCCCGTTCGCAGAGGTAGTCGACGAGCTTCGGCCCCACGCCCAGGTGCAGGAAGTGCTCGTCCACGGCGATGCCGGCGATCTCTCCAACCTTCTCCGGGAACTCGTGAAGGGCCGCGCAGGCGTGCACCGAATCGTCGACCTCGAAGACGATGAAATCCTGCAGAATGCCTTCGAGCTGTGATTCGGTGCGGGGCAGGAGAATGCCCCGGTCCACGAGTGGCCTCATCATGCGCAGCACGTCCGATATATCGTTCATCGTCATGGCCCGGATCCCGCCGTAGCGGTTGGAATACACCATCGTGCCGGACCCGAGGTTGGAGAATGTTTCCTTGAGAATCACCCCTTCACTGCGCCCGTCGAGGATATGCACCCGTTCCACGCCGCCGGCGCAGGCCCGGCGCGCACGCTGGAGCAGCTCGAGGTCCGCCTCCCGCCCGGGGTTGGCGGCGAAGAAAGCGTCGAGGTCCGGGAGGCTGAAGTTGGCGAGCCCTCCTCCGGGGGCAATGGGGATGGTCTCGGGTACTGCGAAGGCCTCCGCGGAAAATCCCGCACGCGCGGTGAGAAAGATCAGCTTCTCCGCCGCGAGGCTCGTGGCCACGACGACGGCGAGCTCGTTGGAGGAGATGTTGTACGGCGTTCCGACCGAGCTCCACCCAATGCAGGGGAAAATGGGCACCACCCCGTCGTCAAGCACCTTGCGCACGGTGTCAACCCGGACGCTCTCCACGAGTCCCGCGCTCTGGTAGTCGACCCCCTCGATGACGCCGATGCCGCGCGCGCGAACCCAGTTGCCGATGACCGCCGTCATCCCGTTCGCGGAGAGCATGGTCATGACCCGGTTGGAGACGTCGAAGGCCGCCATCTTGATGAAGGGGATGGCTTCCTCGCTGGTGACCCGCACTCCGTTGATGACGGTGTACGGCACCTCGTACCTCCGAAGGACCTCGTCAATCCGTTCCTTGGCGCTGGGCACCAGGGCGACCCTGATCCCCGCTTCGTGCAGGAGGGAGAGATCCTTCACGACGACGGCAAACAGCGGATCGTCCAGCACAGTGTTATCGATGCGCACCACGAAGGTGGTGCCGCGGAACTGTTTGAGATAGCTGAAGACCTCGCGGATGGTTTCGACGCGGTCACGGTACTCCGTGACATTCGGGTGTTCGCGCGGGTGTTCCTGCTCCATGTCCGGAGCGTACCCGTGCCGGCCCGGGTCGTCAATGCACAGGCGACCCGGCACCTCCCGGGAGAAGCCGGGGCGCTCTCTTTCCCCGATGGGCCGCCTCTGCTATTCTCCGTGCATGAAGGCCCTGTTCATCGGAGGTACTGGATTGATAAGCTCGGCGGTGTCGCGTCTCGCCGTCGAGCGCGGCATCGAGCTCTCTCTGCTGAATCGAGGACAGCGCGGGGAGTTTTTTCCCCGCGGCGCAAAGCAGATCGTCGCCGACCACCGGGATCAGAAAGCGGTGCGAGAGGCGCTCCGCGGTCAGACGTTCGACGTCGTGGCGGACTGGATTGCGTACACGCCCGATCAGGCCGCGGCTGACATTGCCCTCTTTTCCGGCCGCACGGAACAGTTCATTTTCATCAGCTCGGCAAGCGCGTACCAGAAGCCGGCGACGCACTATCTCATCACCGAGTCCACGCCCCTGGCGAATCCCTACTGGCAATACAGCCGCGACAAGATCGCCTGCGAGGAATTGCTGATGCGGGAGTACAGGGAGAAGGGTTTCCCCGTCACGATCGTGCGCCCGACCCTCACGTACGGAATCACTCAGATCCCGGCGGCCGTGGGAAGCTGGAACCACCCCTGGACCCTGGTCGATCGAATGCGCAAGGGCCGCAAGATCATCGTCCCGGGCGACGGCACTTCCCTGTGGACCATGACGCACAATTCCGATCTCGCAAAAGGCTTCGTCGGGCTCATGGGGAACATCCACGCGATCGGCCACGCCTTTCACATCACCTCCGACGAAGTGCTGACATGGAACCAGATCTACGGGCTCATCGGTGCGGCGGCAGGGGCGCAGCCGGACATCGTGCACGTCGCCTCGGATTTCATCGCCGCGTTCAACCCGGAGGATCTCGGGAACCTGGTCGGTGACAAGGCCCAGTGCGGCATCTTCGACAACACGAAGATCAAGATCTTCGTGCCCGGCTACATGGCCACGGTTCCCTTCGCTCAAGGGGTGCGCGAGTCGGTCCGATGGTTCGAGAAACATCCCGAGCGGTGCACGATCGATGACGCTTTCAACGCCCTTTCCGACCGGATCATCGAGGCGCACCAGTCGGGTCTCCGGGCGGCGAAATCCTAGACGAGGTTCATGCGCATCCATAACCGCGCTCGATGGCGCGGATGAGATTGAAAAGCGTCCTGTTCACCGGCACGGCGAGGCCTGCAGCCTCGCCGAGCTCGATCACCGTCCCCGCAAAGGCTTCCACCTCGGTTTTCCGCCTCGCCTCGACGTCCTGCAGCATCGACGTCTTTCCGTCCGCCGCGAGCTTCGTCAGGGTGTCGTACCAGCGGGCGACGTCCGTGTCGCTCAGCCCGGTGCCCATTGACTTCGACAGCGTCACCGTTTCCCGCATAGCGGACTCCATGACCTCCTTCGCTTCGGGCATCGTCTGGAACACGCCGTAGTGCGCCCGTAGTACGGCCGACGCCTGGTTGATCCCGACGTTGATCATGAACTTGTACCAGAGGCTGCGGATCATGTCCTCGGGTACGTCGTAGGCGACACCTGTACGCTCGAAGAACCGAGCGATCCGGGAGACACGCTCGCTCCACGAGCCCTTCACGTTCGCGGCGTCGCCGAAATGGATTCTTCCCGTTCCCGAGAAGCGCGTGGAATTGCCCTCCCGGACCGCGTCGATACCCAGGATCATGGCGATCGGGACCCTGTCCCTGCCGAATGCCGCGGCGAGCATGTCCTCGCTGGAGATGCCGTTGAGAAGGGAGAGAACGAGGGTCGAAGGCCCCACGTGATTCCTCATGTCCTCGATCGCCTGTGAAAGCTGGTAGCTTTTCACGGCCACGATGACGAGACCCGGTTCGCTGCAATCGGCGGGGGACACCAGCGCGAAATC
>Ga0187886_1002612_pt1 | contig 14242 bp, 14 predicted proteins | sample June2016WEW_20_1_FD_133001 | JGI IMG/M metagenome (GOLD analysis project Ga0187886, IMG submission 133001) | Peatland microbial communities from SPRUCE experiment site at the Marcell Experimental Forest, Minnesota, USA - June2016WEW_20_150 | ecosystem: Environmental > Terrestrial > Soil >... | reverse complement strand
CCAACGGCAACTCCCAAACCGGCTCCCACTACTGCCCCCAAGCCGTCCGTTACACCAAAGCCAACCGCAATCCCTGTCAGCGGTCCTCCCGGAGCCGGACTTTCAACAATCACCGTTAAGACAGATAAAGGAAATTTTAAGGCGACCGTACTTTCTTTGGATATGGGTAGTACCCGCGTTATTACGGACACAGGGAACGACAATGATTGTGCAACAGGCTGTACGGTCAATAATTTACAAACATATGTAACCAGAAATGGGGGATTTGGAGGTGTAAACGGAACTTATTTTTGCCCCATTACTTATCCCGAATGTTCGGCCAAAACCAACTCTTACGATTTCCCGGTTTATAACACCAGGCTTGGTCACTGGATTAACAGTGTAAGTCTTTTCTGGAGTAACCGGGCCATGATGTATTTTGACGGAGGAGGAGCGCACTACGTCCAGGATGCAAAATCTTTCGGTGGTAGCTTAACCGCAGGAATTGTTAATTATCCGGGACTGGTTAATGACGGACAGGTACAGATAGATGATAATCAATCAGGACTTGATCCAAAGCAGGTTGCCAAAGGAACAAAAGTCGGAATCGGTGTTCGGGGGGGAACGATAATGGTTGTTGTTGCCCAAAACGTAAACATGCAGGAATTCGCTTATGTCTTTAAAAGTTTGGGAGCAACAGGTGCACTAAACTTGGATACCGGCGGTTCAACCGCGCTTTATTACGGCGGGAGATATGTTTATGGTCCGGGACGCGATCTCCCCAATGTAATAATTTTTGCTTCTAAATAAGTAGATTGTATAATTGATTTATGGCACTAAACCGCGAGTGGCATTTAAAAAATAAAATGCCGAAAAATGCAACCGAAGAAGAAAGGGCAAAGTGGCACAAGGCCCACATTAAAAACTGCGGCTGCTATCCGCTCTCCGAAAACATCAAGAAACTTCTGGAGAAATATAAGTAATACGTTTCAACTGAAGAATTTGTAGACTAAATAAATTCCAAGCAGGGCTCCGAGGGTGCTGAAAATGAGGGAAGAAACGGATAAAAATCCCGCTCCCCAGATTGCGGGGACAAATCCTCCAACGACGGAGCCGATTATTGCAGCAATATAGTAAATCGTTTTTGACGGCACAATCTATTCTATCATGAGGGCATTGACAGAGAGTGTAAAAAAGATCTAATCTGAAGTATGAAGGCTGTCCTCATTATTATTGTAGTTTTGGTTCTCGCCGGCGCCGGCTACTACTTCTACCGCTCTCAATATAGTATGACTCCAATGAAAACATCAACCACTACGTCAAATGTGGTTGTTCCTGCAAATTCCGTGAACATTCAGGGAAATAGTTTTACCCCGGGGACTCTTAACGCCAAAGTGGGGGACAAGATTACCTGGACAAACAACGACAGCTATGACCACACGGTTACAAGCGATACCGGAGCTTTCGATAGCGGAAAGTTAGGGGCCGGTCAAAGTTATAGTTTTACCTTCACCAAGGCCGGTACTTTTAACTATCACTGCACAATCCATACCTTCATGACAGCCCAAGTTGTTACGAATTAGATGCATCAAAAATTTCTGTTTAAGCTTTTAGTCCTTCTTTTTGTGATGGCGGGTCTTGTATATGCAATTATGCGGATTGATTATATGAGACAGATAGTTCCTGATGAAATTACCAAGTCTTCGGCCGATTGGCCAATGGCAAATCATGATTATAGTAACACCCGCGCCTATACGGGCGGCGGAATTAATTCAAAAAGTGTAAGTAAACTCGGTCTTTTCTGGAGCTTACCGATAACCGGAATTAGCGAGTGGGGAGCAGCTACAACCAACCCGTTAATTTTAGGAAATACCGTTTATCTTCAGGATCTTAAAAGTAATATTTATTCTGTTGATTTAACTTCCGGAAAACTTAATTGGTTTAAAAATTACAATATGGATATTGCAGGACCCAATGGGCTCGCTGTCGGTTGGGGAAAGATTTTTGCCCAAAAGGGACATTATGATTTGGTTGCAATGGATATAACAGGGAAAGAAATCTGGTCGCAAAAGTTATCAACAAATCCCAATATCGGAATAGACGTTCAACCCTCAGTTTATGATCACCTGGTTTATACCTCAACCGTTCCGGGAGCAAACAACGAAACTTTTTATGAAGGCGGAAGTTTTGGAACAATTTATGCACTTGACGCGGCAACAGGAAAAGTTAAATGGAGTTTTGACACGGTTGATAGTAAAGACATCTGGGGAAATGTAAAAGTGAATAGCGGAGGAGGAGCCTGGTATCCACCCGCGATTGATTTGGTAAATAAAATTATGTATTGGGGAGTAGGAAACCCCGCTCCTTGGCCCGGAACGAAAGATTTTCCGAATGGAAGTAGTCGCCCGGGGCCAAATCTTTATACCAGCAGTATTGTTGCATTAGATCATAAAACCGGAACTCTAAAGTGGTATAACCAAGTTTCCCCTCACGATTTATTTGATTACGACTTCCAGGCTTCGCCAATTATAACCGGTAACATGGTTATCGGAGCCGGAAAAATGGGTAAGGTTGTGGCAATGGATAAAACTACCGGGAAGACCCTGTGGACAACCCCTGTTGGAACCCATCTAAACGATAATCTAAAAACTTTACCGAATGAGACCACAAGTGTTTCTCCGAGTCCGGTCGGCGGAGTTGAAACAATGATCGCTTATGCTAACGGAGTCGTTTTTGTTCCGGTGGTTGATCTGACAGTTCAGTACACGCCAACAGGATTTGTTGCGAGCTCTTTTAATTTGGGAACAGGCAAGGGAGAGTTGGTTGCGCTTGACGCAGCAACGGGTAAAATTCTCTGGGTTAATAAATTTAATTCGATTGACGTAGGAGCAGCTACTGCTGTAAACGATCTGGTTTTTACTTCCACCTTTGACGGTAAGATTTATGCATATGAGGGCAAAACCGGAAAACTGGTTTGGCAGTATCAAGCCCCAGGCGGAATAAACGGCTGGCCGGCAGTTTCCGGCGACACAATTATTTTCCCCGTGGGAATGGGTAAAAATCCCGTACTTTTGGCCTTTAAGATTGGTTCCAATACTACCTCGGGAAGTGCAACACAAACTTCAGCTCCTGCTCCCGGTAAAGGGTTTCAACAATAACGCTTTTCAATCCCGCATTTTTATAATTTTATGTAATAACAGGAAAGGTTATCTAGAACCTCCTGAAGTAATCTCTCAAGAAATATTTGGGTTTCTAAATCGAAAGCATCATTGCGTAGAGTAGGGCAGTCGCGCGGACGGTCTCCGGCAATTCCTAACCTCTTCAAAAATTTATTCGGTCTTCCTCCATTGCAGTAGTCATCAATTTTTTTTCTTGGGTCGCAATCCCTGCAAGCAGGATACATCTCCACCACAATTAATTTATACAATATTATTTGTTGCTTGACTAGAAGAAACTTTTAGTTAGAATTAATTTAGATATCAAGAGTGCGGGGAGGGACTTAGCCTTACGATCCGCCGACAACCCCTTGAACATGCCAAGAAGGGTGCCAAAGCTATATAAACGATATGAGTAACCTAATTACAGTTGAATCAGTAACTTCAGGACACCCCGATAAAATTTGTGATCAAGTCTCCGATGCAATCCTCGATGAATGTTTGCGCCAGGATCCCACGTCCCGCGTTGCAATTGAAAGTTTTGGAGCCCACGGACTTTTTGTGATCGGCGGGGAAGTAACTACAAAAGCAAAATTTGATGCTGCCAAAATCGCGGCAAAAGTCTATAAAAAAATCGGTCATACCGACAAACTAAAAATAATTACAAATATTATTAAACAATCTCCCGACATTGCCCTCGGAGTTGATACCGGCGGGGCAGGGGACCAGGGAATAATGTACGGGTATGCCACAAACGAAACTCCCGAATACCTCCCCAAGGCCGTGGTTCTGGTTCACAAATTAACAAAGGGGTTGGAAGAACTCAGACGATCCAAAAAAATAAAGTGGCTCCTTCCCGACGGCAAAGCCCAGGTAACTATGCAGGACGGTAAAATTAAAACCATACTCGTTTCCGCCCAGCACAAAAAAGGAGTTTCCTTGGAGCAAATCCGCAAGGAAATAACCGAAAAACTTATTAAAAAAGTAATTGGGAAAAATTTGAAAGGAATAAATGTTTTGGTAAACCCCACGGGGAGATTTGAGGTAGGAGGATTTGTGGCCGACACGGGGCTAACGGGGAGAAAAATCATGGTTGATACTTATGGAGGCTTAATTCCCCACGGCGGCGGATGTTTTTCCGGCAAAGATCCGACGAAAGTAGATAGAAGCGGGGCCTATATGTGCAGATTCGTCGCCAAAAATTTGGTAGCCAAGGGAATGGCCAAAAATGCTTTAGTTTCAGTTGCCTATGCAATCGGGAAAGCCGATCCTTTAATGATTGAGGCGCACGACGAAAAAGGAAAGAGTCTGACGGCCTACGTCAAGAAAAATTATGATTTCAGGCCCCTTGCCATTATTGAGAAGCTGAAATTAAGAAACCCGATCTATTTCCAAACCGCCTCCTACGGACACTTCGGAAAGCCGGGGTTCCCTTGGGAAGTAGTTGAAAATTAATTTCCGCCGGTATACAATATTTTTTGGATGAGTAAAAAGATATTACCAATTGTTGGTATTTTGATTTTGATAGTCGGCGCTTACGGCGCCTACAGGGTCTATAAACACTTCGCCAGACTTTCTGCAACCCCTTCTGTCCAAACCACAACCGGCACGGAACAACCTTCGGCAGTCTCCAGTCTTAAAGATTTGATTTCAAAAGGAATAGCGCAAAGTTGTACTTTCAGTAATGAAGGAATGACCGGCTCGGTTTATATGAGCGGTGGAAAAGTCAGAGAAGATTTTGATGTCACCGTTGACAACAAAATAATGAAATCCCACGTAATAGTTATGGACAATAATATTTACAATTGGAGCGACGGACAGACAACGGGAATAAAAATGGCTTACGATCCGAACGCAACACCAGCAGCTACAAGCGCAACATCATCTTCTAAAGGAAGTTTTGACACAAACGCAAGTTTGAATTATAAATGCAGCGCCTGGACGGTAGACGCGAGTAAGTTCACGCTTCCCGCGGGGGTTACATTCCAAACATTTGCAGTTCCATCTGTTGGAACAACGGGGACAACCGTCCCGGGAGCCGCACCATCTCAATGTTCTTATTGCAATAATTTGTCCGGTGATGATAAGACACAGTGTTTGAAAGCTTTAAATTGTAAGTAAAAATATGGCAAAAGGATACGTAGTTAATATCGAGAAGATGACTGAAGAAAATAAAAACTTCAGGCAAGTTTTATATACCGCACATCACTCACAACTGGTCCTAATGTGTCTTAAACCAAGTGAGGAAATCGGAATGGAAACCCATCCCGACAATGATCAATTCTTTCGTGTAGAAAGTGGCGACGGTAAGGCAATAATTGACGGAAATGAACAAGTTTTTTCCAGCGGTTTTTGCGTAATAATCCCTGCCGGAAGCGCACACAATATTATTAATACCTCGGGAACTACGGAGTTAAAACTCTACACAATTTATTCTCCGGCACATCACCGACTGGATGTAGTTCACCTTACAAAAGAAGAAGCCGAAGCCGACGCCGAAGAATTTGACGGCAAAACCTCCGAGTAGCTTTTACTTTCCTCCTTTTCCATGAAACGCCGCGTGCACCTCACGAAGTTGTTTGTTTGTCACATGAGTATAAATTTGCGTCGTGGAAATATTTTTGTGTCCCAGCATTTCTTGAACCGAACGTATGTCCGCCCCGGCATTAAGTAAATCCGTGGCGAAACTGTGGCGCATCACATGGGGCGTTACCTCCATCGGCATTTTCATTTTATGCGAATACTTTTTAAGCATCCGCTGGACCGAACGGGGAGTCAACCGCATTTTTTCATCGGGAGTGGTAGGATCCGTTTTCCCTTTATGGTGAATAAAAAGCGGTTTAAAGTGATCCGTTCTTTCATTTAAATATTTAATCAACCAATCGGCTGCTCTTTGGGAAAGGAAAACCACGCGGGCCTTTCCGCCTTTGCCGACAATTCCAAATTCTTTTGTTTCAAGATTAACTTTATCCCGATCCAATTTGGTTAGTTCGCTGACACGAAGGCCTGTGGAAAAAAGAACCTCGAGGATTGCCTTGTCCCGCTTTCCCTGAATTGAATCGAGCGATGGTGCATTAAGCATTCTGTCCACTTGTTCGCCGCTTAAAAATTTTACCTGCCTCTCTTCAATCTTCGGCAAATCAATTTTATCCGGAGCCATAACGGCAAAATCATTTCGGATCAGCCATTTGAGAAAACTCCTTAGGGCAATAACGTGATAGCCTTGGGTACGCCTCGCAAGTGTTGCCTTATTTTCCCCGGGGAGGTTACTTAGGTAGACTCGGAAGCTCCTGACAACATCCTGATTAATATCCTTCAGGTCCTCCCGAATTCCTTGCGACTCCATCCATAACATAAAACGGCTAAGATAATGTTTGTAATTCCGGATCGTTAGGGGAGAGGAGCCGCGTTCGACTGTAAGGTATTCCAAGAAGTCTTTAACTTTTCTAGCTATCTCAGACTGATTTTGAGCAGGCTCAGCCATTACTAACAAAAGTTTACATCGAGCGGAGCCGAGATGTCAATGACATTGTGCGACACTAACTAAATATTTCAGCTAGCCTTAAATATGCACGGACAAAAGCGGGTTGCAAAGGATAATAATCTTCAGGTACAACTATAATTCTTCCACTACCTGGCTTGTAATCCTTATTCGAATCTTGAGGTATGAGTACAGTGATGGCATTAGTTTCTACTGATATTGTTTCAGCATGCTTAACCAAATCTTCAAAAAACAGATTTATTCCGTATTTTTTAATTTGCTCAACTTTAAATTGAGGATTAATTTCGTTTCCATTTGATTGAATATGAATAAGGCTCTTATCTACCCAGGGCATGTTTACTTCGTACCAGAAAAGTGTTGCATCATGTAATCTACCAGGCCTAGATGTAATCCTGTGGATTTGGTCAATTTTATTTCTATGCAAAAATCTTGATACTTCCAAAACTCCCGGCATTGGAAGCGACCCACGAATGACTTCATCGCTATTCCAAATATCATTTGCTGTCTTTTCATAATCCTTTACATCCGGCAAATATTTTCTAATTAAATCGTCGATTTCAAGATCGTATTTCAAATCACTTAATTTAAAGCTTGTCCCAAACATTCTATTAACTATTAGAACTCCACATGCAGTTGCTGCAACTTCTGTATCATCTATATCACTTCCTATATTTATTTTGCGAAGTCTTTTATTTAATCTGTCGATTTTTTCAACTAGTCGTCCTTTATAAAAATCAAATTCTTTCGACATTCCAAAATTCTACAACTTTTATATGAATATTGAAACCGAGGCTAAATATGGCCTCGTGTAATCGATTTTAACGCGTCCTAAACGAAAAGACGACTAATTGATCGTCTAACTTTGGTCGAAAACATGGGAAATACCGCAAACTGGGGGAGAGGTGCAAGGGGTCAAAAATATCTTTCGGCTTATGTTCGGAAAGAACATTTTAAATGAATCTTTGTAATAGGGAGTTTTTTAAATATAAATAACCATCAACAAACATTTGTAAGAACAAACACACGGGAACAAGTGCACAAATGCGCTCTACTCCCGTTCAGCTTTAGAGTACGTCGCAAAAGTATTATTGTGCGACACTATACAATTAGCTTCCCTCTAAGGCAGTGTGTCAAAAATTGGTCATCAGGGGCACCGGGAGGAATAGCGGTATACCAAACAACCATGTAGTACGCCTACACACTTCTCCGGGAAGTGATTGTCTAACACAATCCATCAGATTATGTTTCAACATCCAAGCGCAACGAAAGAGGAAGTTATCCACATTGATGTCAACAACTATATCATTCCATATCAGTTCTCCATCAGTTCTCCGTGGCAAGGGCTTCGGCTTTTCTTCGACGCAACCTCTGCGTCGCTTTTCGTGAAAACAACCCATAATTTTCGTGAAAATCTGAACAAACTATGTATCCTATAACGATAATTATGAACACAGCTTCGCTATAGGGTATGTTCTCCCCCTCTCCCCTGCCTAGGTGTCTCTAATTTTTTAAACGCCCCAATGTGTAGCAAAATACATTGCGATGAAGACCAAAGCCCCCACTATCAAGTGTTCCCTAACAGTTGCTGAAAACAGCCTCCCCTCGATCCTGCTCTGCCCGAGGCCAAGAAGAATGTAAAAAGTAACAGTCAAGAAAAGTGATCCCACAACCACGGTTACCGGCCAGAAGAAAAGGACCGCTGCAATTTCAACCATTATAAGGGTCGAAACAGCAGAGATTATAAAGATATCTTTGGAAAATTCCTTCTCCAAAACAACAGACCAAAAGCCCTGAAGGAAGAGCGGGAAAGAAACAACAAGAACTAATGGAAGAAGATAGGTAGGAGGATAACGAAGGGATATAATTGCATCGAAAACAAGGAAAGATGTTACCAGACTGAGTACAAAGCCCACTCCCCTCGCCGCCCGAAGAAGTGCAATTGTTCGGATTGCGGAAACGGTAAAAATATTCATTGTTAAACACAAAACATAAATACCTATTCCATAAAACATCACAATCGGAATTCTGGCAAAGATATTGGCGGGGAGGAGAAACCAAAATGTTCCGACTCCGAGTGTAAAGATTGTCGGAAGAATTAAAGTTAGAAGTGTCATGTCTCTCCCCAACCCTTCAAAAAGCGACCACATAAATAAAATTATTGTTGCAAGCCCCAAAACCCCAATCGCCCAAAAACGGTTCTGATCATTTAAAAATTGTATTGCCACAAACCCCAAACAAAGAATGGTGGAAGTAATTACAAAACGGCGGCGTTTACTCATAATTTCTGCATTGTTTCATCCGGTATATCAATATTCGAGAAAACTGCGGTAACATCTTCAAGATCCTCCACCGAGTCCAAAAAAGTCAGCGCTTTGGCGGCTACCCCCGCGTCATCAACGGTTTGTAAATTCCTAGGTCTCATAACAAGTTCCGTTTCCTTCATGGTAAACCCTGCTGCCTCAAATTTCTTTCTTTCTTCACCCAAAGATCCCGGGGCAGTATAAACTTCGATTCCGTCAGCGGAATCGGAGACATCCTCTACTCCCAAGTCAATCATCTGAAGCATTTGAGCTTCAGGGTCAGCTGATTTATCAATAAGCATAAATCCCTTGCTTTCAAAATTAAAAGAAACTGCCCCGGGCCCGGCAAGCGTCCCCCCTGCCCTCTCGAAAAGATTCTTTATTTCTTGGGCGGAGCGGTTTTTATTATCGGTTGCAATATTAATAATTACAGAAATTCCGCCGGGGCCAAATCCTTCGTAAGAAATCTCAACTAAATTCGCGGCTTCGGTTGTTGCTTTAGCGATAGCCCTATCAATATTTTCCTTTGGCATGCTGGCTGCCCTGGCTTTATCAATTTCCACCCTAAGTTTGAAGTTCATGTCGGGGTCAGCCCCACCTTTTGCGGCAATCATAATTGCACGGGCCAACTTGCTAAAAAGGTTGCCTTTTGCGGCGTCGTTGAGGGCTTTCTGTCTCTTAATTGTTGCAAAATGAGAATGTCCGCTCATATAAGTCATGAAATTATAACACCAGCAAGCTCAAAAAGGTATTGACATAAACCGCACCCCCTCTATACTCATTACTAGTTGAAAGACAATGGAACCTTCACTTGCCCAAAAAGCCGTTAGTTTTGCTCTCGCAGGGAGTTGGGAGGATGCACTTAAAGTTAATTTGGAAATCCTTTCCGCCTCCCCCGAGGATGTGGACGCCCTGAACCGGCTCGCCCGCTGCTATTTTGAAACGGGAAACATAAATAAAGCAGCAACAACAACTCAAAAAGCACTGAAGATTGATCCAATCAACCCGATCGCCCAAAAATGCCTTTTGAGGTGGAAAACCGCCAGGCCCGGAGAATGCCATAATTCCTGCACCCAAGCCGGTGAAGCTTTTTTGGAAGAATCGGGCCGGACCAAAATGGTTACGCTCCTTAATCCCGGAGACAGCAGTTTATTTGCAAATTTAGACTCGGGTGATACGGTAAAACTTTCCGCCTATCCACATAAAGTGTCTGTGATCGACAACAGCGGTAAATATATTGGATGCCTTCCGGATGACCTGGCTGCAAGACTGAGGAACTTTATGAAGAAAGGCAATAAATATCAGGTTTTGATTAAATCGATTGATTCAAAAGATGTCACGGTTTTAATCCGCGAACTGGAAAACAAGACCGGAATAGCGACATTCCCGCCGGAAAAAATTGATTACGTCACCTTCACCCCGCCGGAACTTGTTCACAGGGACGTTCCGGAAATGAGTAACACAGAGGAAATCCCCGAATAGCCCCAAATGAAGGTTTGCAAAATTGTAACGGAGGCACTAGAATGCTCCTCACATGACTCCAATTGAACAGTTTAACTGGAACAACGAAAGGTTCTACCCCATTCCGTTTGATGAGTTTTACTCAATAAAAGGAGGTGTGGTTTTAGTAGCAAGGAAATCTTCAAAAAACATAATTCAAATCTCAGGAATAGGCGATGTTACCAAACCCAAAATTTTCAGGCCAGGAGAGACGATAGCTGAAAATGTTGTGTGTATTGAGGGAAAAGTACGGTTAAGTAAAGATCCGAATGATGATTTACCAATACTAACACTTAAAAGGGGTGCAATAATCGAAGCTAAACCACTAATAGGATACAAAAATGTTCGCCTCAGCTATTCTTAAAACCTCTTCGCAAACTTGGATCCAATCTTCATTTCCAAATCAAAATTACTTTTGCCGGAAATTTTTTTGCAGGAAAAAAGAGTTACAACTTTGTTAACTGCGTCGGAGTTTTGTCCGAATACTTCACAGTCGAGAGAATTATCCTGTGGTTTTTTATCTACTTGCACAACTTTTCCTCCAAGAACTTCTAATACCTGCCCCACCCCATCGGCAACTCCGTAACTCCCTGTTGCATCTGTTAAACTAAATTTCAAATTTTTGTCGGCAAAATTATTATCCGAAAAGTAAACTGTTAGGCGGCTACTTACAGATCCCGTTAAAACATAACCCGGTTTACCGTCAGTTAAGGTTTGTTTCTTTAAAAACTGACTCCTTGCCAAATCAATTTCAGTTTTATCAATCCCGGAGACTCTCAAAGCAAAAATTCCTGCTGCTAACCTATCCCCAAACGGAATATTTGTTTGCCCTGGAGAAAATATAAATTTCCGAATATTACTTAAGTCTTGGTTACTCCACAAATTTGTAGGGAAAAGGAAACTGTCAGTTAAGGTCCCCGCAAGAAGCGCCCCACCCAGTTTTTCATTTACCCCAAGCTGCCAAACATTTTTGATTCTTAGGGTTCCATATCCTCTGGCAACATTAACTTCCGTATCCCCGGGAATTATTAACGTTGTTTCCTCGCCCAGAGCCGGGTCAAGTATTGTAACGCCGACATTTCCGTCCTGCTTTTGAAAAACAAAAGCAAATTTATTACGTCCGTTCCAATATTTTGTACTTAACTGTAAATACAAAAATACAGACAGAATGAGTACCAGTGGTACAAATACCTTAATTAAAAGGCCGAAAAAACGGCCTCTTTTCTTGCTGTTCTCAATTCTTTGTTTCCTTTGGGCAGAGCGCATACTTTAACTGCTATGTGACACACGTAAGCTCTTGATCGATCCTGAAATTTCTTCTTTATCCTTGCCCATGCTTCTGAGAATCGAGCGGACAATTTCGATTGCCGCTTCAAACTCCGGCTGAACTATTTTATTAACCCTTAGGGTTTTGAGTTTTTCGTAATCCTCGTCCAAATGCACCCTGGAAATTATTTTGACATCAGGGGCCACGGTCTGGACATAAGCAATTAGGGTTTCTTGGGCAACGCGATCAGGAATTGCCAAAACTACAGCTTTTGCGCCCCGTATCGAAACCGCTTCCATCACTTCCGGTTCAGTCGGATCACCATAAAGAACAGGGGTCCCTTCATTCTTTAAATCTTGTACAACCTTTTGATTATACTCAACAACAATAAAGGGAATTCCAAAATCAATTAAGGCCTTGCCAACCCACTTCCCCACTCTGCCGTAACCGCAAATAATAATATGATTTGCAAGAGCCTGTACCGTTTCATCCCTTTTCTCACCGGTTGCAAATAGTTTTGAAAAAAGTGAGCCGGCACTCAGGTCCCGCATCTTGCGCCAGACAGGAACCACCGAGGCAAAAAGAATAGGGGACGCAACCAGCGTCAAAAGAGTCACGGAAATCCCGATTGAAATTTCACCAGGGTTCAGTAAATGAAGCGCTAAGGCTGCCGAAAATATCACAAAGGCGAATTCCCCCACCTGTGCAAGTCCAAAACTTGTAGCAACAGCCGTTCTACCTTTGTATCCAAACGCAGTGCTAATCAAGAAAACTATTACCGCCTTAACAATAATAATTATTACGGTAATTGCTAAAATCAACGGAAGTCTTGTAAAAACTACAACCGGATTGACTAAAAATCCAAGCGTGACGAAAAAGAGCGCGACAAATAAATCTCTTAAAGGACGTGTTTCCGCAAATATGGCGTGACGTTCTTGCGACTCGGAAATTACAATTCCGGCCAGGAATGCCCCAAGTGCAGGTGAAATTCCAAAGAATGAAGTTATTGCCGCGGTGCCGAGGGCAATCCCCACCGAGGAAAGAAGAAGGAGTTCGCGCGAGTTGAGATTGGCAACAAAGTGAATAACGTAAGGCACAATTAACTTCCCAAGAATAAGAGCTCCGGCAACAACCGCCAAAGCCTTAAAAAGCGCTATTCCAATTAGCCCCAATGTTCCCCATCCGGTAACTCCTAAAATCGGCAAAATTACCATAATAGGTACAACTGCCAAGTCCTGAACAAGAGACCAGCCAAACATTACTCCGCCATGAATAGTGTCTCCCTCTCCCCTGTCCCCCAGGATTAAGGAAAGAACTGCGGTCGAGCTTATTGAAAAACCGAGAGAAAGAATGAGGGAGGACATTGAACTAAAACCGAGTGCATTTAAAAAAAGGAAAGAAACTCCCGTAACCAAAACTATTTGAATGACGGCACCGATAACCGCAACTTTAAGAAATTTGGTTAATTGGGAAAGAGGCAACTCTACCCCGATTGAAAAAAGAAGAAGGATTGTGCCAATCGAAGCCAATGTCGAAACATTTTTAGCGCTTGGAGGGAGAATTGTTCCAAAAACAATTCCGGAGATAATATAGCCAACCAGTACGGGAAGTTTTAAAGTTTTGGCAAGTACCCCGCCGAGAACGGCAGCAACCACCACCAAAAAAAGTCCCAGGACAATATCCATACACATTTATATTAGTCGAGGCTCCTGCCCGTGTAAAGGAGGACAGCCTGAAGATCGGCGGGAAGATCTGATTTAAATTCAACTTCTTTGCCTGTTTTAGGGTGGATAAATTTTATTGACGTGGCATGAAGGAAAAGACGCGGGCACCACTTTCTATCATTCCTCGCGGTCTTTCTGCCTGCATAAAATTCATCGGCAACTATTGCGTGTCCAATATGCCTGGCGTGAATTCTAATTTGGTGGGTTCTCCCGGTTTTTGGGTAAAACTCAACCAAAGAGTGCCCCGCATTATTTCCCGGATAGTATTCAAGAACTTTATAAAGTGTTGATGACTCGCGCCCGCCGGGAAGAATTCCAAAACGGGACCGGTGCCACGGGAGACGCCCCACTTCTGCTTTTATTTCTCCTTCGGTTGGTTCCACTTTTCCATGCAAAAGTGCAACGTAAGTTTTACTAACTTCCCTATTTTTAAACTCTGATTGAAGCTTCTCGAATGATTCTTCTGTTTTGGCAACAATAATAATCCCGCTGGTTTCTTTATCCAAACGATGAACAATTCCGTCCCGCATCTCTCTATTCCCTTTGAGCGGGTAATCGAAATTCTCGCGGATCCAGGTTTGAAGAACAGGTTGGTTGGTTGTTGTATCCGCATCATTTGTTATCCAACCTGCGGGCTTATCCACAACAAACAAACTTTCATCCTCATAAATAATCTTTGGCTCCATGGAGATATTGTACTCTACTTTTCTCTTTTCCTTGAGTCTTTTGTACAAAGAGTGGCTTCGGGGTAAATCATGAGCCTGTCCGTATCAATCATCTGTCCGCATTCTTCACAAATGCCGTATTTTCCAAGT
>Ga0187886_1002611_pt1 | contig 14246 bp, 8 predicted proteins | sample June2016WEW_20_1_FD_133001 | JGI IMG/M metagenome (GOLD analysis project Ga0187886, IMG submission 133001) | Peatland microbial communities from SPRUCE experiment site at the Marcell Experimental Forest, Minnesota, USA - June2016WEW_20_150 | ecosystem: Environmental > Terrestrial > Soil >... | reverse complement strand
CCGGCCGTGCGTTTGGCGGTGAGCGGCACATATTCCCTCAAAACCCCCGCGTGTATCGTAAAAAAATCGACTCCCTGCTTTGCCTGCCTCTCGATTACATCGAGGATTATTTTCTCGTTGACCTGCTCGACGGACCTGTCCGATACCATTTGATAAATCGGCACCGTCCCGAAAGGCACAGGGCATTCGGCTAACAGTTTCTCCCTGATAACGTCCAAATCGCCGCCGGTGCTGAGGTCCATAATCGCGTCGGCCCCCGCGGCCAGTGCTGCCCGCATTTTTTCGATTTCCTGCTCGACCGTGCTGCGAACGCTGCTGACCCCGATATTGGCATTGACCTTGGTTGAGAGGCGTCTGCCAATGCCCGCGGGCCTGAGATTGCCTTTGAGGTGAATTTTATTGGCGGGGAGCACTAATCGGCCCGCTGCAATCTCATCTCGCACAAGGCCGGCATCGATTCCTTCGACCTTTGCTACAAATTCCATTTCGGGGCTTACCCGCCCCAAACGTGCCGTCTCAAGCTGTGTTGCCATTTCATCATCGCCTTAAAAAACAAAAAATCGCTTCTTCAGGAAGCGATTTTAGTCAGTGTCTGTCAGTGTCATCGTCCGTGCCAGTCAGTGTCTTATCACTTCCCTACGCAGGCATCGTCTATAAACTCGGCTATCCTGTTCAGGTTCAAAGGGTTTGCTCTCAGGTCCACATTCCTATGGGCCACCCCTAGTGAACTACCGCATTATACCTTCTCCTGCGCACAACATAAACCTTTTTTCCGCAAGCATCGCAATCGACCCAAAAAAACGGGGCCTATATCATATTGTTTGATACAGGCCCCGAAGTCATCGGCAAATCAGCCGTATGTTCTAAACCTAGTGTTAACCGTGATTACGGCCTCATTCCCATCTCAAGCCAGGAATCCACCATGCGGTAAATATCCTTATAGTTGATGACATCATCAGGAGGCATGCCAATATCCCACTCCGGATTCTGAGGTTCAGCCAGCCAATCAGATGCAATCTTGGCAAAGTCCATGAAGTTTATGAAGCAGTTTTCATCCAAGTCGCCAGCCAGGAATCTGTAATGGGAGGCGCCGCACGGGATACCCGTAACCGTCGCCGACAGTAAATCTTCGCTGTTACCATCGCCGTCTGAATCCGCCGAAAGGACGAGGTCGTAGGAATCGAACGGCTCATACCCGGCTAACTCCACGTCAACTGTCACCTGTACGGTCCCGTTAGGTTCCGCCTCAATGACACCTTCCACCGCAGTTCCCGGCGGCTGCCCGTTGAGGATTAGCGCTTCAATGTCGGGGTTCCCGGCCGAATCTCTTGCCTCGATTTTGTAAGGCAACACTCCGCAAGGGTCGTCGGTGTTGGTCACTTCAAAGACGAACCGGCGTACCTCGCCCGGATAAGTAATGGGCATGGTGTCGTAATATATTATATGCGGACACCATTTGATAACAGAGATTAGCTTGACGAAGTCGCTGATGAGAGTATTACTTGCGTCATTGCGGACGGTCAGCTCGCTGCACGCCGTACCTCCCAGCGGCAGGCCGGAGGGACAGCTAAAGGTAAGCTTGAAAGGTTTACACTGACCGGCTGGTACTGTAATCGTACCGGGCCCAAGCGTCGTTCCGGCTATGTTGCATCCCATGGTTGAATTCTGATTGCCGTTGAGGAACCAGCTGTATGTCTGTTCCGTGTCGCGGTAGTTGCATATCTGCACATACACGCTGGCGGGTATAGTGTGCGGGTACGGATACGGATAGTAACAACAAGGGGTGAAACTGGTCACGGAGGCCGTTTCTTTGCACTTGCCGAGTTCTCGCTTGTAGAGATCCCTGATTTCATTCTGGGGCAGTGCCCTCTTGAACATCTCTATCTCGTCGAGCACACCTGTAAAGAATGTGTCCGAACCAATCAAAGCGGCGCTCCGGCCGATATAAAGGTCAGAGCTATTGGTCAGACTGCCGGTAATCTGCGTCTCCGTGCATGTCGCAACAACCTCGCCATCTACATATAGCTTAAGGTCGGAAATACCGCGGTTGAACGTAACCGCAACATGATGCCAGGTGTCGTCTGCAATGTCGGGTCCGGGCGCAACACATACCCCGTAGCCGGGTTGAGTCGGGTCACACACCGCAAATGCCAGCTGTCCATACAGCAGAAAGAGCGAATAGCCCGTTGCCAGCTCCACATCCGTCATCTTCTCGACTATAGGCAGAATCGCCTTGCTGCTGTCGGTCTTGACCCACGCGTCAATAGACATGTTCCCAAGACCAAAGTTAATTTCTGGGTGGTTGGCAACCCGCACATAACCACCACTGCCGCTGAAGCCCAGGCCATAGGCAACCTTACCAGAAGCCGGGATTGGGGCGGGGGTGCCAAAATAAGCGCCTTTATTGTTGTACCCGGCGATGTCGTTGGCGATCAGTCCAAACTTCTCATCGAGAGGCCACCAGGCGACAGCGTTTTTCGGCGGGCGCACGCAGTTACAGTCATTCACGTCGTTCGGACACGGCTGGTTGTCGCCACGGTAAACGCCTTTGAGGCGATTATTGCAATCCTGGCGGGTCGTCGTCTCGCAGCCCCAGACAATCCCGCTCCTGGTCCTTGTGGTATAGCAGCACGCACCGTTGGGATCCGGGCACGGTTTTACCGTTACGTTAAATGAGCACTTCACCGGGTCACCATTTGAACCTTGACCTTCGCACGTCACCAGCGTCACGCCGACAGGGAACCAGCCCTTTGGATGGTCGTAGGTCAAACCCAGCGTGGTGTTGCAATCGCCATCAACATCAAAAGTAGCATCAGGATAAATCACATAGGCCCCATCAGGGTTACGGGTCTCGCAATATACCTCTATGTCATTTGGGCATATCAGATGGCAGGGCGGGCAGGCCGCCTGCACCTTCAACCAACACAGCTTCGGGCTGGCGGGCATTTCCCCGCAGCCGGAGTTGCAGTCTGGCGTTGAAGGTCTATTCCTGCTGAGCTGCACACGGACCTGAATGTATTGGCCCATAATGCCTTTATACTCAAAGTTCTTGCCTTCTTCCACTTTTTCATAAGAACGACTGGCCAGGTCTGTATACGTATCGGCGGCCCGCACCTCTATGCTCACAGAAGTGTTGGGCGGTTCGATGCTGTTCCACCAGGCCTTGCCCCATTTTTCGCCTGGCCGTTTGCTGTCGAAAATCCTCGTCCAGAAACCCTGCTGCTGTGCCTGATTTAGCAGGTTGCCCGTAAAATCGCTATACACGTAAGGACCCGACCCGACTAGTTGTGGAGCCGGAGCAAGGGAAATCTCGGCACCGGTCGTTGAATTCAGCTTGGTCCACTTGGAATTCCCTTGCGACGATACGATTATGCTGCCGTCCGAACCAACACCAATGCCCACAGGTGTGGAAAAGTTCAGAGACCAGTAATTAACGGCCACCGGCGCGAGGCCCGGATTAAACTTTGCCACCGCATCGTACGAATTACATGCCATCCAGATGCTCCCGTCGGGATGTATGGTGATGCCGCGGCCTATACCAGCGGCTCCGGTCCCGAAGGTGAAGCCCGAATCGTGCAGGGTAGGGTCCCAACGGATACACCTCCCCGCTTCATAGTCGGCCATCCATACGATGCAATCCTGTGCCACTGCGAGACTGTAGGGGTCACCCTTCCCCAACATTGAACAAATTTGGCACAACGTCGCCGTGACCGGCTCAATCTCTGCGACTCCGTAATCAGGAATTGGAAAGCAGACATAAAGGCGACCGTTCGGACTCAGTGCCATCCCGTATGGATGGAATCCGTCAATTTTAACGGAACCCTTCTCGGTCGGGCGCGGGGCACCGGCATACGAGTAATTCCGCAGCGAAGCGTTGTTCACGGGCGAGAAGCTACCCGGCGTAGTTTCATCAGCATCCAGTTTCACACAACGTTCACCAAAGTACAAACCGACCCAGAGATAACCCTGTTGGTCAACGGCGAGCGCCCGAGGAACATTATCGGTCGTGCTGTCTCCCACGAGATAGTGGCGTTCGACAGCCACGTCCTCGCCCCACTGGAACATTTCGTCGGGCGAGATGACCCCATCACCACCGTCCACGGATGTATTGCCGGGGGGTGGGTTGCGTAGTATCTTGGTGACAGAGCCCTGATAACCAAAGGAACGGTTTGCGACCCAGCAGTTGCCATATTTGTCCAGCGTTGTCCGTGAAGGGCTCAGGTAAGAGTAGTAAGACATACCAATGGGCGGGCCCGTATAATAACGGGCCTCTTCCTTACCGGTAAGAATGTTGACCTTGGAGATGGTCCCATCGCCTGAATTGGGTATCCAGGCATAGGGGAAGGGAGTTGCCGCACACGGGTCATTGGGGTCAAGCAGCATAAGACTGCCGTTGCAGTCGTCGCTGACTTTTACGCTATTGAATTCTCCCGGGCTCCAGTCGCTCACAACGTCGTAGATAACGCTGGGAGTGTCATTTGGGCACGGCTCGCACTTGCCCTCAGTGTCTGCATTGAAGATGGCCAGGATTTCATTGACATCGAGGGCCTTGTTATAAAGCTGAACCTCGTCGATAGCACCCCAGAAAGATGGACCACCCGAGCCTATAGAGTTGGCTGCAATTAAAAGATTAGCATCGTTAGTCAGGTCTCCCTGCCGGTCCCTCGGGTCGAAAGTTTGACTGACACCGTCAACGTAAAGCTTCAGGCCATCGTTGACGTCCCGGTCCACTGTGGCTGCAACGTGATGCCAGTTTCCACCAGAAACCGGGAGCCCAATGTAATTTGTGTAAGTACCGTCCGCTAACTGTAATCCCAATCCCGCTCCCGTCAGGTACAAACGGTATCCTCGTGGATTTGACTCTGTCCCTGACCTTTTGTCAAGGATAACACGTATGCCGGGTCTGGGCGTCCATTTCACCCAGGCGTCAATAGAAAAGTCACCTGTTCCAAAATTCAGATATGCATTGTTCGGAACTTGTACATAATCTCCTGTATTGTTGAAATCCAGCGCACCGCGAACTTTACCTGTTACCGGTACGGGCGAACCAATCCACAGACCATCGTTATTGTGGACAATCTCATGGGAAATTCCACCAGGAGTGGGGCCTTCGTTCAGCGGCCACCAGGCGACAATACTTTCAGGCGGGTCCACGCAGCACGGGCCTGTCCGGAAGCGCCAGGTCCTGCCCTTAACTATGAAACCACTCTCACAAATCTCATCTATACGCCAGTAGTACCAGGTTTTTTCTGCAAGCCCTCCCAGAACATAACTGCTAAAGGCCTGTCTGCCCATGTACTCGACGGATAATGTGGTAGCATTGTCCACAGCTTCAAAGCCGGTCCCGAAGTACACATCGTGCAAAATTGCATTGAAACCTGGCTGCCAGGAAAGAACTACATTCGGCTCGACACAATCGGCGTAATCAGCCGGACGCGGGTCTATTGCTTCCTTGCAGCAGCAGGTCGTAAAGGTCCAGATACAACCTTTCCAGGCGACGTTAGAATCATTGACCTCATCAATTCGCCAATAATAAGTCGTGCAGGGCACGAGGGTGCCGGGGTAATAGGTGGTAGAACTCTGACGGCCTTTGTACTCAGGCGATGCTGTAGTTGCACTGCTCACGTCGTTAAAGATTGTGCCGAGATAAACGTCGTGTGAGACCGCGCCAATTCCCGCCTGCCAGCTTAGAATCGCGTTTGGCTCCACACAATTGTCATCATCAAACGGTCTTGGATTCCATGCAATAACGGGTTTAGCTACGCAGTAAACGGCTGTTCGGCCGGGATAATTGTTATCAAAGTCAACAACCGGACTATCACAGCATTTCTCCGCAAAGCATTTAATCCAGCCGCTGTCAATGTATCCCTGGACTCGCACCTGCACATCGCCGTCTATGATTAGCATGCCGCCATCAGAGTAGATTTCCATTGTTCCGATGCCGCCATCAGCCCGCATACCAAAGGTGTGAGTGTTAATGACGCCGCCGTCGTGCAAGCATACGTGGCCAGTGCTACCGGTGGCGCCGCCTATTTCCAAAAGCCCGTCAACATAAACATGCCCCACCTCCTTATAAAAACTCCCCTTGCCATTGTTACCGACAATCATATTTCCCAACACACTTAGAGTGCCGCCATTCTTATAGACAATGCCCTCACTGCCTGTGTTATCGCCGATTATGAAATCACCCTTCACCACAACATTACCGGATATGATAAACAGCACGCAAGGCCCGTTACTGCGCCCCACCGTAAGGTTGCGGCACGTCGCATCGCAGTCAATCCAACAGCACGGATCCGGGTTGTCAAGAATCACATCATCGCCAGGGCCGGGGATGCCCACCGGGTTCCAGTTCTGCGCCGTGCACCAGGAGAAGTTAACTCCGCTACTACCTGTCCAGGTAAAATCTGTGGCCGCGGTGATATTAACAAAACCGGCCAACAAAACCACAGTGCCTACAAGGGTCCATTTTCTATACATGTTATTCCTCCTTATCAAAATTAAAAACGTAATTCTATTTTCCATTGGCGGTGATAACAAAACCATCGCCTGTCAAAACGAATTCTCGTATGCGGGGGGAAAGCCGGAATCCTGGCTAATTGAAAATCTAAGTGAAGCTTTTCTCCCGCTCCTCATCCGCCTATACGGGCCGGGTGTACATTTTTCCATCAACAGTCAGATTACGAAGCAGTTGTCCCTCATTTACTGTTTCTCTAGTAATTTGTCAAGACAAATACCTGTAAAATAGTAGGAATTGTGATTTTTTGTGTCCTCGTGTCAGGAGCTTATACCGATTTGTCGAAATGATGACAATCTTCCCTGCCGCCTGTCCCGGCATGCTTTAGTGAACTACCGCATTATACCCGGCTGCCGCGGCTCGCCCAATCTTCCTGCTGCCTGCGGCTAAAACCAAACCGTAATGATAATATTCGGCTCGGTCTTCTTTGCCGCAACCTCGCCGACGGTTGTATTTGTCATCTTTATGGTAACGCCGGGGTTGTCCATAAGCCATTTGCAAATCTGCTCGTCGAGAAACTCAATTGCCCCGGCGTGCAGCTTCGTAAAGAAGGTCCTGACCCCGGTGATACGGTCGGGCCAGCTCACATTTTTACCCGTGTCCTTGATAACAGGGCGTTCCTCGGCCTCCGGCTCAGGGGGCGGCGCCGCCGAACCGCCGCCCAGATTCAATGGTGAATGTGATATCGACAGTCCATTGTCAAAAGGTATCGATTTGTTATTGTCCTGATTGCCCGACTTCCCTTGAAACTCAGCCATAACCGGCCCTCCACATAATCACGGAATTTAATCGTTTTAAACAATTTGAACGTTTCTACAGTAAACAATCTTGTTAAACCCGTCAAACACTTTATTATATCGTTCGATGAGCACAAAAAGAAACAAAAGTTGCGTTACAGTCGGTTTTGTCGCCCTGGGCTGTCCCAAAAATATGGTCGATAGCGAGCGCATTTTGGCGCAAATCGCCCGCGCCGGCCTGGTTATTACACAGGACGCCGACAACGCCGACGTTGTCGTTATCAATACCTGCGGCTTCATCTCGCCTGCCAAAGACGAGGCAATGGACGCAATCCGAAAGGCCGTCCGCCGAAAACAAAAGGGCCGCGTGCGCAAGGTCATTGTCGCCGGCTGCCTGCCCCAGCGGCTCGGTAAAGTTATGCTCGAACAAACCCCCGGCATCGATGCGATAGTCGGCCTCGAACATCGCGACAATATCGTCGAGGTTATCGAAAAAACTTTGTCAGACGACGCACGCGTCCAATTGGTTACGCCCGGTTTTGCGGCGCTGCCCGACGACCGGGTCCGCCTGCGAATCACGCCCCGGCATTACTCATACCTGCGAATCAGCGAGGGCTGCTCCCGGAAATGTGCCTTTTGCACAATCCCCGCAATCAGGGGTAAAAGCCGAAGTAAACCGAAAGAAGTCGTTATCGCCGAAGCCAAAGACCTTGTCCGGTCTGGCGCCGTCGAATTGAATATCATCGGCCAGGACATTACCACATACGGGCAAGACCTCAACAGCGGGGAAAACCTGCCCGATCTGTTAATTGACCTTGCGGAAATTCCCCGCCTGACCTGGATTCGCATGCTGTATCTGTATCCCACGGGCATAACCGACCGGCTGATTGATACGGTTGCCTCCCGCGAAAAAATCGTCCGCTATTTCGATGTCCCCATTCAGCACATAAATCCGCATATTCTCAAACTAATGCGCCGCCCTCATTCCAAAGACCGCATCTGCCGGCTTATCGAAAACCTCAGGACACGCCTCCCCCGTTGTGTCATTCGCACAACGCTTATCGTGGGCTTTCCCGGCGAAACCGACGCACATTTCGATGAATTGCTCGATTTTGTCAAATGGGCGCATTTCGACCACCTCGGCTGCTTCACTTTTTACCCCGAACAGGGGACGCCTGCCGCCCGATTTCCTCAGCAAATACCCCAGCGAATTAAAAAACAGCGCTTCGACGAAATTATGAGGGCCCAGCAGCAAATTGTCTTTGAAAAAAACAAGTCCCGAGTCGGCGAAACCCTTACCTGCCTGATTGACAGTGTCAATGAAAAACGCAGAATTGCCACAGCCCGCTTCTTCGGCCAGGCGCCCCAAATCGACCCGGTCTGTATTATCAAAAACAACAACGCCCGTCCCGGTTCCTTCATTAAGACAAGAATCATTGGCACAAGGGGTTACGACTTGCTCTGCGAACAAATTTAATGTTGAATTGCGCAAACAGGCCGCTAAAATCTTTTAAACTATGCTGAAACAGATTCCCAATATACTGACCTTTGGCCGGCTGATTTTGACCGTCCTGTTTCTCGCTATGCTGCTTTATTCGCCATACGCCGCCGACAGGACAATGTTAATAGATGTCGCCTTCGCGATTTTCGTAATCGCCGGTCTTACCGATATTATTGACGGCCCCATCGCCAGAAAACTCAAAATCGAAACCAAATTCGGCAGGATGCTCGACCCCCTCGTCGATAAGGTCCTCGTCTGCGGCGCGTTTTTCTGTTTTGCTTGTATCGGCCAGCCGGAATTCCTTTTTAACCTGTCCAATTCCGCTATGCACATAATCCGCTGGTCGGTCGCCGCGATATTGATTATCAGGGAGGGTTACGTAACCGTAATTCGTCATATTGCCGAAGCCAAAGGCATCGACTTTAGGGCCGTCGCTTCAGGAAAAATCAAAATGCTGATTCAAAGTTTCACCGTCGGCATTGTCTTAGTCAAGGCCGCTCACGTCCAGACCGCAACCTGGGGCCACTGGTTTACTGCGATTACCTTTGCAATTATGCTCGCCGTAACCGTAATCTCAGGCCTGACCGCCACCCGCCGGATTCCGCAAAACATCAGCACACTATAAATCCGACGCAGTTTACCTCCTCCGAAATAAAGTCCGCCTGCGCCGGCGAAAAGAGGACTTGCGCCTGTGGCGGGGCGGCGGAGTATGTGATTCCGTGATTTGTTGCTGGAAATTAAAAAAGCCGCGAAGCCCTTCCGATTTGGGCTGCGCGGCTAATAATTTATAATATTTGACTCAGTCGAATGTGATTTTACGTCGTTGCTTTTTTCCTGTAGAACAGGAACAAAATAATCCCGAGAGCCATCAGCCCTACCAGGCCGTTGTCACCGAGGGTCTTTACCAGCCCGGTTATGTTGGCGACCACCTGGCCGAAGAACGGGACAGTGTTGCCAAACAGAATTTCCACTGTAACACCCAGGGCAATTAACAGCAGCGCAATCTCTGTAATTTCAACGAGCCACTTTCTGATTTCTGTAAAAAACTGCATTTAATTCTCCTTAAACAAAAATAATATATTTTAGGGACATCCTGTCTTTGGTTCTTTTTTCGGCTTATCTTCCTTTTTTCCTTTAATAATTGTCTATCGCATAAGAGCGCAAGTGCTTATGATTGGCGAGTTTGCAACTTGTGCAATCGCAACTTTTGCACTGAGGATAGTCCCATAATCCTCAATTCTAAATTCTAAATTCTTGATTCTCATTGCATATTTGAGTTGTCCGGCCCCGCTCAATAAGTCCTTTATATGTCAATATGGGCAAGATATGCTTGACAATATATGATAAAATAGGTTATCATATTTTATTATGACCGAGGGCTTAATTTACATCTTGCGAATATGTTTTATTGTAATAATATGGGCTTTCTTCTGGCAGCTAATTGAGCCGAAAACCAAACAAGCTCGACTGCTCAGGGCGGGCTTATTGGTTGCCGGCTTGCTTGTCGTTTTGGTTTTTGTCCGCCTCTTCGGGTTTTAACAGGCAAGCGTAAACCTGCTGTGTCTTTTCCGCCATTTTCTTGTGTGTCAGCTCTTTAGTCGCCCATTTTCTCGCTTCGCAACCGAGCTGTTGCCGCAGTTGTGGGGCGTCGGCGAGTTTGATAATCGCCTTGGCCAGTTCCGCGGGCTCCTGCGATTCAACAAGTAATCCTGTAATGCCGTCCTGAATGTGATAAGCATATTTTCGCGGGGTGAATCCCGCCGAGATTACCGCCTTGCCCGCGGCCATTGCCTCGAACATAACCGACCCGCCCGATAAGCTGACTAAAATATCAAGCGATGAGATTACTTCGGGCATATCATTCAGCCGGCCGGTGCATCGAACGTCGTCCTGTATACCGTTTTCAGCGATAAACTTCTGAATTTTCTCAAAACAGACGGGGCTGTGAACCTCTCCTATAAGAAAGAATTTTACTCCGCGACGTGACTGCCGCAGAACTTCTTTGGCGGCGTTGAGAAAATCAAGCTGCCGTTTGAACGCGTCGATTCGCCCGATTATTCCGACAAGCAATTCGCCGTCTAACGAAAATTTCTCCCGCAGGGTGTTTCCGGCATTTTTCACCGGCGAGAAAAGCTCAACGTCAACCGAGTCGTCTATCCGCACGACTTTTTCCGCTGGTGTACCTGCCGTGAGCAGGTTGTCGTTGATTCTGGAGGAAATGGCGACCACCCTGTCGGCTGCGCCGCAATCAAATTTTCGCACGTCTCGCGGCGTTACCGGCATACGAACGTGTAAAATCGACGGGACGCCTAACCGGCCGGCGATATATCGCATATAGCCGCTCATCCATAAATCACAGCAGTGAACCAGCGAGATATTCTTTCGCCTGGCAAACTTATAAAGCTGCCTCGCGTCGATACATCTCGGTATCAGCGTCAGCAACTTTCGCCAGGGATACAGATGGCGCACCACCACCTCGCTCTTGAGCCGTTTCAGCGCCTCGGCAAGCTCGCCCCCTTTGTTACAGGCCACTATCGGTTCGTATATGCTCCTGTCGAGGTTTTCAATAAGATAGAGCAATTGGCGCTGGCTGCCGGCTATCAGCCCGCCGCGAGATATAAACAGAATCCGATTGATACCTTTTGTCTCCTAATATGTATCTTATGCCAAAATAAACCGCGTTTGTAATATAAAAACGGCGCTTGGGCGAACAATTGAATTTTTTCAAGTAAACTTATAAATCGCTTCTGATACATATTACCAGAATTAACGGCAAAAAACAATAGTTTCCGCCCTTAACAGTTCTGTTGTTACTTAGTGTCTTGGCGTCTTTGTGTCTTAGTGGCTAATTAAGATTACCGGATTTTGAGCGTCGCAAGAGCAATCGCGGCAAAGGCCGCCGCCAAAAGCCAGAAACGAACGACGACCTGCGGCTCAGACCAACCGGCCAAATGAAAATGATGATGAATGGGGGCACAGCGAAACAGCCGTTTTCCCCCCGTGTATTTGAAAAAGCCGACCTGCAGAATCACGCTGAAAAGCTCGAGCATAAATACCCCGCCGATGATGAGCAGGAGTATTTCGTTTCTGGTAACCAATGCCCCGTAACCCATCGCCGCCCCGAGGGGCAATGACCCGACGTCGCCCATAAAAACCTGTGCCGGATGACAGTTATACCAGAGAAACCCCAGCACCGCCCCGACCACCGCAGCGAAAAATATCGACAGTTCCCCCGCCTGCGGTATCGCGGGCAGCAGCAGATAGCTCGCCCAGGTTACCTGCGACGTCGGGCTCATCGTTTCCGACGCGACGTAGCACAGTATCCCCAGAACCATCGTCGCTATCCCCGTGCACCCCGCTGCCAATCCGTCCATCCCATCTGTTAAGTTGACGGCGTTACTGGTGGCGGAAAGGTAAAGAATGGCGATGAGGATGAAGGCCCACTTGGCGAGAGGGATGCCGTGTTTGTAGAAGGGGAGCCAGAATTTCTGGCCGTCCTCGATGTTGATGAAATCCATAAAAAGGAAAGAGGCGATGAGGACTGCGCCGCCGAACTGGAAGATGAGCTTTTCCCAGGGTTTGAGGCCGTCACGGCTGCGATGACGGGATTCTGCGGTGAGTTTGAGCCAGTCATCGACGCCGCCGAGAGCGCCGAACCAGAAAACGAGGATGAGGGCCTTTTGGATGAAGGGGTTATTGAGCTTTGCCCAAAGCAGAGTCGAGAGTATTACGGCCGAGAGGATGATGAGGCCGCCCATTGTTGGGGTGTTGGTTTTTTGTTTGGTAAGCTCGTTGAGTGTGGCGTGGTGGAATTCGGGTCGGTCGCCGATTTTTTTGGTCATAAGCCAGCGAATGATGCGCGGGCCGAGAAATAGCGCGATAACCAGGGAAGTCAAAAGCGCGGCGATAGCGCGGAAGGCGACTTCCTGATAGGCATAAAAGCCGAGGCGATGAGTGAAAACGTCCCGCAAAAACCACAAAATGTGGTAAATCATTTTTTATCTCGATACTTGATAGTCGATAGTCGTTAGTCGATAGTCGTTAGTCGATAGTTATCAGCCGTCGGTGTTCAAGGCAAGTTGTTTAAGGTTTCAGACGGCCAGAGTAATTTCGCCTTAATCCACCTGCGGCGGATAAAAACGATAATTCATTAGCGATACTTATTATATCGGTAAGTTTGCTAAGTTTGAACAGGGTATCGGAAAATCAGGATATCGGGATAGCAGGAAATTGGGGGAGCAGGAAGAACACAGAATGCAGAACACAGAAGGGAGAAGAGAGAAGGGAGAAGGGAGAAAAAGAAGGCAGAAGGCCCGGCTTCGTCCCGATAAACATCATCGGGACTACGCCGTGGTCTTCGCTGCGCCCCCCATAGATTTCAAAGAAATCTAGACACGGGGGACTTCGCTACGAGAAATTGGTTATTGCGGGTTGGGGAGAGAAGTGGTAAATTGCGGTTTGTAACTAATTTTATTAACTATTATTGGAAGGATACTGAAATCGCAAAAAGACCATACAAGCAGGGGCCGTATATAAGAGCGGAAATCGCGCTTTTGAAGAGCAATTACCCGGCAGTGAGCGCAGTTGTGCTGGCGGGGAGGTTGAAACGCTCGCTTTCCTCGGTGCGTAAGCAATTGCGAGAAATGGGTCTGAGGAAAATAAAGCGCCAGGTTTGGACGGCAGAGCAAATCAGGACGCTTCGCCGAATGTATAAAACAGCCGTGCTGTGGGAAATTGCCAATCAGTTAAACAAGACCACATCTGAAATCAGGCGCAAAGCCAAGCAGCTCAAGCTGAGAAAGTAGCCGAGGCCGGTGTGACTGTTTATGATTATCGGCGTAATGACGGCTAATTTGCATTTGCAGGGAATCGGCTCGCTTAAGGAAAAACGCAGCATCATTAAAAGCGTAATGGGCCGGCTGAAGAGCAGGTTCAATATATCGATTTCCGAAGTCGAGCATAACGACAGCAAGATAATGGCCGTCATCGGGGTCGCAATCGTCGGCAACGACACATCCTTCATCAACAGCCAGTTAGACGCGGTCGCCAATTTTATGCGCAACGACGGCCGGTTCTACCTGTCAAACGTGGAACGCGAAACCTTCGGCGCGTAATTTGTTATTTATTATTTATGATTTATAATTTATGATTCGATGCACGATATGTCGGGGCCGACGTATCAAAATAAATAACAAATAGAAAATCAGAAATAATAAATAAGCGGGAGCGAATAGTGTTTGAATCGTTGACGGAAAAATTCGGGTCTGTGTTCAGGGCGCTATCGGGCAGGGGCAGAATCACCGAAGCCAACGTCTCGGACGCGGTGCGCGACGTTCGCAAGGCGCTATTAGAAGCGGATGTCAATTATCAGGTCGTCAAACAATTCTGCAAAGACGTTCAGCAGGCGGCAATGGGGGCTGACGTTATCAAGTCGCTGCACCCGGGGCAGGTTTTTGTCAAAATCGTCAACGATGAGCTGACCAAAATGATG
>Ga0187886_1002610_pt1 | contig 14251 bp, 15 predicted proteins | sample June2016WEW_20_1_FD_133001 | JGI IMG/M metagenome (GOLD analysis project Ga0187886, IMG submission 133001) | Peatland microbial communities from SPRUCE experiment site at the Marcell Experimental Forest, Minnesota, USA - June2016WEW_20_150 | ecosystem: Environmental > Terrestrial > Soil >... | reverse complement strand
CAGCCCAACCTGGCAGCTTGGCTCGCACCGTATCGTGCCCACACTGGGCCAGTCTGTGTGTGGTCGCGCATCGGACGGAAGGCGTCTCTATTGGCGAAAGACCTCGGCATTCGTTGGCCGAAGAACGGCTTGAGGCATTCTTATGCGACATACCGTCTGGCGCATTGCCAAGATGCCGCCAAGGTCGCTTTGGAAATGGACAATACTGCCAACATGATCTTCCGCCACTACAGAGAATTGGTCACGCCGAAAGAGGCGGCAGCGTGGTGGAATATCTTCCCGGAACAGGCGGCGAACGTCGTGCCTATGAATGCGCACCGGAGTGCGAAGTGAAGGAGTCACTGGTAATGGAACTACCGCTGAGTAACTCCTGCTCGAAGGCCCGCAACTGGCTGCGGGCTGTGCCCACGATGTAGCGTCGCCCGCCCTCGGGTGGCATCCAACGCTCCCAGAGGCCGGCGAATCCGAACGGCTCGCGGTTCTTTAACACGATGCGGCGCGATCATCCTGTAGAAGCTGGCCGATACCTGCACGCCAACCCCTTCGCCTCTGTTGTGATTGTCAGTATCCCACCGGATGCCAGGTGGTCTTGATTTCCTGCGTGTCCATGATGAGATATGGGTTCTCGGTGGCGCGATCAGGGAAGATCACACGTTTCACGTTGAGTGAGGCCTGGCTCTGGATCGTCTTGCGTTCTTCCATGTCGTCGCCGTAATAGACGATCGCATTAACGTCCATGTGACCCGCGATGTGACTTAACAACTCGGAGCGGAAGCCGGTGAGAATATTCACGACGCCACCCGCCACGTCGCCAGCAGCGCAAACTTCCGAGAACGTAATTGCGCTCAGTGGCGTTTTCTCGGAGGCGAGCGCGATCACAGAGTTGCCGCCCGTGATGATCGGGCAAATCGCGGACACAAGCCCGAGCAGACCGCTGTCTTCGGGCGCAATGAGCGCCACTACGCCCGTCGGCTCAGGCACGCTGAAGACGAAATGGGGCGACGCGACCGGGTTCACAGTGCTGAAAAGCTGCACGTACTTGTCGCCCCAGCCGGCGTAGTAGATGAGACAATCAATCGTGACGTCCACTTGCCGGCGCGCGTCGGCGAGCGAACTTCCTTGCCGTGCCAACTCGGCGACAAATTGATCGCGCCGGCCTTCGACGAGTTCGGCGAGCCGGTAAAGAATCTGAGCGCGATTGTAACCCGACCGGCCCGACCAATCTTTCAGGGCGGCGCGCGCTTTGACGACCGCTTCGCGGAAATCCTTGCGGCTGCCCCGGCATACGTTGGCCAGCGGACGGCCTTTGGCGTCCTTGAGAACGTAGCTGCGGCCGGATTCGCTGCGCGGAAACTGGCCGCCGATGAACAGTTTGTAGGTTTTGAGGACGGGGACGCGTGTGCTCATGGCTTTGTGCCTGGTACTTTGTGATTGGTGACTGGTTCGAGATCGACATACGGCAGCAGGCCGTGCCAGCCGCCTTCGCGGCCCATGCCGCTTTCCTTGTAACCGCCGAACGGCGAGGACGGATCGAATTTGTTGAACGTGTTGGCCCAGATGACGCCGGCTTTGAGGTTGCGGGTGACTCTGAAAATCTTCGCTCCTTTGTCAGTCCAAACGCCGCCACTAAGGCCGTAGGCGGTGTTGTTGGCTTTCTCGATGGCTTCCTGGACCGTGCGAAACGTCTGGATCGCCAGCACCGGGCCGAAAATTTCCTCCTGGGCGATGCGGTGCGACTGGCTGACGTTCGTGAACAACGTCGGCCGGCAGAAGTAGCCCCTGTCCGGCAGTTCGCAACTCGACTGCCACATCTCCGCGCCTTCCTGCTGGCCGATCTGGAGGTAATTGTTGATCTTGTCGAGTTGCTCTTTGGAATTGATCGCGCCGATGTCGGTGTTTTTGTCGAGCGGGTCGCCTAGGATGAGCGACTGCATCCGGTGCTTCAGTTTGTTGACAAGCATGTCGGCGACGCCTTCCTGCACGAGCAACCGCGAACCGGCGCAGCAAACGTGGCCCTGGTTGAAGAAGATCGCGTTGATGATCCCTTCGACGGCCTGATCAATTGCAGCGTCCTCGAAGATGATGTTGGCCGCCTTGCCCCCGAGTTCGAGCGTATACCTCTTCTTCGTGCCGGCGAGGGTGTTCATGATCCATTTGCCGACCTCGGTGGAGCCGGTAAACGCGATCTTGTCGACGTCCGGATGCTTCACGAGCGCGGCGCCGGTGTCGCGGCCGCTGGAGATGATGTTCACCACGCCGGGGGGCAGATCGGCCATGGCGATGAGTTCGGCCAGCTTGAGCGCGGTGACCGGCGTCGTGCCGGCGGGCTTGAGCACGACGGTGTTGCCGGTGGCGATGGCGGGCGCGATTTTCCAGGCCGCCATCAACATCGGGAAGTTCCACGGGATCGCCTGACCGCAAACACCGACCGGCCGGGCGCGCCGGCCGGGGAACGCGAAGTCGAGTTTGTCGGCCCAACCGGCGTAGTAGAAAAAGTGCGCGGCGGACAGCGGTATGTCGATGTCGCGGCTTTCGCGGATCGGCTTGCCGTTGTTTAGGGACTCGGCGACGGCAAACTCCCGGGCCCGCTCCTGCAATAACCGCGAGATCCGGTAAACGTACTTGCCGCGCTCTTGGCCGGACATCTTCGACCAAATCTTGTGGTAGGCGCGCCGGGCGGCTTTCACGGCACGGTCGACGTCGGCTGCGGTTGTCTCCGGCACCTCGCAGAGCGGCTGTTCGTTGGCCGGATTGATGATGGTTCGATATTTCCCCCCGACGGGCGGGACGAATTTGCCGTCGATGAAAAGGTCGTAGCGTTTCTTGATGCCGGGATCGACGCTCTCGGGCGCCGGCGCGTATGACCAGTCCAGTTTCGGTGCGGTAGCGGTGGCAGTGCTCATGGTTCAGGCCTGTGAGAAATAATCGGCGCTCTGGTAAACGCCCTGGGTTTGCTTTGCGATCTGCATGAGAATGTCGTTGGCGAGCGTGCTCGCGCCGATACGGAACAAATCCGGCGTGAGCCACTCGTCACCCAACGTCTCCTTCAACATCACCAAATACTGAATCGACTGTTTGGCGGTGCGGATGCCGCCGGCGGGCTTGAGACCGCGCTTCTGGCCCGTCCTCTGATAAAAGTCCCGCAACGCTTCCATCATCACCAGCGCGACGGGCTGCGTCGCAGCGGGCTGAATCTTGCCGGTTGAGGTCTTGATGAAATCCCCGCCCGCCGCCAGGGCGAGATCGCTGGCTTGCCGGACACGGTCGAGCGTGCCGAGTTCCCCGGTTTCGAGAATCACTTTCAAGCGGACGCGCTCGCCGCACAGCGCCTTGAACTCGGCAATCTCGTCGTAGACGAGGTTGTAGCTGCCCTTGAGAAACTCGCCGCGGGACAGGACCATGTCGATTTCGTCCGCCCCTTCGTCGATGGCGAATTTCGTTTCGAGAATCTTCGTTTCCCGGTTGGTTTGTCCCGACGGGAACGCCGTGGCGACTGCCGCGACCTTGACATCCGAGCCGGCGAGCGTTTCCTTCGCGACCCGCACCAACCTCGGATACACGCATACGGCGGCGACGTGCGGCAGGTCCGGCAACGCATCGTCGGGATGCATCGCCTTGTAACACATCTGGCGCACCTTGCCGGGCGAGTCGCTGCCTTCGAGCGTGGTGAGGTCGAGCATGCTGAGCGCGAGCTTGAGTGCATCGACTTTGGATTGTTTCTTGATGCTACGAGTGTTGAGCCGCGCCACGCGCTCCTCGACCCCGATCTGATCGACAGGCGGCGACGGATACCAATTCGGATAAGGATGCTGCAACGCCCGCATACCCGCAAGACTACCGAGATTCGGCCGCAAAGGCAACTTCCGTGTGAACGGCTGGCGCAAAGAACGCATCACCTTCCAGCCCTAACTGTCCCCGAGTAGCGCGGGCGTCTCGCCCGTGTTGTGCCGTTCTTGGTAGGGACGGACCGTCGGGCCGTCCGCAGATCCCAACAACGATTCAACGCGGCGCGCCCGCCTGCGTGGCCGTAGCCACTTCGGCGTGGCGAAGGCCCGGCGGTCGCGCCCTACCTGTGACACAGTAGCGCGGGCGTCTCGCCCGTGTCGTGCGGAATCCGTGTCCATGCGGCTGCCAGAGTGAGACAGGCTTCCAACCTGTTCGATTCCCAAGTGGCGTCTCGCCCGTGTCGTGCGGCATCCGTGAGCTTCCAGCCATTGCCTCGGGTTTCGAGATTCGGATTTCGAATTTGGCTGCATCTCCTCCGTTCTGTCTCATCTTGAACTCTTCCAACGAGGAGAATACTCTCGGCCTCCATGGCTCTGAGTGCCTTGTGCAGCGCGTTCACCGGACTTGAATCCAGGGGATGGCCATGAACGAAATTGACGTGGTGCGGGACATCTCTCGCAAGTTCGACCAGGCCGGCATCGCGTATATGCTGACCGGTTCGATGGCGATGAATTACTATGCTCAGCCGCGCATGACGCGGGATATCGACGTGGTGGTCGCCCTCGCGCCGGCGCAGGTCGAAACGATCGTTCGGTTGTTCAGCCCGGAGTATTACGTCAGCGCGGAAGGCGTGCGGGAGTCGGTCGCCCACGAATCGATTTTCAACCTGATTCATCAGGAAAGTGTGATCAAAGTGGATTGCATCATCCGCAAAAACAGTGACTATCGCCGCGGAGAATTCGAGCGGCGGCAGAGAATCCAGATTCTGGATTTTGCCACCTGGATTGTGAGCAAGGAGGATTTGATCGTTTCCAAACTGTATTGGGCGAAGGATTCGCATTCCGAGGTCCAGCTTCGGGACGTGAAAAACCTGTTGGCGACGGGAGTGGACCGGGCGTATCTGGAGCGCTGGACGCGCGCTCTGCAATTGGATACCTTGTTGCGGGACTGTTTGCATGACTGATACCCCGCCCGAAATTGAAAACCTGGTGCGCGAGAAGATCATGGCGCGCTCCGGCGAGGAGCGTTTCCTGATGGGCGCGCGGATGTTCGACGCCGCGAAGGAGATGATTCTTGCCTCCTTCCCGCCGGATTTGCCCCCAGCCGAGTTGAAGCGAAGGCTGTTCGAACGCCTCTATGGGGAACCGCTCTCGCCGGCACTGGTTCGTGAGAAGCCGGACAAACCTTACAGCCAGTAACGCCGCTGACACAGGCCACATTTCTCGTGGTAGGGACGGATTGCCGCAAAAACGACATTGCGGCGTCTCGACGCAACGCCTCGGCTGTCCGGGCCGTCCGCAAATCCCAACAACGATTCAACGCGGCGCGCCCGCCTGCGTGGCCGTAGCCACTTCGGCGTGGCGAAGGCCCGGCGGTCGCACCCTACCTACCCCCCGAGTAGCGCGGGCGTCTCGCCCGTGTCGTTTTTTCGAAATCCGTGACCATGCGGCTGCCAGAGTGGGACAGGCTTCCAGCCCGTTCGATTCCCAAGTGGCGTCTCGCCCGTGTCGTACGGAATCCGTGAGCTTGCCGTCATTGTTTCGGGTTTCGAGATTCGGATTCCGAATTTGGCTGCATCTGCTTCGTTCGGTCTTGGCTTGTAATCTTCCAACGAGGAGAATACTCTCGGCCTCCATGGCTGCGAGTGCCTATGATGGGAGAACCGGGAGGTTCGTCTGCTGGATCTGCTACCGCCGTCGAACTCCATCAATGGAATTGAAACCTAACGCCTCAGGAGAGATTATCCTCTGAGAATGCAGCACGAAGCGCCAAAAGAATTCTTCCGGACCCGGTACGGCATAATCTACCAAGGCGACGGCCTCGGCCTGTTGCAGAAGCTTAAGCCGGGCAGCGTGGATTTGATCATGACGAGTCCCCCATTTGGCCTCGTCCGTAAGAAGGACTACGGCAATGTTGACGCAGAGAAGTACGTGGAGTGGTTCAAACCTTTTGCCGGTGCCTTTCGTTCAGTTCTGAAGGATTCCGGCTCCCTCGTGATCGACATCGGTGGCTCTTGGATTCCCGGCCAGCCGACGCGGAGTCTGTATCATTACGAGCTGCTGATCATGCTCTGCCGTGAGTTCAAGTTCCACTTGGCGCAGGAGTTCTTTTGGTGGAATCCGGCCCGACTGCCAACACCTGCCGAGTGGGTGACGGTGCGCCGCATCCGCGTTAAGGACGCCATCAACTGTATCTGGTGGCTCTCGCTGACGCCTTGGCCGAAGGCCAGCAACAGGCGCGTTTTGCAGCCATACTCCGAAAGTATGCGGGTGCTGTTGGCGAAGGGCTACAAGCCGATGTTGCGTCCATCAGGTCACGATATTTCCAGTAAGTTTGGCACGGACAACGGAGCGGCAATTCCGCCCAACCTGATTGCGCTCGCTCACACCGAAAGCAATTCCGCATACATCCGCTACTGTAGGGACAAGGGGATCATTCCCCACCCGGCTCGCTTCCCGGCTGAAATACCGGAGTTTTTCATTCGCATGCTGACCGACCCAGATGATCTCGCGGTTGACCCGTTTGCCGGAAGCTGCGCAACAGGTGAGGCAGCGGAAAAGACAGGCCGTCGTTGGATGTGTCTGCCTCCTCACTGGCGTAACTGAAAGGGCTTTGCAGAGTGTTCACACCGCACGCCAGCCCTTTCAGAAACCACTTGCAGGCTGTGCTGCGCGGCGCAAGGCAAGACTTGCTGATAGCGAGTCCATTCATCAAAACGAGAGAAGCTGAATGGGTCTGCGAGCAAGTCGCTGTGACCGGCTTGGAGAACGCGCTCCGGCTCCGAGTGCTCACCGATATTCGCAGCGCAAACGTTCTGGCGGGGTCACTGGACATCGCGGCGCTGCGGCTTTTTCAGTCGCATGTCGCAAACTGCACGGTCGTAAACCTGCCGCGCCTTCACGCAAAAGTGTACGTCGCGGATGAAATCTCCGCTCTCGTGACTTCGGCGAATCTCACATCATCTGGCCTCGACTCAAACTTGGAATACGGAGTCAGCATCACCGATCCGTCCGCCATTCGACAAGTCCGGCAAGACTTGGAGCGATACGCCTCAATGGGAAGCGCGCTGAATCCCCAGAGAATCTCTGAACTTGAGAAGGTTGCCGATGATTTGAAGGTTGAGTACGACAAGGTACAGCGTTCCCAAGAGAGGAAGCTCCGCCGGCATTTCGATCAGAAACTGAAAGCCGCGAACGTTGAATTCATCCGCGCCCAGATTGGGAACCGGTCTGCCCACGGCCTCTTTGCGGACGCTATGGTGTATCTGCTAGCCACGAAGCCTATGAGTACAAGGGAGCTTCATCCAAAACTGCGGGAGCTTCTGCCTGAACTGTGTGATGAGTCAACTGACCTGGTTATTGATGGCCGGGCGTTTGGGAAAAAGTGGAAGCACGTAGTCCGAAATGCTCAAATGTTTCTGCGACGTGCCGGCCGCATCGCACTTAAAGACGGACGATGGACGCTCACCGAGACCACAAAATGACAAATTGCCTAGAAACAAAACCACAGCGCACACAGGAGTTCTTTGTTTCTCCGACCAAGAAACTGCTGCGACAAGTTGAACAACCTGAGTTGGAACACCTCGAATTGCGGCTTGGCCCAGACTTGGGCGCGATGCTCCGCAAACCGCTAGCCGACATCCTCAAAGACGTCGATGCCCAAGACAAACACGTGCGCGGCTTGGCCCTTGAAGCACTGGCGTTCAAGCTGATGCGACTTCTCGACATGACATACGTTGCCACACGGTTGCGCGGCACAGCAACAGGCGGCGCTGAAGTGGACTTAATTTTTGAGTCGAGCCGATTGGTCTTCTCGCGCTGGCAAGTGCAGTGCAAGAACACGGCTCACGTGTCGCTGGATGATGTCGCCAAGGAAGTTGGCCTCACGCACATGCTCAAGAGTAACGTCATCGTCGTTGTCGGCACGGGCGACATCGGCCCGGCATCTCGGGGCTATGCCAACAAGGTAATGACCGACTCCAATCTGTGTATCGTGCTGCTTGATGGCAACGACCTCGGGTCAATTGAGAAGAATCCACCTACCATCGTAGACGCCTTCAACCGCGAGGCTGCTCGCGCGATGCGTCTCAAGAAATTGGTGCTGTGACCGTGGACGCTGCCCACATCCACGAGTTCAGCGACATCCGGGCGATGGCTCACGCCGTCGCGACCGCAAGAATTGATTGGCGACAGATGCTGACGGTTTGCGGACCTTGCCCGGTCAGAGGGGGCGCATCTGAACACTACCACCGGATTGTAGCCGCGAATCGCATTCGCGGCCCTTCCCCGCCGCGAAAATGTTTCGCTACAAAGGGCGGACGACTCGTTGGTGGTGGTATCAGATTTGCTCGGTCAGAGGAAGCGGGAAAAAATTGGCGTGACAAGCAGGTGGGGCTGGCGTAGTTGTCATCCAAGAATGGGTGCTGCAACCGAGGCAGCGAGTTTCGAAACAGCGAGACCGGATTTGCGTCGGCATGTCTTTAGTGGACAACCGCTCGCGGCGCGGCGCCCCAAGCACGGTCAAACCACCGTTACGGAGAAAGGGCGTCATGTCTATTGACCTTGAGAAAATACTGCGGCCCATCGAAAACCCCATCCCGCCCTTTCCAGCGAAGTATATGAAGCTGGCGGGCGGAGAAGACATGGTCATCCGCCAAGTGAGCCGTGAAGAGATACCCGACATCCTGCCGCACGTAGGACCCCTCCTTCACATAGAGCGGGACTATTACGACATCGTAGCGGCCCGTCTTTACAGTGAACTGCTCGCTTATTATCGCTATCGTGTTCAGGACGAGTATGTCCTCGTGGCGCAGATTAACGGCGAACTGGTCGCGGTGGTCAACGGCCGGCTGCTAAGCAAGGATGTTGGCATGTCGTACCACACCCTCGCGTTGAGGCGCGGCTTGCGGGTGGGCGCCCACGCCTTCGCGGCCAAGATGGAGTACCACATCGACATCATCGGACAGAAGGAAGTGCTCATCGTCGCCGAATCACCGATCGGATTCCGCCGCTGGATGATCGAGTACGGTCTGGAGAAACGCTTCCACATTCCGCACGAACTCGGTGGCGTGCCGTCTTGGGCCTTGACGAAAGAACTGTTCGACAAAGCCCGGGCTACGCTGGTCGTCGGCCGGCGGCCGGTGCCGCAACATCTGCTCGCGAAAGCGCAAGCTGCGATTCTTCCTCCGACCGACCCGCCGCGCGCGCCGGCCGACTTACTGGCCGCCACGCGGTCGATGTACGACTCGACCGGCACCGCGCTGATGGCGCAGCGCTGGAAGCAGGAAGGGAGGGACTGACCGTGCGCGAGGTTTACATCGTCGGCATCGGTATCACGAGTTTCTCGCGGCTGGAGTATCCGCTCAGCGAAATCGCCGCGTACCCGGCAATGGTCGCGCTGAAGGATGCCGGACTGTCCAAAGTCGATCACGTTTACGTGGCCAACATGGGCAGCGCCCGGTTGAATCACCAGACCGGTCTGGCCAGCGCCGTGGTCGACAGTCTCAGCCTCACCCCGGCGGGAGCGGAAGTGATTGAAAACGGTCCCGCTTCCGGGGCCTCCGCGATCAAACAAGGCTTCCTCGCGGTTGCGTCCGGCTTTCACGATGTTGTGCTCGTGACCTCGGCCGAGCGCCTCCGGGAGGTAAACAATCTCGAGGCTACCGACTTCGTCGCCTCGCTGACGCATCCGCTGGCCGAGTACATCTACGGCGTGACCCTGCCGTCGTTGGCCGCGATGTTCACGCGCCTCTACATGCAGAAGTACGGCGTGACCGAGCGGCACCTTGCGATGGTCGCTGTCAAGAATCACGACAACGCGCTGCTGAACTTCTTTGCGCACCTGCATGAGAAGATCACGCTCGAAGGCATCCTCGACTCGCCGGAGGCGATGACCAACAATCCGTACGTCGCCGAGCCGCTGCGGTTCTTCGACTGCTGTCCGGTATCCGACGGCGGCGCCTGCGTCATCCTGGCGTCGGCGGACGTGGCGAAGAAGCTGAAGAAACCGCTGATCCGCCTGGCCGGCCTCGGACAGGCAACGGACACGCACTGCGTCCACGAGCGCGCTGAGCCGACCGACTTGCTGGCGGTGCGCGGCGCCGCGGCGCAGGCGTTCAAGATGGCGGGCGTGGGACCGGGCGACGTCGATGTGGCCGAATTGCACGACGCGTTTACGATCCTGGAAATCGTCGAGAGCGAGGAGGTCGGTTTCTTCAAGAAAGGCGAAGGGCACCGCGCCCTTGAACGCGGCGAGACGCGCCTGGGCGGGAAGTTGCCCATTAACACCTCCGGCGGCCTCAAGGCTAAGGGCCACCCGGTCGGCGCGACCGGCGTCGGCCAAGCGCATGAGATCGTCCTGCAACTGCGCGGCGAGGCTGAGAAACGGCAGGTCGCGGACGCCAGGATCGGATTCACGTGTAACTTCGGCGGCTTCGGCAACAACGTGGTTTGCCTCGTCTTCAAACGGGAGAACTGAACATGGCCCTGGAAATCTACGCTTACCGGTGCCGGGAGTGCGGGCAGTTGCATTACCCCTTCCGCATGGTCTGCAAGAAATGCGGCAAAAACGGGCCGCACGAGTTCGACACGGTGCCGTTGCCCAAGACCGGCAAGCTCGTTACATTCACGATACTCCACAACCTTCCCCCGGACTTCAGCGTCGCCAAGCTCGCGCTCGGCATCGTCGAGTTGGAGAACGGGATGCGGATCACCGGCCAGCTCAAGATCCCGGCGCCGAAAATCGGCATGGCGGTCGCCGGCCGTGTCGAAATCGTGCGCGAGGCCGATTACAGCAAGAACTTTGGAATAGTCTTTTACCCGGCATGACGCTGGTCAGCATTGGAGATCAAGTCGCGGGAGGCACGTACCGGTTCCACTCCCGGTTCAACCGGGCTGTCAACTTCACGCGCGCCAGCCAGCTCGTCTCGGTCGTCACCGAAGACATCGGCCCCGGCCCGCTGAACATTGTCCTCTGCGGACTGCCGGCCGGCTCGACGCGGCGCCGCGCCGCGCCGCTGCGGGTCGGCGCGCACACGGTGGTCTTTGAGGACGAACGTTTCGCGTTCGCCGACGACCACCGCTACCATTCCACCATCGCGCTTGGCCACTGGACGCCCCTGCTCTTGCGCCACAATCTCTCGCTTTTTCGAGAACTTCTGCGAACCACGGCTCACCCCAAGAGCCTCGCCTTTCTTCTGGATAACCGGCGTGCCGCAGTCTTCCGGTCGCGCTTCGAACGGGCGTTCGCCCGGCAAGCGCACCGCGGCGCACAACAGGTTTTCGGCGGCCGGCTGTTCGACGGGGTCGCCACCCTGCGCGGCTGCGGCTTCGGGTTGACGCCGAGCGGGGACGATTTCATCGCCGGCCTGCTGATCGGGCTTCGTCTCCTCCAGCAGACACGCGGCCATGATTACCAGCAGACCGCCAATTCAGTTTTCCGGGCCGCCAAGCCCGGCAATCTGTTTTCCCGGACGTTCCTCGACCTCGCCCGGCGCGGTTTTCTTTTCGGTCGCATGAAAGACCTGATTGTCGCGCTGGTGCACGGCGACGCGGACGCGGTGAGAGGCGCGACCGGCAGGCTGCTCGCCGTGGGCGAAAGCTCCGGCGCTGATCTGGCAACAGGATTCGTCCTGACAGTTTCCGGGGGGCTTGGCGTTTTATGATCGTCGCCGGTCAAATCCGCCAAGGCGCGTACTTCGACTCTGTCACGCTGATGCGCGTCGGGAAAGAATTGACCGGCCTGCCGGGTGTCATCGACGCCGCCGTCGTGATGGGAACGAAATCGAACAAGGCGATCCTCAACTCCACCGGCCTGCTGGTTTCCGAATTCATCGGCGCCGGCGACGCCGACCTGTTGATCGCGGTGAAAGCCAGGACGCAGCAAGCGGCAGGAGCGGCCTGGGCCGCAGTCGATGGCTTGCTGAAAACAACCGTCCACACCGCCGCGTCACTGATGGAAACGCACCCGGCCAGTTTGAGAGGCGCGCTCGACATCCTGTCCGATGCCAATCTCGCTCTGATTTCAGTTGCCGGCCGCTACGCCGGCGCCGAAGCGAAGTGCGCTCTTGAAAACGGCCTGCACGTCATGCTTTTCTCCGACAACGTGCCGCTCGCAGAGTAAATCGCGTTGAAGCGGTTGGCCCGCCGGCGCGGTCTGCTCGTGATGGGCCCGGACTGCGGCACCGCGATCATCAACGGCGTGCCGCTCGGCTTCGCGAACGTCGTCAACCGCGGCACCATCGGCATCGTTGCCGCGGCGGGCACCGGGCTGCAAGAAGTGAGCTGCCTGATCTCCGAGGCCGGCGCCGGCATCTCCCAGGCCATCGGCACCGGCGGGCGTGATGTGCAGCAGAAGGTCGGCGGCATCATGTTCCTCGCAGCGTTGCATGCCCTGGCGGCGGACGCGGCGACGCGCGTGATTCTGCTGGTAGCCAAACCGCCGGACCGGCAGGTTCTCCGCCGGATCGAGCGGGCGGCAAAGGCGATCCGCAAACCGGTCATCACGCTGTTCATCGGCGCGCCGAGAACGGGCACCGGGCCGGCGACGCTGGAGGAAGCGGCGTTGCAGGCGGTCGCGTTGGCGCAAGGACGGCACCCGCACGAGGCCGGCCAGCAGCTCGCGGCGCGCGACGCGGAAGTCCGCCGGATCGCCCGGCGCGAGGCCGGCAGGCGGATGAAAGGGCAACGCTTCGTGCGCGGACTGTTCAGCGGTGGTACGTTTTGCGCGGAGGCGCAGGTGATCTTTGCCGGGATGCTCGCGGACGTTTACTCGAACGCGCCGCTGGGCCGCACGAAACAAATCCCGGACCCGCTCGTCAGCCAGAAACACACCGTCATCGATCTCGGCGAGGACGAATTCACCATCGGCCGGCCGCATCCGATGATTGACTATACGCTGCGCAACCGGCGCATCGCGCAGGAGGTTGCCGACCCGGCGACGGCCGTGGTGTTGCTGGATGTGGTTCTCGGCTACGGCGCGCATCCGGACCCGGCGGCGGAGTTGGCCGGGGTGATTCAGCAGGCGGCCAGGCGGGTTTCCGTCGTTTGTTCGGTCACCGGCACCGACCGCGACCCGCAGGACCGCAGCCGCGTGGTCGCGGCCTTGCGCAAAGCCGGTGCGCTCGTGATGCCATCCAACGCTGCGGCCTGTGAATTGGCGGGTCGCATCGTCGAATTTTCGCGGCGCAAATGAAATCGATTCGTCAACTGTTCGGCAGCGAATTGCGGGTGATCAACCTCGGGCTGGCGGCGTTCAAGCCTGCGCTCGACGATGCCGGCGTGGCCGCCGTGCAGGTTGACTGGAGACCCCCGGTCGCGGTCGCTGCGGCGCTGCGGCGGCGCGTGCAGGCACTGGGGCCGGTGATTGAGGCGGCAAACGCGAAGGCGGTGAAAATCATCCTGGGCGGACTGCCGCATCTGGTCGGGTTGGAGCGCGCCATCGATGTGATTCCGGGAATGAAGCCGGACTTGCTGCTCCACGCCGGTCCGCCGGTCACGTGGGATCGGATGTGCGGGCCGATGCGCGGCGCTGTAATCGGCGCGTTGCTCTACGAACGCCGCGCCGCCAGCGCCGAAGAGGCGCAGCAGTTGGCAGCGTCCGGGGCCATCGAGTTTTCACCATGCCACGCGCACGCCGCGGTCGGGCCGATGGCCGGCGTCATCTCGCCGTCGATGCCGGTGTTTGTTTTGAAAAACGAGGCCTACGGCAACCAGGCGTTCTGCACGATGAACGAAGGTCTCGGCAAGGTGCTGCGCTACGGTGCCTACGGCGAACCGGTGATTGATCGGCTCCGGTGGATGGAAACCACGCTTTACCCGGCGTTGAAGAAGGCCGTCGCCAAACTGGGCCAGATCGATCTCAAGACCATCATCGCCCAGGCGCTGCACATGGGCGACGAGCTCCACAACCGGAACCGGGCCGCGACCTCGCTTTTCTACCGGGCGATTGCGCCCGCGGTCGTGGCGACTGGCGCTGACGCGGCGACCGTCGCGGAAGTGCTGGAGTTCATCAACCACAACGATCATTTCTTCCTGAACCTGTCGATGCCGGCTTCCAAGGTGACGCTTGACGCGGCGCGCGGCATCAAGCACAGCAGCATCGTGGTCGCCATGGCACGCAACGGCACCGAGTTTGGCGTGCAACTTTCCGGGACGGGCGACGAATGGTTCACGGGGCCTGCGCCGGTGCCGGACGCGCTGTACTTTCCCGGTTACTCGCGGGCGGACGCCAACCCCGACATCGGCGACAGCGCGATCACGGAGACGAATGGATTGGGGGGATTCGCCATCGCGGCGGCACCAGCCAT
>Ga0187886_1002605_pt1 | contig 14263 bp, 12 predicted proteins | sample June2016WEW_20_1_FD_133001 | JGI IMG/M metagenome (GOLD analysis project Ga0187886, IMG submission 133001) | Peatland microbial communities from SPRUCE experiment site at the Marcell Experimental Forest, Minnesota, USA - June2016WEW_20_150 | ecosystem: Environmental > Terrestrial > Soil >... | reverse complement strand
TTACTCACCAGGACCTGCTGCTTTTCCCGGTCGGTTTTATTGCCGCCGCCATTACCGGCTATTTCTGCGTGCGCTTCCTGTTGAGCTATTTGCAGAAGCACTCGGTCAGTGTGTTTGTGTATTATCGTTTTGCCCTGGCGCTGCTGGTGCTGATGGTGGCCATACTGCGCATGGCGATCGGCGGATAGGATAAAATTAAGGGCGCTTGCTACTCTAACTTCTTGTGCAAAAAACTCACCTGCCTGCGTCAGGCCAGGCGAGCACAAGCAAGGTGGTAGGCATCCGAGCGGTCGTTTTCCATGAATCAGTGGCCAGCCTGCGGATAGACGTGGAATTTTGTCTCCAGGCCGGCCTGTTTCAATAAAGCCAACAACCGGCGTACGCCTTCGAGCGGCTCGTAGCCGTCGGTGGCGGCGTAATGTCCTTGGTAAGCGGCCCGGGTGGAGAATGGATCGAGCTCGTTTGTGCCGTAGAAGGCCGCCACCGCGACTACTTCTTGCAGGGCAAAGGTTGAAAGCCACAGCGCCCAGGCGGCGCCCATCGAAAAGCCTACCGCCGCCAGGCCCTTGCCGGTCACGGTTGGCAGACCGCCCAGGTAGAACAGACTGCCGACCACAGCGGCCTGGGCCTGCGCGAAGTCGGTCTGCGCCATGAGCAGTTGCGCCTCCGGGATGGTCTGGGCGACCTTTCCGGTATACAGGTCGGGGGCCAGGGCGACGAACCCCTGCCCGGCCAGCCGGTCACAGAAGGACTTGTAGAATGGGTTGAGCCTCCACCAGGCGTGCGGGACGAGCAGGCCCGGGCCGCTGCCGGAGGCCGGGGCGGCTAGGTAGGCCGGGGTAGTCCTGCCATTGATTTGGATGGAAATTTCGCCGGTTTGCATAGGTTCCCTTTTCAACAGTATAAAGGAAATGAAGAGGGACGACAAGGACCAGTGATCGACTGCCCTTGCGAAGGTGATAAGGGTCCCTTGGGAAGGTTGATTCTAACACCCTGTTGTTAATCCTGAACCCTTCGTAAAGTTGCCAGCCGCGATCTAAACCTTGCGAAGGGTATTCGATACTTATAGGTTCTGGCTACCAACCTTCGCAAGGTGGCCGGTTTCCCTTTGCAAAGTGACCAGACTGCTTGCGCCTGGTGTAGAATCAGTCTACGCTTTAGCGGTGGTTCACCCCAGGGTCAGGAGGTTGGTATGTGGCAGGTGTTGAGTGGATCGTTGCCCCTGAAAGAAAGCTCCGGGGAGGGGAGCCTGTCAGAGCTAGTCAAGGATATTGCGCGCAGCCTGACCCTGGCCGTGGCAGGCATATATTTAATCGCCCTGCTTGTTACCGTATTTCGTACGGACGAACGCTTTACCATCAACGTGTGGGTGATTTTTGTCCCGGCTGCCCTGCTCTTTTTCCTTACCCTGCGGCTGCTCCAGTCTCACTTCTATCTCGCACAGGTGGTGTGGCTGGGCACTGTCACCGCCGCCATTCTGATCGAGGCCTACCTTTTCCAACAGCCAGAGCTGCTTTTGTTCCTGGCGATGGTGCCCTTCAGCGCTTTTCTTGCGATGGGCTGGCCGGGCGGCCTGGTCGCAGAAATTGTAATCATTTCCCTGGCGCTTTGGAGCGCTTCCGGCAGTTGGGCAACCGCCACGCCGGTCGTCCTGGGCGCCTTGCTGAGTGGCGTTTTTGGCTGGGTCGCCACCGGCGCCGTGCGCAGCTTGGTGCACTGGACGGTGGCCTACGATGAAGCTGCTCGGGCAGAAATCGAGTCGGCGCGTGACCGCCAGCTTGAGCTGCAAGAAGTGCAGGAAGACCTGGTGAAGGCTAACCAGGAACTGGCGCGCCTTTCCGACCGGTTGAACAAAATGTACCAGGTGGCGGAAGAAGCGCGCCAGGCCAAGGAAGAATTCGTGGCGAACGTCAGTCACGAGCTGCGCACGCCGTTGAACATGATCATTGGCTTCAGTAAATTGATCATCGATTCCCCGCAGGTTTATAAGAAAAAGCTGCCCCTGGCTTTACTCAATGACATATCAGCCATCTACTCGAACAGCCAGCACCTCTCCCGGCTGGTGGATGACGTTTTGGATTTGAGCCAAATCGATTCTGACCGGATGGTCTTGAGCAAGAAGATGACCGGCCTGGAAGAAGTCATCCAGACGGCGGCTGCGACGGTCAGGGATTACCTGGATAACCGTGGGCTTTACCTGGAAATCAGCCTGGTCCCGCCCCTGCCTGAAATCTACTGCGACGAGATGCGCATCCGCCAGGTGGTCTTGAACCTGCTCAGCAATGCCAGCCGCTTCACCGAAAAGGGGGGTATATCCATCCGGGCCTGGCAGGCGGGCGAAAATGTGCTGGTCAGCGTCACCGATACCGGTCCCGGCATCGCCGAGGATGACCAGGAGAAGCTGTTTACCCCCTTCCAGCAGCTCGACAGCTCGATCCGCCGCCGTTACGGCGGCAGCGGCCTGGGCTTGACCATCAGCAAAAGGTTCATTGAAATGCATGGCGGGAATATGTGGCTAGAGAGCAAGGTTGGGGAGGGGACTTCCTTTTATTTCAGCCTGCCCGTGCTGGCCCACCCGGAACCGGTGTCGCTGGACGGGAAAAATGTGCAGCGCTGGTTTAACAAATATGAAAACCTGGATTACCGGCTGCGCAGGCGCCAGTTCAAAGCGCCTATGCCTTCGATCATCCCGCGCTTCGTCCTGCTGGAAAAAGGCAAAATCCTGCATCGCATGTTCACCCGCTACCTGGAGGGGGTCGAGGTGGTGCTCGTACCCGGGATTGACCAAGCCCTGGCCGAATTGGACCGTTCACCCGCCCAGGCCCTGGTGGTCAACGAACTGTCGCTGGATGGGCCTTTCCAGGCCAGGGAAAGCCTGGCCCGCCTGCCTTACGGCACTCCGGCGCTGATCTGCCGGGTGCCGGGAGAAAGCCAGGTAACTTCCCGACTGGGGGTGATGCACTACCTGGTAAAACCGATTTCGTGTGAAGCGCTACTTACCGCCCTGGAGGGGCTGGGAAAACCGGTGGAAAATATCCTCCTGGCGGACGACAACCAGGAGGCGGTGAGGTTGTTCAGCCGCATGCTGGCAACTTCGGACAAAGGCTACAATGTGATCCGCGCCACCAACGGGCAGCGCACGCTGACCTTATTACGCCAGCGTCACCCGGACGTGTTATTACTTGATCTGATCATGCCGGGCATGGATGGGTTCCAGGTGCTGGAACAAATGAAACAGGACCCGGCCATCCGGGACATCCCGGTGATCGTCATCTCATCCAGGGACCCCAGCGGAGACCCGGTGGTGAGTGACAGCCTGCTGGTCTCGCGCACTGGCGGGCTGTCGGTGCGCGACCTGGTCGACTGCATCCGGGCGGTCAGCCAGACGCTGAATCCGGTAGGCCTGCCTGCACGCCCAGGCCCGCCTGGCGGTCCAGGGCAGCCAGAAAATCCTGGCGGGTGACGGGTTTCTTGAGAAAACCGGCCGCCCCCAGCGAAAGGGCTAGCTCTTCCTGGGCCATGATGGTGCAGATGATCACCGGCACCTGGCTGGTGGCGCGGTTGGAGCGCAAGCGGCCAAGGATTTCCCAGCCGTCGATGCGCGGCATCATCACGTCCAGCACGATCACCTGCGGGGCGATTTTTTCCGCCATGGCCAGCGCATCGGCCGGGCTGCGCACGCCCAGCAGGCGGTAGCGCGTGCCCGAAGCGTAGCGCTGGAATAGCTGCAGCGTGCCTTCATTATCTTCCACCACCAGCACCGGAAGCTGCTCCAGGCCGGGCAGATCCAGTGTAATACTGAACGCCTCTTTCGTGTCCAGCAGTGCCAGCTTACCCCCGTACAGGTGAGACAGGTAGCGGGCCAGCTCCAAGCGGGATGGATCGTCGGGCGAGGGCGGCTGGGCGGCGCCGTGGGGGGATGCGCTGCACTGGAGGGTGATGCGGATTTCGAAGCCGGTCTCACCGGCTGAAAGTTGCAGCCGGCCGCCCGGGGCAGTGCGCTGGATGGCCAGCCCGAGCAAATTGATCAGGATCTGGCGCATGGCGACCGCATCAATGGCCGCCCGGTTGGGCAAATTATCCAACTGGCTCTCGATTTTCACGGCGTGTCTGGCAGCCAGGGGTAAAACCAGGCTGGTCACGTCCCGCAGCATCTGGTTCAGGTCGGCCGGGTTATCCGAGGGTTCATTTTTCAGCCAGGCGAATTCTTCTTCATTGAAATCAGGCGCGGCGCCCGGCCAGACGGCGTTTTGCCCGACCGGCAGGCTGGGCCGGGCGCCGATGTTGAACTGGTCCCACAGCTTGTAGCTCAGTGTTTCCAGGGCGGACTTCTGCTCGCGGCGCAGCTGGCGCACGCTCATGCCTAACTGGTGGGCAACCTCTTCCTGGTCGTACTGCTCGACGAAGCGGTAATACAGGGATTCGTAGATGCGCCAGGCGCGCGAATCGACCGGCTCATCCGTCCGGGGCGTGAGGGCCTGGATGGCCCCAACCAGAATGTGCTGCAGCTCGGCCGGGGTATCGAAGTGGTTAGGCACCCCAAGAAAAGCCGCCAGCGGGCTACGGCGTAAAAAGACCGGGTCCTGAAGGTGGTTCAGGCCGTCGCGCAGGCAGCGTAGGAATTCTTCTCTGGTATGTATGTCCAAATCTTGTCCCGAGCCTGTCCTTTCCCTGTCCTAAATTCCAACACGGCTGTTATGGATTATGTTATCATAACTTTGCGACCCCAATGTCGCAATTGTTCCCCTGGATGCACAACCAAACCGCAGCATTTCCCTGTAGAAAAAACAATTTTACTCTCGGATCAACGAGGAATTGCATTCAGTTTGTGTCAATCCAACCATATTCAGTCAGGAGGAGACCAAAATGACCACACGTAACAAAGATTTTAGCCGTAGGAAATTCCTGCAACTGGCCGGGACGGGGATTGCCGGGGCCGTCCTGGCAGCCTGCGCCCCTGCCGCCACCGCCCCTCCCGAGGCTCCCAAACCGGCGGACACCCAGGCGCCCGTAGCCACCCAGGCGCCAGCGGCCACCGAAGCGCCCGCAGCCGCTGCGGCCACCCCTGTGCCAACCACGGCTCCGCCGCCGGCTGCCGCCGCTTCGCTCGAGTTTGTGATGAACGACTCGCCGGGCTGGGCTGATTCGGTCAACAAAATGATGAAGATGTACATGGATGCTCACCCCAATGTCACGGTGAAGTTTACCCCGGTGGACTGGGGCCAGTTGACCGTTGTTCTGCCACCTCGCTTTGCCGCCAAAGAACCCCCGGACCTGCTGCTGTGCGACGCGTTTTGGCCGTGGGTGCAGCAGGGGTTGGTGCTGGACCTCAATCCCTTTATCGAGAAAGACAAGCCAGACCTGAGTATAATCGCGGATAAAGGCGCCGGGTTAGTCCTTGGCAATCCGGCCCGCTACGGCCTGCCGTTCGATTTCACCGGTTCAGTCATCCCCTTTAACAAAACCCATTTCGATAAGTACGGGATTGAACACCCCAAGCCGGGTTGGACGATGGATGATTTCGCTGCGATGGCGGTCAAGGCAACGCGTGACAAGGCCGGCAAGTCACCCCTCGACAGCGGTTTTGACCCCAAGAATATCGCCGTGTACGGCACCCAGTTGAGCAACTGGACCTTCTTTGGGGCGCTGATCAAATCGTGGGGAGGCCAGCCCTGGTCTAAGGATGGGAAGACCTGTTTATTTGACGAAGCCAACGCCCTGGAATGCTTTACATTCTTCAATGACCTGGCCTGCAAGCAGCATGCCTTGATGGGACCCGGTGGGGCGCCGTCCGGTACGGATCCTTTCGCCTCCGCAATGTGCGCCACGAGCATCGAAGGCGAGTGGCAGCTGGCTCTGTATAAGGATATTAAAGATTTCGATTGGGATGTCGCCGCCTGGCCAAATGGTAAAAAAGAGAACTGGCAGTACGGCGGGTCGGATGCCCTGGGGATCGCCAAAGACTCCAAATACATTGACGCGGCCTGGGATTTCGAGAAGTACTGGATCTTCGATAAACCAGCCGCGCTTACCACCGGCATCATCATGCCGCCCGCACTCAACGAGGCCGGCCTGGATCCAACAATCTTGAATGGCCGCATGGGCACGCGTGGCCCGACGATGGATAACCTGGTCTGGGCATACACTAATATGCGCAAATACGCCGACTGTTCCTTGTACTACCAATCGATCCATCCGGAACAGTGGCAGCCTGTATTGGGTGATATGCTGTCCAGCCTGTTGACGCTGTGCAACGAACCCGCTTCAACGCTGGTGCCAAAAACAGCCAAACAGATCACCGAAATCTTGCAGAAACCTGCGTAGTAAAATTGAGATAGTCGCTGGCGGCAGGCAGTCAAGCTGCCGCCAGCCCAATATCCGGGGTTCATCCAATCAAGGAGAATAAATTTGGGTGCAAGCAGTATCAGACCGTCCAGGCGGGGGCCAGCGGGCAATGCCACCGTTACGGCCCCTAACCCTGTTTTTGGCAAAGGCGGAAGGCTGGCATCCGCCCTGCAGCGGATAAATTACAGTGAGACCTTCTGGGCCTACCTGTTCCTTGGGCCAACCCTGATTGGGTTGCTGGTTTTTTCGTTGGGGCCCATCCTGGCGTCTTTGGGTCTGAGCCTGATGAAATGGAACATTATCGATACACCGAAGTGGGTAGGCCTGTTAAATTTCCAGGTTCTGTTTAAAGAATCTCTTTTTTGGAAAGCTTTAGTGAATACGCTGCGTTATATGGTGATGGCCATCCCCCTAGAGATGCTGCTATCGCTGGTTTTCGCCGTGCTGCTGAGCCGGGGACTGCGCGGCGAGTCTTTCTTTCGCACGGCCTTTTTCGCGCCCGGGGTGTGTTCGGTGGTGGCGATGGCGATGGTCTGGCGGCAGATCTTTGATTTTAAATTGGGCATGCTGAATGGCTTACTTTCGTATTTTGGCGTCAACCCGATACCCTGGCTGTTGATCACCCAAACCGCCATGCCAGCGGTGGTGTTGATGTCCGTCTGGATGGGGGTCGGTTTCTCGATGCTGCTGTGGCTGGCCGCCCTGCAAGGTGTACCGCAGACTTATTACGATGCCGCCCTGGTGGACGGGGCCGGGCGCTGGGCCAAGTTCCGCTATGTTACCTGGCCACTGATCACACCGACGGCCTTCTTCATGCTGATCATAGACGTAATTGCCTCTTTCCAGGTTTTCCAACAGACTTTTGTGCTGACCGGAGGTGGACCCCAGCAGTCTACCTATACCCTGGTGTTATATATCTACGATAAAGCCTTCCGCAATTTCTTGTTGGGAGACGCCAGCGCCACGGCCTACGTTTTATTCTTTATCATGCTTGGGCTGACGGTAGTCCAGTTCCGTTTGCAGAAACGTTGGGTGAATTATGAGCTCGCTTAGCAAAAGCCTCACTCCATCCAGATTCACCTCTACGGTTTATCGCAGGCCGTTGCGCTGGTATGTGAGCAAGATCATTGCCTACGGCGTACTTGTCGTTGGGACCGTAGTCATGATCATTCCTTTCATGTATATGGTCTCAACTTCGCTTAAGACCACGATTGATTCTTACAGTTTTCCGCCCACCTGGATTCCTAACCCGGTGGTGTGGCAAAACTATGTCGATATCTGGAAAATGGCGCCCCTGTTCAATGTGGCTATCAACAGCATCAAGATCAGCGTGCTTTCCACGTTGGGCCAGGTAATTTCCTGCTCTCTGGCGGCTTTTGCCTTTGCCCGCCTGCGCTTTAAAGGGCGCGAGGTAATTTTCATGCTGGTCCTGGCGACCATGATGATTCCCAGCCAGGTCACTTTGATCCCAACTTACCTGGTATTCCGTGCCTTTGGCTGGATCAATACACACGCTCCCTTGATCGTACCTTCCTGGTTTGGTGGGGCGTTTGGTATCTTCCTGGTGCGCCAGTTTTTCCTGAGCATTCCCGAAGAGCTGGTGGATGCAGCCAAAGTGGATGGCTGCAACCCCTTCCGCATCTACTGGCAAATTTTCATGCCGCTGGCAATGCCGGTCCTGGCCACCATGGCCATTTTCAGCTTCCTCAACAGTTGGAACGATCTCTTAGGTCCCTTGATCTACCTGCGTGACCTGGTGCTGATGACCTTTCCGGTCGCCCTGGCTTCCTTTAGCGGGCATAATGTGATGCTGAACCTGCCGCTGTTGATGACCGCTTCACTCGTCAGTATTTTGCCGACCGTCATTCTGGTCTTTGCGATGCAAAAATACTTCATACAGGGTATTGTGCTGAGCGGGTTGAAGGTGTAACTGGATTGGTTCTATTTTGGGATGGGCAATCCCCCGTAACTGAGGGGCGCATATTTATCGTTATATGGAGGAAATATGGCACAACTTCAGACAATCAAAGGTCTGGTTGATTCCAACACGCTTGGAATCACTCTGCTGCACGAACATGTGCTGTGGCAGTTCGATGATTCACGCCGCAAGGCGTCGATTGAGTTTGCGATAAAACTGCTCAATGATGCCGCCAAAGCCGGTATAAAGACGCTGGTCGACTTGACCCCACACCGCCGCATCGATTGGTACATGGAAATTGCCGCCCAAACGTCCGTGAATATCATCACTTGCACAGGTTACTATCACCAGTTGGGATTCCTCTCTCAAGCTCTGGCAGCCTTCAACGAATCTCAGATGGTGGAGCGTATGGTCCAAGAGCTGAGCGTGGGCATCGATGCCACTCCCGTGCGCGCCGGCATTATCAAGGTGGCCGGAGTAAGACCAGAATTGAATCCATGGGAAGTGCAGGTCTTTACTGCGGCGGCCAAAGCGCACCTGAAAACCGGGGCATATATTGCCACGCATGCCGTGGCTGGGGCGCGCCAGCAGGCTGAGGTGTTGCAGCGGGCTGGGGCTAACCTGAGCCAGGTATTCTTCTCGCATATCGACACCGAATCGGGTTGGGAAGGCCGGCGCGTGCGCGAGCAAGCCAAATACCTGGAAGAAATTGCCCGCATGGGTGGCTGGCTACTGCTCAATAATTTTGGCTGTGAGTTTTATACCAGCCCGACCAACGAGTCTTACCTGATGCGCTACCTGTGCGACGCCGGCCTGCAAGATAAGGTGTTGATCAGCATCGACTGCAATTGGACCTGGAACAAGGATGGCAAGATCGAGTTCGAAGAGGAAGCCAACCATCCCGAAGCAGGCAAGCGCACCTACGCCTTCATGATGACAGATACGGTGCTGGAACTGCTCAAGGCCGGTTTCACCGACAAAGATATCCAGGCCTTCCTGATCGACAACCCGCGCAAGTTCTTTGCCCAGTCTGGCAGAGGATAAGTGAACGAAGATCAACAAGAGATTCTAGATGCGACAGATCAAAATAACTTTCCCAGAATTGAATATTGAGGCCACGGCGACAATGATCGAGGAAAAGGCGCCGGATACCTGCCATATAGTGTGGACATTCCTCGAGAAGCCCTGGGAATCTACTGTGAACATCGGCATTGAAACCGGACCGGAAATCTGGTTCCTGGTCCCGTCGGCGCCAGAGCTGCCGAACGAGAATTCAACTGTCTTTCCTATCCCGGGCGACCTGCTTTTCTACCATTACGATGGCCAGCTCCCGCACGGTGAAAAGGTCTACGACATCGGTATCTATTACAACCGCGGCGGCAAGAGTCTGCTCAAAGTGGGCTGGACGCCGGGCAACCTGTTCGCCACGATTACCGAGAATTTGAGCGGCGTGCAAAAGGTAGCCGGGGAAATGTTCCGGACGGGGCCCAAGAAAATCGTGGTGCAAAAGGTGAGCCAGGAAAAGGGTTGACTACAAAGGCCACGAAGTTTTATTTCAGGAGAAGTGTTTCATGGGCAGTATGATCCGCATTGGAAGTTGGCAGGGTCAGGTTGCGGAGAACGATTTCGACAGCAACCTCGACAAGGTCCGCAGGGTGGTCCGGGAAAGCCAACCGATGGGTTTGGACTTCCTTTGCTTCCCGGAAACTTTCCTTTCGGGGTATCACACCGAGTCTGTCCGTCAGAGCAGCACGACGCTGGATAATCCTCGGCTGGAAACGTTTATCGCCGAATCCGCCAGCCACGACACGGTCATCCTAGTGGGGATGAGCGAGCGGGCCGGTGAAAAGATCTACAACACCCAACTGGTGATCCACCGCGGGAAATTGTTGGGGAAATATCGCAAGATCATGCTGACCTCGTACGACGCGATCGTTTTTACCCCCGGGAAAGACCTGCCAGTCTTCGAGGCCAAAGGAATCAAGTTTGGGGTAGTAATTTGCAACGACACTTCCTTTGTCGAGCCGGCGCTGTGTCTGCGCTGGAAAGGGGCTCGGCTGCTCTTCACCCCCCATTTTGATGAGATCCGCCCGCAGGGCTGGGATACTCCGCTCGGAAGGGTGACTTTTGCAGACCACCGGCGCATGGTGTTGAATAACCAGGCCGGTTTGGCCACCCTGCTCAAGATGGTGGTTGTCCGCTCAGACGTGATCCATTTCGGGCCAGATGGGCTGGGGTGCGGCGACAGCAATATCTGGAACATGGACGGGATGTGTGTCGCCGAAGGTATCCTGTTCAACGAATGCATTGTCCAGGCAGAATTCAACCAGGATATATTCCTGCAGGAACACTGGATCGACTGGCGCCAGGTGCCCCTTCATCTGCTGGATCAAATCCTCCAGGCCGGGCGGGAATCTGGTAACCGCTGAACGGAGGGCTGATGGATAAGATCGAACTGCTGCTCAAGCAATTGACCGAAGCCGCCGGGGCGCCTGGGTATGAGGCGCCGGTGCGGGAAGTCATCCGGGAGTATTTGCAACCGTTGGGCGACCTCAGCCAGGACAAAATCGGCAGCCTTATCTGCCATAAGCCCTGGGTGGCGCAGTCGCCGCGGGTGATGCTGTCTGCCCACATGGATGAGATCGCCTTCATGGTCAGGTACATCAGCCCGGATGGCTTTATCCTCTTCCACTTGCTGGGAGGCTGGTTTGACCAGGTCTTACTGGCGCAACGGGTGGTGATCAAGACCCATAATGGCGATGTGGTCGGCGTGATCGGGGTAAAGCCACCTCACCTGCTCTCCGCTGAAGAGGCGGGCAGGGTGATCCACAGCAAAGATATGTACATTGACATCGGGGCAACCGGCCAGGCTGAAGAAGAATAGGCCGGGGTGCGCATCGGCGACCCGATCCTGCCCCGCGCCGATTTCGTCCCACTGGCGACCGGCAAGACCTACCTGGCCAAAGCCTTCGACGACCGGGTGGAGGTAGCCGTGATGATCACCGCCCTGCAAACCCTGGCAGGCCAGGCCCATCCTAACAGCATCTACGCCGCGGCAACCGTGATGGAAGAAGTGGGCAACCGCGGCGCGGCGACCAGCGTCGAAGCCATCGATCCGGACGTCGCTATCGTGCTGGAAGGCGATCTGGCCGGAGACGTGCCGGACATGGCACCCGACGAGTATCCCACCCGGCTGGGACACGGCCCGACGATCTTTTTTTATGATGGGATGCTGATCCCGAACCTCAAGCTGTGTGACCTGCTGGTCGATACATCCAGCGAAATTGGCGTCCCGCTGCAAATTTCGGGCGCCCGCTCGGCCGACAACGACGGGTCGTACATCCATCTCCACCGCACGGGCGTGCCGACCGTCGTACTGGGCGTGGCGGCGCGGCACATTCATTCGCACAGCTCCATTCTTCACAGGCAGGATTTCGACCAGGCGGTTAACCTGCTGGTGGCGGTGCTGATGCGCCTGGACGAGGGACGTGTCAGAGACCTGACCGCCTGAGGGCGTCTATACTGTGAGGCTGTGGCGCGATAAAGTAGGGGAGGGTTTGGATTATAGCAAATTGATGTCCTAGATTGACCAGACCCTCCCGTATGTCGGTAAAACAGAACCGATCCAATGAATCGGTTGGCTGGCCTATACCGGGGAGGGTATGGATCACAACGGATTGGTGCGTTGAACTTTCCAGACCCTCCCAAACGTCAGACATGAGGATGTACGCTTAGCGCGGCGCCGCCTCTAAAATTTTTCGCAACAGGGAGGCAATGGTGACGATGGTTGGTTGAGCGTCGATTAATAGTTGGAAAGCTCTATCCCCCGGGTCGAAGGCGCCGTCCATGTCGGAAGTGAAGGCCAATCCCCCCAGCAGCCTGCGCAAGTTTTTCGAATCAAGAGCGGGTTTCCTGAGTTCTTGCTGGAACTGGACGGCGATGTCAAGGTACTCCTTTTTATGCTCATTACTGAGCTTGGGGAACATGTCGTTGACCAGTTTGTCGACGATTTTGACCAGCTCGTTCTTCAATTCGTCGTCTTCCCTCTGTGCATTGTCAACTTGAACGGGCGGATACTCCCCTCCTCTGAGGGGAGTATCCCCTCTTCTGAGGGGAATATCCGCTCCGAGGAGGGGAGTATCTACCCTGGGAAGCGGCTGGGTGTTGCCGGTGTGGAGGTCCGGGCTAATCGGAGGCAAGGGGCCGGTCGAAGGGGGAGGCGGGGTAAATTTGGCGGGCTCTTTGCGGAAGCCGGTCTTTTCAACCGTGCGCCCGGCCAGGGTGGGTTTTAAAGCCCTGAATCCCCCTGTAACATCTTCGACCAGGCCCATCTCTTTCAACTGCTGGATGGAATCCTCGAAGGTATTAACGGGGATGCCGGTGTTCTCGAAGATCTCGCGTACCGGCACGAGGTTTTTTTCGTTCACATGTGCGATCAGGTAAGTCAGGATGTGCTGTGCGTCGGTATCGATGGGCATGTAGTCATTCTTGATGGATTGGTAGGCGGCGATACCGATCGAGGAAAGCCACATCGTGCCGTACATGCCGCCTTTGGTGCCGGTGATGTATCCGGCCTGAAGCAGATCGTCTTCCGCCTGGATGAAAGTTTCCTCAGTAAGACCACAGGCTTTGGCCAGTTTTTCACGCTGCATGAAATTTCTGCCAAGAATGCCATGTTCGGCCATGTATCTTAAAACAAAAGCCGCATTGTCATTCAAATATCTCATACGTTTTTATCCAAACTAATGATAAGGGTCAAAGTCAAATTACCTGCTGTTAATATAATAATAGTATATGTACGACAAAATGACAAGAAGATCAATGCTTTCTGGTGGAAATTTATGCCTTTCAGAATGATCTCCGGAAGGTAAGGTTGGATATAATGAGCAGATGTCAACCGTGAGGCCCTGGGGTATACATGTTTTCAGGGCAATATTTCCGGCTGATTATCTTTTCGAAGTGCGGCTCGGTAACCGAATTTAAAGCAAAGGACCTCAATGGCGACGGAAAAAATATTTCCGATTTCAGGATGGGTAGCTGCAGGCTTTGAGCCTGTGCGGGAAGCTTTCGAAAATAACTTCATCGGGCACGGTGAAGCAGGCGCGGCCGTACACGCCACCGTCGAAGGGACGGTTGTGGTGGATTTATGGGGAGGAGCAGCCGATAAAGGTGGAACTCGCCCATGGACGCCTGATACGCTGGTCAACGCATGGTCGACGACCAAGGGCTGGCTGGCCCTGGCCATGCATATGCTCGCTGACCAGGGACTGCTGGATTTCGATGCGCCGGTGGCGCGTTACTGGCCAGAATTTGCCCAGAAGGGAAAAGGCAGCGTTCTCATATGGCATATTCTGACCCACACGGCCGGCCTGCCTGCCCCCAGTATGAAAGTAGCGGACGAAGCGCTTTACGATTGGGACAGGATGATCCATAACTTAGAACAATCTGAGCTGTTCTGGGAACCAGGCACACAATGTGGTTACCACGCAGCCACTTTTGGCTGGTTGAATGGCGAAGTCCTGCGGCGGATTACGGGAATGCCGGTGGGCGAGTTCTTGCGATCACAGATCGCCGTACGCCTGGGGGCGGATATTTTCGTTGGATTATCCCCGGATGATATAGAGCGTACAGCAGAGACCATCCCGCCACAGCCCTTAGGGGCTCTGCTTTTTCGTTTTAGTGTGGCGGTTGGAGGACGGCTGAGATCGCTGGCGTTTACCAATCCGCCCAGACCGCTAATGGCAGCCAATACCCGCCGCTGGCGGCAGGCGCAAATTCCTTCCTCGAACGGGCATGCCAGTGCACGCGGGTTGGCGAGGCTGTATACACCGCTGGCGTTGGGCGGCGCGGTAAACTCGGTGCGCCTGTTATCTGAAGAAAATGTCGAAAGGGCCAGTCACGAGCAGGTGCATGCCAGAGACGTGGTTACAGGAACGTGGGTCAGACGCACGCTTGGCTTCATGCTGCCTGAGCCGGAGACTGGCGATCCCCGCCCGCTGT